>OGUN01001601.1_pt1 | contig 15433 bp, 17 predicted proteins | sample 1553621 | NCBI WGS metagenome assembly OGUN01 (sample SAMEA2580300, study PRJEB22360) | human gut metagenome | biome: human gut; feature: human-associated habitat; material: faeces | place: Denmark | collected 2008/2010
GTGGAGGGAAACGATATCACAGGAAGAGAGGAGCGTATCCATATCCACATAGGTGATCCCGGGGATCTCCTTTTTCGTGCGGCTGTACGCCAGGCCCTGGCAGCCGAAGGCGTTTGCGATGGCGGCGGGGGGGGGGCCGATGGGGCCGGGAGTGCCGTCCTGCCACGCCGAGCCGCTTGCGGTTCGAGTGAGTACCTGCCCTGGCGTTCCGCCCGCCGGCAATCCCCCTCCGCCGGAACCGCCGCCGCTCTGCGCCGCCTCGTTTATGGCCGCTACAAGGGTATTCTTGTCCGCGGTGGTCAGATCGTCCATGTCGCCGATTTTTGCAAGGAGTTGTTCGTACTGCGTCAGGGATATATCCGGCAGTTCGCCATCCGCAGCGCCGAACGGCAGTACGTCAAACCATACTGGGCCCGCCGTCACGCGGCTGTCGGCCTTTATGCCGGATAGTTTCAGTTCCCAGCGTCCTGCAGTGAGGTTTATTCCCTGCTCTGCAGTGATTTCGCCACTTGCGAGCTCCGCGGTTATGGTCTTATCTCCGCATACAAAATAGGACGTGATAACGCGGCCCTTCCAGTCGGCGTCAAACGCAAATTTTGCAGTCAGATAGTTTATGCTGTCCGCCACCACAATGGGTGTACGCAGCATAAGCTTCTGTCCGCGTATAATGCCTGCAAGCATAGTCGCCCTCCTACAGTTTGTATTCTATGACATAAGTGCCGGATATTTTATTCACTTTTACCCGGTCGCCCGCTTTCAACGAGAGCGCGGCGTTATATTTATAGCGTTTCTGCGTAGCGGTAGTTTCACCGTCAAATTTTAATGTGGCTTTGCCGCCGGACACCGCCACCACAGAGGCAAATTTCGCCGCTGATGGCCTGCGCTTTTGTAAAAACAGTGCTTCCTGCTCCTGATATATCACACGAACACCACCTTTTTTGCCTGATGCTCCATGAGGGCGCCAGGGCGTATCTCTATTTTCCAGTCGGTTTCCTCGTACACGCCTACCAGCTCCCCGTTATACAGCGCGATAACATCTCCTACGCCATGGGCCGGGTTTATGGCCGTGTAAAATTTGATTTTTTGCGTTGCAAACATGGATTTCACAGCAAGATTATCCGCATATTTTTGCAGCGCCGTCTGGCTTGCTATATTATCCAGTTCGACCGGCGTCGCCAATATGCGCCGCCCCCTGCGTACCGTGGACAAAGCGGAGATCATGCTGTCATTTATACCCGTTGCGGTCATAGGGTTGTCATAGTCAGGGTTAGATACGTTGACGATGAAAACGTTGGGGGCCTCATATATGTCCATTTCCTCTGTGTATTCCGGGGCGATAATACTATATTCGTCGTCCCGATACTCCCGGTCTATGTTGGAGCTGGACGGAGCCTCGTACCTTTCAAGGCGGGCCACCCCATCAAAATCAAACCAAACATCCGAAAAGTTTATCTCGGACAGCAGGGTATTGATAATGGTGAGATATTCCGTTCCTATTTCCCAATCCTCACGGTCTGTGGCGAGGGTGTCGGTGCAGCCGTCCGCCTGTATGCGCGGTATTCCGGCGTCCCGGATAAGGCTCTGTATCGCAGTCATGTATGGCGTCCCCGCCGCAATATAATACCGGGTCTCGGTTTTGGTCTGTTTGAGCCTCAGTGCCCGATCGTATGCCTCTATGGTGTCCTCGTCCTTGCCGTATTTAGTGTGTTTGGTGGTCAGCGTGCCCACCATGTATATGCCGAGAGGATACTCTATGCCGTCCTTGATGTAATACGGCCTTATTTCATCGTTTAGATAATCCACATTGTCGTTATGCTCGAACACGCCGTACATGGAGGTCTTTATTTCGCCGTCGGCAGCCATGGTGACGGTGGGATAGTCATCTCCCACCGCCGTCAGATTGTGCTCTGTAACAGCCCCGTTGCGTATCACCTCAAAGCGGCTGGTTACTACGCTCATCGTATCAATCATGCTCAATCCTCTCATTGTTGTCCGTCTGCTGTATGCTGCACGAAAACGCCCTGAAAAACTGGTCTACGCTCAGTTCGAAGCCCATCAGCGGGCCGGTGCACAGGCAGCCGTGCTGATCTCTGTATATCACGGTCTTGCCCAGCAGTCCCTCAAAAGCCGCTGCCTGCGCCGCATCGTTAAAAGCAGCGTTAAAACTGTATATTTTGGTTATTTGCTGTGAGGTCTCAGCCACGGGGTACCGCCGCCCGGCGTAAAACTGATACGCTACATCCTGATACGTCGACACGCCCAGCGGGCTATTCTGCGCGGTGGAATATTCCAGCCGCAACCATTGCATTTCGCCCAGCGCCGCTATCTCCGGCGCGTCTACCGAAAGCGTGACCGTGACCTCATTGGACATGGAGTAACTGTCTCCAGCAACGCCGCGCACTTTATATTTGTGCGTCCCTATGGCCATTTGGTCGGAGTATGTGTGTGCCGTGGTTTTTGCTATTGGTATGTCATCGCGGTAGATATAGTAAGTTTTGTGATCCGTTTCCGTCCACGCAAGGGTCGCTTTTTCGCCGCCCGCGGCAAAAAGTGTTATTGGCGCGCCGGGGGTGTTGGCAACGGTAAATTCAGCCGTTCCCCAATCGCTCCAAAGACCGTATTCGTTCTGTATCCGCACCGCGGCTATGTGCGCGCCATCAGCCAGATATTCTTTAACCTTATACCGCCCGTCAGTGCTGTAAGCAGTGTGCAATACTGCATTGTCGATCTTTGTTTGATAGGCAAGCTGCCCCTCGCCGGTCCATGTTATTTCCGGCCTCGGGCTTGAGGTAGCATATACCGTTGGAGTCGGTGGTTTGCCCTGGGCCGTAAATGACGCTTCTTCGCTCCATGCGCTAACTTGATCGTATGCGTTCGTGCAGCGCACGCGCCAGTATACGGTTCCCGCAACTAAGGTGTTCGGCGGTATGTCGGCGTATGTGTTTGCCGTTTCTCCTGTTTGCAGCTCCGTCCATTCTGTATGTGACGTGTCTTTATATTGCAGTTCGTATTTTTTCTGTGGGATGCCGTTTTCGCTTTTGTACGTCCACTCGAATCTTACGGTCTCCCAGCTTCCGGCGTATGTGTTTTTTGGTTTTGTCGCCGTTGCGGTTATTTTATCGTTTGGGAACAGGCCCTTTATGCAGTAGCTGCCATCGGAGTTTTGGGTATCCTCCAGTTGTGTTGATTGTGGGATTACAAAAGCGGGGACAACCCCGACCGAGCTCGCGGGGTGGCGGTAGTAGGCGAAGCCGCCCGTGCGGACGCTCCCCGCGTAGTCAGAGGAGTACTGCGAAGAAAGCCACCAATCAATCAATACACCCCCCTTTTTCTTTTTGCGCCTGTCGTCGCTGGTGTAATATTGGAGAGCTTTGCCCTCTGCAACTCCGCCGTTATTGCCAAAGCCCGCCATGGTGTAGGTCAGGGCGAACATCTTGCGGGTTATGCTATTGCTGCCTTTGAGAGCAAAGGTAACATCTATCATTTTTTCGCGCAGCGTTTGCGGGAAACTGTTGAATATCGTATTTTTTATAAGATTATCCAGTGTTCCGTCCGGGTATAGGGTCGAGTTTCCAAACTCCGATTCTTCGTATGCATTTTTGTATACCAGCACTGCGCCTCCGGATACGAGGTTATTTTTATCCGCCACTTCGCATTGCCTGTTTTCTTCGGTGCCTACCGGGATGAGTATTATTGCCCCGAGCGGCAAGTCTGCTAATGTCGCCATATGTTACCCTCCGTACCCCATTCGCACGCTGCGGCGGTAGTTGTTCGACATGTCTATCAGTTTCTGTATGTCGCTTATCTGCGACATATCAACTCTGATATTAAAGGTGTCGCCGCCCACGCCGCGGCTCTCCTGATTATTCAACACTCTGCTCCCCTTCGGCAAGTCTACCAGCTCCGGCCCGTTTTCGCCCACCCAAGTCAGGCCGCCGCGCCAGTTGTCGGTGCCAGCGGCGTTATGCGCCACGCCGCCCATCCAACGCCCGAAGCTGCTGTCTGTGCCGTTAAAGACGTTGGCTATGCTCTGTATATTCGAGGTATCAAGTCTCTTCTGCCCGAAGGAGAAAAGATAATCCAGCGTGTCTGTAAGCGCTCCCATAGCGTTTACGACCACCTTCACCGCGTCCGCGAACAGGGCCAGTACGCCGCCAGTCGCCTGGAATGCCGGCTTTAGCAGGTTGAGTATATCCAGCACCGGCTCTAACGCCTGTAACAGGTTGCCCGCCAGTTCGATGATTGTGCCGAAAAGGTCAACCAGCCCCGTATCCGCCGCAAACTCCGCAAATTGCATCGCAAGGTCGCCCACGATCTGTATTGCCTGTTCGAGGGCCGGTGCAAAAGCAGCCGCAACTTTGCTTTTCGCGGCTTCCATTTTTGCCTCGAACATTCCGAGCGAATCGCCGAGAGAGGCCAGCTTTTGTATGTCCTCGTCCTTCACGATGGGCGCTGCCGAGGCTACCTGTTCTATTGCCCTGCCGTATTTTTCAAGCATGGGGATAACGGCTTCTTCGCCGGTCGTTCCCAGCAGTTTTGAGGCTATTGCATTTCTATCGGTTACGTCGGACATCTGTGCCAGAGCGCTGTATACCTCTGTAAAAAGCTGTGCCTGTGATTTCATTGTGCCGTCGGTGTTTGTCACCGATACGCCGAGGCGGTCGAACATTTCCGCCGCTTCGCCGGAGCCGCTGGCGGCGTCCTGTGCTTTCTCGGCAAGGGCGGAAAGGTCTCCCTTAGCCTGATCCATCGAGTAACCCACGGACTGCATGACATAATCGAGCTGCTGATATGATTCGGTGGACATGCCAAGCTGAGATGAACCGCTCTCGATTTCTTTGGCCCATTCTGCCTGCTGCACCGTCAAGTCGATAAGCGCTTTTTCTACCACCACTATCGCGGCGGCTACCGCCGCAAACGTGCCTATCAGCGCCATGGATTGACCGTCTATCTTCACCATCCCGTCGAGGGTTCCCTTGATGTTGTCCGGCAGGCTTATTCCAAATTTGCTGCCCAGTTCGTCGAGCGCATCGCCCAGCCCCTTGCTGTTGTCCCCCGCATTATCAGCCCCATCGCCGTACTCTTTCAAGGCTTCCGTGTTGTTTTTCAGCTCTTTTTCGGCTTTTATGAGCGCCGTTTCGGTGTCGTTCACGGCCTTTTTCATGCGCATCGTGCGTTCGTCGGCCTCGCCATAGGCCGCGCCCACCTTCTTTAGCCACTCTTCCTGCAATTCCAGTTTGTCTTTCAGGTTCAACACGCTTTCGTCGAGGTTTTTGTTTTTTGCGTTCAACGCCTCGGCGGAATCGGCATTATCCTCAAACTGCGCCGCCAGCTTTTTTGATTCCGATTGCAGCACTTTCATGCCATTATCTATGCTTTTCAGCGCTTCTTTATATTCCTTTTCCCCTTCGGCTATAAATTTCGTTCTTATGTTCGGCATTTACGTACCTCCCAAAAATGCGGATAGGCTTTTAGTTTTCTCCTGCGTTATGCCCTGCATTTTTGCATATTCTTTGATTATTCTTGCTATCCTGTACGGCGTGGCCGTTTTCCAGAATTCCCTTTCACTCAGTCCGAATCGTATCACCCATACCGTAAGATACCACGCGAAATTTATGGGTTCGTCTTCCGCGTGGTTTTCGCGTTTTTTGGTTCCGCTTCCTCATCGCCGCGAAGCGCCGCTGCAGTCAGTTCCATCACGAGCGACGTTACGCCCGAAAGCTGTGAGGGCGGTATGAGCCGCCCCACTTGCTTCACGGTATAAGACTTGTCGGAGCCCTCGCTGTCAAGATAGTCGTTTATCATGGCAGTCAAAAAGCACATGATTGTCTTTGTCGTAGCGCTCCTGAGCGCTTTTGATATATTGCCGTCAAACATTTCCTGCACGTCCGCCAGCACATTCATGTTGCAGCAGAGGGTCATTTCCTGTCCGTCAAAGGTGTATTTTGCGGTTTTCAGTCTTATATCCATGCCGTTCTCCTTTTATGACGCGCCGAAGCACTTGTTTATCCACGCTACCGCATCGCTTTCGCTTGCCAGTGTTGCAATCTCCATGATACTCTTGTCCTCGCTGTCATCTGCTAAAAACTCGCCCGTGGTCGTGGGAGTCTGGAAGGTGATGCTGTCGCCTTTTGTGGCGTATACATAGCCGGGTGCGCCAAAAAGCACCTTGTACACAAAGACGGCGGTATATTTGTCCGTGCCGTCAATAGCGTCCGGGGCGTAAAAGCCCATGCCGACATACTTCGCAATGTCCTTCGCAGTGGCTTTAAGGCTCTTTTGTGAGGTGTTTGTTCCTACGTTGCGCGTATTTTCGCTCATGCCAAAAAGCAGTTTCTGTGCCGCGTCGGTGATGTATTTCACTCCAACGCTGGCAGTGCCGCCGGTTATGAGTTTCTTGTACTCGGCAAGGCGGCTCTCGGCGTACAGTCTGCCCTCGGCAGCGGTCAGGTTCAGCTCCACGCTCATGGCATCGCCCATACTTATGGGCGTTTCATAAGTGATAGTGCCCTCGGTGTTTATATATTTGCCGATTTTTATTCCTCTGAGATCAAAAGTAGGCATTTAATCCAATCCTTTCTGCTTAAAAAATAGGTTTACCTTTTGGTTCAAAATTTCCTCAAATTTCTTTACTGCGCGTTCCTCGGCTATTGTCCAGAAACGGGAACCGGGGTCGTTAGAGCGCCCATAGTTGCGGCTGAATGCCACTTGCCCATTGGACGCGCCGCTGTCGTTTTTCCCTGTGGGCTTCACCATAACATAGCGGGAGCCGTCCTTATCCTTGCCTTTTGATTTTTTGATAGAGCGTAGCAGAGAGCCGGTACGATATTCGCCATACTGATATATGGCCCGTTCGATTTCCTGTTTTGCATAGTCTGCGCCATCGTTCATCAGTTCGTCGTTTAGTTCGTCCATGCCGTCCCTTACGCCTTTTAGGGCCGCCTCCACCTCATCAAATCCGGAAAACTCAACGTTAGCCATATATCCCTCCTACGCCCACCGCGGTCATGGCAATGTGGTACAGTCCCGTGTCCACTTCGTATATTTCCGCGTCCACAGTGCAACTCCAGCCTGCCGCAGCGAGCCTGCCCTTGATATCCTTTATAGCCAGCTCGAACGGGGGAGTGTCGGTGTAGTAATCCACAGAGTACATCACGCCCGTTTCCTTTTCTGCGCCCTCTGCGTATAGCGTCCCGATCTGGCCCATGCACTGATACGTGATATAGCTGCGCTGGTCGCCCATGTAGGGCGGGTGGCATACGGTGTATCCATCCTTGAGTATCTCCGCTATGGTCATGCCGTCACCACCCTCTGAGCCTTAATCTCCAAAAATTCCCGGCGGTCGCCTATGTTGTCTATGCTGATGATCTCGTAAGGCTCGGCATCCCGCTCATGCCATATGCGGCACTCGACGGTCACAAGGGGCGAGTAGCGCATGGTTATGGTCACGGGCTGCCGCAAGTGCAGTTCTTCCGCCTGATATACCTCCGTACCGTGGGCATTCACCCACTTGCACCACACGGGGCCGGGGAAAACATTTTTAAAGCTTTCCGCGCTGAATCCGGCTTTGATGCTGTATTCCGGCGCTTTTATGGTGATTTTCGTTCGCATTTCGCCTGCTCCAGCTTTAATTGCCATCAAAACCACCAGCCTTTATATTGATTCAGCATCGCGCGAACCGCTATGTCTATCTCGGTCGTAGAACCCTGTATCACAGCCTCCCGGTTGGTGTACCAATGGCCTATGAGCAGGAGCATGGCCTGTCGCACAAGGTAGGGTGTCTCCTCGTATCCTGCGGTGTAGGTTATGACTGCGCCGGGCTTGTTTACCGTCACGGTGCCGCGGCGCACGTCTGCGGTATACTCCACCGCCTCGCCGTCCACTGTAACGCTGTCCACGCTTATCACGGGGCCACGCGGGAGTGTCACAGTGCCGCTCACCTCCGGGTAAGCGGTTATGGACTGCTCCGCAAATGACTTCCCGCAATAGTTCTCGCAATATTCGCGGGCCGCGCTTATGAGAGGAGCTATTATATCCTTGTCCTCGCTGGTATCGCCGGGGTTATTCCGCAGATGCAGTTTTACCTCTTCGAGGCTTAGCGGTTCCACTGCTGGGGGTTGTCTTGTTATTACCATTGTCAGCCTCCATGGCTATGGCGTAACAGCCCCTGATGAGCTGCCGCGCCGTTGCCTCGTCTATGTCAATGATGGAGCCGGGCGGGGTTACTCCCTCCGGCCCGGCTGCTAAGGTCAACATTTTGATTTTCATCAGCTCGCCTTCATCTTCAGGCGGCTGAACGCCTCGCCTACTACGGGTGCGCCGTCGCCATAGTACTCGACAACGTAGCCTATCTCGTTGTTGACGGCGTACAGCTCGTTAAGCACCTGTATGTAGAGGCCGTCGCTGTCGCATACCCAATAGCCGGTTTTAAAGTCGCCGTATACTGCCACGTACTTGTCCGTGGCTACGGCGTTAGGCGCGTACTCGGACATATATACGGGAGCGCCCAGCAGCATATCAGGCTGTCCTGCCTGCACGGAGGGCTGCCATATATACTGGCCGTCGCTGTCCTTGAGCTTTGCGATCATCTTGCAGAGGTCGCGGTGCATTACCCAGGAGGCCCCGCGCATATACTGGCCCTTCACGCCGTATTTGCACTCTATCAGGTCGTCGGTGGCCACGGCGGTGGCGGAAGCGGCGGTAACGTCGCGCCCGGTGGCTATGCCGCTGTCAGAGGCGGTAAAGATGCCCAAAGGCTGGTTAGTGCCCGTTCCGCTCATAAAGGCGTTTTCCTGCGCCGCCTCGATCTTGTACAATATGCGGTCAAGCACGGTCTGATCAGGGCTGGGTGCGTGGCGCATGAGGGTCTTGGATATCTTAATCAGTTTGGCAAGGCGCTGGGGCTTAAATTCGCGGCGGCCGAAGGCGATGGTCGCCTCTTCGGGGGCTGCCGCCACCTCGGTTGTCCATGCCACATCAGACGCATCGGTAGTCAGGCTGGGATACCCAAGGCTCTGTGCCTGACCTATGGGGCCCACAACGTTGCATATCTGGCGCATAAACATGTCATTTTTGAGCCCGGCTATGAGCTGGTTGACAAATTCCACGGGTGCGGTCAGATAACCGGCGGTAGCGTTTGTGCCAAGGGTCATGGTGGTGTTTTTGTACCTGGTTATGGACTCGGGATCGCCCTGCAGTGCACGGGCAAATACTTTAATGTGCTCGTCCTTCTTGTCGCCCAGCTTGTCGATCACTTCACCGGCGGCGCGTTCCCGCTCGAGCTGCTTCTGCTCGCGGATTATGTTGGCGTTGAGCGTGTCAAACTCCTTTTCGAGCCGGTTATAGGTCTCGGTGGATTCCGCGTCCATCACGCCGTCTTCAAATTTGTTCATTATTTCGCGCATCTGGGTTGCGACATTTGCGCGATCCTGCATCATTTCGTAGAGTTTCTTCATCGGTTACTTATACCTCCAAAATTTTTAGTTTAGTCGCTCTGAATCTCTTGCGCTGCTCCTGCAGTGCGGTGTTTATATCTGCTGCGGGCTGGATTGCTCCCCCGTTGTCAGGCTCCCTGTTTTCCGGCGGTTCCTTCGGCGCGTGCTTGTACAGCGCAAACCACTTTTCGGTATCCGCACAAGCCGCGACCTTTTTGTTTTCGATGAGTTCGTTTACAAAGCCCATATTAAGCGCTTCGGTGCCGCTCATCCACGTTTCTGCTGTCATAAGGGCGGATATCTCGTCCTTCTCCTTGCCGGTGCGGGCGGCGTATATGTCCGCTATCTGGTCATTGATGCGGTCGAGCTCGTCGGCGGTCCTGCGTAAGTCCTCCGCCCCGCCGCCGGCGTATGTCCATGCATTATGTATCATCAACGTGGCGTTTTCGGGCATTTTGATGGTATCGCCCGCCATGGCAACCACTGATGCGGCGGATGCGGCGAGGCCGTCTATATGCACGTTTTTTGCCGCCGGGTGGCGGTTGAGGATGTTGTACAGGCTAAATCCCGCAAAGATGTCCCCGCCGGGGCTGTTGATATACACATCAAGGGTGGATATATCCCCCAGCGCCGCCAATTCTTTTTGAAATTGCGCAGGGGTTATTTCGTCGCCCCACCATGACGTATCGCTGATCTCTCCGTACAAAAAAAGCTCACCGGCGTTGCCGAGAGCCTTAAACTCCCAAAATTTATTCATTTTTCAGGGATGCTCCTTTCGCTTGCGCGCTTTTAGGCGCGTTGAGTTTTGCGTTTTCCAGCGGCAGCATGTTGCCGTTGATAAAATATATCTTGCCCAGCCCGTTGGGTATGGGGTTCATATCCTCCAGTTCGCGGATATCGTCAGCACACATCACGCCGTTTTGCCGCATGGTGTTGTAGTAGCTCGTGCGGGTGGCGGTGTCGCCCCTCAGCAGGCTGTTTGTGTTGAATTTAAAATAATACTTCGCCTGCTCCGCCTCGCTCAACAGGTCACGGTAAAGGGCCTGCTCTATACGCACGGATAGGGGATTTATGCAGTCACGTACAAACTCGGCGCTCTGCTGCTCGATGTTCGAAAAGGTGGCCTTTTCCAGATCCATGCACATGTGCGGGGGAACGCCGAAAATGCGGCATATCTCGGTTACAGCCCATTTGCGGCTATCAAGGAGTTGTGTCTTTGACATGTCCCTGTCCCACGGCTGCGCCGTGGAGCCGTTTTCCAGAAACATCCATTTCCCGGCGTTTTCTGCGCCGCCGTAGTTGCTCTGGAAGTCCTTTTTGAAGCGCTCGTATGCCGTATCGGAGAGTTGCCCCGGATAGGTTATATAGCCGCCGGGGGAAGTACCGGAAAAGCCCCTTTGCGCGTATTGTGTCATGCTGTTATTCAGTCCCAGCACGCTTGCGGCTATGGTCATTGGGTCTTCCGGCGTGCGGTCGCCAAATCTAAAACCGGGAATAAAGGCAAAATCGCCCTCCCGGAGCGTTTCTGTTATGCCGTCATAGGTGACGTATATATACTGTTCCCCGTTTTCCCGGTTGGTGTACACTTCCGAGCAGCAGGAGGTGGGCAGATTTTTGAGGTGTCGCACAAAGCCGTATCTGTCCCGCACTATGCGGAGATACCCGCCGCGAGTGAGCAGCATGTTTGCCACAAGCATTTGCATAAGCTCATACGCCGTGGTGGTGCGGTTGGGCAGCACATACAACAGCTTATACAGGGGATGATCCCGTGCCTTTTGTTTGCCCTCCCCGGTATTTTTGTACATGTGCAGGGGCAACGCCGCCATGGTCTTGCTTATCAGGTCAACACACCTGAATACCGCCGCGACCTGCAGCGCCCCCTCTGCGCTTATGGCGTAACCCTGCCCTGCAAGGTACATCTGCCATGCGCTATCATCTGATACGGAGGGCAGTGTTTTAACGTCCGCCGCCCGTATTTCGTATGTTTTGCCAAAAAGTTTAAATCTCTTCACTGTTTACCTCACACTATTCTCAGGCCGCGGTGCTCGTATACGCTGCGCTTGGGTTCCAGTTTTACCGCCGCCGCCATCGCGTCTATCAGGGCGCACATCGGGTCTATCCGCTCTATGCTCCGGTTTTTCATGGGTTTTATGTTCTCGTTGCCGTCCTGGGCTACTACTACATTGCCAAACGCCCAGCGCCCGCAAGGGTTCCTCTCGTGGGTCATTTCGCCCTCGCGTAGAAGCCGCTCAATTTCCTTCATTGCTGGGGACATGCCGCTCATGGTCTGGGGTATGGTGATTATCTTCTGCGCCGCAACCTCCTGCTGCATGAGGGGGCGCAGGGAATCTATGCGCCACTCGTCCGCCGCAATATATTTGATGTCATAGTCCAGCATGAGCTTGTCCAGATAGTTGGCAATATAGGCGTAGTCCACACAGTTGCCGGGGGTCGCGTGCATATGCCCCGCCTGCACCCATTTGCCAAAAGGCACGTGGTCCCGGTGCTCCCGTTCCCGCATGTTTTCCTCCGGGATCCACGCATCCACAAAAAAGCGCCACTCCGTTTCCTCCGGCAGCGGTGGGAAAAGGGCCGCCACGGCGGTCAGGTCGGTGGTGCTGGACAGGTCTATGCCTACATAACAGGGCCGCCCCAGCATATCGGATTTATGCCAGCCCCCTTCGGTATCATCCCATAGGGTGATGGGCAGCCAGCCGGTGCGTTTAAGCGAGATCCATTGATTGAGCCGGAGCCACCGGAAGAGCTTCTCTGCCGCCGGGCTGTTTCGGGCCTTTATCGCCTCGCTGCGCACATTCTCAATTTTGATGGATACGCCCAGCGAGGGATTGGCTAAGTGCCAATTTGTTTCATCGTATATGTCCGCGTCCTCAGGGACGGTATAGATTTTGGCGTAAAACGCCGGGTCTGTCAGTTCGCCGCTCAGCACCTTTGTTGCTATTTCGTGCTGTTCCCAACCCACACTTTTGCGGTCGGGGTCGTCGCCCGCGGTGGTGATGCACCATATGAGCTGCTCATTCCGTGCAGCACCCGTACCAAATGTCAGCACGTCCCACAAGTCCCGCTTGGGGTGGGCGTGTAGTTCATCTATGATGACCACGGAGGGGTTAAGGCCGTGTTTGGTCGCCGCCTCTGCCGACAGCACTTTAAAGCGGCTGTGTGTGCGGAGATTCAGCATTTCCTTCGTGCTGTCTTTGATTTTGATTATCTTGGACAATACTTCGCTTTGCTCCACCATGCTCTTTGCGGCGTTAAAAGCTATTGATGCCTGGTTCCTGTCTGCGGCGCCGCAGTATATCTCGCCGCCCGGTGCGTCCATGACCAGGTGATACAAGCTCAGCGCGGCAATAAGTTCGGTCTTGCCGTTTTTCTTGGCGATCTCCAAATATGCCATGCGGTACTGCCGCATGCCCTCGGCGGTCACGGTGCCGTATACGGAGTTTATGACCTCTATCTGCCATGGTAAAAGCACAAAGGGTTTGCCGTAAAAATCGCCGGTATGTTTAAGGGCCTGTACAAACTCGATAACTTCGAGGGCCTTGTTCGAGTTAACCACCGTACTTGCTCAGATATGCGGCCATGGGGTCGCTCTCTGCGGCTTTTTTCGCTGCTGCTACACCCATGCGAGCACGGCCCACCGGCGACAGGCACAGCTGCTCGGCGTATTTTATGATATTCTGCCCCTCCCGGCGCATGATGGTGATATATGGGTTTTCCGTTGGCTTGCCGTCCGCCGCCCGGTATATAAGCGGGCCGTTTTGGTATTCCGCCTCGGCTTTTTGGTATATCGCCACACTCTCGCAGTAGGCAGCGAGGGCGGATATGTCCAGATCGTTAATTATCGGGGTGTCGAGCTGGCGGTAGAGCTTTACTACCCTTTTCCATTCCTTCTTCGCCTCCGGGGACAGGCTTTTGGGTGGTTTTAATTTGTCGGAGCAGCCGGTAGGTTCGCCATTCTCCCGGTTTTCCATTGTGTCTTTGGTATGCCGGTTTTTGCCGTTATCGACGAGCTTTAACGGCCTCGGCTTTCTTCCTGTCGGCATAGGCTCCTCCTTTCTCAAATTCTGTATTTGCCTATGATTTTTTTGTGTCCTTTGACGCTGTTGCAATGTATGCAGGCGGGCTGGTGATTGGTGGTATCCCAAAAGCGCGGGTCGCCCGGCCCGTCAGGCGGGTCTATGTGATCCACGCACCGCGCCACCATAGTGCAGCCATCGTCCAGCCGCAGGGCGCAGAGTTGATGTTCCGGGGCCGACAAATACCAGCGGGAGTATTTGCTCCATCGGGCATCATATCCGCGCTGCCGGGAGCTGCCCCGCCGCTCGTCCTGGGCGTGTATCTGCTCCTGCTGCCGCAGTTCGCCCGCCGTCCGGTGCTCATCGCAGTATCGTCCGGCGGTCAGCGCATTACATCCAGGGTACTGGCAAAAATGTAGGGCTCGGCTTGCCATATTGCCGCTCATCTCCCTCAAAATGCTCAAGGGCCGCTCTTCGCAGCCCTTTTGATGGTATTATTATAGCACATAAAGAGTGTGGGAAAGTGTTGAGTTTTATTTATCTCGTTACACAATAGGTTTTGGTTTCATGATGTGCGGTGCGGTTCGCGCATAAAAGGTTTTTGCCTTATTATTTTATTCTGTTTATCTTTTTGGTTGACTTTTTAATCTGACAGGTATATAATATAGACATAACAAGAGAGGAGATAAAAGCAATGACTAAAGCATTTGAGAACCGTGTAAAGAGGGAATTGACAGTAGATACCAGAACCTACCGTTATAAGTATGAATGCATCATCAACCAGGGCACAGCCGTGATCAAGCGCTTGCCCGTAAATGAATTAAATACTACCGCCGCGATAGACGGTCAGGAGACGGTCAAGATATACAAATAACGCAGAGTGACGCCCGCAAGGGCGGTAATGCGGCAGGCCGGTCACAAGCCCGGCGGCAAAAAGGAGGATGTAAAACATGACAGACAACACAGTTAAGGCCCTGGGTCGGGCGTATGGTATAATGGCGGCGCAGCTCCCCGACATCATCGGGGCGCACTGCCGGGTGCAGACAGCTAATATGTGGCCCATCCGTGGGCTGGGTGAGGGCTTGCGGTATATGATTATTAACCGCAAGCTCACCCCGGAGGTCGATAGAGCCATACGGGACGCGCTGCAAGGCGCAGAGGATATAACCGAGGGCGACCACGCGCTGCCGCTCAACCAACAGGGCATGTGGGAGCTTGCATATATGCAGGGCCGGTGCGCTCCCGTGCTCAGCGACGGCGAGTATTTGCGGGATCAACTCAAGGCCCGCAATCTGACGTTGGAGCAGGCCGCCGAGGCCTGTGAGGTAAGCAAGGCCGCTGTGCACTCATGGTGCGCCGGAGTTAAGCCGATACCGCAAGCGCGGCGGGAGCTGCTGGCGGCAAGGCTCGGGATAATAATATAAGAGGGCTATATCAGCCCTCTTATACGGTATTCTCTTTACGCTGCTATTCTGCCTATCAGCCTGTCTACCCCCTGTCTCTCAAGGGTCTTCGCCCAATCAATCGAGACGTGCATTTGCTGCGCTATCCGCTCCCAATATCCCCCTTTTGCCACTCCGTATTTAACGTACCGCAGTCTTATTGCCTCATATTCCAGCGGCGGCAAGCACATCACTTCAAATTCTATCATTCCCACCCAATGGTCGAGATTTTGTAATTCGTCTTCCAGCCGTTTTTTCTTCTTTCGCAGTCTTTTTAATTCCCGCGAAGCTTTTATCACCGTGGCCGGAGTGCTGTCCGACAGCTCGGTACCGTGCGGCAGGCCCGTAATCTGCTGCGGGTGAAGGTCGTATTGCGCTTCGATCTCCTCGTCAACGCTAATTAACAACCGCTCTTTTTCCGTCCTCGTGCGCTCTGCATTACCCCAATACATCAGCAGTCGCCGCACGGCTGCCCGCTCATCTCGCCTTTCCCGCGTTGCTTTTTTCGGATTCAATTTTTCGC
>OGUN01001612.1_pt1 | contig 15373 bp, 9 predicted proteins | sample 1553621 | NCBI WGS metagenome assembly OGUN01 (sample SAMEA2580300, study PRJEB22360) | human gut metagenome | biome: human gut; feature: human-associated habitat; material: faeces | place: Denmark | collected 2008/2010
TGTCGTGCATGTAGTGGATGATGTTCATGGCCTCGTTGTAGACGCGGGCGATCTCTTTGAGCACCATCTTGTAGTTGCGCATCACCTCTTCGAAGCGCAGCGGACCCTCGGTGAGCGCCGGAATGCCTTTGACCATCAGCGTGCCGGTGTTCTCGCAGCGGCCGCCGTTCAGAGCCAGCAGCAGGGCCTTGGCCAAGTTGCAGCGGGCGCCGAAGAACTGGATCTGACGGCCGATGTCCTGATACGACACGCAGCAGGCGATGCCGTAGTCGTCCGAATGGCGCACTTCGCGCATCAGCTCGTCGTTCTCGTACTGGATCGAGCTGGTGTCGGCCGAAACCTTGGCGCAGAAATCCTTGAATCCCTGCGGCAGGTCGGGGCTCCACAGAATCGTGAGGTTGGGTTCGGGCGACGGGCCGAGGTTGTAGAGCGTCTGCAGGAAACGGAACGAGGTCTTGGTCACCTTCGTGCGGCCGTCGTTGAAGCGTCCGCCGATGGCTTCGGTCACCCACGTCGGGTCGCCGGCGAAGATGTCGTTGTAGGACTGCATTCTGAGGTGGCGCACCATGCGGAGCTTGATGACGAACTGGTCGATCAGCTCCTGCGCGAACACTTCGTCGATGTTGCCGTGGGCCAGATCGTACTCGATGAAGATGTCGAGGAACGACGAAACGTTGCCCAGCGACATTGCGGCGCCGTCCTGCTCCTTCACGGCGGCGAGGTAGGCCATGTAGACCCACTGTACGGCCTCCTGCGCCGAGTGCGCCGGACGGCTCAGGTCCAGTCCGTAGTATTCGCCCATCGTGCGGATCTCCTTGAGTGCCTTGATCTGCTCCGCGACCTCTTCGCGCAGGCGGATGCGGGCGTCGGTCATCGGGCCGGTCAGGCCGCGCAGGTCCTCGGTCTTGGCTTCGATCAGCCGGTCGGTGCCGTAGAGGGCCAGACGGCGGTAGTCGCCGATGATGCGGCCGCGGGCGTAGTTGTCGGGCAGGCCCGTCAGGAAGCCCAGCGAACGGAACGAGCGGATCTCCTCGGTGTAGACGTCGAACACGCCGTCGTTGTGCGTCTTGCGGTAGTGGGTGAAAATATCCTTAACCTTCTCGTCCACGTCGACGCCGTTCTCCTTGCAGGCGCGCGATACGACGTTGATGCCGCCGAAGGGCTTGATGGCGCGCTTGAGCAGCTGGTCGGTCTGCAGACCGACGATCAGCTCCTGTTCTTTGTCGATGTAGCCGGCTTTGTGCGAAGTGATGGTCGAAACGGTCTTGTTGTCCAGCGAACGGACGCCGTTGTTGGCGCGCTCCTCTTCGAGGGCCTTGAGACAGAGGTTCCAGATGTGCTTCGTGCGGTCGGTGGGACCCTGCAGGAAGGAGGCGTCGCCCACGTAGGGGGTGATGTTCGTCTGAACGAAACTCGTCACGTTGATCTCCTTGCTCCAAAGTCCGTCGATAAAGGTTTTGTTCAATTCCATAAATTATTATTCGTCAAAATGAGATTAAAATTGTTTTCTTTGGGATGCGCAAAGGTATGTTATTTTTTTCACAATACCGAACGCTGCGGCGCATTTTCTTAAAAAATCTTAAAAAATACCTGCGATTTGTCAGACCATATCGCCCCGGAGCGTTTTTTCTGCAGGACGGAGTCCTTCGGCCTACGGTTTGGCCCCTGCTTTGCAGCGACGAATGCGGACCGGGATCGGGCGGCATCGGCAGCGTCGGGCCCGGCGGACCAGATTCCGGCGGGCCGATATGTGCGACCGATGCGGCGGAATACGGCCCGGAGGTCTCGAACGCGCATCTTGCCTTCGGGTCCCGCCGCAGTTTTTCCGGGGCGGGTGTATGTTGCGGACCTTTGCTGGTTTGCCGGGACGGATGCACGCTGTTTTGCCCGACAGGACCTTCGCTGTTTTGCGGGGTGGATGCACGCCGTTTTGCCGGAGCGAACGCTCACTGTTTTGTCGGACCGGGCGCATTGACCGGAATATTTCGTACCTTTGTCCCGGAAGCCGTCCCGTGTTTCTGGCGCCGCACCCGCTAAGATGCGCACCCGCTGAGTGCCCGCAGAGATGCGTGCCCGGCATGATGCCGCTTGGCCCTGCCTGAACGCTCTGCGGCCGCGGACCCGAAGCGGCAGGAAACGGCGACCGTAATTCCGCAAAACCGATTCGTCATGGAAGAACTGACTCTTGCGACCCCCGCACTGCTCTTTTCAGCCGTCTCGCTGATTCTGCTGGCCTACACCAACCGTTTTCTGTCGTACGCCCAGCTGGTGCGCACGCTCAAGGAGCAGCACCTCCAGCACCCCTCGAAAGTCACCCGCGCGCAGATCGACAACCTGCGCCGCCGCCTGCACCTCACGCGCACGATGCAGATTCTGGGCGTTTCGAGCCTTTTCCTCTGCGTGGTGACGATGTTCCTGCTGTATGTTGGATTTTTCGTCCTTTCGGCCTATGTCTTCGGCGCGGCGTTGCTGCTGCTGATCGGTTCGCTGGGCGTGTCGATCTGGGAAATCCAGATTTCGGTCCGCGCCCTCGAAATCCACCTGCACGACATGGAGAAATAGCCGTAATAACGAAGATGCCGCGACCTCGCGTCACTGCATCTCCCACTAACCTACTTATGTAACCTAAAACCAACTTGGAAAACCTCGTCCGGTTTTCACACTGCAAATATACGGGGCAGTCGTTACTTTGAAATGACGGCCCCGTTACATTTCCGTTTCACGGGCTGGAGGATATTCCGCCGCAAAACCCCGGCGTACCGGGAACCGCAGGCGCGTGGCCGGACGCGGACAGTGCGGTGCGGCCGGACAGACATGCGGTGATGTACGGTTCCTGCGCATGAAAGGGTCCGGAATTTCCGTCTCCGTTTTTCGCCCGCTTTCCGGAAGTGCCTTTTCGGATTAAAAAGGCGCATTTCCGTCGGTTTCGGGTTTTTTTATTAATTTAGCGGAGTGAAAACGGTGTGCGCCGGCACTCCGGTCCGGCCCGTTTCCCGATCTTCAGCGATGCTCAGACGTTTGTTCATATTGGCCGCCGTCGTGTCTCTCGGACTTCCTGCCGTCCGCGCGCAGGAGGGTGCGGCTTCGCATGCCGCGGTGATTCAGGCCGATACGCTGCCGGTGCTGCTGGAACGGCTGGAACGGGACCCTGAGGACATAGACCTGCTGGTCGAAATCTGCTCCCAATACACCATGCGGAGCGAATTCGCCGCGATTCATCCCTACGTCTCGCGTCTCCGCAGGGCCGGGGCCGCACACGACGACGAGCGTGCGCTGATGTACGCCGACCTTTTTTCCGGACAGTCCTACCTGCTCGCCGAGGGCAGCGACTCGACCCGCATATACCTCGACCGGGCTTTGATCCGCGGGCGGCAGTGCGAAGACCCGGTGGCCTTGTGCCGGATTTACAATGCGCTGGGAATCTATGCCGTCAGCATCGAAACGAACTATTTCGGCGGCATCGAGTATTTCCTCGAAGCGATGAAGTACGCCCGCAGCGCCTCGCTGAACCGCTTCTATCTGGTGGCGCAGTGCAATCTTGCCAATACGTACTACATGCGCAACGACCCCGCGGGCCTGAAATACGCCGAGGAGGTCTACCGGCTGGGCACCGAGTGGGGTTACGACTACCTCGCTTTCGGCGGTGCGGTCATCAGCGCCTACATGCACTACATGCTCGGCGATCAGAACCGGGCTTTGGAATACATCCTCCGGACGCTTCCCGACACCGATAAATTCGGCTACCACACCGAGCTTTACAGCCTCTACGCCAATATCCTCCATGCGCAGGGCGACGATGCGGGCGCCGAACGCTATTACCTGATGGCGCTCGACCACATCGACCAAAAGGTCGTGACCGCCGCCGTGATGACCTACCTCAGCTACGGAACCTACCTGAACGACCGGGGCGAGTACGCCCGTGCGATTCCGGTGCTCCGGCAGGGCATCGAACTCTCGGAGCGGAGCAACAACGCCGTGCACCGCTATAAGCTTTACCTGCGTATTTCCGAGGCCGAGACCGCGCTGGGCCGCTACCGCGAGGCGCTGGACTATTTCAAGAGCTACCATAGTCAGGCGGACAGCATCTTCAACGTCGAGCGGGAGCGTTCGATCAACGAACTGCGGGTCAGGTACGACGCCGAACGGCAGGAGAACATGCTGCGCAAGAGCGAAATCGACCTCATCCGCCAGCAGCGCCGATTCCAGCTGCTGCTGTTGCTGCTGCTCTTCGCCGTCGGCATTTCGACGGTGGTCTATATCCTCTACCGGCGCAAGGACAAGATGTACAAGCAGATCGTCCGGCAGCAGTACGAATTCCTGAAAAAGGAGAAAAAGGCCGCGCAGCCGGCCATGCCCCCCCCCGGCCCTACCTCCCCGCAGACCGAAAAGCCGTCGCCCGACCGTGACGACCACGCCGTGCGCGACGCCGAACTCTTCGCCCGGATCGAGTACCTGATGCAGACCGAAGGCGTCTACCGCCAGAACGACCTGACCATCGAACGGCTCGCCGAGCGGCTCGACACCAACCGCACCTATATCTCCCGTGCGATCAACCAGCAGGCCGGAAAGACCTTCAGCAGCTACGTCAACAGCTACCGCATCGACGAGGCCGTGCGGCGGCTTTCCGACGTCGACGACGATACGCCGCTCAAGGCGCTTGCCCAGATGCTCGGCTACAACCATCTGCAAACCTTCTACACTTCGTTCCAGAGCGCGATCGGCATGCCGCCGTCTAAGTACCGCGAGAAACTGCTCAAACTCCACCGCGAGCACCAGCTCTGAACGCAACCCCGTTTTTCGGGGTTTGTTTTTTTTCGGAATTTGTCAATTTTTACGAATTCCGAAAAAGAGCGTTTCATAAATCGTCCGGCTTCTTTTACTTTTGTCAATAGGTTAGTGAGGGGTGCCTGCCCGGTGCGGCGGTGCGTATCCTTTGGTTGTTTTGCTTGGCGGATGCCTGTTTTGCGCAGGCGGTGCCGCCGCCGAATCCCGACGTATTCCTTTTAAATGCTGTTCATATGAAAAAAACTTTACTATTCAGCAGTCGATTCTTGCTGACTGCGGCCTTGTTCTTCTGCGCCGCTTCGGTCGTCTCCTGCCAGAAGGAGCCGACCGCCGACCCCGCGCCTGCGCGCGCCGCGATCCGTCTGACCGCCGAGCTGGCGGATATGGTCCGGACCAAGAGCGAGACGGACGTCGCTTACGCTTCCCGCTTCGTGGAGGGGGACGCCATCGGCCTCTTCGCCGTGATCCGCTCCGATGCCGAAACGCAGGCCTATCCGGCCGCTTCGGGCAACTATATTCAGAATGCCAAATTCGTCCGTCAGGCCGACGGTTCGTGGCGTGAGGAAGGCTCCAAATCCTATTACATGGAGCAGGGGCAGGTCATGGACCTCTATGCCTATTATCCCTATGCTGAAAATGCCGATCCTACGGCGCTCGTCTACGACGCTTGGTTGCCGAAGCCGACTTCATGACGGCCCGCACGGCGGGATTCGGCGAGCGCGACGGCGAGATCAGACTCGTATTCCGTCATAAACTGGCGCTGGCCGAAGCCTTCGTCGCGGACGTCGACAAACTGACCGATTACGCCGTGACGGTGCAGAACGTGCGCACGAAAGCGGTGTTCTCGCTGGCGGCCGCGGCCCAAGATGCCGAAATGCAGTCCGTGGACGCCAAGACGGCTTCGGTGGCGATGACGCGCTGCGGCAACGCTTTCCGCGCCTACCTGCCGGTGCAGGAGATCGCCGAAGACAAGGCCCTGCTGAAGGTCGGGGGCAACGGCTTCGCGGCTTTCGACTACACGCATCCGGGCAAAACCTCGCTGGCCGTTGGTCAGGTCCGCAAACTGCTGGTTACGCCCGCTTTCGCAAATCCCGAACTGCTCCCCAACTGTTACGTCGTATCGCCGGGCGAGACGCTCTACATTCCCGTTTGCAAAGCCTTCGGCGTGTGGGAGAAGAACGAAGTGCTGGCGGGCGCCGGCACCGGCATGCTGGGAGCCATGGGCGCCCGCGTAGTCTGGGAGGACGTGCGCTATCTGCTCAACGACGATCAGATCACCGTGCTGGGTAGCGGCTCTAAGGCCGTTATTCAGGTGCGCACCACGCCCCGGAGCTGCGGCAACGCGGTGCTCGCGCTGGAGATCGGCGGCGAGATCCGCTGGAGCTGGCATCTCTGGATCACCGATTACGATCCCAACGATCCCGAAACGCAGAAGTCGAAGAACGGCCGGACCTTCATGGACCGCAACCTCGGTGCGATGAACGCCGAATACGGCAATATCGATGCGCTGGGACTCCAGTATCAGTGGGGCCGCAAGGACCCGGTTCCGTGTCCTGCGAAATGGGAGGACATCGCTACGCGCCCCGTGTGGAACGGCGTGGGCGTCAAGGTCGGCTTCTCGACCAAGGCCAATACGGCCGTGATCCGCGACAACCTCGTGGCTTCGATCAACGATCCGCTGGCGCTCATCAAGGCGGTCGGCGTTCCTTACGACTGGTATGCTACCGAGAAAAATCAGGGTGAGAACCGCTGGTGCGCCGCCGACGGCTCGAAAACCGAATTCGATCCGTGTCCCCGCGGCTGGCGGGTTCCCGTGTCCGGCTTCGGTAACGCGTCGCCGTGGTATAATTGTTTGACTGCCGGTGCCCCGTGGCTTAACGGAGTGATCTGGGAGGATCTGGGCTATTGGCCCGCGGCAGGTCTGCTCGAATCCAGCGGCCAGAGCTATCTCGGCATGTTCGGATACTATTGGTCGGCGACTCCCGGTGAAAACCTGAGCCCCGGCATTTCGCAGGAGGAGTGCGCCTACGGGTACAACTTCGACAACCAGCATTCTCAGACCAGCTACCTCCAGTACCGTCATACCGTTTTGTCGGTGCGCTGCGTCAAAGTGCAGTAATTCGATGTCTCACGCTTTAAAAAGATAATCACCATGAAATATACAGGTTCCATCCATACGACGTTTTATGCGCTTCTGGCCGCCGCCGCGCTTACGGCCGCCGGCTGCAGCGACGACGATAACGAAAAGGGCGGGGGAGCGACCGGCGTCGAGGCGAACTTCTCGGCCGAAATCACCCCTTACACCCGTGCCGCCGGCGACACTTGGACCAACGGCGATGCCGTCGGCATCTATATGCTCGGCGGCGATGCGGGCACGGCGGACAACGTGCGCTATACCTGCGAACCCAACGGACGGCTGTCGGCCGCGGATGCGAAAATCGTCATTCCCGGCAGCGGCACCTTCGATTTCGTCGCCTACCATCCTTACAAGCAGAGCAGCCTGAGCGGCGATGCGGGTAAGATCGACGGCTACCTCTATCCCGTCGTCCTGAGTGACCAGACCGATCCCGCGGCGATCGACCTTCTGTGGAGCGACAATGCCACCGGGGTCACGGCCGCCGCGCCCGACGTGAAGTTCACCTTCGAACACGTGCTGTCGAAGGTCGAAATCGCCGTCAAGCAGGGCGGAGGCATCTCGGCCGACGACCTTGCCGGGGTTGTCGTCACCATCGACGGCGTCTACAACGAGGGCTTCTTCGCCCTGAACAGCGGCAGGATCGGCAATACGGGCGTTCCCGGTGCCGTGACGGCGCGTGCCGTCACCGAGGGCGTCAGCTACGAGGCGATCGTTCTGCCGACCACCGGCGCCGCGCAGCAGGGCCGCGTCTTCAGGGTGGAGGCTCCCCTGCTGGGACGTACCTACACATGGACGATGCCCGACGACTATCTTTTCGTGGGCGGCAAGATCCACGAGATCGAAATTACGGTCGACGTGGACGGCATTTCGGTCGTCACGGGCGACATCGCCGACTGGAACGGCGGTGATTCCAATCCCGAAGTCGAGACCGACGACGCCGAATTCCTCGCGCTTCCCAACTCCTATATCGCCCGTCCGGGTTCGACGGTGACGATTCCCGTTGCCAAGGCCTATGCCGCATGGCACAATATCCCGATGCTTCAGGAAGGCTCGTTCAGCATTCCCAACGACCTGACCGCCCGCATCGTATGGCAGGAGCGTTTCGATGAAGACGAAACCATCCTGTTCTCGACCAACGACAAGGTCACGATGACCGGATCGGGCATCAACGCCGCAATCGAAGTCGTCTTGAATCCCGATGTCGAAGGCAGCCTTGTCGTGGGCGTGTACGACGGCGACGGCAACTGCTACTGGAGCTGGCATATCTGGGCCACCGAGTACGATCCCTCGCAGCCCGCAGGGCAGCAGACCGTCGGCGGCAACGTCTTCATGGACCGCAATCTGGGCGCCACTTCGCTCGTGAAGGGGCCGCAGAGCGCCGGATGTTTCTACCAGTGGGGCCGCAAGGACCCGTTCCAAGGTCCCTATACGTGGATGATGTTCCTCAATGCCAACGCCGGCTGGTCGAACGACGGTATCGGCAAGTTCATGACGCTCAAAGGGCTTGCTTCGACGAAGGTTCCCTCCGAGAATCTCGTGGCTTCGGTCCAGCAGCCTTACCGCTATATTGTGGGTATTTCCGGAACGCAGGACTGGCTGTCGCCGGATGTCGGCGGCGAAGCCTACCGCTGGAGCAACGCCGACGGTACGAAAGGCGTCTTCGACCCGTGCCCTGAGGGGTGGCGCGTGCCTGTTTCGGGTGCGGGAGCGGCTTCCGCGTGGGCCGATCTGAACGGCGTGTGGGATGCGGAGCGTACCGGATGCGTTTTTGCCGAAGGCAACGGCTACTATCCTGCGGCCGGCTATATCAATATCATGTCGGCGTCGGGTTCGGGCGGCGGCGCGGAAGCGGGTACTTCGGGCTACTGCTGGAGCGCATCGTCGGCCGGCCGGAACGGCTATGCGCTGACTTACAGCGTCTCCGCCATCAAAACCGAGGCCGAACTGACCAAGGCGTGGGCCTGCCCCGTCCGCTGCGTGAAGGATGTCAAATAGCACGCGGATATAGGAAGAAGACCGCCGCCCTTTCGTGGGGCGGCGGGCTTTGTTTTGGCGGCCGTGCGGTGTTTCCCGACCGCTGTTTTCTGTGCGGTGTTTTCTGTGCGGTGTTTCCTATCCGGTGTTTTCCGGCCGCTGTCTTCCGTTCGTCCGGTCCGGAATTCTCCGCAGGCCTGTCTTCTGCCGCGCCTATTTTCTGCTTTCGAGGAAGTAGTGCTGCGACTTGAGCAGGTTGCGGGCCTGCAGGATCATCGTCTTGGTTTCGTTGAGGATCGTCAGATAGAGTACGCTGGCCCGCGTGCTGGCCGCCGGGTCGCCGTTGATGCGGCGCAGCTGGTTTTTGATCGCCTCGACGATGGTGTCAAAGAGCTTGTCGCGCATTTCGAGCACCATGTCCAGATCCGAAAAGTCCTTCGTGCGGAGCATGTCGTTGATTTTGTCGAAAATCGCCTCCACCTGATCGTTTACGCGCATCAGATCCACGATCTGCTCCTTCGACAGCCCCTCGTGGTTGTTGTCGATGTGTCCGAACGCAGGACGGGTGATGTGGATCAGCGCCTTGGTCACCTCCGAGAGGTAATCCACCACCTGCACGTAGAAGTGCCCGGTGTCGATGTCGCACTGCTGCAGGCGGCGCAGCGTGGGCATGATGCCGTACTTGCGGTCGCGGGCCTCTTCGAAGAGCCTGTTCGACGACTGCACCATCTCCTTGAGCACCTTGCGGTTCTCCTTGAAAACGGCGACCAGCGTCCGGTTGTAAATGCGCGTCACCTGCTCCATCGTCGTGCATACTTCGCCGATGCAGACGCAGAGCACTTCGTCCGGGGTCTCGGCCTTGATTACCGGCAGTTCCTCCGCGGCGGCTTTCTCCTCCGGCTTGGTGCGGTGGCTGCGGATGAGCAGCCATGCGCAGAGAGCGACGAGCGCCGTGACGGCGATCCAGCCGCCCCAGAGCAGCAGCAGCGTCACGCAGAGGGCGATCAGGAATCCGCCGAGCGCGGTGATGAACCACCCCGAAATGACGGCCATGACGCCCGTGATGCGGTATACGGCGCTTTCGCGGCCCCACGTCCGGTCGGCGAGCGATGAACCCATAGCCACCATGAAGACCACGTAGGTGGTCGAGAGCGGCAGTTTGTAGGAGGTGCCTATGGCGATCAGGATCGAGGCGGCCGTGAGGTTTACGACGGCGCGGATCATGTCGTAGGGCGCCGACGAACGCTCTTCGGCGGGCAGCGGTTCGAAGCGTCGGTCGATGATTTTCTGCATGCGGTCGGGAATCAGCCCCGTCCACATGGTGTTGAGCGCGAGCGAGGCGCGTACCAGACTGCGCGATACGAAGGTCGAGCCGAACCGCTCGTCGCCCTCGTGCTGCGAGGCGAGCGAAAGTTCGGTCTCGGTGACGTGGCGCGATTTCTTCGAGAAGAAGAGCGTCAGGACCATCACCGCGCCCGACAGCAACAGCAGCAGGAAGTTGGCGCGCGCCGGATTGGCCAGTTCGCCCATCATGATCGACTCGCTGCCCGCTTCGCGGGCGATCTGCCATGCGTCGTAGCTGGCCAGCGGCACGCCGATGAAGTTCACCAGATCGTTGCCTGCGAAGGCCAGCGCCAGCGCGAAGGTGCCTGTGAGGATGGTGATGCGCATGATGTTGAGCCGCATGCGCTGGAAAATCCAGAGCACCACCGACGCTCCGGCCCAGAAGACGAGCAGCGTTACGAGCACGTGCTCGCCGACGTACTCCCCGACCGAAGTCGGAATCAGCCCCGAACTTTTCAGCCCCTTGAACAGCGCGAAGTAGAGGATGCCCGCCAGCGAGATGCCGCACCATACGGCGCCCCAGCGGCGGAACGCCTTTGCGTAGCGGAACGAGAAGATGAGCCGCGAAACGTACATGAAGAGCGACCCTGCGGCGAACGCCAGCGCCACCGAGAGCAGGATGGCCGCGATGATGGCCATTGCCTTTCCGGTGTTGATGTACTGCGAGAGGTCCGAAACCGAAGCGGCCGGATCGCCCCAGATGTGGTAGAGCGCCGCGGCGACTCCCGCGCCCAGCAGTCCGAATACCATCGACACGGTGGTCGAGGTGGGCAGTCCGAGGGTGTTGTAAATGTCCAGCAGCAGGATGTTGCCCAGCATCATGCCCAGAAAGAGCATCATGATCTCCGGGAAGGAGAATTGTCCGGGATAGAAGACGCCGCTGCGCGCCACCTCCATCATGCCGCTCGACGTGAGCGTGCCGACGAGGATGCCGGCGGCGGCGATCCAGAGGATGACGCGGCGCGGTGCGGCTTTCGATCCGAGGGCCGAGTTGAGAAAGTTGACCGCGTCGTTGGCCACGCCCACGACGATGCCCATCACGGCCAGCAGGCCCATGACGATGACGATGCTTGTGAATAGAGGACTCATATGGTCGTTTGTCGTTTGTTTTTCGGCGGTTCCGTTTTGGCGCTCCGCCGTGTGTTTTCGTCCGGCCCTGCATCCGTTTTCCGGAGGAGGCTTTCGCCCGCCGTCTTGGGCGGAGATCGCCGCCCTGCGGTGCGGGCCGGTCTTTCCGGTGCAAAGGAACGAAACGGATGTTACAAACGTGTTACGGACGGGTTGCGGCTCTATGAATGTTTGCGCAGGGTGAAGGTGAATTCCAGTCCGCCGCGCTCCGAGTTGCGGACCGAGATCGTGCCGCCGTGCATCATCACGGCGTTTTTGACGATCGCAAGCCCCAGCCCCGTGCCGCCCAGCTTGCGCGAACGCCCCTTGTCGATGCGGTAGAAGCGTTCGAAAATGTGGGGCAGGTGTTCTTCCTCCACGCCGATGCCGTTGTCGGAGAACTCCAGCGTGTACTGCTCCGGCGAGTCGTCCAGCAGGCGGATGAAAATGTCGCGTCCGCCCGAATAGGCCGCGGCGTTGTCCGCGAGGTTGCGGAACACCGAACCCAGCAGCGAGGGACTGCCCTCCATTTCGAGCGGGTAGGGGAAGTCGCAGTTCACGCGCAGCCGCTGCCCTTCGGGCCGGAGCTGCATGTCGGCGCGGATTTCGTCCACGATGTCGTTCAGCACGACGCGCTCCCTGAGGATCAGCTGGCTCGCCTCGTCCATGCGCGTGACGGTCGAGATGTCGGCGAGCAGACTGCGCAGCCGCGCCACCTGCGCGCAGCTCTTTTCGAGGAACGCCGTACGCTTCTCCGCTCCAAGCCCCGGATTGTCCAGCAGGGTTTCCAGATACCCCTGAATCGCTGCCACGGGCGTTTTCAGTTCATGGTTGATATTGTTCGTGAGTTGTTTCTTGATGCGGATCTTTTCCTGCTGTTCGTGCAGCGCCAGCGCATGTTCGCGGTCGCGGTCGGCCGTGGTGCGCTGCAGGCGGGCGTACAGCCGGATGATATGGCTCGATATGTCGCCCAGCTCGTCGTGCGGAAAGACCGCCTGCTCGTCGATCCGCTCGCCCCGCTCGGCGCGCTGGGCGAAATCTCTCAGCCGCGTGATGTTGTGTCCCAGCCGGCGGGTCGCGAAGTAGGCCGCCACGCTCATCAGCAGCGTGACGCCCAGCATGAACCACAGAAATTCGCGGTCTGCGGCCAGCACTTCGCGGAGCGTTATCGAATAGGGCACGGCCGAGCGGACGACGACCCCGCCGTCGGACATGGCCGAATAGAAATAGTAGAGGTCGGTGCTCTCCGAATGGCGGCGGATCGTGAATCCCGTGCCGCGGGCGAGGGCTTCGGCGACTTCGGGGCGGTCGAGGTGGTTGGTTTCCGGAAGGCTGCCGGCCGAATTGTCGAAGGTGACGCGCCCGGCGGCGTCGATCACCGTCACGCGCAGGTCGCCGAACGGTTCGTCGCGTGCGGCGATGAACTCCTCAGGCGTCGCGCCGTCGGCGAGGGCGTCGAGCATCCGCAGGTTGAAGAGCTGCAGGCGGGTGTCGAGCCGTTCGGCCTTGAACTGCTTTTCGCGGCCGTACTGAAAGACGATGAAGCAGGCGACCAGCGCCCACGAAAACGCGAGCAGCAGCAGGAAGAGCCGCCGGTGGTAGGAGAGGCTACTCCTCAAACCCGTACCCATAGCCCAGACGTGTTACGATGTGATCTCCGTAGACGCCGATTTTGCGTCGCAGCCGCGTGATATTGACGTCGATGGTGCGGTCCAGCACGATTACCTCGTCGCTCCAGACCTGATGCAGTATCTCCTCGCGCGAAAAGATTCTGCCGCGGTTCGAAAGCAGCAGGGCGAGTATCTCGAACTCTTTTTTTGTCAGGGCCAGCGGCGTTCCGTCCACGGTGCAGATTTTGCGGACGAGGTCCATGTGCAGCCCTTCGAACGCGATCGCCCTGCTCTGGCCCTCCTGCGGTGCGGTGCGGCGCAGCACGGAGCGCACGCGGGCCAGCACTTCGCGCACGGAGAAAGGCTTGGCGATATAGTCGTCGGCTCCGATGTTGAGCCCCGCGACCGTGTCGTCCTCGGTGTCTTTGGCCGTGCAGAAGATGATCGGCACGGCGGCCGTTTCGGGCTGCGCCCGGAGCTGCCGGGCCATCTTGAATCCGCTCATCTCGCCCATCATGACGTCGAGCAGAATCAGCGAATAACGTTCGGGGTGCATGCCGAGGGCCTGTTCGGCGCTGTACGCCGTATCGACTTCGTAACCCTCGACTTCGAGATTGAACTGAAGAATCTCGCAGAGGGATTCCTCGTCGTCCACCACAAGGATTTTGTGCTTTGTCATAACTGTTACGGATTGGTATCCGCATCAAAAGTACGTAACAATCCCTTTATTGCGTGGTCCCCGCCGAATATTTAACCGAAATGTAACAGCCCGTCATTCGCCCAGCACCTGCATCTGCTGGCGGATCGACTCCTCGTGGATGGCCTGCAGCACCGAGCGCATGAATTCGCGGTCCATGCCCAGCTGTACGGCCTGCTCCGCGCGTCGCGCCAGCAGGTCTTCGTAACGTTTGGCCTGCAGGATCGGCATGTTGTGCTCTTTCTTGTACTGTCCGATGTCGCGCGATACCCGCATGCGGCGCACGAGCAGTTCGAGCAGTTCGTCGTCGAGCTTGTCGATCTGCGAACGCAGTTCCGAAAGGCTCTCCGTCGTGGTGTTGGCTTCGCGGATCACCAGACTGCGGCAGATGTAGGCCAGACCCTGCGGCGTCACCTGCTGGGCCTTGTCGCTCCACGCGCAGTCGGGCGAACAGTGCGCTTCGACGATCAGCCCGTCGAATCCGAGGTCCATGGCCTGCTGCGAAAGCGGCGCGATCAGTTCGCGGCGGCCTCCGATGTGGCTGGGGTCGCAGAAGATCTGCAGGCCCGGCAGGCGGCGGTGCAGCTCGATGGGGATCGACCACATCGGATGGTTGCGGTAGAGACTCTTGTCGATCGACGTGAAGCCGCGGTGAATGACCCCCAGACGGCGGATGCCGGCGTTGTAGATGCGCTCCACGCCGCCGATCCACAGTTCGAGGTCCGGACTCACGGGATTCTTGACCAGCACCGGAATGTCGTGGCCGCGCAGCGCGTCGGCGATCTCCTGCATGGCAAAGGGGTTGGCCGTGGTGCGGGCGCCGATCCAGATCATGTCGATGCCCCCTTCCAGCGCCGCCATGACATGCTTGCGCGTGGCGACCTCGGTGGCGGTGTACATGCCCGTTTCGCGCTTCACGCGCCGGAGCCATGCCACGCCTTCGGCGCCCACGCCCTCGAACCCTCCGGGTTTGGTGCGGGGCTTCCAAAGTCCGGCGCGGAAAATCCGCACGCCTTCGGCGGCCAGTTCGCGGGCGGTTTCGATCACCTGCTCTTCGGTTTCGGCGCTGCACGGTCCCGCGATGACCAGCGGGCGCCGGGGATCGAGTCCCGGAAAATTGATGGGTTGCAAATCTTTCATATCAGTTCTGTTTGAATTATTGTCGTTTGTCTTGTCTCTGTCTTTTCGCGTCATTCGCAGCCTGCCGCCGCGTTTGCGTCTCTGTCCCCGCCCGCCGCGAAAATCGGGTCCTATGTCCTTCCGCTCAGATTTCGGGATTGGGATATTCGGCATATTCGCCCAGAATCCGGAAATCGCTGGTCAGCGGCCGGGCTGCATCGACCGCCTGCCGGTACCGCACCGGGTCGTCGAAGGTCACGTCCACGTAAAAGCGGTATTCCCATTCACGGCCGATAATGGGCAGCGACTGTATTTTCGTGAGGTTGATTCCGTAGAAGGATAACAGCGTCAGCACTTTCGAGAGGCTCCCCTGCGCGTGGGGCAGCGTGAATACCAAAGACGCTTTGTCGGTGCGGGCCGGATCGGTGAACTCCGCCGCGCGGCTGCGGTCGGCCAGTACCAGAAAACGGGTGAAGTTGTGCTTGTTGGTCTCGATGCCGCGTTCGAGGATTTCGAGTCCGTAGAGTTCCGCGGCTTCGGCGCCGCAGATGGCCGCTGTGCCGGCGAGCCGCTGGCTGGGGGTTTCGCGGGGAGCTGCTG
>OGUN01001626.1_pt1 | contig 15287 bp, 8 predicted proteins | sample 1553621 | NCBI WGS metagenome assembly OGUN01 (sample SAMEA2580300, study PRJEB22360) | human gut metagenome | biome: human gut; feature: human-associated habitat; material: faeces | place: Denmark | collected 2008/2010
CCGGATACCCGTGCAGTGAGCGCAAAACATAACACAATTTGCAGAAAAACAGGGAACTCTTGTCTGAAATCAGATTGACTTTTCCCTATCTGCCTGTATAATAGAGACGAGAGCAGAATATCTTGGTTTTTTTCTTTCGCGTAAAGTGGGACACTTTACGAAAGAAACCTTGCCGTACATATGGCTTAGGGTACCACAAAGTTAGAAACTCGATTCTGCGATTTTACAATTTCATATTGTTGGTTTTTGTTTGCTGAGGATGTGTAATCACAGGTCGCGGCCGGTTGGACTGAGCCTGTGATGAAAGAGGAAGACTGTGCGCATTGGGAGTGTGCGCGGCTGCTCGCCCGGAGCCGTAAGGATGAGCAAGATTCCAAAGTGCTCCGCGGGGAAGCGTAAGACAGCGCTTGTTCGCGGGTCATGTGGCCGAAAGGCCGCCATTGTGGGGATTCCCATGAGAAGGTATGAATCAGAGCGCGGATGCGATCTGCATCCATAGTCCGAGTCGGAAGAATTGCTATTCTCGCTGCATGGGATTCTGTCTGGTTTATGATCCCGCGACGTGCAGGAGGCGAACGAAAACGTATGGTAGGCAGCACGATGATCTGCTTATCGTACTTGGCACGGGCGTCAATTTGTTTCCCCTTTTACGGGCAAATTGCGCCTTTTTTGTGTCAATCCAGATTATCCCACCATAGGGGTAGTATGCGAAAAAGTACGACAGGAGGAGCATCATGCACGACGAACAGCAACGCCAGCCGGACGCGCGCACCCAGCAGGTATTGAATCGCGTCAGGCACATCATCAACAAGAAGAACACCCAGTTTATTCTCGACCACCAGCACGACAGCCTTGCGGCGCTGTCATTGTACCTACGGGACTGCATGGAGGACATCGGCCATCCGCCCGCGCGGGTGGAAGTTATCGGCGGCGATTTCTTGGAATACCGCTTTGGCTCGTGGCAAAAGGCGCTGCGCAGCGTCTACGACGGCAAAGCCGCCGAATTCCTGAAAAATCCCCCGGCGTTCGCGAACCGGAAGATCGTGCGCGACCTCTGCGCGGCAGCGGGGGTGCAGCTATGAAGGACAAGCCGTTTTACTATCAGGATAACCGGGCGCTGCACGAACGGAAAATGAACGAGGCCGCGCGGTTGGAGATTTCCCGCCGGAACATCGAATTCATCTTGGAGCACCAGAAGGATTCGGCGGCAGAGCTTGCCAAGTACCTGCGGCGATGTCAGGCGGAGCTGGGGCACGTCCCGGCGCAGTCTGAAATTCTCGGCGGCGATCTGCTGGCCCTTCGCTTCGGCTCATGGGTCAACGCGCTGGAATACAGCGGCTTTTCGGTCAGCACTGGCCCGGCCGTGAGCAATTTCCCGCTGGAACGGACAGCGCTGTTCCAAGCGGAGTACGAACGCCAGTCCGCGATGCACGCGCAGGCGAAAAAAGACCGCAAAAAAGCGGCCGAGGCCGCCCGGCGAGAGCAGAAGTCCGAGAAAAAGAAAGCGAAAAAGGCGGCAGAAGCCGCGGGAGGCGCTGAATGAGCGGCGCACAGGGCAGGTTTGACGGCGGACAGGTACGGGAACGGATCATCCGCACGCGCGTCAACGCGGCGCTGTCCGTTCCCGCGCGCCGTTCTGCGTCTTGCCGCCTGCCGTGCGGAAGCTCCGCTACGACGAAGAATACAAGCGGCAGACGGAGCTTTACAATCAGGAACGCAAGGAGAAACGGCGCGCCAGAAGCGCGCGAAACTCATAACGGATACGATCTGTTCGGGAACAGATTTGTATAGGCCAGCGGCCCCATCCCCCTGGGGCGGCTGCCGACGCGCCGGGAGGCGCACCGAGTCTCCCCGGCTCTGAATTGGGAACGCAGAGCCGGGGAACCCCCAAACGCATATCCTGCGCACCATTTGTTGTCTACAGTCTTCGGCTGTGACATAAACCCGGTACAGCACTGTTTCTCGGCTGTATTGGGAGAACGTGAGAAACGAATCTTTGCGAAAAACGAAAGAAGTTTCAGGTTATGAAACGGACAAGCAGAGTTTTAGCGATTCTTCTGGCACTTGCAATGCTGCTCAGCGTAACAGCATTTGCAACAGAAACCGCTGCATCGTGGTCGGTCTTTGGCGGTAATGCCGATCATAATGCCGTGGTAGGCAAAGCACCCACTACCGATGTTACGGTAACAGCACTTAAACTTTTAAAGCCGGACAGCGGTTGGGATGGCGTTGACACCGTTCCGCTCATGCAGACGGTTGGCAACGTAACCTACGCTTATGTTCTCTATGATGGACACGCAGATGGATGCACACTTGCAAAGATCAATTGCAGCGCAAATACACCCTATGTCGTTTGGCACAAGCAGCTTGAGAGCAAAAGCGGGTTCCAGCTCTCCACGCCGCTGCTGGTGCAGGGAAGCAATGACAACAGCGAAGCAGATGATGTGATCTATGCGGCAAGCAACAGCGGTGCTGTTTATAAGATCACAGGTCTTCAGGCAAGCGACACCGATGCAACCGGTGTGGAAGCCACAAAGATTTACACCGTCTCGAAGGGCCAGATCAACACTCCCATTGTGAGTTATGGCGATTATATTTATTTTGGCACTTGGGTTGGCAATGGCACCATTGAAGGCAGCACAGAGCCGGGCCGTTATTACCAGGTGCAGGTTGCAAACGTTCCGAGTACCTCGAATGATAGTTACCCGGTTCAGTCTGTATCCTCCATTTACAAGGGCTTCTACTGGGGCGGTGCAGTTGCTGTTGGCGAAAAGGTTTACTTCTGCGGCGACGGCGGCTATCTCTATTATCGTCCCATGGGAGACGGCTTTGGCACAACGGCGGATACGGATATCTATGCCACCAGCATCTCTTTGCCCAGCGTTGATGGAAATGCCGCTGGCGATGTGCGCTCTACCATTATGACCAAGGACGGAAAACTGTATTTTGCGTCCAAGGGCAGCAGCATCGGTAATGTTTATTGCTACACTATTGGCAGCAACGGCGTACCGGCATTCTCGTGGGGCGCGAAGCTGAGTTGCACAATTGGTAACGATACATATTCCGGCAACTGCACTTCCACGCCTGTTATTGCAGATAGCGGCAATATCTATGTCGGTTTCTACAGTGGCTTTAGCGCGGGCGGCCTGATGAAGATTACCGCTCCTACCTCTGGCACACTTGGAACAGCCAGCCTGATTACAGTAGAGGGCGCGGCATTTACGCAGCCTGTGCAGTGCACTCCGGTCGTATATACGGACGATGGCATGGATTATTTCTACTTCAATACGAACTCCGGAACTGGCGCTGGCTATTGTTTTGCGGTTCTTCCTGACGAAACAGACGCTGTAGAGATGTGGAAAACTGACAATGATACCTATGCTCTTGGAGGAATGGCAATTTGTAATGGTTATGCCGTATTTGGAAACGACTATAACCACCTCTATATTGTGAAGTAATTCAAAATAGCTTTATGCCATAGGTAAACCCGGCAGGCGGGCAAGCCGCAGACCCCAACTTGCCCGCCTGCTTCCACAATGGATATGAGCCTTACCACTATTGTAATACTGAGGACAGGCTCATTGTTGAGGTTAGAGTATATGAGAAGAAGTATCGCTGTACTTCTGTGTATTCTGCTTGTGCTATCGCTGCTACCCATTCAGATTTTTGCATCTGACAACGATTGCGCTTTTACAGTCGAAGGAATTCCTGAAAGCATTGATTATAGCGTTAAAGCAGTTTATACAGACACGAAAAAGAATACTGAAGATTATTCCATCACGAATGGACAATTTCCGCTAAAAAAAGATGGAAAATTTTTTTATCAACTGGTTTTTTCACTTCCAAAAGTGGCGGGATTGGAACTGAAAAATGTAGCATTTAAGGATTATAAGCTGTCAGCGGATAACTCATCCATTAGCTTTACAGGGAACGGAATCAGGGCGCAGATGCGATGGGCCGAGGATGCACAGAATTATACTGTTGGCATATATTGCACACTTGCCATGGAAAAATTCTGTACCCCTGCTGCCCAGTATATAGATGGAAGTAGCTTTACTTTTGCCATTGAAGAAAAAGAAGCCAATCCGAGTACGGCATCCTCTAAAGCAATACCTGACGCAGAGTGGAAAGATAATATCAACACCACATACTATGGAAAAGATGAAGATGGTGCTGATAAATGGAAGGTATCGGCTGACATTATTCCGGATGCGCAGAACTTTGACTACTGGAGCGCTGCAACGAATGATGGAAATCCATACGATTTAGGCGGGCATGAAAAGGAAAATCCATTAAAGTTGTCGCTGAAGGCAGATGTGATTTTCACTCCGCATTTCAAGCCAATGGATATTTCCCTCTTGGGTAACTTCAAACTCAATGAGATCTATGTTGGAGCCGACCCGACCAACGGACAAGTAACGCCCGAAATTGTCCAGAACCAGACACCGAGCCTATATTCCAAGCTAATCACGGACAGCAGTTGTGTTTGCTATCTGACATTTTCGCTCCCAAGCAATTTGCCGGAAAACGATACAGCTAAATTCGTAGTGCGCCTTTACTCTGGCAACAGTGTGGACGAAAGTAAGGCGCTCGGACGCACGGAATTCATTGCCAACAAGCTGAATGCTGGCAATCATTATTTCAAGATGCGTCTGGACGATATCCCCAACGACATGACGCAGATCACGGCTGCGGTCGATTTTTCCTCCGATGCCGGTGTACGGGAAACACAGACACGAACCTATGACCTGCCCGCTACCATCCTGAACACCCGCAAGGGCGATGCTCTGCGCTATGTGGAAAATGCAAAGGGCTATATCACAATGGCAGCCGCAGGTGTGGACAATGTGACAGGTCATCTCAATCTGGTCATGAGCGATGGCAGCGGCCTGTTCACACTGGAAAAAGGAAACCTGTCCTTTACCAGCTGCGACGTTTCCAGCCTACATCAGCTGAGCCAGGTCAAGGCGCTTGCATCCGCAGACGACGGTACGGTCTGGGCCTATATTGCTTCTGAGGACAAGCAAGATCTGCCCACTCCTTCCGATGGCTACGCCTATAACGAAAGCTATACCTACACGGTCGGCTATCTCGCTTCCTACGATGGCGAGACGTGGACGCTCCTTTCAGATAGCAAGGTCTATGATCTCAACGAGAATGGCACGGAAGCAACCTGCTATGCTGCCGATCTCGGCGCGATCATCCCGCTGGAGGACGGCGTTGTCGTAGCGAAGGATAAGACGTGGACCGGCAGCAAATGGGCGAACGGCGGCCACGGCAAGGATAAGCTGATCCAGATGGACGGCAAGACCTATGCTGCGGACAGCAATGGTGTTTATGTTTTTGATGCTGACAATCAGACGTGGCAGACGCTCACGACGAAAGTAACGGCTGGACAGTATGACCAGCTGAACGCCGCAAACGGAAAGATTGCGATTTCGGCAAACAGTGACAATAGTACCTCGCCGAGATACACCCATATGACAATTTTGTCTATCGACAGCAAAACTACAGAAAAAGTTGATACGACAATTTTCGGAACAGGTGGTGCAGGGTATCTCGTTATCAACAGCACCGGTCTCAGCTATGATGGGGCTCCGTATTATTACTATTCCGGCCCGGTGTACAACGGAAACGACGACCGAATGACAGTTCTCTGCCGCTACGAGGGCGAAGATGAGAATGCTGAATGGATTCGTGTCAAGGAAGCTGCATTCTGGTCGGAAGATGAAAACCCGAATCAGTTTACAACAAAGAGCCGCCCCGCAGCAATCAATGTATGTATGAACGTACTTCCCGGTGTTACGCTGCACGGCGAAACCTTCGGGCATACGAAACAAAGCGGATCACTCTATTTAGAGACTGCATCTACCACAATCACCTTTGACCCCAACGGCGGCACACTGAACGGTGCGGAATCTGTCACGGGTCAGATCTACAGTGAGATCCCGGTCAGCGTCCAGACGACCGCCGCGCGCGACGGCTATGTGTTCAGCGGCTGGAGCTATGACACCGAAGGCAAGACCACCTGGACGAGCAATGACACGGTATTCCCCGCAAAGGACATCACGCTCTATGCCAAGTGGATTGACCCCAGCGAGGTCGACGACCCGCTGGCCTACCACCGCCAGAGCGCACTGGAAAGCCTGAAACGCCAGTACGAGAAGTACAGCAAGTCTGACTACTCCGAAGAAAACTGGGCAAAGCTCGAGCAGGCGTATCAGGACGGCATCAAGGCGATCAATGAAGCCCCCGCCGCCGACGGCAAGTACATCGAGGACAATATCATCGCCGAGCTCAACAAGGCATTGCAGGCGATGGGTGCGATCAAGCCCGACCGCGCAGGCAAGATCGACATTATCGTCTCTCTGGACGCGCAGACGCTCGGCCTCGGCTACTACATTGATCCGACCATCGTTACGGTGGACAAGTACACGCAGGCCAGCTATGTGATCACCGATCTCATCAAGCAGACGATCAAAGAGAGAGACAAGATGGATCTGGAAGGTGCGACCGTCGATCACGTCAGCGAACCGGACGTCAATCCTCCGTATGCCTACATGATGACGGGCACCGAAGCGAACAGTTTCTATCTGGCGCAGGTATATTGGCCGGATCAGAGCAAGGCCAAAGTCGCGGAATACATTAAAAAGGCCGCGACCAGCAAAATTACCGAGGAAGGTTATAAGGATGGCAAATACCTCGGTGAGTTTGACTATTGCGAAAAGTCCGGCTGGATGTACTCCATCGCGGATCGCATGACAGGCAATCCTTCCTTCCCCGGCGTTGGCGCTGCGGACTGGAGACTGTCTGACGGCGAAGTCATGCGCTGGCAGTTTACGGTCTGGGGCTACGGTGCTGACCTGAATGCGGATAACTCCGCATGGGGCCAGCCCAGCATCACCGGAAACAGCGGCGACAAGACCGAACTGACCGTCATGATCGCAGAACTGCGTCAGGTCTACGGCGACAAGCTGCTGCGGAACAACAAAACATATTTCGATATTTATCGGGATGTGCTCTGCAACCCGCTTGCCACGCAGGAAGAACTCGACGCGGCTGTCGCAAAGCGAAGCCAGATCGAGGAAGAACTGAAGGATGCTTATGCAGCTGAAAATGCCAAGGATCTGATCGAAGCTATCGGCACCGTCACACTGGAGCGCAAGGCCGCCATCGAAGCAGCCCGCGCAGCGTATAATGCGCTGACCGAAGAGCAGCTTGCCATCTTCAACGAGCTCTATCCTGACCATCTGAAGATCCTCACCGACGCGGAAGCGCGCTATGAGGAACTGAAGAAGCAGGCCGAGCAGGAGGAGATCGATAAGGCTGCGGCGCAGGAAGTTATTAAGCTGATCGATGATATCGGCGGTGTTGAGTCCGTCACCGGCAGCAGCGGCCCGAAGATCAGAAAGGCCCGCGCAGCTTATGACGCACTGACCGATGCGCAGAAGAAGTACGTTACCAACTATGATGTGCTTGTTGCCTGTGAGGAAGCGTTCGACGCGATCCCCAACCCGGTCCCGACTCCTGTCACTCCGTCGAAGCCGAGCAAGCCGAAGGACGACAAGCCCACCACGGGTTCCTCGTTCACGGATGTCCCGGCTGGCAGCTGGTATGAGGATGCTGTGAAGTATGTTTCTGAAAAGGGCCTGATGAACGGCACCTCCAGGAACGGCTTCAGTCCGAACGCCACCACCACGCGCGGCATGATCGTTACGATCCTTGCCCGTGTCGAGGGCGTCAACACGAACGGCACTCCGTGGTATGCGGCAGGCCAGAAGTGGGCGATGGACAACGGCATTTCCGACGGCACGAACATGGTCGGCGAGGTCACGCGTGAGCAGCTGGCGGCCATCCTGTACCGCTACGCGAAGCAGAAGGGCTATGACGTGAGCAAATCCGCCGCCCTGACCGCCTTCTCCGATGCGGACAAGGTCAGCGGATACGCGGCAGAGGCCATGCAGTGGGCAGTCGCCGAAGGGCTCCTTCAGGGCTCGAACGGCAAGCTCAATCCGCAGGGCTCCGCCACCCGCGCACAGGTCGCGACCATCCTCATGCGCTTCATGGAAAAAATCGCAAAATGAAACACGCAGTCCAACATTCTAAATTGAATATTGGATAACCACCCCAAGCTGGGCGGTACCCCACGCGAAAGCGTGGGGTACCGTGCGGCTTATTCGTGCGTTTAAGGGAACTTCTTAAAAGTACGAATAAGCTGCACAAAATGCAGACTTTTTTAAGGGGGAAGCCCTTTTCCCGGAGGGCGAACACACATGAAAAAATTTCTTGAAAGGTACCCATGGGTGCAGCAGGCCGGCTGCGGCGTACTGATCTGTGCGCTGCTGCTGAGTATCTGTCTGCCGCTCATGGGCATGCGGTCGGCCGAGCCGGACAATCCCATCCTGCAAGCCGCGCCGCAGGAGATCACCGTCCTGCAAGCAGGACAGGCGCCCGGTCACGCCGGAAACGGCGAAGCGGAAAGCACCGGCGCAGCCGGTTCGGGCGGCAGCGCCGACAGTACGCTGGCCGGCGAACAGGAGCAGCCTGACCCGGAGGAAACGGAAAACCAGACCGAGCAGGGGCAGGACACTCAGCCGGAGCAGCAGCCGCAAGGCAAGCCCCAGCAGGAGGTCCTGGCCGATGCCGCCATCGGCACGAATACGGATTCCAACAAGGGCGACGAGGGTGAGGAAGCCGGGGATACCGGCGAGACGGACGAGGATCTGCCGGAAACAGAACTCGACCTCGGCGCGCTGCTGACGTGGTACAAGTACGGCTCACAGGCAAGCTCCATGGTCTGTGCGCCCGGAGAGTCTGTCGGCAAGCGTGTATTGCTTGCCCAGCTTGACCGCGGCAGACTGCGCTATGAGCTGAACCTCACCGGTCTCGACGCGGAAGATGCAAAGATCACCGATGTGCGGGTTGCCGTGGGCAACGGCGTATCGCAGAAAGCGGAAACGCGCGGTGTGCTGGACATGACGCTGCCGGACGGTGCAGAGTTTCAAAACTATATCCTGACCGTGCAGGCCCATGCCGTACAGAAGAACCAGAAGGGTGAAACCGTGGAGACGAACGTTGACTTTTCGTTCGTGCTGCGGCTGGAAAGCGGCATTGACCTCGATTTGCAGCTCACATGGCAGCCCAACGGTCAGGCCACCTGCCCGGCCAACGGCTCTGTCAATCGCACGGTCAAGAGCGACACGCTGACAGACGGAAATTTCGCATACGCGCTGCAATTCCTCGGCGAAAGTGCGGATGACGCGACGATCCGCACGGCGGAATACTGGGCGACGGATGGTGAGCGCGGAACGCTCTCGGAGTCCGGCGAGATCCAGATGGCCGCCGCAGACGGCAAGGACACGGAAACATACTATCTCGCCGTGACCGCCGAGGTACTGGGACAGACCATCGGCTATACGTTTGTCGTGACATATGAGGACGGCCTTGACCTCCAGCTCCAATTCACATGGTATGAAAAATCCGTCACGTCGCAGACCGTTCTCTGCGACGCGGACAAGCGCGCGGCGCTGACCATCAAGCACAACCAGATCAACAACAGTGAGCTTCTGTACAAGCTCGGTCTGACCGGCAGGAGCGCACAGGACGCGCAGATCACAAGCGCCAGCTTCAATGGCGCGGCCATGAGTACGGACAACGGCTCTGCAAGGCTCGAATCTGCCGAGAATGGCGCATCGTATACCGTCCTTGTGACCGCAGCGGTCAAGGAGCGCACGGTGAACTTCACGGTCACCATCCGCTACCAGAGCGACGTGAGTATGGAAATGTCCTACACAGTCATGGAGGACGGCGCACAGAAGCCCTGCGTGCTGACGTGCGAGAATAAGAAGACTGTCAACGCCGACCCGGTCTATGACGACCAGCTGACGGACGGATTGCTCACATATACGTTCGCCATCCGCGGCGAGGAAGCGTCGGACGTGACCATCCAGTCTGTAAAGTGCTACCAGTCCGGCAGCTTCAAAACGATCACGCTCCCGGCCCCCAGCGGCAGTGTCACGCTGCTTCTGAATGAGGACAAAACCGGCGACAACACCTTCACAGTCACGGCTGCAAGTTCAGGCGGCGACAGCTATACGTTTGTATTCAACGTTCCCTATAAGCACAGAGGCGAAAACAAGGTGCAGATCAAAACGAACCTGCGCGACGGTGCGACCATAACCAACGGGCAGGAGGTCAACCTGACCGTCGAAGCCTGGACAGAGGACGCTGCGGGCAACCGCGTCAGCCACATCCTTGCCACCGGCACGGAGACAAAGCTGACCGTTCAGCTGGACGGCAAAGACGTGCAGTTTGAAAGCACCTCCGGCTATGTGCAGCAGTATCTGCTTATCCCGGAAAATCTGGACGAGGGTGACCGGAACGAGCATACGCTGTATATCTATGCTGAGGACGAAAAGGGCAACTACGGCAAGCTGACCCTGAAACTCATCGGAAAACGTACCGAAGCGGGTCAGAAGATCGGCACGGCCAGCATCTACATCGACATGAGTGTGCTGGGTCTCGGCGTTCGCGGGCCTATCAGTTATGATGTGCTGTCCAAGGAGCCTGTCTCCTATGTGATCGCCAAGGCCATCTGGGACTATGACGCGGGCGACCCGTTCGGCACGGCGGCGAACAGCTTCCACTGGCCGGCCAGCCGCTGCGCCAACAGCGGCACGCTGGATAGCGGCTTTTATCTGCAAACGATGGACGACGGTTCCGGCCTCGGCAGCCGGGCAAATGCGCTCAGCGGGGGTTGGAACCAGTTCGGCAGCACGTCGGATGAGATCCTTGCCGGGATCGACAGCCGCTTCGGCGCGGGCAGCAACGAAGCAATTCTCTGGCGCTGCATCTACCGCAACAGCATTCCGCTGTCCGGCACAAGCACCGGTATTGGTGAACATGACTACACAATGGGTTCCGGCTGGATGTATTCCATCGGCGGCGCGACGTATTATCCCGGTACGCCCATGTCAGGTTTTTATCTGAAGGATGGCGACACGCTGACGCTCCGCTATACACTGGCCTACGGCTGGGATGTCGGTACGGGCGAAAGCGGCTACGGCAATAACGTGGGCTACTGCATCACCTGTCTCAACGGCAGCTGGTCTGTTCATCACAGCTATGAGACGGTCACCGCGGAGGACGGCACAACGAAGTACGTCTGCCGCAGCTGCGGCATGGTCGAGGGCTGCCCGCATGAGCATAAAGAATATCAGGATCAGGGCGGCGGAATGTGCGTACAGGTCTGCAAAGACTGCGGCGAGACGATCGGTGTGCCGCGCGCGCATGAGCTGGAATACACGGCGGACGAGGGTGCGGATACGCATACCGCCAAGTGCAAAAACTGTGGCTTTACCGAGCAGTCCCCGCACGAGTGGGGAGAGCCTATCACCAACACAGCCACCTGCACCGAAGCGGGCGTGAAGACCTTCAAGTGTGAGATCTGCAATGCGCAGAAGGAAGAAGAATCTCCCGCAGCCGGGCACAAGCCGCAGAACGTGTGGATCATTGATGAGGACCATAAGCACCACTATCAGGAATGCCAGATCTGCCACGAAAAGCTGATGGACACCTACGGCGAACATTACTATGTCCCGTATGGCGACGATTGGAAGTGCGACGTCTGCGGCCAGATCCATTTCTTTGAATGCGACGGCACGCTGGTGCCGGACGCGGCGCAGTCTACCTGTAAACATCTGGTGGGGTACTGCTCGGACTGCGGCCTGCTGCTGGAAAAGTTCGGCGCACTGGGCGAGTTTGCGGACTATCATACGTTCAGCGAGGGCGTCTGCACGACCTGCGGCGCGATAGACCAGACCTACACGCCTGACCCGACCCTTGGCGGTGATGACGGCGGAAATACCCCCGGTGGTGATGACGGCGGCGGAAGCGGCGGCAATCCCGGCGGAGACGGCGACGATGATTCCGGCAGCGGAGGCGCTGGCGGCGATCCCGGAGGTGGAGGCTCTGACAGCGGAGACGACGGTGCCGGAGACACCGGCGGAGAAGGATAACGACATAAAAATAACGAATAGGAGCAGCTTGCTATGAATACAAAAATCAACGAGATTTTACAGGAGATCGAGTCCGTTATCGTCGGCAAGAATGAAATTGTCGAGAAGATCTTAATGGCCATTCTGGCGCAGGGCCACGTGCTCATGGAGGACGTGCCCGGCGTCGGCAAGACCACGACGGCCATGGCTTTCGCAAAAGTCCTTGGGCTGGAGACGCGCCGTGTGCAGTTCACGTCGGACACCGTGCCGTCGGACATCATCGGCTTCTCGGTCTATGACAAAAAGGCAGACGAATTTGTTTACAAACCCGGTGCGATCATGACGAATCTGCTGCTGGCGGATGAGATCAACCGCACCTCCAGCAAGACGCAGTCCGCGCTGCTGGAGGCCATGGAGGAACACAAGGTCACGGTGGACGGCAAGACGTATGCTCTGCCTGACCCGTTTATCGTCCTCGCCACGCAGAACCCGGTGGGTTCTGCCGGTACGACGATGCTCCCCAATTCCCAGCTTGACCGTTTCCTCATCCGCGTCAGCATGGGCTACCCCGACCACAAGAGCAGCGTCAACATTCTCCGTGACCGCCATGTGGATAATCCCCTTGACCGGGCGTATGCGGTGGTCAACAAGGAAGAACTGCTGGGACTGGTGCAGGACGTGCGAAAAGTCGATATGCGCGACGCCGTTCTGGACTATGTGACCACGCTCGTGGAAAAGACCCGCACCCATCCGCAGGTCGCGCTCGGCGTCAGCCCGCGCGGTGCGCTGGCGGTCTGCCGGATGGCAAAGGCGTATGCGTATCTCAATGGACGTGACTTCGTCATGCCGGAGGACGTCGCCGCGATCTTCCCGGACGTCTGCGCGCACCGTCTGATGCTGAACAGCAAGGCCCGCATGATGGAGGAAAAGCCGGAATCCGTTCTGGCCGAGATCCTCAAGACAACGGATATGCCGGTGCTGAAAAAATGAAAATAGTACGAAAATTCGTCTGGCTGCTGCTGACGCTGGGGCTTCTTGCTCTCACCGTCCAGACAGCCAGCCCCATCGCGCTTGGCCTTGCCGCCTGCATGGTGCTGCTGCCGCTTTTGTGCCTGCCGGTCAATCTGTACGCGGCGAAAAAGCTGAAGCTGGCGGTCAGGCTGCCTGTGAATCTCCGCAAGGGCGAGGGCGGCACGGCAGAGCTGGCCGTGCAGAACCCGACTGTTTTCCCAATTTGCCAGATTTCCTGCCGGGTACACTTGGAGAACCAGCTGAACGGAGAGACGCAGATCGTAAACGTGAGCGGCGGCATCTGGCCGAAGGGCAAACGGACGATGAAGATTGCACTCCAAAGCCCGTGGTGCGGACGCATTCGCTTGACTGTGGAATCTGCCCGCCTGTACGACTGCTTCGGTCTCATCGGCGTGAAAACACAGCTTGACGCGCACGGGGCCTGCGTCGTGCAGCCGGATACGTTTTTGCAGACGCTGATGCTCTCTCCTGCCGCGGCGCATATTGACGATACCGAGGATTATTCCAACGAGCGTCCCGGCTATGACCTTTCAGAGATGTTCCAGATCCGTGACTATGTTCCCGGCGACAGCCAGCGGCAGATTCACTGGAAACTCAGTCACAAGTATGGCAAGCTGATCGTCAAAGATCCGTCGCTGCCGATCACGCGCTCTGCCGCGGTATTCTGGGAGCGCACGGAAGAAAATCCAACGGTAGACAGAACGGATGCAGAAGCCGAGATCGTCGTTTCCGTTTGCCGGAATCTGCTTTCCCAGTCCGTCCAGTTTACGGTGGGATGGAACGAGGGCGATACAGGCCGCTGTGTGTTCCAGCAGATCCGGGATATGGACGACCTCATCGGCCTGCTGCCGCGTCTGTTTACGGCAAAAGCGACAACCGGCGTCAGCGGTGCGTCGCTGCTTCTCCAAGAGGTACCTGCTGGAAGCTGGTCGCATCTGATTTACGTTTCCGGTGAACAGCAGGTGGAAACGGAGCAGCTTTCGTCCATCGGGCTGCTGACCGCGCTTGTCTGCGGTGAGCAGTTCAATGAGAAAGATTACGCCGCGCAGCTCTCCGAGCTGGAACTGTAAGGAGGGCCGATATGAAACAAAAAACTTTGACTGGCCTGCGGGCTGGCGTTTATCGGGAAAGCAGCAATCAAAAAAGTGCGCTGCTTGACCTCCTTGCCAGCGTCTTGATTTTCCTCGCGCTTGCCGCAGTTTGTTACACGGTAAGCGGCTTCTCTGCAATGCTCTGGCTGCTGGGCGCGGGTATTCTGACTTGCATTGCAGCCGCAATCATCCGGCATTTCCAAAAAACGAAGCTGCTGTTCCCCATTCTGTTGGCGGCATTGCTTCTCGTTGTCCTGTTCGCGCGGAACCCGCTTCTAAGCGGTTTCGGCGCGGCTTGGAATACACTGCGCGGCCTTTGGGCGGCGGAAAAAGGCATCCTCCTGCCGCTGGCGGAAACAAACGGCTCCGGCCTCTGGCTGGCTGGGATCGTGAGTGGCATTCTGCTTGCGATGGTGAGTGTCGCGCTCTCGCGCGTACCGACACTGACGGCGGTTTTACTGGCAGCCTTGAGTGTAGCGGCAGCATTCATGCAGCCGGGCTTCCTGCTCCTTGCAGCGGCAGCGATTGCTCTTCTGATGCTGACATGGCAGAAAAACAAAAACGCCGTCTCGGCGGCGAGCTTCCTGATTGTGGGCGTGATCGTGGCGGGCATAGCCGCAATTTCTCTGCAAACAGGCACGATGCAGGCCCTTTCGGAAAATGCGAAGAACGCTTTGCACTACTGGCGCTACGAAAAAGCGGGAGAAGTCCTGCCGGAGGGCAATCTGTCCGAGCCGGTTACAAAGACAGAAAGCACAGATGCGATTCTGTCTGTCACGGCGGACACAGCGCAGACGCTCTATCTGCGCGGCTTCGTCGGCGACAGCTATGAAAACGGCGTATGGTCTGCGCTGGACGCGGAAGCCGCCGCAGAGGAAAAAGACCTCTTTTACTGGCTGCATCAGTCCGGCTTCTATCCGCAGAGCCAGTTGGCTTCTGCTGCCCGGCTGATGGGCAATTACCGGTCCGGCAGCGTCAGTGTGCAGAATCTTACCGGATGCAGTCTGTACCGCTACGAGCCGTGCACGATTCTTCCGGAACGCGCATGGCTGGCAAGAAACAAAATTCAGCCGTCCGCAGTCGAAACGAGCGGTCTGCGCGGTGAACGCGGCTATTCCTATGAGACGGTTTCGGATGCGCAGACGCTGCTGCCGGAGCTGCTGGACTT
>OGUN01001629.1_pt1 | contig 15270 bp, 10 predicted proteins | sample 1553621 | NCBI WGS metagenome assembly OGUN01 (sample SAMEA2580300, study PRJEB22360) | human gut metagenome | biome: human gut; feature: human-associated habitat; material: faeces | place: Denmark | collected 2008/2010
CTTCCCGTCGCCTCGGCATTCCATTCGGCATCATCGACCTTTCCCTTGCGCCAACCCCGGCCGTAGGCGATTCCGTCGGCGAAGTGCTTGAAAAGATCGGCCTCGAACAGGTTGGCGCACCGGGCACCACCGCGGCGCTCGCCATGCTCAACGACCAGGTGAAGAAGGGCGGCATCATGGCGTCCTCCTATGTGGGCGGCCTGTCCGGCGCGTTCATTCCGGTCTCCGAAGACAAGAACATGATCGACGCGGCCAACAACGGCTGCCTGAAGATCGAAAAGCTCGAGGCCATGACCTGCGTATGCTCCGTCGGCCTTGACATGATCGCCATCCCCGGCGACACCACCGCGGCCACCATTTCCGGCATCATCGCCGACGAGGCGGCCATCGGCATGGTCAACCAGAAGACCACCGCCGTGCGTGTAATCCCGGTGGAAGGCAAGGGCGTGGGCGAGATGGCCAACTTCGGCGGCCTCATGGGCTACGCGCCGATCATTCCGGTGAACCAGACCAGCTGCGAGGCCTTCGTGACCCGTGGCGGCCGCATTCCGGCGCCGATCCACTCCTTCAAGAACTGACGTTCTTACGAAGGAGCCCGACCTTCCTGCACGGAGGGCCGGGCTCTTTTGCGTTTGTAAAACTGTTTTTACTTACCGCCGGCAAAGTTCAACTGTCGCCAGGCTTCGTAGATGGCGATGGAGGCGCAGTTGGTGAGATTCAGGCTACGCAGCGAAGGACGCATCGGCAGACGCACCTGCTCGGCCACATGCGGGCCGGCCATGATGTCCATCGGATCGGGGATATTGCCCGGTTCCGGACCGAACAGCAGGATGTCGGTCGGCTTGTATTCGATGTCGGTGTACAGCTTGGTGGCGTGCGCGGTGAAGGCGATGATGCGCGAATCCGGCATCGATTCCACCAGATCCTCGAAATTCGGGTGCAGCACCACATGCGCCATGTCATGGTAGTCGAGCCCCGCACGGCGCAGCTTGGTATCCCGCAGATTGAAACCCAAAGGTTCCACCAGGTGCAGAATCGTTCCCGTCACGGCGCACAGGCGGATCGCGGAACCCGTGTTGCCCGGAATACGCGGGGAGTAGTAGCACAGGTGCGGGGTGGAGGTCTCCGCCTTCGCTGCGTCCTTCGCGCTCAGCATCGCGTCCACCACGGAAATCGGATTGCCGTGCGCGTCGGTCACCAGTTCGTCCGGGCCGTAATTGGACTTGCGGTACCCGTATTCGAACATCTTCTCGACCTTGGCTTCGGCCGCCTGCGTCTCGGCGTCGCGCGTTGCGCCCTGCGCGTTATCGGTATGTTCTTCGTTCGTCATAAATGCTAAGAATAGGAACGATGAACGACACGAACACCACATACGACACCGCCGTACGTGACGCCGACTTTGACGACTTTGCCGATTCCGCCACCGCCGTCACCTCCGATGCTTCCGATGCTGACGAAATCGCAACGACGCTCGCGCAAGGGTGGCAGCCCACCGCGCGCGCCCTGCCATGGCGATTCGGCCGCACCACACCGTGGGGCGTGCTCGTTTCCGAAGTGATGAGCCAGCAGACGCAGATGGGCCGCGTCGTGCCGTATTGGACCGCATGGATGGACCGATGGCCGGACGCAGCCGCGCTCGCCGACGCCCCGAAATCCGACGTGATCACCGCATGGGGGCGGCTTGGCTATCCGCGGCGCGCCCTGCGATTGCAGGAATGCGCGTACGTCATCGCATACGATTACGCCGACGAGCTGCCGCATACGTACGACGAATTGCTTGCTCTGCCCGGCATCGGTGATTACACGGCAAGCGCGGTGCTGTCGTTCGCTTTCGGCGAACGTATCGCGGTGGTCGACACGAACATCCGCCGTGTGCTGTCACGTGCGTTCGTCGGCGTCGAATCGCTCGGCGGCAGCGCAAGTCCCGCGGAACGCGCGCTGGCGAAACGGCTGCTGCCGGACGATGATTCCGCGAAATGCCGTCGTTTCGATCGCCCGTCCGTCGTGTGGAACCAGGCCGTCATGGAACTCGGCGCGACGGTGTGCACTGCGAAATCGCCATTATGCGAAGCCTGTCCGATCGCCGGAAAATGCGCGTTCCTACGCAACGGAAGACCGGGATTGGGGCAGCGGCGTACGCGACCACGCCAACGATTCCAAGGTACGGACCGGCAGGTGCGCGGGCTGGTGCTGAACGCGCTGCGCGGCCTGCCGGATGGCGAGACGGTGCTTGATCGCAAGAGCGTCGAACGGCTGTGGAAAGACCACGTGCAGCTGGACAAATGCATCGCGTCGCTTGACGAGGACGGTCTGATCGAAATCCTGCCCGGGGGAGGGGTGCGGCTGCCGGTGTAACGTACACGGCATGCGTGGTGCGTGCGGCCGCGGTGCCGCACGGAGGATGACACGCTAGACTGGGAGCCATGGCTTACAAGACCTCCCCGCGGACCGGTAAGAAACGTACGAAACAACAGCAGGCGATGTATCGCCGCCGCCGCATCGTTTTCGGTATCGCGACGGTGCTGGTACTGAGCTTCATCGTATTCTGCCTGTATTCGCTGACGCAGGGCGTCGTCGCTGTCAACCGCGAAATCCACCATGCCGATGTTTACGCGATCTCCCGCAAGGAGGTGCCGTCGCCGACCCAACAGCAGAAAAGCAGCGTTCCCGATTGCGACGCATCCAACGTCGCGCTGTCGCTTACTCCGGCCGCATCGAGCTTCGGTGTGGGCGGCACGATGGACTTCACCGCTTCCGTGAAATACAACGGTTCCGGCAAGGCTGGCTGTCTGATCGACGTGTCCCAGGCGGGCATGGTGCTGACGATCAAGTCGGGCAAGGACGTGGTCTGGAAATCGAACGTATGCCCCGTGGACACGGATTACCGGCTGATAGCCAAGGGCGACGAGGTCAAGCAGACGATCGCTTGGCCGGGCGTGCGTTCCGGCAGCGAATGCGCCGACGCGGCGGACCTGCCGAACGTGGACCGTGGCGTGTATTCGGCCCAACTGTCAGTCAAAGGACATGCGAAAACCAAGTCGGAACCGGTCGGTATCACGGTTGAGTGAAAATCTACAGGTTATGCTATTCTTATGACTTTGCGTACATGCGTGTCATATAGCGGGCACGCTGACAAGGAAGAAGCGCCCGCGTACTAGGCATATGGTGGCCAATGGGAGCGCTTCCGGGGAAACATATCGAAACGATTTAGCGAGCGATAAGGAACGTCCATTGGCTGAGGCTACGACGAACACCACCACCATCATCGCACGCGCCGACCAGCATGATATTGATCTGCACAAGGCGTCGGACCGTGTGAATTTCGGCTCCATCCGCGAGCCCATTGATGTACCCTACCTGTTGGGTGTACAGACTGACAGCTTTGACTGGCTCATCGGCAACGAGCGCTGGCAGAAGCGAGTCCAGGAAGATCTGGAGAACGGCACCAACACCGTGCCGCACACCTCCGGTCTTGATGAGGTCTTCCAGGAGATCTCCCCGATCGAGAACTTCGCTCAGACCATGAGCCTGACCTTCTCCGATCCGTACTTCGAAGAACCGCGCCACACCGTGCAGGAATGCAAGGAGAAGGATTACACCTACTCCGCGCCGCTGTACGTGAACGCCGAATTCGAGAACGGCGACACCGGCGAAATCAAGTCCCAGACCGTGTTCATGGGCGATTTCCCGCTGCAGACCCCGCACGGCACCTTCATCATCGGTGGTACCGAGCGAGTGATTGTGTCCCAGCTCGTGCGTTCCCCGGGCGTGTACTTCGACCGTTCCCAGGACCGTACCTCCGATAAGGAAGTCTTCGGCGCGAAGATCATCCCGAGCCGTGGCGCATGGCTCGAGTTCGAGATCGACAAGCGCGACGTCCTCGGCGTGCGCGTGGACCGTAAGCGCAAGCAGTCTGCCATCGTGTTCCTCATGGCCATCGGCATGACCAAGGATGAGATCGCCGACGCCTTCAAGGACTACCCGCTGGTCATGGACGCTCTCGCCAAGGAGACCGTGCAGACCCAGGACGAGGCCCTGACCGACCTGTACCGCAAGATCCGTCCGGCCGACACCCCGACTCCGGAAGCCGGCAAGAACCTGCTGGACTCCTTCTACTTCAACACCAAGCGTTACGATCTGGCCCGCGTCGGCCGTTACAAGATCAACCGCAAGCTTGGTCTGGAAAAGGACGTCAACGACCGCAGCCTGTCCCGCGAGGACATCATCGCCACCATCAAGTACTTGGTCACCCTGCATGCGGGCGAGACCAAGTTCCCGGGCAAGCGCGACGGCCAGGACGTTGACCTGCGCGTGGACGTCGACGATATCGACCACTTCGGCAACCGTCGTATCCGCCAGGTCGGCGAGCTGATCCAGAACCAGCTGCGCACCGGTCTGAGCCGTATGGAGCGTGTGGTCCGCGAACGTATGACCACCCAGGATCCCGAGGCCATCACCCCGCAGTCCCTGATCAACATCCGTCCGGTGAACGCCACCATCAAGGAGTTCTTCGGAACCTCCCAGCTGTCCCAGTTCATGGATCAGAACAACCCGCTGGCTGGCGTGACCAACAAGCGTCGTCTGTCCGCTCTGGGCCCCGGCGGCCTGTCCCGCGACCGCGCCTCCATGGAAGTGCGAGACGTGCACCCGTCCCACTTCGGCCGTATGTGCCCGATCGAATCTCCTGAAGGCCCGAACATCGGTCTGATCGGCTCCCTGGCAACCTTCGGACGCATCAACCCGTTCGGTTTCATCGAGACCCCGTACCGCAAGGTCGTCAACGGCCACGTCACCGACGAAGTCGAGTACATGACCGCAGACCGCGATGCCGAGCACGTCATCGCCCAGGCCAACCAGGAGCTCGACGAGAACGGCAACTTCGTCAAGAAGCAGGCCCTTGCCCGAGTCGGCGAAGAGGAAGCGGTCGATGTGCCGGTCAGCTCCGTCGATTACATGGACGTCTCCCCGCGTCAGATGGTTTCCGTCGGCGCCTCCCTGATTCCGTTCCTGGAGCACGATGAGGGACACCGAGCGCTGATGGGCACCAACATGCAGCGTCAGGCCGTGCCGCTGATCGAATCCGAGCGTCCGCTCGTGGGCACCGGCGCCGAATGGCGCGCCGCCGTCGATTCCGGCGACGTCATCCTGGCCGAGAAGCCGGGCGTGGTGACCTACGTGTCCGCCGACATCATCCGTACCATGAACGACGATGGCACCACCAGCTCCTACAAGCTGGCCAAGTTCCAGCGTTCCAACCAGACCACCTGCTACAACCAGGTCCCGCTCATCCACGACGGCGAACGCGTGGAAGCCGGCACCGTGCTGGCCGATGGTCCGGCAACCCAGAAGGGCGAGATGGCACTGGGCAAGAACCTGCTCATCGCCTTCATGCCGTGGAACGGCTACAACTACGAGGACGCCGTGATCATCTCGCAGCGCCTCGTGCAGGACGACACCCTGAGCTCCATCCACATCGAGGAGTACGAGATCGATGCCCGCGAAACCAAGCTGGGCGCCGAAGAGATCACCCGCGACCTGCCGAACGTCGGCGAGGACGCGGTGGCCAACCTCGACGAGCGTGGCATCATCCGCATCGGCGCCGAAGTCGAAGCCGGCGACATCCTGGTCGGCAAGGTCACCCCGAAGGGCGAGACCGAGCTGACTCCGGAAGAGCGCCTGCTGCGCGCCATCTTCGGTGAGAAGAGCCGCGAAGTGCGTGACACCTCGCTGCGCGTGCCTCACGGCGAGACCGGCACCGTCATCGCGGTCAAGGAAATCACCCGCGAAGACGCCGAGGAAGACGGCGACGAACTGCCGAACGGCGTGAACCAGATGATTCGCGTCTACATCGCACAGCACCGTAAGATCACCCAGGGCGACAAGCTCTCCGGCCGTCACGGCAACAAGGGCGTCATCTCCCGCATCCTGCCAGAAGAGGACATGCCGTTCCTCGCCGACGGTACTCCGGTGGACATCATGCTGAACCCGCTGGGCGTGCCTTCTCGAATGAACCTTGGCCAGGTGCTGGAACTGCACCTCGGCTGGATCGCGCACGCCGGCTGGGACATCTCCTTGGATCCGGATGCCGAGGCCGCTTGGAAGAAGTACGTGCCGCAGGGCGCCGAAAAGGGCGCTCCGGGCACCCCGGTCGCAACCCCGGTGTTCGACGGCGTCCGTCCGGAGACCATCAAGGGCCTGCTCAGCTGCACCCTTCCGGACCGCGACGGCAACAAGCTCGTTGGCCCTGACGGCAAGGCGACCCTGTTCGACGGCCGTACCGGCGAACCGTTCCCGAAGCCGATCTCCGTGGGCTACATGTACATGCTGAAGCTGCACCACCTGGTCGACGACAAGATCCACGCCCGCTCCACCGGCCCTTACTCCATGATCCCCCGGCAGCCGCTGGGCGGCAAGGCTCAGTTCGGTGGCCAGCGCTTCGGCGAGATGGAAGTGTGGGCCCTCGAGGCCTACGGTGCCGCCTACACGCTGCACGAAATGATGACCACCAAGTCCGATGACGTCGACGGCCGCGTGCGCGTCTACGGCGCCATCGTGAAGGGCGAGAACCTGCCGCCGGCAGGCATCCCGGAGTCCTTCAAGGTGCTGCTTAAGGAAATGCAGTCCCTGTCCCTGAATGTCGAAGTGCTCAACGCCGACGGCGTGGCTATCGACATGAAGGAAGAGGACGACGATCCGTCCACATCCTCCGATGATCTGGGCTTCAACATTGGTGCGCGTCCTGACGCTGCCGCCAAGGAAGATCAGGTTGCCGAGGAACCCGAATTCCAGTGATCGAAAGGACCGGCCGCGCTGCATGACACAGCGTGCGCCGCGGTCGGTCCCTGAACAACGTGATAAGCATTAAGAATCGATAGACAGGACAATAGAGTGCTGGACGTCAACGAATTTGACAAACTGAGGATCGGACTGGCTACCGCCGACGACATCCGCAACTGGAGCTACGGCGAGGTCAAGAAGCCGGAAACCATCAACTACCGTACCCTGAAGCCGGAGAAAGACGGCCTGTTCGGCGAGCAGATCTTCGGACCTACCCGCGACTGGGAATGCGCCTGCGGCAAGTACAAGCGCGTGCGCTTCAAGGGCATCGTCTGCGAACGCTGCGGCGTGGAAGTCACCAAGAGCCGTGTGCGTCGTGAGCGCATGGGCCATATCGAGCTTGCCGCTCCGGTGACCCACATCTGGTTCTTCAAGGGTGTGCCGTCCCGTTTGGGCTACCTGCTGGACATCGCTCCGAAGGATCTCGAGAAGGTCATCTACTTCGCAGCCTACATGGTCACCAAGGTGGACGAAGAGCAGCGTCATCAGGACCTGCCGGACCTGCAGCAGGAGTTCGACAACGAGATCGCCAACCTCGAGAAGCGCCGCAACGCCGAAATCGAGGAGCGCGCCAAGAAGGTCGAAGCCGATTTGGCCGAGCTCGAAGCCGAAGGCGAAGCCAAGGGCTCCGCACGCGCCAAGCTGCGCAACAGCGCCGAGCGTGAAATGGCCGCCATCCGTACCCGCTACGACGAGCAGATCCAGCGTCTGAGCGCCGTGTTCGACCGCTTCAAGACCCTGAAGCCGGGAGACATGGAAGGCGACGTCGACCTGTGGCGTGAGATGGAAGACCGCTACGGCGATTACTTCGAAGGCTGCATGGGCGCCGAAGCCATCAAGAAGCGTCTGCAGGACTTCGACCTCGAGGCAGCCTCCAAGCAGCTGCGCGAAGAGATCGACACGGGCACCGGCCAGCGCAAGGCCCGCGCCCTGAAGCGTCTGAAGGTCGTCAACGCGTTCCTGACCACCGGCAACAAGCCGGAGGCCATGGTGCTCGACGTGATCCCGGTCATCCCGCCGGACCTGCGCCCGATGGTGCAGCTCGACGGTGGCCGTTTCGCCACCTCCGACCTCAACGACCTCTACCGTCGTGTGATCAACCGTAACAACCGTCTGAAGCGCCTCATCGAGCTCGGCGCCCCGGAGATCATGCTCAACAACGAGAAGCGCATGCTCCAGGAAGCCGTCGACTCCCTGTTCGACAACGGCCGTCGTGGCCGTCCGGTCACCGGCGCTTCGAACCGTCCGCTCAAGTCCCTGAGCGACATGCTCAAGGGCAAGCAGGGCCGTTTCCGTCAGAACCTGCTCGGTAAGCGTGTGGATTACTCTGGCCGTTCCGTGATCGTGGTCGGCCCGTCCCTGCGCATGCACCAGTGCGGTCTGCCGAAGCCGCCGAGCTCGCCAAAAGCGGATGGCCCTGGAGCTGTTAAAGCCGTTCGTCATCAAGCGCCTCGTGGACCAGGGCTTCGCGCAGAACATGAAGAGCGCCAAGCGCCTCGTGGACCGCGCCGACTCCGAAGTGTGGGGCGTGCTCGAAGAGGTCATCTCCGAGCATCCGGTGCTCCTGAACCGTGCACCTACGCTGCACCGTCTGGGCATCCAGGCATTCGAGCCGATCCTGGTGGAAGGCAAGGCCATCCACCTGCCGCCGCTTGCCTGCGCCGCATTCAACGCCGACTTCGATGGCGATCAGATGGCAGTCCACCTGCCGCTGTCCGCCGAAGCCCAGGCTGAGGCCCGTTCCCTGATGATGGCTTCCGACAACATCCTGAAGCCGGCAGACGGCCACACCGTGACCATGCCGAGCCAGGACATGATCCTCGGTCTGTACTACCTGACCACCGTCATCGACGGTGCCAAGGGCCAGGGCCGCGTGTTCTCCTCGCTGGAAGAGGCCGAAATGGCGCTCGACAAGCACGAGATCGACATGCAGGCCAAGGTGCTCATCCGCCTTCCGCAGGACTTCGTGCTGCCGAAGGACTGGGAGCCGGGCGAGGTCAAGGTCGTCGATCCGGAACCGGGCAGCCCGGACGTGGTCAAGGAGGAGCGTTTCCATGACGGCTCCGTCCTGTTCGCCACCTCCTACGGCCGTATCCTGTTCAACGGCACCTTGCCGGTCGACTACCCGTTCGTCAACGAGCAGGCGCCGAAGAAGCGTCTGAGCAAGATCGTCGACGACATCGCGACCCGTTACTCCACCGCTCAGGTGGCCGTGACGCTGGACGCCCTGAAGGATCTGGGCTTCACCCGCGCACCGTGGTCCGGCGTGTCCTTCGCGTTCTCCGACGTTATCCAGCCGCCGGAACTGGACGAGTACATCGAAAAGTACGAAGACGAAGCCGACAAGGTCAACGAGAACTACGAAATCGGTATGCTCACCGAAGAGGAGCGTCGTCAGGAACTGGTCGACCTGTGGACCAAGTGCACCAGCGAGGTCTCCGAGGCGGTTGAGGAACACTTCGATTCCAAGAACAACCTGGCCATCATCGTGCAGTCCGGTGCACGAGGAAACATGATGCAGATCAACCAGATCGCAGGTATGCGAGGCTTGGTGGCAAACCCGAAGGGCGAGATCATTCCTCGACCGGTCAAGTCCAACTACCGTAAGGGCCTGTCCGTGCTGGAATACTTCATCTCCCAGCACGGCGCGCGTAAGGGTCTGGCCGATACCGCACTGCGTACCGCAGAGTCTGGCTACCTGACCCGTCGTCTGGTGGACGTCTCCCAGGACGTGATCGTGCGCGAGGAGGACTGCGGCACCAAGCGCGGCCTGACCATGAAGGTCGGCGAACGCGATGCCGAAGGCAACCTGCACCTGGTCAAGGCCGCCGACGGTGGCCCGTACTCCCGTCTGCTCGCGGCCGACGTCATCGACCCGGCCGACGGCGAGACCGTGCTGTACAAGGCCGGCGACGCCCTGTCCATGGACGTGCTCAACGATCTCGTTGCCCACGGCGTGGAAGAGGTCAAGGCCCGTTCCGTGCTGACCTGCGAATCCAAGCGTGGCGTGTGCGCCAAGTGCTACGGCTGGTCCCTGGCCACCAACAAGCTGGTGGACGTCGGCGAGGCCGTCGGCATCGTGGCAGCACAGTCCATCGGTGAGCCTGGTACCCAGCTGACGCTGCGTTCCTTCCACTCCGGCGGCGTCGCTTCCGCTTCCGATATCACCCAGGGTCTTCCGCGTGTCACCGAGCTTTTCGAAGCCCGTACCCCGAAGGGCGAGGCTCCGATCGCGGAGTTCGCCGGCGTGGTCAAGGTGGAAGACACCGAGCGCGGCCGTCAGGTCACCCTGAAGCCGGACGACGACTCCGTCGAGCCGATCGTCTACCCGGTGACCCGTCGTGCGCCGATGCTGGTCAAGGACGGCGACCATGTCGAAGCCGGCACCCAGCTCATCGAAGGCTCCGTCGACCCGAAGAAGATCCTGCGCATCCTCGGCCCGCGCGCCGCACAGGTGAACATTGTGGAGGAAGTGCACACCGTGTACCGCTCCCAGGGCGTGGATATCCACGACAAGCACATCGAGGTCATCGTGCACCAGATGCTGCGTCGCATCACCGTGATCGACTCCGGCGACACCGACCTGCTGCCGGGCGAACTCGTGGACAAGGCACGCTTCAAGGCCGCCAACATGGAAGCCGTGAAGAACGGTGGCAAGCCGGCCGCCGGCCGTCCGGAGCTGATGGGCATCACCAAGGCTTCGCTGGCCACCGATTCCTGGCTGTCCGCGGCCTCCTTCCAGGAGACCACCCGCGTGCTCACCGAAGCCGCCCTGAACCAGAAGGTCGATGACCTGAAGGGCCTCAAGGAGAACGTCATCATCGGTAAGCTTATCCCGGCAGGTACCGGCCTCGCCCGTTACCGCAATGCCACGGTGGAGCCCGACAAGGCCATCCGCGACACCATCTACCCGAACTTCGGTTTGGGCGGCGAAGGCACCGACAGCTCCTTCGGCGACACCGACCTGTCCGATGTGGACTTCTCCAACATCGACTTCGGCGACCTGAAGCTGGGCGATGACTTCAACCCGGATGACTTCCTGGACGACAACGGCGGCCAGACCGATCTGGGCGACACCCTGTGAGATTCCCCTCACGATAGTCGACAGACGAATCATCTGACATAGCGAAAGGCGGAACCGACCAATACCGGTCGGTTCCGCCTTTCGCCATATCTATATGTCGTGGGATTGCGAGGTTGTGGATTAATCGCGGGGGAGGGTTTCGCAGTCGTCTTTTGATGTTACTTGATCTTCTCCGAAAGCGTGGTTTCCAGATCCTTCAACGAACCGCTGAGATCGGCCTCCTTCGCGGCCTTTTGCAAATCGGACTGATCCAGGGTCGGCGAATCGATGTCGGACATCTTCGCATGAAGATCCTGAAGCTTTTCGTAATCGGCGGACCCATACTCGATATCGTTGAGATTCAGATCGGCCATCTGATCCACAATGTCCTTCTTCTTGCTGACGCTTTCCTGCATATCCGCGCCATACTCGGCATAGGACTTGATGGGAACCTTGGCCAGATCGCCGGCGTCGGCGGCACAGCTTTCGAGCGCCTTGGAAAGATCGCGATAGTACGAAGACATGTCGGCGGAGTCGAATTTCGGCAGCTTCGTGCAGGTATGCGTCATCTTCATGAGCGCGGGCATGGTCTGGTCCAGATCGTTCATGTACCTCTCGTATTTCGCACGGTCCTGCTCGAACGTCTCGTACTTCTCCTTGACGTCCTTGTCTTTCTTCACGGCCTTCATGGCAGCCAGCTTGTCGCTGTCCTGCTTGAAGGTCTTCAACTTCTTCTTGCCCTCGTCATAAGCGGAGGATGAATCGTTGTCCGTATTGCTGCGGCTGGCCGTACGGCATGGGTTGCGGCTGTCCGTATTGAGGCCCGCCCGGCTGTGGCTGACTGTAGTTTGGCGCCTGCGGCTGCGGAGGCTGGTTATACTGCGGTTGCCCATTCTGCGGTTGACCATACGGAGGAGTGTTCGCCGTGAGAAAAGTCCTTCTTAGCCTTTTTCCTTTTTTTGAATGTCGAATCCGTGAACACGGAGGGAAACATCGACGTGTCCGTCTCTTTTGACGAGTTACAGCATAATATTTTGAGATGGAATATGCGAGCATCGTATTGCAGAATGAGTATCGTCAGACGGCATGGACGTCACCTTCCTACAATGGGAATATGAGTTTTCTACCTTACCCGCCGCCGCCCGAACCAGGGTGGTATGACGATGACGTCACGGTGATGGCGCAACCCACAGCCGAACCCGTCGACAATGCCGCCGATTCCTTGGAAACACGCGAACGGCTCGCCGCACAGAACGAATCGGACGACCACGATATGCAGGATGTTTCCGTTGCGAAGGGCGACGCTGCCGTTTCGGACGAGGACGATATCGACTGGGACGGCACCGTGCTTTCCGAAGCCTTCACCATGAAGCAGCCGAAGTACACGTACGTGCTGGACAACGAGCAGACCGGACAGCAGGTGATCGTGGATATGGGCGTGCTCCTTGGCCGCAAGCCTTCGGCCGAAGTGCCCGCCGGCGCCAAATCGGTCAAGCTGGAGGATCCGACGCGCACAATCTCACGCAACCATGCGGCGATCAGCTTCGACCAGGATGGCACGCTGTGGATAGAGGATTACGGTTCGCTCAACGGCACGTACATCATCCAAGACGATGTCGAAACCAAAGTGGAACACAAGCCGATGCAGCTGGAGGCGCCATGCACGGTGCGTATCGGCGACCAGTTCTTCCAATTCCGCAAACAGTGAGGGCGTTTGTCGGTGAAGACACGATTACGCTGACGGACTGCGTTGACGATTTGTGTTGACAGCGTCGGCGCGGACGGTTAGCGGTAAGACGATAAGGGGTTGTCACGGAGATTCCCGCGACAACCCCTTATGTTTCAAATGGTCTGATAATCGGCGTTAGCTCACTGCTGGCGCAGACGAATGGCCGCGTTGATGGCCGAATCGTTCAACTGGCCAAGCCAGGCAAGCAATTCCGGATAGATGTACGGATTGCGCGCAAGACACGGACGAAGCTCCGGCGCTTCGCTGGCGATACGGGCCATCAGCATCTGATCGGTGGTGGTCATGGCCAGTTCCGCGGTGAACCCCGCGTCTGCCGGCGATTCCTGGGCCGCGGCATACTGCTGTTCGGCATACTGCTGTTCCGGTTCGTTCTGCGGCTGGCTCGATGAATAATCGGCCACTTCGGACAAATCGGCGGGATTCATGTATGGGTCGACATACTCGGTCGAAGCCTCGTTGGACGCCGCATAGGCAGCGTCCTGACCGTATTGCTGGTTCACCGGCTGTTCCGGCTGATACTGCTGCTCCTGCTGGAACTGTTCCGCCACTGCCGGCTGATACTGCTGCTCCGGCTGGACCTGTTCGGCAACCGGTTCGGCCATTGGCTGGGCCGTCGGCTCGGCAATCGGCTGCGGCTGCACGCCATTTTGCGGACCGGGCCAGCCCATCGCCACCAGCTGCTGGCGGGCGCGCTCATCGCCGAATTCGGCGACCCAACGCTTCAGACCCGGGTACGCTCGCGGATTGGCAACGACATTCGCACCGAATTCCGGATTCTCGTACGCGATTTTCGCCAGGAACACGGGATCGGCGTTCGGATCCTGCACGGCCGCCACCGCGGCATCGAAATCGACCATCATGATCTCCTTGTCTCGTGGTCTGTAACCATCTTATTGAATGACTCGTAACGTTTGCAACGTACCGTCCAGCACATCGTCGATATCCTCGTCATCGCCGATCTTGCTGACGTTCCAATCCTCGTCGCACGGCATATCGGAACGCATATCCACCACGATGACGGTGATGTTGTCGCGGCCACCGGCGTTCAGCGCGGCATGTACCAGCATGTCCGCGGCCATCTGCGGGTCGGCGTACGCCGCCGCGATCTCGGCAAGCTGCTCACGGCCGATCTGTGCATGCAGCCCATCGGAACAGATGATGAACCGTCCGTCCGCACGCGCGGCGTACCAGTCAGGCTGGATGCCGGCAGGCGCGCCGACACATTGCGTGATGATGTTGCGCGGAATGCAACGGCTCGCCTCATCGGGCAGCATCTGCCCCGAATCGATGGCGTTCTGCCGTTCCGAATGGTCGCGGGTGATGCACGTCAGCGAATCCGCCAGCCACGCGCCATTGCCGTCGGCGCGCATATGGTACGTGCGGGAATCGCCCACATTGACGATGTAACACCGTTCGTCGGAACATATCGCGTCATCGCCGACACGCGTCGGCAGCAGCACGCCGCTGATGGTAGTGCCCGCAACGCCGCCGAGCTGCTCACCCAGACGGAGCACCTCCTGCTGGGCAAGGATCAGCGTTTCGTCAATCGCGTCAAGATCGCGCGTCGGCAGTTCGGCCAAACGCGCGAACCGTTCCGCAACATCGGAACTGGCCTGCTTGCCGCCCTTGCCGCCACCCATGCCGTCGCACACCACATACACGCCGTGGCTTGCGCAGGCGCTGTCCTGGTTGTCTTTCCTACGCAAGCCGATATTGCTGTTCAGACCGACCTCAATATGTTTGACGTTCATGAGTCCCGCCCTTTCACACCGATTTTCCGCAAGCGGATTTTCCGGAAGTGGAACACGTCCGCAAGCGATAGTTTCGCCCGCCACCTGCGGAACGTCGGCAGCGAGCCGAGCATGAACTTTCGTTCTTCGGCGATGTCATGCCAGTAGCGTTCCGCATGCTCCTGCGTGATATCGCCTCCGGAGAAGGCCGCGTAATCAGCCTCCCTGCCCAGCTCGAGCAGTGTATCGGCTTCGAAGCCCATCTGTTCGGCGATGGCCTGCGCCTGCTCGTTTCTGGTGCCTTGGACGTCAAGGCCGCTTTGCCGGGCAAGCGCCGCGACCGCCTGCCATCCGGCAGCGACGCGTTGCGATGCGCTGCCATGCCTGCGCGCCCGAGCCAGGGCGATCGCCTTGATGGCGAGCAGCAGGCCGCAGACGATGAGCACCGTCCACAGAGGGCTGCCGTAGATGGCGACTTTTCTGACGATTCTGCCGAAACGCTGCCAGAACAGGCTCGTCGGCGTCTCGTCGGCCATGCTGCCGCCAAGCGACGTTTTGCCCTTGGCTTGGTTGTCGTCACGCAGCGGATCGGTAAGCGGCACCGGAGGCTGACGCACCAAGGTCTGCGGATTGGGCGGAGTGAGATTCTGGTTCTCGTCGGGAACCTTCGTTTCCTTCGGTGTCGGGTAGAACGCCACCCATCCGTAACCGTCCAGCTTGATCTCCACCCAAGCGGTCACATCGTTGCCGGTGAATTTCGTGGTGGTGGTTTTGCCATGCTTCTCGGTGCGGCTGTCGCTGATCTCGCCCTCGTCGTTCTTCGGCAGGAAGCCCAGCACCACGCGGCTCGGCAGGCCGCGGACCCGGGGCCTAAGAGCGCCAAGGCGGAG
>OGUN01001668.1_pt1 | contig 15016 bp, 10 predicted proteins | sample 1553621 | NCBI WGS metagenome assembly OGUN01 (sample SAMEA2580300, study PRJEB22360) | human gut metagenome | biome: human gut; feature: human-associated habitat; material: faeces | place: Denmark | collected 2008/2010
TATCCTGTTCATCCATGCGAGAAATCCCCAAGAACTGCGAGGCGACCAGCAACAACAATACTCGTTCGATTAAATTAGTTGAAAGTTTGTAAAGTTCATAAAGTTTATAAATTCGTTAGCCCTTGCGGAACGCTTGGTTAAGTGGCAAGGTAATACAGTACTTGGAATATTTATTATATTATTCTGATAATCAGTGAGTATGTTCTTGTTTTTATTTTTCATTCCACTTTCCTTATTCGTTTTTTAATGGAAGCAGGGGCTTCCAATCATTGTCCGTTTTCAATTTTCATTTGTCCATTTTCTTGTAGCGGATTCCAGCCAAAAGAAACGAACGTTTTTGTTTTCGTAAAGAGAAACAGATTTTAAGAAAAAAAGGGTGAAAGAAAGCAGAACTTTTTTTCTTTTTTTTAAGAATAATTGAATTAACGCCGCAAACTGATCTTTTTCTCCTTTCTGCACACCGTACCATCATTCAATACTCCTTCCAGGACAAAAGTACAGTGGTCACAGGCATCATCCATAAAAAAGCGGACATGAGTAGGTTCGGAAGTTTTCAGTTTAATATTGGGATTCCAGTAAACGGTGGGACGCATATCCGTCGAATCGGCCATGGCCAGACGGACCGAGTCGACATCGTAACGGGGAATATAAAAATCTACCGGTTTCTGATACCCTAGCGGTCTGAATACAGATAAGCCTCTCTGTTTTAACCGTTCCGGCCGGTAATCGAAATTTTCTGTAAATATCAACGCTCCATCCGGGGCTTCCTGCCCAAAATAAAAATAAGACATTCTTTCATCCAACAGGCTGATACTTAAAAACTGTTCCGGATTCATCATCATAATCCGGTCGAATTCTTCCGGAAAATCATTCAATACCAAATGTAGTTTTTTGCCCCGGTAAGTGATTTCCTCCCCGATCACCATAACACCGGGAATTTCCATAAGGGCCGTACGCATATCTTTCTGTTTCATAGCAGCCAACCGGGCAGAATCCAGCATATACCGGGCCGAAGCATCATAGAAAGAATAATTTTTTTTCGGAGGAGTCCTCCTGACCAAAGCTTCGTCGAGCACATATACTTTCACGCCATGGTCGTAATAAAAATCACGGCCGAATTGCTTATAAAACTCATCTTCTCCGTTCGCTTGCCGACGTTCATACGGAATTTGAATCTCAGGCGCCAGATATACTTCCGAATCGATAATCACTTCTACCCCTTTTCTCCCTTTACTATTTCTGGCCTGTACAATGAAACCGGTATTCTCGGGGAAAGAAATTCTTTCCACCAAAAAATGCCCTGTGCTATCCGCCTGCAATACATCGAACTGCATATTTGTCGACAGCAAAGTCAATTGTGCATCTTTTGCCTCTTTTCCCCAGAAGTTTTTTACTCTCCCCGAAATAGTCTGTCCGCGTTCCATATAATAATCGAGTTGTTCAAACTCTCCGGCAGCGACAGCACCGACATCGAAACGAGTCCATCCCTGTGTCAGCAGCAAAAGATCCAGACAACGGTCCGTAGCCCGGTTTACCTCCCGGAAATAAAAGCCCGGATCTTCGATATACCCTTTCAGATCGGAATTCAGCAGCAGTTCAGAAACAATATTGTCCTGCAGGGAATCGCGCAACACGGCAGCATCGTCCGTCACAGACAGCGAAAAACGCCCCTCCCTCAGCGAATCACTGCTTAAAATAAGTTCAACATCGACCGCTTCCCGGCTCATATATCCGTCCCGATCCGTTCCGATACGAAGATCCGTTTTTTCCGGATGACGGATAAAACATAACCTTTGGCTATAGATCCGGCAACGATAATCCATAAGACACAAATGCAATATTCCCTCCGGGAAATTAACGGCCGACAGTTTTCCATGTAACTTTCCCTCCAGGGGAGTACACACTAGTAATTGCCCCCGGGTATGGGCTATCAGATACAGACTATCCGGCAATACCGCCTGTTCTCCTCCGATCACCCGATAAGACAGTTCACGGCCATTTTGCCGGATACTCAAAGCTATACCGGACCGGTTCTCTTCGGGCAGAAAAAATTTTTTTTCCAGTCCCTGAGCAGACTTCACCTTCACGTAATACGTTTTTCCACTTTCCAACGGACTGTTCAACCATCCCATACCATGATGAATACTCCGGACAATATCCACGATACTATCCCGTTCGTCATACAGATAGCCTTCCACATCGACAGATAACCCATCTTTACCGATCGCTTTAAAAGCGACGGTTTGCCTCGTCCCCGGAATAAACTCCCCGCCTTCAGGAAAAAACAACACAGCATAATCGAGCGTATCGGCAGGCAAATGAATAGTCCGGCTGAATTCATAAGGGATATCGTTCGAAAAACGAATCCGGACATCCGAAGGATCTGCCAACTCCCCTATATTAATCCTGACCTTTCCGGATTCATCCGTTCGCCGGCGGTGTACTTTGCCCTCTTTGTCCTTACCGATCAACTGATAATCGACAGCCAGCTTCCGGTAAGGTTCCTTCCGGGAATTCGACAACCGGACAACCGCATATTTTTCTCCTTGTTCTTCCTGGTAAGTGACTCCGGTCAACACCTTCGAATCCGACGGATTGATTAAATGGATTCTCTTTTCATAAATATAGTCTTCCCCCAGATTCTGCATCCAGTAAGAATAACTCCGCAAAAAATATTCCCCCTGACGAATATCCTCCGGTACCTTTAAATAGCCGGCAAAAACAGAATCGATCAAGGCCAGCTTCACCTTTTTAAGCACCGAATCCCGGCGGTTGACCAGATCGACATACACGAAACGGCTATAAGGAGAAGGCCGGTGGATAGCCGCATCGACCAGAAAAGCCCGGAACCGGATCGTATCTCCGGCATGATAAGATGGACGGTCGGTATGCAACCAAACCTTTTCCTGCATTCTGGCCTGTCGTAAAACCATAAAGTTGTGAACGACCCGGGTAAAAAAATCCGGATTGTCCGAAGCTGTGAATCCGACGATACAACAACTTACCACCAGCCAGAATAAAAAACGTTTCATGTCATAGAAATATTTCCGGTTCCCGTCGGGTACTGAAATTCTTAAACAACAGATCGGTATAAGGAGTCTCGAACAAACGCGCCTCATTAGGACATTGCTTTACACACGCACAACACTTTATACAACGCCCGGCATCGCTGACGATCTCTTCTTCCAAACGAATAGCCTGCACCGGACAAATCCCGATACAAAATCCGCATTGTGTGCATAATTCAGCTACCGTCTCAGGAGTCTGAGGGGTTTTGGGACCTTTTACTTTATAGGGGAAATTTCCTTTTACCACGATAGGGGCCACTTCATCCAAAGTCTGAAAACGGTTCAATAACCGCCCTACTTGCTCACCGAAAGCCCGCGCTTTCTGTAAATCCGGATTATCCGGCCTTCCTCCGGCTATCGGCCGGTCGGGTCTGCTATAAGAATGTTCACCGATAAAAGCAGCGCCGGCAACAGGCACAAACCCATGAGCCACACACCAATCCCTCAATTCCAGCAAAGCATCGTCGTAATCCCGGTTACCATAAACGACCACCGCAACGGCAGGTGAATCCTGTCCGTAAATGCCTTCCATCCGCTCCAAAGCTGTTTCTGCGATACGTCCCCCATATACCGGAACGACAATTACCGTGATTCCGGAATGAATCGTGAGGTTTTCCTCCGGTTTTTCATAAGTCAGATCGGTTTCCGAAACGTGCCCGGTTCCCAGACCTTGCAAAACGGTCTCACCAATCATATGAGAAGAATGAGTCGGAGAAAAACAAATGAGATGTGCGTAATCGTAAGTCATAGAATAAAGTGTTGATTTTTCTTTTGCAAAAATAACATTAGTTACCATTTCTCCAAACGGAACCGATGAAAACCTGACATTTTTTCCAAAGGCTCAAGGACTTGCAGAGAGAATAATCAGTTTGTAGATAAATGTATGACATTTTATGGAATTTACACTACTTTTGTGGACTTAATCATACGAAATCTATCTTGACAGATCTGTTTCCCAATTATACCGAAGAAAAACAAAGCATCCGCAAGTTCTTCAGGAGCTATGTTTACCCGGCTATGTTCAACATGGTGGTCATGGCCTTGTACAACATAGTCGACCGGATATTCATCGGGCAGGGAGCCGGCGCTTTGGCTATCTGCGGACTGGCCCTGACGCTTCCTTGTGTTTCTTTGTTGAGTACCGTCGGCACCCTGACCGGAGTCGGAGCTGCTGCCCGCATTTCCACTTCGATTTCTTTAGGCAACCGTTCCCTGGCCTGCCGTATCCTGGGAAATGCCACTGTATTGAATATCCTGTTATCTACGATTCTGATCGTTTACTCCCTGTATCATCTGGACTTTATCCTGGATATCTTCGGAGGAAGCGGGCAAACTATCCCCTATGCCCGTAAATACATGTCTATTCTGATCCCGGCCAGCTTGCTGACGAATCTGAATTTCACCTATTGCCATGCCATCCGTGCCTCCGGTTTTTCCCGCAAATCGATGACCATCGTCTTCGCAGGAGTGATTGCCAATATTATCCTGGACCCGATCTTCATTTTCGGTTTCGGCCTGGGCATTGAAGGAGCAGCCATTGCAACAGCCATATCTATGTGCATCAGCTCAGTATTGGTGATCCGTCATTTCAGAAGTCCGTCCAATATCCTGAAACTCCAAAGTAAATGTTTCTCTCCCCGGTTTCCGATCTTAGTTTCCATCGTCGGAATCGGTATGGCCGCTTTTATCATGAACATCACCACAGGTATGGTGAATATCATTATGAACCGTTATCTGGAAAACAACGGAGGAGATTACGCTATCGGAGCCTTCGGGATCATCAGTAGTTATTCCATCCAGGTCTCTATGTTGCTCATGGGAATATGCCAGGGCATGCAGTCTGTCATCGGTTATTTTTATGCAGCGGGCCATCGGCAGATGACGCTCCATATCCTGCGGAAAGCCATCCGTACGGGAAGTCTGATCGCCTGTTGCGGCTTTATAATCGGCGAAGCATTCGCTCCCTGGTTGGTCAAAGCCTTTACTTCCAATCCGACGCTGCTACAACTCAGCGAAGAGGGGCTGCGGTATACTTTTCTCGCCATGCCCCTGTTAGGGTTTCAACTGATCGTCACCAGCTATTTCCAGTCGATCCGGCAGGCACCTAAAGCCATCACCATGAATATTTCCCGTCAATTCTTATTTCTGATCCCGGCCCTGGGACTGTTTTCACACTGGTGGGGACTGACAGGCATCTGGCTGGCCATCCCCTTCGCCGACCTGATGGCCACACTGATCGCCCTCTTTTTCTTATGGCGGACCGACCGGAAAGCGGATTAATGGATCAGTTCGTATACATTCATTTCCTCCCCCACTACCCAAACCAGATCGCCGGCTTCGAACACCGTATCGGCATCCGGATTTCTTAACGAGGCCGTTCCCCGTTCCACACCCACTACGACACATTTGTGTTTGTCCCGGATTCCGGAATCCCGGATACTCTTCCCGTTAAAAGGAGAATCTTCGGTGACCACAAACTGTTTCAGGCATACTTCGCTCTGTGTCAGGTCTGAATCCATCGGTGGCAAGGTCATGGACTGCAGTTTACTCCCAAAACGTTCCAGCTGCTCGTCACTACCGATCACCTGCACCCGGTCTTGTGGAAACAAGCGTTCTTTACCACCCGGAATATTGATACAACTCTGTCCCCTGAAAACAGCGACGACCATCACCCCGAAGCGACTTCCCAAAGCCAGATCGGCCAACGTATATCCGGCCCACAACGATTCGGACGGAATTATAAAATCGGCCATATGTAAATCCCGTGACAGCAGATGCCCGGCAAATTTCGGAGGCACCTGTGTTCCGGCATGCCGGGCATATACCTCTCTTACCCGGAAATTCCGCAAAAAATGCCGTTCGATCTGGATAGACTGCTTTTTCAGGTAACGGGAATAAAACATCCCGGCCACCAACACGCAAGCCACTCCCAGTAACAAAGCGATAGAAGCTTTAAAAAGCGACACAATCACTACCATGACATACAATATCGCTATCACGAAACGGAATATGACCAGCGACACCAAATAAGCCCGGCTGAAATAACCATCGTTCCACAAAGACTGAAATTCGGCCGAATGGTTTTTCTTGGCTACGATAGCCCGCAAAAAAGGGGCGATCAATAACAAAATCAGAACGGCACACAACAACCCTCCCCAAAAACCGGGCAGCGATCCCCGGATCAAGGGCACCAGAAATTGAAACGAGAGAATCAGAATAGCGATGATGATCACCGAATAAATTACCATTATCCGGATCAGCGAGGTCAGTAAACGCTTCCAGTTACTTTCATGATTGACCACCCGGGTACCGGAAGTATAATGCTCGATAAAACGCTTCCATTTCCGTGGCAAATGTTTTTCGACATAAGGATAAGCCGGCTCGGCAGCCCGGATCATATAAGGAGTCAGAAATGTCGTTATGACGGCTACAGCGATCACGATCGGATATAAAAAGTTACTGGTCACCTGCATCGTCATACCCAGACCGGCAATAATAAAAGCGAACTCCCCGATCTGGGTCAGACAAAATCCCGACTGCAAAGCCGTCTTCAGCGGTTGCCCGGCCAATACCACTCCCAGGGTACCGAATACCGACTGTCCGACCAAAACGGTAAGCGTAATAATCACAATCGGCCAGATATATTGGGCGATCATCCCCGGATCGACCATCATCCCCACTGAAACAAAGAATATCGCGGCAAACAAATCTTTCACCGGTTTCACCAGACGTTCAATCTTTTCCGCTTCGATCGTCTCGGCCAGAATAGACCCCATCACGAAAGCCCCCAAAGCAGAAGAGAAACCGACGGCTGTAGCGAACACTACCATCAGGAAACACAAACCGAGAGAGACGATCAGCAAGGTCTCGTCGCCCATCAGCAAACGGGTACGCCTGAAAAAAGTAGGAATAATATAAATCCCGGTCAGGAACCACAACAGCAAAAAGAACAAGAGTTTCCCGATACTATACACCATTTCCATCCCTTCGAAATTCTTACTGACAGCCATCGTAGAAAGCATCACCATCAAGACGATAGCGACCAGGTCCTCGATGACTAAAATTCCGAACACCAGCCCCGTAAAACGTTGTGTCCGCAACCCCAAATCCTCGAAAGCCTTATAGATAATCGAAGTCGACGACATGGCCAGCATACCTCCCAGAAAGATACTGTCCATCTGTTTCCATCCCATCGCTATCCCGACGATAAAACCCAAAACCACCATACCCACAATGATAGTCAGAGCAGCGATGATAGCAGGACCTCCTACCTTCATTAACTTTTTAAAACTGAATTCCAATCCCAAAGCAAACAACAGGAATACCACCCCGATATCTGCCCAGGTCTGAATATTTCCGCTGTCGATAACCGTCGGGGTTAACGTGATATGCGGTCCGGCAAGAATACCGGCCACGATATACCCCAATACCGACGGTTGTTTCAGACGCTTGAATATCAGGGTCATCAATCCGGCTGAAGCCAGTATAAGAGCCAGATCCGTAATTAATGTAGGTAAGTGTGACATAAACCACGTAATTTAGTCACAAAATTAGCATTTAAACCCTAATTCCGTTCACTTGATCGTCCGCTTATTGAGGAATTCCATAAATTTATCTTTCGAGGAATCTGCTATCGGAATATAAGTCTTTCCGAAAACGATCCGGTTTCGCTCGATGACAGTGATCCGATTCAGATTGACGATAAAAGAACGGTGTACCCGGCAAAAAGAAGCCGGCAACATCTCTTCGAGGGATTTCATACTGATAAGAGAAACGATAGGCGAAGTCACCCCTTCGAGGTATATTTTTACATAATCTTTCAAACCCTCGATATAACAAATTTTAGCCAGTTCGACCTTGACCAGTTTATAGTCCGATTTCACAAAAATACAATCCTCTTCCAAACAGGCTCCCTGCATTTCACGGTTTTTCTCAAACCAATTCAAAGCCTTGTTAGCAGCCTTTAAAAATTCAGGATAGCTGACCGGCTTCAATAAATAGTCCAGCGCATCCACCCGGAAACCTTCCAAAGCATACTGTTCGAAGGCGGTTGTAAAAATCACTTTGATCTGTTTATCCAAAACCCGGGACAATTCCAACCCATTCAGTTCAGGCATCTGGATATCGAGGAAGATCAGATCCACCGCTTCTTCGCGTAACACCTCCAACACCTCCAACGCATTCGAACAACGGGCAACCAATTTCAAAAAAGGTGTCCGCTTGACGTAACTCTCCATCAAATCCAAAGCCAATGGCTCATCATCGACTATCAAACAATTCAGTTCCATCCGTTTCAACTTCTGATCTTCAATTGGGCGACAAATTCATTTCCCTCCCGTTCCGTCCGCAAATCATATTTTCCGGGATACAATAAATCCAGCCGTTTTTTTAAATTTTCCAGGCCGATCCCCGATCCGCTCCGGTCGGTTTCTTTCTTGGGAAAATAACTGTTTTCAATGTAACAGCAGATTCCCGAATTTTCCAACCAACTGAAACGGATATGAATAAAAGAAGGCTCCGTGGGGCTCACTCCGTGTTTAAAAGCGTTTTCGATCAGAGTGATAAACAACAACGGAGCGACCAGCACACCTTTCCCATCGTCCGGCAAATCGACCTTCAACTCTACATTTCCCGACAACCTCAGACTCATCAACTCGATGTAACTCTTCATGAAATTCAATTCATGATCGAGTGATACGAATTTCTGATTGTCTTCATACAACACATGCCGCAACAGCCGGCTCAGATCATGGACGGCAAACTGAGCCCGGTCAGGATCGATAGCGATCAGGGAATAAATATTATTGAGGGTATTGAACAGGAAATGAGGGTTCAGCTGGCTTTTCAGATTCTGCAATTCCGCTTCGGAACGGGCATTTTCCAATTCTTTTTTTTCTTGCTCGAGGATATACCAGTTTTCGGTCATCCGGATAGCGACACTCAGAGCCGACACCAAAGCCATCATCACTCCATCCCGGATAATAAAAACACTCCGTGGAGGAAAAGGTCTCGAATGTCTCGGTCCCTCATTGACAAAATGAATAAAATAATACTCCTGCCATCCATGTAAACATAAGCTCAGCAACACAAAAAGGAATAAATTGACAATAATAAATACCAATAACCTTTTCCGGAACAACAAGCGATCGATAAAAATAAAATAATTGGCATAAAATACAGTAATAAAAGCGATGGGAACACCGACATACCCCAGAAATTTAACCCAGGTCATCGGATTTCCCTCTTTCCAGGTGAAAAAAAGAGGGAAGCCGAATACCAATCCCCAGCCGATCACCTGGATCAGAAACTTTAAAATTTTATTCTTGTCACTCATATTACAAAGATAAAGATTTATTTGTTTATTTACCGGATCAACCGGTAAATAAACTACTCATACCGGATCGCTTCGATCGGATCGAGATTAGAAGCTTTCTGTGCCGGATACCAACCGAAGAAGATTCCCGTCACCGTACAGACCACAAACGACAGTACAACAGAATACAGCTGCACATATACCGGCCATCCCGCAACCAACTTGACCACCCACGAGGCTCCGATACCGAACACCACACCGATCAATCCACCGGTCACACTGATCAGAATCGCCTCGATCAGGAACTGGGCCAGAATATCCCGCCCCTTCGCTCCGATAGACATTCTCAGTCCGATTTCCCGGGTACGTTCGGTTACCGACACATACATGATGTTCATAATCCCGATACCACCGACCAGTAAAGAGATCCCCGCAATACACGCCAACAACATCGTCATCATGTCCGTTGTGGAATTCATCATCGAGCTCAGTTCTTGTTGGGAACGGATGTTAAAATCATCGTCATCCGATTCTTTCAGCCTGTGATTCCTGCGCAGGATACTCGCAATCTCCTCTTCTGCCAGTTCGGTCTGATCTTCAGAAAGCGCCGAACAGAATATACTTTGTAAATGGGTGATGGCCAGGATACGTTTCTGGACGGTTGTATAAGGTGCTAAGATAAGATCATCCTGGTCCATCCCCATTGTATTATAACCTTTCGATGTCAGGACTCCGATAATACGGAAAGGTATTTTTCCGAAGCGGATAATTTGCCCCACCGGATTTTCCCCATTGGTAAACAGATTATCCACGATCGTTTTCCCGACGACACAGACTTTCGCCGATCCGAGAATATCCTCCTCCGTAAACATATCCCCTTCCGCCAGGGTATATTTACGAATTTCAAGATAATCCGGATTTATCCCATAGATACTGGTCGGATAATTATTGGATCCGTAGATCGCTTGTCCACTGCTACTCACCGATGGCGAACAAGCCGAAACATAACGGGTTTCATCGACAATCGCCTGATAATCGTCCAGTTTCAGACTTTGCATGGCAGCCGGATCTTGCCGTACCCCTCCCCGCATATCCGCACCCGGATGAATCATGATCATATTAGAACCCATCTCCGCGATCTGAGCACGGATACTCCGCTTAGATCCCTGACCGATAGCCAGCATGGTAATCACCGAAGCGACACCGATAATGATCCCCAACATCGTCAGAAATCCCCGCATCTTATTATTTCCCAGGGCCCGCAAAGCAATCCTGAATAAATTCGCAAAATTCATTGTATTTCGATTTAATTAATCCTCATTCTTCGGTAAAGCGGCCAGCGTCTCTTTGGCCGAAGCAATCTTTTCATTCCGGGTATCCTGAATCACCCGCCCATCCTTCAACACGATAGTCCGGCTGCTATACGCCGATAATTCGGGATTATGGGTGACAAAAACAATAGTCCTTCCCCGGGCATACAATTCCTGAAACAACGTCAGAATCTCGAAAGAAGTACGGGTATCCAGGTTTCCCGTAGCCTCATCGGCCAAAATCAATACCGGATCGTTCACCAACGCCCGGGCTATAGCCACCCGTTGCTGCTGTCCTCCGGACATCTGATTCGACTTATGATACAACCGGTCATGTAACCCTACCGAATCGAGCGCTTCTATCGCCCGTCTTTCCCGTTCCTTAGCCGAAACCGCCGGATTATACATCAACGGAAGCTCGACATTCTCGATCGAAGTAGTCTTCGGAAGCAGGTTATAAGACTGGAATACAAAACCGATCTTATGATTCCTCAGCTCCGCCCGCTCATTCTTTCCCATCTGCCGGACCGAATACCCGTCCAGCCAATACTCCCCGGCTGTCGGCGTATCCAGACACCCCAGCACATTCAGTAAAGTGGATTTCCCGGATCCGCTGGTCCCCATGATCGTCACGAATTCTCCCGGCTGAATAGCAAAGGATACCCCCCGCAAAGCATGTACCGTCTCATTTCCTACCAGAAAATCACGCTTGATATCTTTTAATTCAATTATAGCATTCATTGTGTGTGAGTTATTGAGTTACTGAGTTGCTGAGTTATTGAGTTACTAAGTTACTAAGTTGCTGAGTTAATGAGTTACTAAGTTCCTCTACTTTCTAAATCATCGATTTACCTTCTCCACCAATTTCCCGCAACTCCCCCTTATCTCCTCCTCCCCATCTTTTAGCCTATAGCTTCCAGCCTATAGCCTTTTACATTTTACTTCTTACTCTTCTTATCTTGTCCCGGTGGTTTCGGCATAAAGGGACTGGATTCCATTTCTCCGGGTTGCGGAATTCCCATCGCTTTTTTACCGGATTGTTCCATCGCCACGACAATCTCGTCTCCCTCAGCGAGCCCACCGGTGATCTCCAGGAGTGAAGTCGTCGCAGTAGCCGTCTGTACTTCTTTTTCTTCCAACGTTTGTCCATTCTTCACCCACACTGTTTTCTGTAAGGCAGAATTATCCACATGGATCGGTTTCAGTACGATTCCATTAGCTTCGGCCAAAGCCTGATCGGGCATAAATTTCAATGCTTTGGGAGGAATAGTCAATACGTTATTCTTCTCCAGTGTATAAATCGACACGGTAGCCGTCAATCCCGGTTTCAGTTTCAGATCCGGATTAGGTGCACTGATCACCACTTCGTAGGTCACCACATTCGATTCCACGGTAGCCTCCAGCCGTACCTGAGTCACAACCCCTTCGAACGCATCGTTCCGGTAGGCATCTACGGTAAAGGTAACCCGCTGTCCTTCGCGTATTTCGCCGATATCAGCCTCATCCACGTCTGCAATCACCTGCATCTCCGTCAAATCTTTAGCAATGGTAAACAAAGTCGGAGTTTCGAATCCGGCAGCCACCGTCTGTCCTTCTTCCACTTCCCTACTGATAACGACACCATCTATCGGACTGGTAATCACGGCATATCCCAAATTTCTTCTCACCTTTACAATATCGGCTTTCGACTTTTCGTAGGTACTTTTAGCCTTTTCATAATTATACGTCGCCTCTTCATAATCGCTGTCGCTGATCAGTTGCTTTTCGAACAGCACTTTACTGCGGGCATAATTTTTTTGCTGATACTCATATTCTGCTTTGGCATTCGCCAACTGAGCCTCCTGCGATTCCAGTTCTGCCTGTAAGGTCACCTTATCCATCTCGGCAATCAGCTGCCCTTTTTTCACAACACTATTGTAGTCGACATAGATACGGTCGATGATACCCGAAACCTGCGTACCGACATCCACCTTGGTCACCGGCTCTACCGTCCCTGTCGCCACTACGACATCCGTCATCGAATTACGGGTCACTTTTTCAGTCTGAAAACTGATTTTCCCTTTTGAAGAAGTACCCATAAAGAAATATCCGCACAAGGCCAGAACTACGATAGCTCCCCCGATCGTTATTAATTTCCCTTTTTTCATATATTCTTTTTTATATTGTCATACAATCACTTGGTTCTCACATACCTCTATCATTGGATACTGATCTCTATACCCTGATAGAAATTCAACAATTGCTGATTCAGGATCGCCATATATTTGGCTTGTATCAACTCGAGCTGGGCAGCCAACAAGTTGTTTTTCTCCGTCATCAATTCTACCGTATTTTTTGCTTTCAGGAAAAACTGCTCCTGAGTAAGCTCGAAAGACAATTCTGTAGCGGTCAGATTCTCCCGGGCCGAACGGAAACGGTTCTGCGCCGATACCGCATCCTGATAAACCGTCTCTACCGATTTCAGTAATTCTTTCTGTACGTTCTCATAATTGAGTTGGGCATTCTCGATATTCAGTTTAGCCAGATTGACCGCCGTCTTGGTCGAACGTTTATTAAAAATCGGTATATTCAGCGTCAAACCGATATTTTCACTCCAATTGTGTTTCGTCTGTGTCCCGAACCCCGTGCCGATACCCGAAGCATGACTGGTTCCTAAACCGGCAGACAAGGTAACGTTAGGTAAATATCCCGCCCACGCTTTCTCCTTCTCCAGATTCGCTACCCGGATATTCAATTGGTTGTATTTCACTTCCGGCATGATTCCCAGCGAAGTCAGGTAAACACTCTCTTTAGACGGTAAAACGACCAACACGCTTTCATCTGTCAATTGCGGAATAGCCAGTTCCATCTGGTCGTTCACCCCTAATTCGAGCAATTGTTTCAATTCCAGCTGAGCGTTTGCGAGCGTTGTCCGGGCTACAACCAACTGATATTTATCGGTGGCATACTGAGCTTCCAGCTGAGCGAGATCGGCTTTCGATAATGCTCCAGCCTCCAATAAAGCTTTGCCACGATCCCGCTGGGCTTTGGAAACTTCTACCGTCCCTTCGTTAATTTTCACCGCTTCGTCAGCATACAATACCTGGACAAATGCTTGGGTAATCGCCAGTTCGATGTTATTTTCAGATTCCTTGATCGTCAACCCCTGCACCTCATTTTGCAGGTCCATCTGTTGTACGTTCTTCCGGATTTTTCCTCCTTCGAACAGAGATACGGAAGAATTCAGGTTATAACTTCCGGAATACGAATTTTTATCACCGGCTTCGGGACGGGGACGGTTCACATAATTGTGAGCCGTTGTAAAAGAAAGAGAAGGCAGCCGGTCCGCTTTAGCCTGCTTCGTATTTTCTAAACTTTCTTCCCATGCGATCCGACTTTGCCGAATCTGAATATTATGTGCCCGGGCATAATTAATGCAGGATTTCAAATCCCACACAGCCGGTTTTTCCTGAGCCATCACCGGGGCGGACAACACGACCAGTCCCAGGACTATCCCTTTCCAATATGCATTCATAATGTATCTTTTAAGTTCATTTTCACGTTACAAATGTATTTTCTGTTCTCCACCCCTACAATTTAAATATATACATTCCCCCTTTTTCACGACGAATCCCCCGATTCACCCGATAATTATTTTAGCATTTACATATTTTCACATTAATATTGGCATCTTTTTTGTTAGCAAAGGGGCAATACATCTATTTCAATTAAAATCTGTTACTATGAAACCGATATACAGCCTGTTTATTATGCTATCCTTTGCCGGACAGTTGCGTGCACAAAACGATACCACCGAATTATTTCCTTACGGAGATATGAATCAGTGGATGGTACGGGTAGTCGACGAATCCCTTGTTATCGGAGGAAATACAAAATATCTGTATGAGATCACACCGGGCGATACGCTGAAAAACAACACCCCTTATAAGAATAGTATATCTCCGTGGGCTACGTCGACCGTCATGGCTAAAGTCAGCGGAGTGGTGAAAGCCAGTGTAACCGTATTCCCGGAGAAAAGGGATTCCGGTTATTGTGCCCGGCTCGAAACCCGTATGGAACGCGTCAAAGTGCTTGGATTGATCAATATATCGGTATTAGCCACCGGAACGATATTTGTCGGTGAAGTGATGGAACCCGTGCGGGACACTAAAAATCCGCAAAGCAAACTCAATAACAATATTCCTTTCACGAAACGACCGAAAGCCCTGGAATTCGATTATAAAGTAGAGCCGGGCGGGAAACAGATCAAAGCGACAGGTTTCAGCCGTATCGTCGATATCCCGGAACAGAATAATGCCGAAGCCAGCCTATTGCTGCAATACCGC
>OGUN01001674.1_pt1 | contig 15002 bp, 8 predicted proteins | sample 1553621 | NCBI WGS metagenome assembly OGUN01 (sample SAMEA2580300, study PRJEB22360) | human gut metagenome | biome: human gut; feature: human-associated habitat; material: faeces | place: Denmark | collected 2008/2010
GTCGAAGACCCTTATCGTGTACCGCCAAAGATAGCCGATTTCCGCCACCAGGCCCTCTTCACTCCACTGAGTTGCAAGCGGGTATTTCCTGCCGGCACGGTCCACCTCACAAATCAAAGCCTTCCGGTCAAATTCCCCGGCCACAGACAAACGGGCTTTCTTTAACAAAGGAACATCTTTTTCCGATAATACAAAAATATCCCTTCCGGAAACCGTATCTTTTTCTATTTTCATCCCTTTCGGCACCGAAGCCGACAAAGCTCCGGCCTCTAAATCCAGCGTAGCCCCGGACAAGTCCAGGCTATAGCTGCGATCATAGCGCAACACCTCCTGTTCTTCCTGCACAGGTGCCTCCTTGCCTTTCAGGGTCAACGTTACGGTTGCCCGGTTACCATTGATATCTTTCAGATCGATTTTCACCGGTACAATACTGTCTTCACCGACAGTAATCCATCCCTGATTCCGATTCTTCACCCCCATCACCTGTCCCTGATAATTACCAAAACAACGATAAACCGTTTCCTTTTTCTTATAACAGTCAAAATCCTTTATTTCATTGATAAAACAAGTCTGATCAAAAGAACAGGAATCCATCTGCATGGCAAAAAGCGTATCTTTTCCGGCCACTACTCCTAACCGATAAATTCCCAGTTTATTCCAGGAATCATTCATATAATCCGTAACAAATACAGCAATACCTATTTTCCCTGCCGGAATATTCAACTGTCCGAGCGTATAACGGCCGTTCGCCGACTGTTTCAAAGCCACCCGCCTCACCAATCCGACACAACCCGAAGCCGATTCACGATACAGATAAACACCTCTCACCACCGGAATCCGGCTATCCCGGATCTTATAAAAAAGCAAAGGATTCAAGGTATGTTCAGAACGGGTATTCCTGACTTCGAAATGCAAGTGTGGTCCCCCGGAAGATCCGGTATTACCACTAAAAGCAATCGTATCTCCCTGATGAAAGATCAACTGCCTGTCCCTCACCTCTTCATCTATTTTAAAGCTTTCCTGTTCGTATTGAATTTGCCGGACAAGCGCTGTGATACGAGCGTTGAAACGTTGCAAATGTCCGTAAACCGTGGTCGTTCCATCCTCATGCTCCACATACAATGCCTGCCCATAGCCGGTAGGAGACACACTCACCCGGACAACTTTACCGTCTTTCACACACACGACGGGCAATCCTTCCACCCCACCGGTCCGGATATCGATACCCGAATGGAAGTGAGTCGCCCTCAATTCTCCGAAATTTCCACTCAACAAAACAGGCCGATCGATCGGCTTTATCATGTCCTGGGCAAATATATTTAATGAAATCAAAGACAACCAATTAAACAAAAAATAACGAATAAATTTCCTATACCTCCTTTTTTCCATATCAAAAAAAACACTAATTTTATGCTGCAAATATATCAACACTCTTGATAATTTAAAGAATAAATTTTATCTTTGTCATGAAAAGATTGAGTTATGGCAGCAAAACACGATGCCGTTATAAACGAGCTGAATTTTAAAATAGATAAATTAATAAAACTATATATATCCTCTCTGGAACAGAACAAAAGTCTGGAAAGCAAAATACAGGATTTGCAATCCGAGCTTGAAAACCTGCAAAGAGAGAACAAAGATTTAAACAATAAACTAAAAACAACCAGAGTGGCTAGTGCAATTTCGGAAGGGAACGGAAGTTAAGAAATCAAAACATTGAAGGTGGCTACCGCTATCTCGACCGGAGAAGGAAGTTCCGAGGCCAAAAATAGAATAAGCCAACTTGTGCGGGAGATTGATAAATGTATTGCTCTTTTGAATAATTAATTATGTCTGAAAAACGCAACATTAACTTAACTATTGCCGATATACCTCTGAATTTGAATATTTCAGCAGCAGATGAAGAGATCATCCGGAAAGCGGCAAAGGAAATTAATGAACGTGTTTTAAAATATAAAACCGGAAATACAGAACCGGAGCCTTTTTATTTTTTAGCTTATGTTTCGCTGTTGCATACGATAAAAATGCTGCAACAAGAACAGAAGTTTAATGAAATAGAACAAATTAATTTGAAACTTGATGAATTCATCAAAGAGTAAGTATTTTTAGAGTTCTTTGAACATAGATATTCCCGCATTATTTCGACTTTAAGCGAAAAACTCAACACTCAAACAATTAGAGCAGACGCTTATATTTGCACAAGACAGGCCTCGACTCTTCGGAGTTCCTTCGGGACAGTGGAAGTCTGAATCAAATGGCAGCTCTACCCGTGTCATACAGGGGTTTTATTAAAAAGAAATAGTGCGGGATTTTTTTGTGCATTTACAAAAAGAGAAAACAGTGTAACATTAAACTATATTATAAATTTAATTAATAACAGAAATATGACAATGACAACAATAATCGCAAGCGTGATAGCTTTGTTCGTCGGTATAGCGATCGGCTGGTTTATTATGAGATTAGCCATGAAATACCGGGCACAAAATATCATCAAAGAAGCTGAAGCTGAAGCAGAAGTGATCAAAAAGGATAAAATTCTTCAGGCTAAAGAAAAATTCTTACAGATCAAAGCCGAACATGAAAAACAGGCTGCTGCCAGAAATAATAAGCTGTTGATGGCCGAAAACAAGTTAAAACAACAGGAAACCGATATTTCGCGCAAACTGGAAGAAATACAACGCAAAGGGAAAGAACTCCAAAGCCAGCAAAGCAACATAGAAGTACAAAAAGAATTGATCGAAAAGAAAACGGCAGAATTGGACAAGATCAAAAAACAGCAAATCGAACAACTTGAAGCCATTTCAGGTATGTCCGGTGAGCAGGCAAAAGAAAAACTGATCAACTCTCTGAAAGAAGAAGCAGAGGCAGAAGCCATCTCTTATGTCAACGAGATCATGGAGGAAGCTAAAATGACTGCCAATATGGAAGCTAAAAAGGTCGTGATAAAGACGATTCAGCGTGTAGCGACCGAAACAGCGACCGAAAATGCAGTCTCTATTTTCCACATCGATTCGGACGAAATCAAAGGCCGGATTATCGGACGCGAAGGTCGTAATATCCGCGCACTCGAAGCTGCAACAGGAGTTGAAATCATCGTCGACGATACTCCTGAAGCGATCGTACTCTCGGGTTTCGATCCGGTAAGAAGGGAAATTGCACGTCTGTCTTTACACCAGCTGGTAACAGACGGACGTATCCATCCTGCCCGCATCGAAGAGGTAGTGAATAAAGTGAAAAAACAAATCGAAGAAGAAATTATCGAAACCGGTAAGCGCACCACAATCGACTTAGGAGTCCACGGTTTACATCCCGAATTGATCCGTCTGATCGGTAAAATGAAATATCGTTCTTCTTATGGTCAGAACCTATTGCAACATGCCCGTGAAACAGCTAATCTTTGTGCGATCATGGCAGCCGAACTGGGTCTGAATGTGAAGAAAGCCAAACGTGCCGGATTACTCCATGATATCGGTAAAGTGCCCGACGACGAGCCGGAATTACCACACGCTATTCTGGGTATGCAATTAGCTGAAAAATATAAAGAAAAACCGGATATCTGTAATGCTATCGGAGCCCACCACGAAGAAATCGAAATGACGACACTGATCGCACCTATCGTACAGGCTTGTGATGCGATCTCAGGAGCTCGTCCGGGTGCACGTCGGGAAGTCGTCGAATCTTATATCAAACGCTTGAAAGATATGGAAGATCTGGCACTCTCGTACAATGGAGTTGTGAAGACCTATGCCATCCAAGCCGGACGGGAATTGAGAGTCGTTGTAGGGAGTGAAAAAATCTCGGATGCAGAAGCAGAAAAAATCTCATTCGATATCGCAAAACGAATCCAGGATGAAATGACTTACCCCGGACAGGTTAAAGTAACCGTCATCCGCGAAACCCGGGCAATCAACTATGCCAAATAGTTTAAGATTCATCTTTATAAAAAACAGCAGGCCCTGAAAAGGTCTGCTGTTTTTTATTCCGTACTCCGGGACGGACCTATCGTCCCATTTTACTCCTTTTCTCGCTCAAAACATGCTAAGTCGATATTGTAGTTGGAGAGTAGCAATGAAGCAAACGGACAAAGCGGTACCGTTTTCAGAACTTAAATCTCAGTGAGAGTAGAATCCATTTTCTATTTCGTTTTTTGTGTCATCAGACCGGTTCACCCGGAATCGGAATAGAAAGAAAAAATAAACCTGGAATTAAATTAGTTTAGAAAGTTCATAAGGTTTAAAACTTATTCTATTCTAAACAAAAACGATGAGCATTCAGTTTTAACGTTGTTATCGACTACACCTTTTTACCGTAAAAGAAGGATTAGGCTGTCAGCCCTTCCATTATTGCCAATCCCAGATCCGCTTAGTCGTCCCGGGGATTTTTTCATAATTGTATTTGTAGATCATTTTCTTGTCGGCATATTCCCCAAAAGTAACTACTTCCCCATTAATCCAATTTTTGAAATCCGGATAAGCTTCGAACAAAGAAATTTTTTCTTCGGCATAAGCAAACGTACCGTGACTGCCGTTCAGACCATAAACGACCAGACCATAAGGCATCCCTTCCTCATTCAATAAATCATAGTCACTGTATTCAGCATCGGCATTTATTGCAAAATACCGATTATCATCTACTTCAATAAACCAGGCGATACTAGCATATTCATCTTTCCCTTTTTCCAATTCATGGTCGAGACGGCGTTCCAGGCTATAACAGACCGGTTGCAGATCGCTTTGTGTATTGATAAATCCTTTTTCACCACCGAACAAGTCTTTACGCACATCTTCCGAAATGATATGTTTGCTTTTATCATTACCGATCACACATCCCAGTTTGATCACCTTTTGGCTCCCTAAAGCAATCGGTTGAATATCGATCTGCAATTTATTCCAGGAATGCAAATTCCGAACATGGATAATCAAATCATTGTAATCATAATCACCGGAACGGGTATCTTCGAACATAATCGCCTGCCAGGATTTATTATAAGCAATCTTAGCATCTGTATCGTTCAATACCTCATATTCGATCGAGATTTCATCACCGGTACTTCCCTTCGTCGATACTTTCATCCCTTTCGGGATTTGTATGGTCATCGGCTGAGTGACAATAGCGACAGTATCTTGCCCATACATCACATAGGTGGCACACCCCTCCTGAACCGGTACTTCAAAAGGCTCTGAAGTAACACAATTAGCAATCCGTTGTCCGCCATTATATAAACTTCCCGGACGCGTACACGAGCTGATCAAAGCAATCCCCACCAATCCGAATAAAATTTTACTCATTGTTTTCGATTTTAGGTCATTTATCTCCCCCAAAGATAGAACGATTAAATCAAGATACACTTATAAAAAAAACGGATTGTTTTATACAAAACACCAATCACACTCTTTCTAAAACCCGGACTATATCTGCAGAAGAAGGATTTTGGAATACTTTTAGACCAAAATAAGGAACTACCGCAAAAATATGATCGAAAACATCGGCCTGGATTTTCTCATAAGGCACCCAATCTTTCTCTCTGGAGAAGAAATACACCTCCAAAGGGATTCCTTTTTCGGTCGGTTGTAATTGCCGGACCATATACGTCAAATCAGAATTTACGACAGGTAAATTTTTCAGGTATAATTCGAGATAAGCCCGGAAAACGCCCAGGTTTGTCTGGTGTACTCCATTGACCGGCACAGAATCGTCGATCCCCTGCTGCTGATTGTATTGTTGTACTTTCTGCTCGGTTTGCTCGATATATTCCTTTAAAATAACGATCTTTTTATATCTTTCCAGCATTTCCGGGGTACAGAAACAGACACTATTCACATCCAAATTGACAGAACGTTTCACGCGACGTCCACCGGACTCCCGCATGCCCCTCCAGTTTTGAAACGAATCACTCACCAATGCATAAGGCGGGATCGTAATAATCGTATTGTCGAAATTACGGACTTTCACTGTATTCAGAGTCACTTCGATCACCGTACCGTCGGCATTGTATTTAGGCATCGTAATCCAATCCCCCGGGCGCAACATATCATTGGCCGAAAGTTGCACTCCGGAAACAAGGCCCATGATACTATCCTTGAAAACCAACATTAAAATAGCAGCCGAAGCTCCCAAACCAGCCAAAAGATGGATAGGAGATTTCTCGATCAATACAGCAATAATGCAAATCGAACCGACAAAAAACAAAGCGACCTGAATAATCTGGTAGACACCTTTCAGAGGCCGGTCACGAAATACTTCTTTCTGTGTGGCCAACTGGAATATGACTCCCAGAAAAATGTTGATAAACCGCAAAGCAGCCGCTATAATATACACCATACACAGCTTTCGGATAAACGCCAGGGCATCCGATCCGTCGGGGAAAGCGATCGGCAAAAGTATATATACTACCACAGGCGGCAGGATGTGGCAGAAATTATTCATGACCCGATCGTTAAACAACAGATCGTCCCAGGTCACCTTTGTCTTTTGGGTAACCTTACGCACCAACCGTACAATCCCTTTCCTGCAAATCCAATCTGTCAGAAAAGCCAATACGGCTATCAATACAAGAACAATCAGGCGATTCAGATTAGTCATATAACTGAGATCGAGACCTAAAGACTCCAAAAAATAATACACCCACCGCGTAAATGTTTCCATCGTCTATTCTCCTTTTTTTCTAACTAAATAATAATAACACAGAGGTACCCAATACAGACTGACCAGAGTACCGATCGTCATCCCGCTGATCATAGCTACCGCCAGCGGCCGCTGCAATTGGGAACCGATATCGTCACCCCATAAAAAAGGGATCAAAGCAAAAATAGTAGTCAAACTCGTCATCAGAATCGGCTTCAACCGCCTCACCCCACCTTCGTGAATGGCTTCCAGCAAAGGAAATCCCTGTTGTTGAAGCCGGATGATCGTATCGATCTTCAGAATCGAGTCGTTGATCACGATACCACTCATGACCACGATACCGATCATCGACATCAGATTCAGTGAGATCCCACAAATCCACAATGCCAGCAAAGTCATCGCCACATCAATCGGAATCTCGATCAATACGATCAAAGGTAATGTCAACGATTCGAATTGACTGGCTAAAATAAAGTAGAGCATCAGCAAGGCCACGATTACGATCATCAACATCTGCCAGAAAGTCTCATTCCCCTCGAAATAAGCCCCTCCGAAATGAGGATCCAGATTAGCTTTTACCGCTTCTGTCCTCACCGTCTTTATAATTTCTTGGATGCTATCTCCTGTATGGTAAACCTGAACAGGCACGACGACTCCTTCTTTTTTCCCGAAAATTTTCTTGTAATCGTATTCCATTGACAAATCGGTCAACGCAGCTACCGGAATATACTTCCTATCCGAATTAGACACATACACCTCGTTGAGAATATCCCGGATCGTATGTTCATTTTCAGTAATGACAATCGGAATATAAAGGTTCCCCGTATTCAATTTTCCGATACTGACCTTACTGATATTCTTTTCCAACGTATTCAGCAACACATTCTGATTCACTTTATACAACGCCAAACGTTCGGGCAAGATATGGACTACGATTCTTTCCTGTACGGCAGGTTTATTCAATTTCAGTCCGGGCATTTCCTCATTCAAATGGTCGATAAATGCATTAATTTTCGATAGTTCCTCTATCTTGCGGGCAGATTCTCCCGAGAGGTAAATGATCAAAGGAGCATCTTCTCCCTTAAACAACTGTTCGAACAGATTTTCCACCTTCGCCGGTTCTACCCGGGCTTCCGGATAGTTTTTCTTAATATAAGCGGTTATATCCCCGACCAAAACTTTCAGGCTTTCATTATCGGTAGTTTTTATATAAAACTCCGCCTCATTGATATTACCGTTATCCTCGGGATTCAGGAAAAACTGTTTTTCACCGATATGACAGGATATTTCAGTACAACGTCCCTTAAACTGCCGGATAATATCCTGCACCCGGTTATAATTTTCATCGACATGAATACTATTGTTCCAGTCTGTCCGGATCAACATTTCATTGATTTCTACCGGAGGCATCCGTTCCACTTTAGTGAAAAAAGCCGTAGCAGCCCCCAACAATACCAGCACAGCCACGATCAGCATGGTCTTATGGCGGTGATAGAACACAAAGTGATAGACAATCGTATAGTACTTATCCAGATGCTTAAAACTGATCCGTTTGACGAAATTACTGATTTTTCCGTCTTCATGTGCTCTTTTAAAGAGAAGAAAAAAAATGACAGGGACAATCGTCAGCGAAACGATCAGCGAGACAAAAAGCCCGACACCTACAGCTACCGCCTGGTCATAGAACAAAGCCCCGGCAACTCCTCCCAGAAATATCAACGGCACAAATACCGCACAAGTCGTCAACACCGAAGACAACAGGGGACGGAAAATCTCGGCCGTACCGTCCGCACAAGCCACAAACAGCGAATCTCCCCGTTCCCTTCGCTGGTTGATATTATCGATGACAATAATCGAATTATCGATCATCATCCCCACCCCCATGATCAAACCGGACAGAGAAATGGTATTGATAGACAAACCGATCAACTGGAAAAACAGTACACTGATAACCACAGAAACCGGTATACTGATCCCGATAATCATCGGTGAACGGGCATCCCGCAAGAAAAACAGCATAATAAACACAGCCAGGATAATCCCCCATACTAAACTCTGCTGCAAATTCGTAATCGAGTAATTCAGTAAGGCAGCCTGATCCCGCGATACGGAAAATTCGATATCCGGATATTCTGTTTCAAAATTTTCCAGCATTTCACTGACTTTCTCTTTCATCTCCGACATCCGGGCACTCGATTGTTTGATCACCGCCATACACAGGGATTGTTTTTCGCCATTCACGAACATCCCTCTCTTATCTCTCGGCCGTATGCCCACTTCGGCAATATCTTTCACCTGCATCAGACGCCCTTCGATATTCAGGTATACCTCCCGGACATCTTCGACCGACATCAGCTGACTGGTAAATTTTATATTATATTGGTAGTAACCGTCCCGGATCGACAAGCTTCCCGACACCCGGTTATTTTGATCGATAGCTTCTTTCAATTGATCTTGGGTAATATTCAGACTCTTCATTTTGGCTTCATCGGGCAAGATATACATTTCGGGCTGATACATCCCGCTAATATCCACCATCGCGACATCCGGCAATTGCTCCAACCGCTTTTTCAAAACGGCATCGGCAAATTCGCAAAATTCCAGGAATTTGATATCCGATTCCAATTTTTTTAAATTCAACTGAATATAAAATACAGGAATATCCGAAGTCGAAGCTTTAATAATCGTAGGCCGTTGCATCTCTTTAGGGAAGCTGTTCATCGCAGCATCCACTTTCTGATTGACCTCGATAAAAGCATAATCGATCGAAGTGCCGTATTCGAACTTCATGGTTATCGTTCCGCTCCCTTCCCTGGATTCGGAAGTAATGTCCGATAATGACGGAATCTGTTGCAGCTGCCCTCTCAGTAAGTTGGTGATACTGTTTTCCATTTCATTGACCGAGGCATTATCCTGAGTATAATGTATACTGATCTCGGGAATATCTACATCCGGCATCAATGAAACCGGTAGCTGAAACATAGCCACTGCCCCCAATACCAAAAAGGCAATGGTGCTCATGATTACCGCGACGGGACGTTTGAGTAAAAAACCAATCATTTTCTTAATATTTAATGACCAAAAAGGAAAACATCAATGCTTTATGAATCCCCGTATCTTATTCAATTCAATATGACTTAACCATTTTCTTCCCCCTTCCTTCATCCCACTGTTTTTCCGTCTGCATCCCGCTTTATCTTCCTTACGCATAAAAAACAAAGGCAGATAAATCATCAACACCAATACAGAAAAAATAAGGCCACTCATCGTCCCGATCGCCAGGCTGATCCAAAAATCGGCCACGTTACTTCCGATCAGGAAAGGGATAAATCCCAAAATTGTGGAAATAACCGTCAGCAGAATCGGAATAATTTTCGCATTCCAGGCACTCAAATAAGTTTGTAACCCTCTCGCTTTTCCCTCAATGATCTTATTATTATAATCGTTCTGAATATACAACACCGCATTCACCGATAATCCGCACATCAGGATAAAGGCCGCCAATCCCCCTTCGTTAAATACCAGCCCGAAACAGTAAAAACCCAAAAAACAGCCGATAAACGACAAAGGCACGATCAGCATTACGATCATCGCTTGCTTCAAGGATTCGAGCAAGATGGCACAGATAAAATAAATTATACAGAATACCAGTAAGATATACAGAATACGCCGATCGAACCCATTGCTCATCTTCCAGTATCCTCCCCAATAATCCCGGCCTTCCTTCACCCGGAAACCGATCGGCATACTCTGGTTCATTTCCTTCATCACTCTCTCTTTCACCTTATTCGACAACATATAATCCCCGATAAAATCATATTGTACCGATACATCGTATTCCTGATTCGTTTTCGTGATCTTATCGAACGTATCCTCATATTGGATTGTGCCGACGTCACTCAAACGGAAAGTGGCTTTATCGCCCTGTACCGGATAATTCTGCATCTCCCAGATACTGGTCTCCACCGTATTTTTGGGCCGGATAACAATAGAAGTCTGTTCGTTATCGATATAAGCCGTAGTATACTCATCCCGGGCATAAGACAAACTCCTCAATCTCCACATAATATCATTGACATTCGAATTATTACGGGCCAGTTTAGCTTTATCGACTTTCACCACAAACTCCCTCATTTTCTCGGGATTCCGGGCATTTCCGATATATAATTTCTTCACCCGGCGGTTTTCAGATAGCTTGTTCTTCAAGACTTCGGCATACTTCATCACTTGCCGGTAATTATATCCCACCACCTTCAGCTCTTCACTGCGGTAACCGTCTCCCAGGCTATTGGAAAAACTCCTTCCGACTCCGGAAATCTGTGAATCGGCATTCCCGATCGAATTACAATAACGCACCAACTCATTCTTCAGCATCTCGGGGAAACCGGTCATCTCGGCTTCTTCTTTAAAGGTGATTTTCATTCTTCCCTCGTTAGCAGAACTGATACTCGTCGTAAAAAGGTCGACTTCTTGAAATCCGGAGACAAAATTTTCCACTTTCATAAATGCCTCGTTCATTTGTTCCAGCGTCGCTCCATGCGGCATTGTCATCACTACACTCAGGGAGGTCCGGATACGGTCGTTATTGTCATTTTGCCTCCACTCCCCTTTTCCTCCTTCCACGAACAAGCGCAGGCTTCCTCCCAACAGCTTATCCATCCAGGGTCTGATCGTCAGAAACCATTCGCTGCTAAAGATTCGGTTATAGGTCTCGGCATACGACTTATCGCGGTCCACTGAAGAAGGAATCATAAATACAGGTAATCCGAATCCGAGAATAGCCAAAATCACCCATGCTTTCCTGAATCTCCAGGTGAACCCGATAAACCGCTTGTATTTCCAGGTAAATTTTACAACTTTTCTCTTGCGGGCAACACGCACTCTGGCTTCTTTTTTCCGCAACGGTATTTTTTCCATCAAAGCCGGTACAAAGAAAAGAGCTACAAACAACGATACGGACAAATTGACAATGATAACCGTAGTAAAATCCCACATATTCCGCATGATCTCATTGTCCATGTTGAAAATGACGGTCAAAGCCCCCATCGTCGTCAGCGTCGCAGCCAGAATAGCCATAAATACTTTCCGGTCACGATGATGTCTGTAATGATCGGCCATAACGATCACATTATCGATGATGATACCGAACGACACAGTTATCCCTGCCAGAGTATAAATATGGATTTCTACTTTCAGGAAATAATAGAAAACAAAAGCAATCAGCACATTAGCAGCTAAAGAAACGGCGATAATCAACAAATAGCGGAAATCCCGGCTCACCAGAAACACAAAAATCAGCAGAATCAAAATCGTCAATAAGGTCCGGAAAAGCGTCTGGTTCAATTCATCTTCCAGTTCCTTACTGGCATCATAAGCCATCTGCAAAGAATATTTTCCGCCGAAATCCTTTTCCAACAAATCCATCTTATCCCTGACTTTGGCCGAAAGGTCGATCACATTAGCATTCTTTTCTGAAAAAATATTGATATTCAACTGATTCAGACCATTGATCCGGTAATAGGAGGAAGGAGACTTCTCCCGATAATCCAGGGTTGCGATATCTTTCAATAAAACAATCCGATCCCCCAGTGTCTTGATCGGCATATTCAGCATATCGATCTCATGACTCAGCGGATTACCCCGGAAAATAATATAAGCATATTCTTTGGCAGGAACGGTATCGATCAATACTTTTCCCCCATCCCGGCGCATATAATAATTGTTCAAAGCCGAGCGGATATCGGAAGCACTGATACCGATATTTTCAAGCACTTGCTGATCGTAAATCAGTACCCATTCCATGGGAACAGCCCCGGTTACCGTCACACTTTCTATCCCCGGCATGGTAGAGACGATGTTCGAGATATTGTCTTCCGCAAAACGGGAGACATCCTGAGTAGTACCAGGCCCTGAAATACCGTAAGTCAATAAAAGCTGCCGTTCTTTTTTAGCTTCTTTACCGGAACTGTATTCTCCTCCACGTACTTCCGACACCTGTACTCCTTCCGGGAATCCGCTTTTCACCGAACGGACGACAGACCCCAGATACAGTTTAATGGCATCGATATTTTCTTCTTTATCGATAGAAAGCCTGATTGTTCCCCAGCCATTCCCGGTCTCCGAAACAATTTCCCGTAACCCTCTCGTCCGCGCCAAAGCCCCTTCCAATTTGGTCGTCACCTCCATTTCCAGTAATTCGGGGCCGGCATTATCCCAAGAGAAAGATACCGACAAATCGTTCGAACGGGAAGAAGGGAGCAACTGCAAAGACAACACAGGAATCAGACTGATCCCTAAAAGCATCAGTACGACAAAAATAGTATTGACAGAAAAAGCAGATAATTTCACCTTCCAAGTGTTTTCAGGAACTACTACTCCTTTTTATTTATCAGCGTCACCTCACACTCGTGCGACAACCCCAGATTATTCTCGTAAATAGCCTCTTCCCCCTCTTTTAATCCCGATTCGATACACACTTCCCGGCTATTTTCAAATCCTGTTTCGACATATTTCCATATAGCCCGGCCGTTCTCGTAGACAAACACGACTTTTCTCCCCTGCCGCGGCAACACCGCTGTTTTCGGAACGATCAATTTATCGGCGATTTGCCGTTTAGCCAATATACTGACATTCATTCCATCCACCAACACTGCTTTGGGATTATCGGTTGTAGCCCTGACTTTCACCATACCGTTTTCATCGATTTTCGGATTCACTTCAGTCACCGTGCCTTTCAGGGTAACTTTATCGTTTGCATAAGGCGTAATCTCTACTTCCATCCCTGCCTTCAAATGGGCGATCTCGGTTTCCAGTACGTTAAACACAATCTCCATGGTAGCATCGTCGATTACCGAACAAACCTCTTTATAGGCAGAGGACTGATTGTATTCCTTCACCTCCAGATCGGCGATCACGCCGTCAAAAGGAGCATACACCGTGATGTTCGAATAATCGTACACCGCTTTTTCATATTCTTTAACCGCAGAGGTATAACCGATCTGTAATTTGATATTTTCCAGCCGGGTTTTAGAGATTACACGCTCGTCCAGCGTATCTTCCAATGAATTTATCCCCTCATTCATCAGCCGTCCCCTCAATTCCAGCTTCGCCTTTTCCCAGCTCAGGCGGGCAGCTTCCAACTGCTGACCGGCTTTCAGTTCGTCCACGCTCACGATGGGATCTCCTTTTTTCACCCTTTCTCCATTTTTCACATGTACTTTCCTGACCACATCATTCGTGATAAAAGCCAAAACCGCTTTCCGACGGGCATTAACTTTGCCATTACTGACCAATTCCATTTCAAAGGGAGCCAGCCGGGCTTTTGCAGCTTTCACCTCGATTTTGTCCTGTTTCTGGCTGATCCGGGCCAAATCTTTTTCTTCTTTTTTCTCCTCCTTCTTATTTCCACAACCACCGACAAGCCCCAAGGCGAGCATTAATGCAAAAAAAGCGATTTTATTCATATCTTTTCTTTAAAATATTGCGAAAGTATAATTAGTTGTAAATATATTAAAACCTTACAATCTCCCTTCACTTTTCCCCTTCTTTTTCAATCCGAACGGTACTTTTTAACAAATTCTCTCTTTTTCCTATGGTTTCAGTCTTTCTTCCAATTCTGCTTTCATTTCTTTTACGGCATCCGACATCACTTTGGGTTCTTTCTGAATCACCTGCCGGGCCATATCACGGCCTTTCTCCGATTGTCCGCTTTCGAAATACATTTTCGCCAATAAATAGAGGGGATATAAACGATGAGGCACCATATAGGAAGCCTGCTTAAAACAGGCTTCAGCCTGTCCGAAATGCTTCAAGGCTTCGGCGTCTTTCCCCATAATATTATAGAACATCGGATCGGCACTGAGCCGTGTACCTTCTGTCAGAATCCGAATCCCTTCCTCATATTGCCCGGTTTTCGACAAACACTGTCCATACTCGAAAAGAAATTTCGGCTGGTCTTTCAAAAAAGGATATAAATCCCGGTAATGATCTACCGTTTCCTCAAAAATATCCATGCTGAAATAACGTTGTTCCTCTCCCCAACGGATATAAGCCTGCTTCCATTCCTCCTTATGCTGCGTCAATCGCCAGGTAATACCTGCCATCAAGAGAGAAGCTCCCATGACAAACCATGCACCCACAGTCCTTTTTCGTTCCTCCTCAGGCAGTTTCCGGTCATCCAGCGTACCGGCAAGCGCCATAAACAGAACGAATACAATCACCAAAGGAATCACACTCAACGGATAAGAAAAACAGGCGAACACCGAAAAGGCTGTCAGCCCTCCCAACACCGCTCCTTTCTCGGGGCGGGAAGAATAGAGCAATTGCCGGACTGCCAACCCGACAGCCAATAAGAAAAGGATACTCCCGACAATCCCCCA
>OGUN01001686.1_pt1 | contig 14920 bp, 7 predicted proteins | sample 1553621 | NCBI WGS metagenome assembly OGUN01 (sample SAMEA2580300, study PRJEB22360) | human gut metagenome | biome: human gut; feature: human-associated habitat; material: faeces | place: Denmark | collected 2008/2010
ATAATATTGTAATTTATAATTCTCTCAATATTCTCACTCATTTATACAATATAATCTTCACCTAGTGATAATTATAACAATATATTTACTTACATGATAGCCTCTCTTTCTTTTTACGTTATTTTCTCCTGAATTCCCATCAGTTTGTTTTCAATTTTTACACCATCAGGTGATATTCAGCAATAAAGATCAGTTTAATTATTGGGAAAATGAAACATTTGACACAAAGTTTTGTCCTATATTTGTCCCATGAATTGTTAAATCTGGCCAGAAAAACCCAATATCATGCAAAGAAAATTCGAATAAAGAATGCAGTTAGCGGGTCCTTTATTTTTTTTCAATCCGGTTAAAACGGTAAGAGAAGGAAAGCATATAATAATCCTGCGTACTGGTCGAACTATTCATCCGGGTATACAAATCGGTCACGGAATAGTGCACCTGACTGCGGTCACGGAAGATATCGTTGGCCCGGAATACCAATTCGGCCTGTTTCTTTTTACCGAATTTCTTACCCAATTCAAGGTTCAGCCGATTATTCGACTGGATGGTCACCGTCCCTGTTTTGTTCCAATAATAAGTATAAAAATAATCTCCTCCCACAAAAAAACCTTTCCAGAAAAGCCATCTGCAATTGGCCATTACCGTCTCTTCGAGATTCTGAGCTTTACCGGTGGATGAATTCCGGGAATGGGAATAGCTTGTAGCATGCCGGCAATAAAAGTCGAAATTCTCCGATAAATCGGTATTGACGCCGACACTGATTTGTCCCCGATGCATCTGAGTGACATTCTGCCGATCATCGTAAATCGAGGGTTGATGCGAATAACTGTAATCTCCCCCAAAATCCAAATGGATTTTTTTCACTGGCATCGAATAATTGGTATGTACATTCATACTCCACATCCCATTCAAATTCACCGGCATGGTTAACGAACCTCCCTTCGACACCAAATATCCATCGATCAAGGTGTCTTTACCGATAAATTTTACATTGGAAGAGATCTGATTGATCGTCTGCTGTACATCGAGATTAGCCCAGAAAAACCGGGAATTCATCGGTTCCGAACTGGTATACCTCATCGAAAGATGATGCGAATAAGACTTTTTCAATCCAGGATTTCCCTTAGATACTTGTAAGGGATTGCTGACATTCAATACATCCTGCAATTGCACGGCCGACGGAGAAGAAGTATTTCCATTGTAGTTGACACTGACATTCCGTTTCTCACTCATCCGGTAGGATAGCTCTGCCCGGGGTGAAATATCGAGATAGTTGGATCCGACCAAAGAATCGGGTTTTCCGATAAACCTGTTCCGGTTTTCCATCTGCATCAGACGCAACGAACCTCCCCCGTTCAGCGTAACTTTCTCTTTATGATAATTATAATTTACCCCGAAATTCTGACTGACTTGTTTATTGATCGATTTATTCGTTAAGGCCGTATCTATCCCGATCAGCTCTTCGAATACGGCATCCCGGTAAGCCAGGCTATGCCGGTCCGACTGATCTTTACTCGTCAGGAAATGATAATTGAAGCTAATACGCGCAAACTTCGTCAAAGGCTCGGAATAAGACAATCCGGTACCCATTGAATAGTTTATCCGTTCATTATCGTTTTTCTGAAAACGCAAACTATCTCCCCGCTCGGTTATTTTCTCGTGTATATGCTGATAATCACCGGAATTCGATTCATTATACCCTCCACTGAATTGAAACGTCAAGGTACGTCCTGTCTTTTTAAAAGCATGCATCCACGAGAAATTACCTCCTGCCCGTTTACTATCGTTTTTATTGATGGCTTTCGTTTCTGTTCGATTTAAGGTATCCCCGTTTTCCATACTGCTATTCCAGGACAAACTCTCCTGATTTCCCCGGGAAATAGTAAAATCGGGATTGAACCGGATCCGGTTCTTGTCATTGATCTTGTAATCCAGACTAAAATTAACTCCATGACTTTGATTATCCGAGTTCGAATGACTCTCATTATCGTACACGCGGCTTTCATAATTCCCGGTAGGCAAATATTCCTGACGGGAAAGGGAAGCAGAATTATTTACGTTCGCGTTCCAACGGTAATTTCCGCTCACCTGCAGTTTCTTATTGATCTGTGACGAATAATTACCCCAAAGTCCATGGTTCTTATTTTTGTTCCCTTCGTCCCGGTAACGGGCATCCGGCAAGTCGTTCAAGGCCATCCGGCCGGCATTTCCGCTAAAAGTAATCTTTCGTTTCCGGTCGAATAAATTCAACGATACAGAAGCAGAATAGGATTTATCTTTCACCTTTTCCAGCCCATAAGCCAGTTCGCCGCGTCCGAACACCTTCATCTGGTTGGGATTCCGGGTTTCGATATTCAATGTACGTGATTTACTCCCATCGTCATAACCCGAGAATTTAGCCTCCTCACTTTTATCATCGTACATTTTTATACGGGCAACGAGTTTAGCCGGAAGATTCTTCAAAGCCGCAGCAGGATCATTGATCGCATATTCCATCCCATCGATGGTGATTTTTTTCACTTCCTGCCCCTGGGCCATAATTTTCCCGTCTACAATCTCGAAACCCGGCAATTTCTTCAACAGTTTTCCCAGATCGGCATCTTCAGCCAAGTGGACAGCCGCCGCATTGAACTGTAAGGTATCTCCTTTCTGCACAGTGAGCGGAGGCCGTGCCGATACCACCACTTCGTCGAGAATGAGTGCTTTCAGGGATATGTCCCCGACAGCAGTATGCCCTTTCAACACCAGTTTTTGCTCCAACGGCCGGAAACCGACAAAAGAGACTTTCAACCACTGTTCACCAGCCGGTAATTTTCCGACATCGAATTTTCCCAGCGAATCTGTAACAGCCACCAAAATTCGCTTTATCCCTAAAAAAATATGAGCACCAGGGAGAGGCTTCCCATCCTCTCCGCTGACCACTCTGCCCGATAAACGGCAAGAGACCGAATCCGACAATACCTGAGCCTTTAAACTGCCTCCCAAGCACAACAGACAAAGCAACCATACGATCTTCATCGTCCTCTGCCTTTTATCGTTTTTCTGAAACAGAGGGAGGGACCGCCTGTTCGTCCACCCCCCGTTTATAATTCGGACGGCTACTCATCACAAAGTGTAAATCCGCTCCATCCTTAATATCATTATAGGTTATATACGACTTATCGTACTTCTTCCCGTTCAGATATACTTCTTTCACAAACACATTTTTAGCCGACCAATTCTTGGTAGTCATCCGAAGATGTTTACCGTTGCTCATCTTCATATCGACCGCAGCAAGCCCGGGAGACCCCAGGTTATACACATTGCTGGACGGAGCCGTCGGATAGAATCCCATGGTATTGAATATATACCAGGCCGACATCTGTCCGCAATCGTCATTTCCACTGAGTGCATCCGGCTTATTCCCATAAAAGGTATCCATAATATAACGCACCTTCTCCTGGCATTTCCAGGGTTGTTTCAGGTAATTATAGAAATACAGGATCTGATGGCAAGGCTCATTACCATGCCAGTAAGCCCCTACCCGTCCCTGAATATCGTGTGCACCGGGAATATTGTCGGCCATCTGGGTAACGAACATCGAATCGAGGCGTTCCCGGAGCAAATCTTCCCCGGCTTCATTGATATACCCCTGCACATCATGAGGGACATACCAGGTGTACTGTAAGGTGAAACCTTCGGTAATATCTCCCCAACCATTGACAGATCCCGGACCTTGGTAAGCAATCGGAGAGAAAGGAGTGCGCCAGTTGCCTTTGCTATCCCGGCCACGCATATATTTCGTCCCGGGATCGATCAGGTTTTTATAAGATAAAGCCCGCTTCATGAAAAATTCATAATCTTCGGTTTTTCCAAGTTTTTGAGCCACCTGAGCAATACAATAATCGTCATAGGCATATTCGAGGCTCTTGGACACCGATTCTTTCTCCTTATCGAAAGGCACCCACCCCAACTCGGTATATTCCGGCAAACAATCGTAGTTGGGATTAGTTGCCGTAGTCTTCATCGCCTCGTAAGCCCGTTCATAATCGAATCCTTTCACATCTTTCATGATGGCATCGGCAATCACCGATACAGCATGATATCCGATCATACACCAGGTTTCGTTACCATAAAACGACCAGACCGGCAACATATGTTCGACACTCTTGTCATAATGGGCCAGCATCGAGTTGACGATATCGGCATTGATATCCCGTTGCACCAGATTGAATAAGGGATGTAACGCCCGGTAAGTATCCCACAACGAAAAGACGGTATAATTGGTAAAACCCTCTGCCTGACCGATATTTTTATCCAACTCCCTAAACTTCCCGTCTGCATCCTGAAAGATAAAGGGATGCAGGAAAGCATGATAGACCGACGTATAGAAAGTCTCCCTCTGTTCGGGCGTAGCCTCGATCTTAAATTTCGACAACTGCCCTTCCCACAGTTTTTCGCCTTCAGCTTTCAGGCTTGCAAAAGTTTTTCCTTCCAATTCCTGTATATTCAGTTTCGCCCCATCGCTGCTCACTGCCGAGACAGCGGTCTTCACCGTAACCACTTCTCCCTGACGGGTCGGGAAACGCGTCCAGAAACGCAGGTCTTTTCCCCAGGCTTCGAGACTACTCCGGAAACGGTTAGTATTGTATTTCACCGGAATAGTATCCTGCATAATTCCAAAATCCCGGAAAGGTTTAGAAAATACAGCCGTAAAATAAACATGCCGTTCCGGTCCCCACCCTTTTACCAATTTATAACCGACAAGGGTCGAATCGTTCTCCACCCGAAGATTGCTCCAGGGACAACTCTGCCACAAGGTATGGTTCATGTCCAACAGGATAAAAGAACTGTCCGACTCGGGATAGGTAAATTGCAGGATTCCGCTTCTAATCCCTGAAGTCATTTCTGCTTTTACCCCGTAATCCAGCAGGTCTACACCATAATAGTCGGGACTGGCCCATTCCTGTTCATGGCTATAGCGGGAACGATAACCGGTATCCGGATTTTCATGCGTCCCCGGTGTGAAATGAATCTTTCCGGTCCCAGGCATGAATAAAAAATCACCCAAATCGGGGATACCGGTTCCGCTTAGGTGAGTCAGGCTAAAACCCAACAGCGTTTTATGATCGTATTTATATCCGGCTGCCGCATCGTAATAATCGAAATCCGTATCCGGGCTGATCTGAATACCTCCGAAAGGGATTTGCGCCCCGGGATAGGTATTTCCATACCCCGAAGTACCCACCAGCGGCCGTACATAAGAAATCAAAGGCTGTTGCTGTGCACTCACCGTCGCAAAAGCCAACAGTCCGCCGACCGTAACTATAAATTGCAATACTTTTTTCATATAAAACATTTTATCCGTTTCTATTTCGTCATCGAATAGGGCTTTTGTTCTTCGGTGAACACTCTTTTCTTATTCGGCGTACTGCTCATTTCAAAAAAGAGTTCTCCACCGTTACAAATATCCTGGTGAGTCAGATAAGCTTTATCGTATTCCCGTCCATTCAGTTTCACCGATTTGACATAACGGTTTTTAGCACTGACTTTCGGAGCTTTGATCACCAGATCTTTCCCATTTTCTAAATGTACGGTTATTTCCTTCAGATAAGGAGCTCCCAGTACATACTGGTCGGATCCGGGACATACGGGATAGAATCCCATAGCCGTAAAGATATACCAGGCGGACATCTGCCCGCAATCATCGTTACCACACAACCCGTCGATATTATTGCGATACATCCGATCCATAATTTCCCGCAGGCGGTATTGGGTTTTCCAAGGTTGAGAAGTCCACATATACAGATAAGGAATGTGCTGACTGGGTTCGTTACCATGCACATAATTACCCATCAACCCTTCTTTGGTAATATCCTCGGTATTTTCGTAGTATTTCGCCGGCAATTCCATGGTAAACAAAGAATCCAACCGTTCGATAAAGCGTTTGTCTCCTCCCATAAAAGCTTTCAGGCCATTTACATCCTGAGGTACATAAAAAGAGTAATTCCAGGAATTACCTTCGATAAACCCTTGGCCGTGAGTATCCAGCACATCGAATTTTTCCTTCATCTGTCCGGCAGCATTCTTCGGCCGGATAAAGCCCAAACGCTCGTCCACCAGATGTTTATAGGCTCCGGCCCGCTTCAGGTAAGTATCGGCCACTTCCCGGTCGCCCATTTTCTTCGCCATATGATAGATCGCCCAATCGTCATAGCCATACTCCAGGGTGACCGATGCCGAACTACCGCTCTTTTCCATCGGCACATACCCCAATTCCATATACTCTTTCAATCCTTCGAGATATGGAACGGTAGAAGTACTCACGACAGCTTCCAGGGCCAGTTTCTCGTCCATCGGAATACCCTTCATGTAAGCATCGGCAATGACCGAAGCTCCATGATATCCGATCATACACCAGTTTTCATTGGCCATATGCGACCAGATGGGAAGTAAACCATGTACACTCTGCCGATAATGAGCCAGAAACGATGCCACGATATCTTTACTACGTGACGGATAAAACAAATTAAACAAAGGGTGCAAAGCCCGGTAGGTATCCCAAACAGAAAATACCGTATAATTCGTGAACTGATCCGCCTGATGGATCTCCTGATCCAATCCCCGGTAAGAACCGTCATGATCCATATACACCGATGGATTGATCATGGTGTGATACATGGAAGAATAAATATTACAAACCTGATCATAATCCCCCTTTACATCGATCACACTCAACGCATCTTCCCATTTCTGTCCGGCCTGCGCACACAACTGCCCGAAATTTTTACCCGCAGTCTCGATCCTCAGATTATTCAATGCACCGCTGGCACTCACCGGCGAAAGCGCAACTTTCACCTCCAAAGGCGTTCCGTCCGACAAGTCGAAATCAAAATAAGCCACGACATTCCGTCCTCCGATTTCGGGAAAATTGCGGTAGATATCGAATTTCCGCCACATTCCGTTATACAGCATCGGTTTCATCTCTTTATATCCGTAACCCCGGATCGGTTTTGAGAAAGTAATCGCAAAATAGGTGTAGTTCACCCGGGCCCAACCATTTGTAATCCGGTAACCGGTCAGCAAAGTATCGTTTTCTACCCTCAGATTGGCCCAAAGCACTTTTCCGTCGTAATTATAAATACCATGTTTCAGATCGAGGAGGATATGTCCGTCTCCTTTCGGAAAAGTATATCTATGTATCCCTACCCGTTCGGTGGCTGTCAATTCTGCCTTCACCCCATAATCCTCGAGCATCACGGAATAATAACCCGGCCAGGCTTTTTCTGTGGCATGTGAAAAACGGGAACGATATCCGCTATCGGGGTTTTCAGCCGTTCCCGGGTTAAATTTAATATCTCCGGTTACCGGCATAATCAGGATATCGCCTAAATCCGAATGCCCGGTTCCGTTAAAGTGCGTATGACTAAACCCTACAATAGAACTATCCCGGTGCTGATAGCCGGCACAATACTCGTATACCCGCGGTTGATAGGTTCCGTTTATATTATGCGGAATCGTATCGGTATCCGGACTGAGCTGTACCAACCCATGAGGTACGCAGGCCCCCGGGAAAGTATGCCCCATGCCGTTCGTGCCGATCAACGGATCCACATAATCGATTTTCTTCTGACCGTTTACCGATAATCCGCATATCAATAACGCCATTGTAAGTAAGTTTCTATTCATCTATCAAAAATTATTTCAGTTTTGTTTATTATGATGTTTCAAATATTCCAAAACAAATTTGAAGGTGTTTTTTGCCGGTTCGTCTTTCGCCTGAGCATATAGTTTTTCTCCCAAAGCAATGTATCTCGCCCTATCGGCCGGCGAAGCCTCGGCTACAATCCGGTCGCAAAACTGAATATAAGGAATTTCCTTGGTCTTGAATTTCGGAAATTCAGTTTCACAAACCGAAATCAACTCTTCCACCCCCTTCTTCAAAGCCGTTTTCGCCACCGTTACATAGGCTTGCAATTCCTCGTTCGTGTTCAGCTTCAAAGCTGCAATCTCACGTCCCAAAGCGGTAAGCTGTTTTTCAGTCCATATTTTTTCTTTCTGCGAAAGGACTTTCAAAAGCTTTTCGGTATACCGTTTATCCAATTCCTGTTCCACCTTTTCCTTACCGACCGTTTTATTGAAACGCTTGTGATTTTTCAACAGCCAGGCTTCATTAGCCGAACCTTCCGGAGTCAGTTTCGGATTGCTGAAAACAAACCAATAGGCCTCTTCCACCTTCTCTTTATCACTCAGCGTATTTATCAACTCGGCAGCAACGGCCTCCATCGCCGGATCATAATACCGAATCAGCATTTTCAGGTACTTCACCATAAATACTTGTTCCCGGTTACCGCTTTCATACTTCGCTTTCAAAGAACCATAAGCTTTCTCTTTATCGAAACTCTCTTCTATACGTTCGATGATCTCGTCCACACTATACGAACCGATTACTTTATGAAGCAACCGGCCTTCTGCATCCAACACCAAAAAAGTCGGATAAGCCCGTACCTCAAACCGTTTCCCCAATTCAGGCCCCTCTCCTTTTTCCATATCATACTTTACACAGATAAACTTCGGATTGAAATAATCTCCGGCTTTTTTCTGCGGAAACACATTTTGAGTCATATTCTTACAAGGCCCACACCAGGAAGTATAACAATCCATAAACACGTACTTCTGCTCACTCTTCGCCTTGTCCAACGCTTCCCTAAAACTCAGGTGTTCAAAATTCACCCCATCCTGCGCAAAGCTAACCAAGCTTATCCATAAAAATGCAATAAAAAGGAATATTTTTTTCATACTATTTTTCATCTATACCATTATACTATGTTTCCGGTATCCGACAGTTTATCGATCCACAAACCTCAAATCCCAACCTCCAATACACCATCGGTACCGGAAACGACACGGCAGAATTTTAATTCATGCCCTCAAAAGCCCCCCACCGACGCATTTACAAAACTGCCCTCCAACTCATATTTTTCACTTTGGTCAAACCTTTCCAAACTGCCGTCGGATCTGCTTTCAACTCTACCTTATCCGGATTATTGCCCACATAATATTTCCGTAAAGTTCCTCCTTCGGCAGTATTGTAAGTAGCGATAAACAAGGCATCTTTCATCGGTTCCATCGTCAGATCGAATTTCAACATCGTAATCTGATCCGTTGTTTCCAAAGGGATGGTTTCTACCCGTTCATTCCCCTTGTCGTAATTATAAGCATATAAAACATTGTTCTTTACATAAAACAAAACCGAACGGGTCGAAGAGAAAGCATAGAAATCTGCCGTCAAAATATCCGAAGCGACATTAGAAGTTATCTCATACATACTCTTAGCCTCCATATTGTTCACATAAAACTTGTAGATATACGCATTCGTTCCATCCCCCATAAGTGCGAATGAATTTCCGTCGCATACCCACGCTTTCGCTTCATTCCAGGTATTTTCCCCATATATCAATGTACGCCCTGTACCTTTTTGATCCCAAGGGAATGCATCCGTACTTTTCTGTTCCAATGTATCAGAATAAGGATATAAATAACTCTCTGTCTTATAAAAACGATTGGTCTCTCCGGAATACCAAATAAACTTTTTAAAAGATTGAATACTATAAAAAAGATATTCACTGGCAGGAATGTATTTAGTCATATCAGTCTTCAAACAGTTCAAAGGAAAAGAATACATACCATATGCCAGGATAGATAAAGAGGTGTAAAACAACTTACCGTTACTACATACAACAGCTCTTTGACTTTCAACTTTTCCATCTATATCACTCGGCTGCGGAACGATTGTAACCGGAATCATAGGTTCATTGTAAGACTCCAGTAAAAAATTATCGAATACATTGGACTCGGAACCCTGTAAGGTTTCCCGGTCTAAATAATAAGAACCCGATTCAGTAAGTACCCAAATCTGTCTGTAATCTTCACCTTGCTTACCAGTATGCAAGAACGAAACAGGACCATGCAAAGTAGGTAATCCACTGTTTTTCAGAATATCCTTAAGAATCAGTGTATCTATACCCGCCATAGAAATCATCTGTGCATCTGCATTCCCATTTGCATCTTCTCCCATCAGTAAAATTCCCCGGGAATAAGGAGTCCCGACAGTCACCGTAAATTGCTTTTTCCACTGTACCTCTGTTACTCTATCCCGGATTTTCAAATACAAATTATAAGTTCCGGGAGCCAAAGTAACCGGATAACTGAGTACCCGATCCGTAGAAATCGTATCTTTCACATGGCTATCAGACGGAGAAAAAATCACCCACAAATATTCAAAACGATCTGTATCGGTAAGGTCTCCCTGACTCATCTCTACAAAATCTCCGACATCAATTTTTAGCGTATCAATATTCAACAATACATTGTACATGGTATTGATCTCTCCAAAGGTCACCTCGTTGATATCATGATAATCGTAATTACCTTCATCATCATAACAGGAAACTATACTTAAAAGCATAATTCCCAGCAATATATATAAAATTTGTTTCATCATATTCATTTTTATCACGGTCAAACTTACTATTCATTCGTTTCGGGATATGCCCCGTTCGCATAAACACAACCACTGACCCACATTAACCGACCATCGTTTTCCAAAATTGGTTTTTTATCGTAATAAGCTTTATTCAATATCTCCGAGAATTTCCTTGAGATCACCATTTGTTCCACCATAGTTATTTTTTGGGGATTCTGAAAATCAGCATAGGTATAGCCCAATTCCAGACATATCCGGTTCAACTTTTCGGGAGTAAAGGTGCCGAATTCCCAATCCGACCACTGTGAAGGCTTAGGCATAATATCCGTTACTAAGATTTTATGCATTGTAGCGTCGAATTGTTCAAACACAACACTCCCGCTAGTAAAACCTTCCATTTTGTCGAATTCCTTAAAAGTCAAAGAAAAATGATCATTAGCGACCAGTTTCAGTCCTAAGGTTACCGTATCGTTTTTCATTTCAGGCTGACGGTAAAACAATACCGGAATATAAGCATAGGAACGATTCGCTTCTACCGTATATTCATCTACAAGCGCCCTATAATCGATTCCTTCCCGGGCAGTCGTACTATCCGGATTGACTACGACTCTGAAAGGACGCGGATAATCTTTTTCAGGACCGGTAATCATCACTTTGATATTAACGACCATAGTATCTTCCTGAACTTTACCGAATTCAGCCAGCGTGTAAGGCATATAGGGCCAATCCTTTTCCGAGGCATAGGAATGACCACTCTGTACAGCAAAATAAATAGCTTCTTCTCCCTCGTACGACATTAAATCCCGCTCACAAGCGATACATAAGGGAAGCAATATCCAGATATATAATAATTTTCTCATAATTCATTATTTTAGTTCAATCTCATATCGGTTTCACTATCAGGAAGTGGGATCACATAATTACTCATCGACATATCGATCCACTGTTTATCGTTATCTGTCTCGAATCTTCCGTTCGGAAGCTGTTGCTCAGCCCTCCGTTTATAGAAGAAAAACATTTGTCCTTCCCCTAAAAATTCCCGCCGGCATTCTTTTGTAATCTCCTCCATCAAGGTCGGCTCGGTTGCCACCGAGCTAGGACAATTCCGGCTATTCCGTATCCGATCCAAATACCCTTTGGCGGTTACAAAGTCATCGGTATATTCAGCAGCCAACAAATAAATCTCACTCAACCGGATCAAAGGAACCATCTTATTCAATAACTCAGCCCCACTCGTTGTTATATCTTCATATTTCCGATGATAGTCGATCAGTTTTCCGGCATTGCTATAACTTGCCCAAATATTACGACGATAATCGTTTTCAGAAGCGTAAAAAGAATAGTCTTTCCCCAATTCCAAACGTTTACCCGTGAAAGTATATATCTGGTCCAGGGTCGGCAGGAACAACTTATCCTGAATCTCTGTACCCCGGTAGGAATCATATAACGAAAACATCACTTCCGAAGAAAATACCCGGTCAGGTTTAGAAACATCGGTAGCTGCCGCATGGGTTACAAAAGGGAATATCTCCGCCCCTTCCACCTGTACTTCACGCAGAATCTCTTCGGCAGTAACCAACGCATTACTTTTATCGTGTCCCCAGGCATAAGCCCGGACCAACAAAGCTTTTACAGCATAATAATTCAACCGGAACTGACGGTAATTCAATGCATTATCTCCGATACTGTTTCCCTCGTTCCGTACCCCATCCGTCAAAACCGGATCGGACTCTTTCAGTAAATTCAGAGCAGTTTTCAAATCTCCGATCACCGACTCCAAAACAACTTCAGCAGACAGTAAAGGAGAAATCTGAGCATCGGTATTGGTTACGTAGGGGATACATTCGGCCGTTTTAGAAGTTTCATCGTAAACAGGTCCGAACAGACGCAACATATCCAAATGGAGCATCGCCCTTAAAGCCAACGCTTCACCTTTATACAAACCGTAATATACACCGGGTAAAACGTCTTGCCGTTCATCACATTTTTCGATAATGATATTACAATTCAATATCAGCGCATAAGCCTTTTCCCAGATAACCTGAAATACATCTTTGACATTCTGCTCCTCATATTTATAAGCGCCGAGCATGGAATTAAAATCAGACCCATTCCCGTATTTATAATACTGAGCCATCAAATCGATCACCCCGGCACTCAAATTCCGGCCATAAAGTGAACGATCGATCAATCCCACATATACACCGTTAATCGCTTTTTCAAATCCCTGTCTATCTTCGAAAAGCATATCTTCATTCAAACGATCGGAGGGCGTTATATCTATCCAGGAATTACAGGCACTGAAAACCAACAGGCATAAAAGCCAACCATATTTTATTTTCGTTTTCATATCTCAATCAGTTAATATTACATTTTAGAACGTCACACCTAATGAAAAGGACACCGAACGGGCAAAAGGATAACTCAGACCACGTTCATTTTTTACGGTCGAAATCCGGAAAATATCGTTCATATAAGCCCGGACAGACATCGAAGAAGCTCCGATATGTTTTAACCAGGGAGCTGTACTTTCGTATCCCAACGAAATCGATTCTCCCGACAACACATTATTATCTTCGACAAAACGGGAAGATATCGGCGTCACTTCACTGCTGGCGATAGATTTGAATTTAGCCTGATCACCGGGTTGTTTCCAACGATCGTACAATGCCCGCTTATCCAGATTTTCCCATTTCTTTGAAGAAGAAAGATTTTCTACTTTATCATAAAGGGTCTGCATAAAAATCTGCCCACCCAAACGATAGCGTAAATTAATAGAAGCAGAAAAACCTTTGTAATAGAAAGAAGTACCGATCACCCCCTCCACTTTCGGATCACTGTTTCCGACTACGACTTCATCATCGTAATTATGCACAAAAGTCTGTTCTCCGTTCTTATCCAGGAAAATTTCACGCCCGGTTGCCGGATCGATACCACAAGATCTCACCGCCCATAAATCGGAAGGACTTCCACCGTCGTAATAACGGGTCAGATTACGGTTCCGGTTATCTAAATTATATTTCGTCAATACTTCGCTCACCTCTTTATATTCCGATGTCTGATGACGCAAATTCATATTCACGGACCAAAACATATCTTCTCTACGTATGATAGAATAATTCATCGTCAGGGTTATCCCCTCGGTGATTTGTTTTCCGACATTGCGGGGAAGCGTCTTTACACCGGTCGAAGAAGCCGTACCTATCTGTACCAATAACGGATCGGTTCTTTTATTAAAATAATCGAAATTGACCCTCAAACGATTGTCGAGGAAAATAATATCGAAACCGATATTCCGGTCCAAGGTCTTCTGCCATTCCAGATTGCGGTTACCAAGATTCGAAACGATTGCACTCGAACCGAAAATATTCATATTGTCGGTATTATAGGAATAAATCCGGGTAGAGATATAATCATCGAAATTCTGGTTCCCGGGATTACCGATAGAAGCCCGCAGTTTCAACAAACTAATACCCTCTATATCACTGAAAAAAGCTTCTTTATGAATATTCCACCCCAAACCCACAGACCAGGTATTCGTAAACTGCCTGTCCGAACCGAACACGGAAGAACCGTCCGAACGGTAATTCACATCCAGCAAATAACGGTCGTCATAAGCATATCCGAAATTCAGGTAATAACTGACTGCCCGTTTTTTAGAATCCTGATAAGTAGCGTTACCGTCTTTCTGATAACCTAATGCAAAAGCAGGGTTGGAAAATTCATCATCGATAAAGCCCTGAACTTTATAAGCACTATTATTCGATCCATTCTGACTCAGACGCATTCCGCCGACCACATTTACCATATGTTTCTCATTAAATAATTTCCCATATGTCAAACTAAAATCACCATCATAATTCAAGTTTTGAGTATTTCTCTCTTCATAACTTCCTTTATTCGCAATATCTGCCTGACTGTTAAATTCTGTATTGAAAGGAGACCGGAATTTTTTCATCTGTTCGTTCGATTTGGTCAAGCCGAAACGTCCCCGCACCCTTAACTCATCGATCACTCTCCAGTCTACTTCAAAATTATTTGTAAAACCGGTTGTCTTGGTTTCTTCGAAATTGGTCTGGTTCATATCATACAGCGGATTATAGTAAGTTGCTGCATAGTTTTGAAACAATATTTTCTTTAACTCACCATTTTCATCGTATTTCCGGAAATAAGGATTTGCCTTGGCAAATTCAGAAAAAGCAACCGGTTCCCGATCGGCTTTCGAATAATTGATATTCAGATTATTCGTAAAAGATAATTTTCCCTTACGGTAGATCAAACGGATATTTCCATTCATCACTTCCCGGTCAGAGCCTTTCATCACCCCTTCGGTCTTGCCATAGCTTAATCCGGCACCATACCGGAAAGTAGCGTCTCCCCCTTCAATCGAAAGCGTATGTTTATGCGTAGTAGCAAAACGCAGAGGCTCGTTCATCCAATAGGTATCTACTCCGC
>OGUN01001702.1_pt1 | contig 14737 bp, 8 predicted proteins | sample 1553621 | NCBI WGS metagenome assembly OGUN01 (sample SAMEA2580300, study PRJEB22360) | human gut metagenome | biome: human gut; feature: human-associated habitat; material: faeces | place: Denmark | collected 2008/2010
ATAGTATAAAGTGCCCGAAATTCCCCGCTTTCAGGGCATTTCGGGCACGGTGATATTTTGACCAAATCAGCTGATGCTGCACGTCGCCGTGTGCGTGCCGCTCGCCAGTATTTGGCTCGTGCCATCCGGCAGCATCAGTTCGCAGCGCGTGCCGACCGGGACGCATACCGTCACGGTGAAGGTGTCCGCCGCCGTTTCCCACTGTACACTTGCGTCGCCGTAGGGGGTGCGTACCTTCGCGGCGGCACTCGTCAGCCCGCCGCCCAGAATCGGCTTGACCCGGAAAGTCTTGTAGCCGGCCTCCGTCGGCTCAATGCCCGCAATGCGGCGGTACAGGAAGTCGCCGACCGCGCCGGATGCGTAGTGGTTGTAGGAAATCATCTTGTCCGTGCCGTCATCGCCAATCGGGCAGACGCCGTTCTCGTCCAAGCCGTCCCAGCGTTCCCAAATCGTCGTCGCGCCTGCCTTGACTTCGTAGAGCCACGAGGGGCATTTCGTGTTCAGCAGCATATGGTATGCGGCATCCACCTGCCCATTGTCGCACAGCGCGAAGAGGATGTACGGTGTGCCGGGGAAGCCCGTGCCGATGCACCAGTCGTTGCGCTTCGCCAGCGCGGCGAGATTCGCGGCAGCTTTTTCCCGAATCTGCTGCGTGGGGAACATATTCAGGTAGATGGGCAGGACGTAAGCGGTCTGGAACTCCTCCAGCAGCTTGCCGTTGCCGTCCGTGAGCAGCGAACAGTACGCATCCGCCGTCTTTTCGGAAAGCAGGCGATAGTGCTTCGCGTCCTGCGTTTCGCCCAGAATATCCGCGATTTTCGCCAGCAGCGCGCTTGTGTTGCACAGCGACGCCGTGCCTGTCCACTTGATGCGTCCCTGCCACTGGCTCATTTGCGGCACGTCCGGCGCAACCCAGTCGCCGAAACCCAGCGTGCCGGGCATTTCCCAGAGATAACGGTGCTTGCCGAAGCCGAAGCCGCACCAGAAGCGGCAGGCGTTGACGTACTTCTTCATCGTCGGATACATCCGGCGCAGCACGCCCGCATCGCCCTGCGCCATATACTGCGCCCACGGCACGAGGACGCACGCATCCCCCCACCATGCAACTGCCATTTTCGGCATTGTCGCGGGGAAGCCGTAGCCCTGCACAGGCACCGTGTTCGGCAGACCGCCCGTCGGCAGCTGCTCCGCCTGCACGTCCAGAAGCCACTTGTCCAAGAAGCGGTTCATGTCGAAATTGAACACCGCCGTCGGCGCAAACACGGCAATATCGCCCGTCCAGCCCATGCGCTCGTCGCGCTGCGGACAGTCGGTGGGGATATCCATGAAGTTTGACTTCGCACTGCGGACGATGTTCTCCTGCAGGCGGTTGAGCATCTCGTTCGAGCAGCGGAACGAACCCGTCTGCTGAATGTCAGAGTACAGCATGACGCCCGTCACCTGCACGTCTTCTTCCCGCACGCCCTCGACGCTGATGTAGCGGAAGCCCATGTACGTCAGCCGCGGCGACCAAGTTTGACGACCTTCCTTGCAGATGTACGTCGCCGTCGCTTTCGCCGTGCGCAGGAACGCCGTGTTCAGCGTACCGTCAGGGTTCAGCACTTCGCTGTGGCGGATGGTAATCTTCTGCCCGCGTTTTCCCGTGACCGTCAGACGCACCACACCCGCGAAATTCTGCCCGAAATCGTAAATCAGCGCATTGCCCAGTTTCTTGCAGCTTACGGGCGTGAAAGTCTCGTGTTCCTTCACGTCTGCGCCGTAATCCGCCATCAGCTTCGGCTTCACGCGCAGACGCTCCTGCACGGCGCTCCGCCAGGCCGCCTTGTCCAGTGATATGGTTGCGTCATACGTTTCGCCGTCGTAGAAATCCGCCATGCGGACAGGGCCGTCCTCTGTCACCTGCCAGCTTTCGTCTGTGCCGATGACCTCCGTCCTGCCGTCGCGGTAGGTAATCCGCAGCTCCGCCAGCAGCGCCTGACGGTCTGCCGTCACGCGGTTGACGCGCGTGAACACGAACGACCCGACCGCCCAGCCGCCCGCGACCATCGCGGTAATGCAGCTGCCTGAATGCAGCATGTCCGTCACATCATACGTTTGGTACATCAGCTGATGCGCATAGGACGTGAAACCGGGCGCGAAATACCGTTCACCGACTTTCTGCCCGTCGATGTTCAGCTCGTAGATGCCCATTGCCGTTGCGTACAGCTTCGCCTGCGCGATTTCGCCCCGGAGCGGCAGCGCCTTGCGGAACACCATCGGCACGGGCGAAACCTTCTTTTCCTTGAACACATACGCGCCGTCGGTAATCCACTTGCCCTGCCACGGCGTATCCATGCGTCCCGTCTCGAAGGTCAGGCGAGCAGTATCTGTTTCGCCGCTGTCCGACGTGACGGTAAGCGTCGCGGTGTACGTTGTGAAAGGCTTGAGCGGCTGCCCGGCATAGCGCGTTCCGCATTGGTCGGGATTGCGGATTGTCCAGCCGTTCACCGTCAGTTCAGCGGACTGAACGGACGCGCCCGCGTGGTCGGATGAGACGAAATAGGCAAACGTCGGGGCGGCGCAGTCGGTCACCAGATGGTCGCGCAAGCCCTCGCAAGTAAACGATTGAATCTGAAACATGTTTACCACCTGCCGAATGAGATTGAAAACGGCGGTCAAGAGAATCGTCGAGATTCCCCTGACCGCCGCAAGTTCGATTACTTCTTCAGGGTGAAGAGCGCGCTGACGATACCGGCGATGCTGGAAACGGCCAGCAGCACCAGATTCACAATCGCGCAGGTGGCGGAGGACATATTCGCCGCCGTCTGCACTTCAAGCAGCACATCCGCGTTGGAGAAGTAAATGAAGGCGAACCCTTCGACGCGGGCAGACACCAGATTGATGAAGGCAAGCGCCAGCAGCGCGGGAGCCGCAATCTGGCACAGACCCGTCAGCAGGTCTACAACCTTCTTCGCGCCCTTGACCATGCTCAAGACGACCGCAGCCGCCTCCAGCACAGCCGCGCCCACGACCATCAGCACAAGGTTCGACACCGTGGCATTCTGGAAGTAGCCGGCAGCGGACGTGTTAATCAGATACGCAACCAGCGCGGCAAGGCTCAGGACACAAGTGACGATGGAGAGCCAAGCGCCGGCAGAGAGTTTTTTCGTGGCGTTCATGTTTATTCCTCCTTGTCCTCAACGCTTGTTCTCAACGCGCACAACGACAGGCTTCTTTTCCGGCAGGAGCGTCAACACAACCCACGCGAGGAAGAACAGGACAGCCAGAATGCTGCTGGCGTAGGTGGTGACGGTCAGAGCGGTATCCCACCAGGTGTTCACGCGCTGGGTGGAGATGTTCAGAATCGCGCTGTTGGCGAAGATGTAGAGCTGGTACTTCAGGTTTTCACGCGCCTGCTCGACGAGGTTCGAGTCCTTCGACACCGTTTCGAGGGAGATGTGCGGCCAAACCGCGTCCACGCCGCCTTCGCCGAGGTTGATGTGGCTGTTGTCCGCCGCGAAGTCAGCAACCTGCGTGATGCCTGCCATAACCATGGATTCGGCGTTGAAGTACAGGTAGTTGTTCATCATGTCGGTGGAAATCAGACCCTTGAAGCCCCATTCACCGCGGACAATCTTCTGAATCATGCCCACATGGTGGGAAGCGTTCGTTGCGCCGATGCGGTTGAAGGCAATCATGACGCCCATGCCGAACGCATCGCTCAGCGCGCCCTCGAAGCCGCGCAGGTCGGTTTCACGGAACTTCTGCTCGGTCATGTACGCGGAGATGCCGGCACGGTTGTGTTCCTGATCGTTGAAGCCCATGTGCTTCGGGCCGTTGATGATGCCCTTGTCGGAGCAGCCCTGAATCACTTCACGGCCGATGACGTTGGTCAGCATCGGGTCTTCGGAGATGTACTCGTAGTTGCGGCCGTTGTACGGCGTGCGGTTCAGCGTCAGACCGCTGCCCCACAGGTCGTAGCGTTCAACCCACAGGCAGGAGTTGCCCTCAACCAAGCCCCACTGATACGCCAGTTCCGGGTTGAAGGAGCAGCCCAGCAGCGTCTGGGAGTTGACATTGAACTTGTAGGTCTTGCCAGTCGCCTCGTCGGTGTAGCCAGCGCTGATGCCGGTCGGGCCTTCGTTCTGGATGACGACGGGGTTGTCGATGTTGGTCGGGGTACCGGAGCGGCTGCCGCCGTGGATAACTGCGCCGACCGCTTCGTCGATGGTGATGGCATGAACCAGCTTGTCCCAGTAGGGGTCATTGATGTTGTTCAGCTGTTCCGCGCCGATTTCGGATGCCGTGAATTTCGGGCCGGGGACAGCTTCCGCCGCCGCGCCCGTGTCGGAGATGGTGTAGGTTTCGCCGCGCATTTCGGCAATCCACTGATCCTTCTTCGGGCTGTCAGCAATCTTGAGGTTCAGCTTGTTGTAGTTAATCGGGAAGGTGTTCCAGTCCTGACGGGTCAGGTAAGTGACCGTGCCGGGCAGCCAGTAGTTCAGGTCGGCGTCGTCCGCCACGTTGGTAACGGTCGTGTTGTTGGCAATGGCAAAGGTGGTGTTGTCCAGCTGATCGAGCTTCCAGCTCACGACAGCCTTGCTGCCCGCCGCGTCCATGCCGTCAGCAACGGTTTTGCCCTGCGCCGCCAGAATGTTGTTGACCGCCTCATGTGCGCCGGCTGCTGCCGTGAAGTAGTAGTCGCCCGCATCGAGGATGTAGGTCTTGGCGTTGTTCGCGTCGTAGCTTGCCAGATACTTGGTGGGAATAGTAATGGTAACTTCCTTGCTCTTGCCGGCGGCAACATCCACCTTGGCAGAGTTCAGGAACATGACCGCGGACTTTTCAACCAGATTCGTGCGGTCATAGTCGGTGTAGGGCTGCTGCACATACAGCTGGGTGAGGAATTTGCCGTCCTGATTGGAGTTGTTCTTCACTTCGACGACGGCGGTGATGTTGCCGTTCACGCTGCGGTCAACCGTCACGCTCTTGATGGTCTGGGTGTAATCAAGGTAGCTCAGGCCATGACCGAAGGTGTAGAGCATTTCGTCGCCGTAATTCCACGCGCTGCCCTGCGTTGCGCCGGCCGCGCTGTTTGCGTTGCCCTGACCCATGACGGCGTCAAAGTAACGGGTTTCGTAGTACTTGTAGCCGACGTAGATACCTTCCGCCTCGACGATGTACATGCCGCCGTTGTAGGTATCCGCACCGCCGAAGGAGCCCGTGCCGATATTGCCGATTTCCTTGCCGGGATAACGCGGGTCGTCATTACGGCAGACGATTTCGTAATCCGCGAAGTAGTCGCCGCCGACGTTCTGCACCGCCGGGATGGACTGGTGGTCGCGCACGAAAGCGCTTGCCAGCGCGCCCGTCGCGTTGACCTTGCCGGTCAGCACGTTCGCAATGCCGATGGTCTGGTAGTCATTCGGGCAGCCGATGTAGCAGATGCCGTCCACCTCGTGCGAGCCGCCCTCGGCGATATCGGCAATCATCATGTTGTTGCCGGTGTTCAGCAGCACGATGACCTTGGAGCAGGTTTCCTTCGCCGCCTCGACAACCGCCAGTTCATCGGCAGAAAGCTTCAGCGGGGCTTCGCCGGTTGCTTCACCCGCGTAGTTGAGCGCAGAACCCGGCTTGTAGGTATTGCCCTCGCCGGCGCCGCGCGCAAACACGCAGATGCCGATGCTGTCCTTGGCGATAGCTTCCTTCCAGTTTGCCGGCACGCCCAGCGCCTCGAACTCCGCCGGCGGCACTTCCGCAATCTGGTAGGTCGTCCAGTCGCCCGGCGCGCTGACGTACATGTGGTCATACACCGTGGTGGGAACTTCCTTGCCCGTCCAGCGGTTGGCGCGCATCTCGGTGTGCATGTTGATGATGTTGGTCATGTAGTAGTCCTTCAGCGTCTCATTGACGTTGAGGCCTGCACCTGCCAGCGCATCCGCCAGCGATGCCGCGTCCGCGTTGCCGCCCTTCGGCCCATAGACATTATACGCCGCCAGACCGAACAAGGCAACGTTCGCGTTCGCTTTCAGCGGAAGAACGCCGTTGTCGTTCTTCATGACGACCGTACCTTCTTCGCCTTCACGGATGGCGATGTCGCGCGCCGCCGCCGCCATGTCTTCGATGGTCGCGTAGTCGGTCTTGAAGCGCGCCGCGCTGTCGTCATTGATGGTCACATAGCTTTCCGTACCCAAGGTATCGTCCAGTGCGCCGCGGTAGGTGTTTGCCACACCCGTGCCGACGATGGAGAGAACCATCAGGCAGGTCATGAGTGCCGCAAGGCCTCTCATTGCAGGGGTAAATTTCTTCGCCTTCATGTGTTTCCTTCCTTTCACCAAGGCTTGAGATTGATTTTAGTATAGCAGAAAATAATCACGCAGCACATTTTCGGCGCAAACTGTCTTTATTTTGGCGTGTGTGGATTTTATACAGTAATTCTCCCAGATTTCGCATGCTGGTTTTGTGCATATCCACAATGTGCAAAACATTACAGGCATTTCGCCTGCTTTTTCCGTGCGAAAAGGCTTCCTTTTGCGCAAGAGATTTGCTATACTATTGGAAACCAAGCTGTTGCAAAGGAGGTCGGCCCGATGATTCGCGTAGCACTGGTTGAAGACGAAGAAAGCAGTCAGCGCACACTGACAGAATATCTGGAACGGTTTTCGCAGGAGATTAACGAGAAGATTCACGTCTCCATCTTTCCGGACGGCGCGGAAATCGTCGAGGACTACCGCGGCAATTACGATATCATCCTCATGGACATCCTGATGCGCTACATGGACGGCATGGAAGCTGCCAGCGAGATTCGCAAGGTGGACAAGGAGGTCGTTATCCTCTTTATTACCAGCACGCCGCAGTACGTCATGAAGGGCTACACGGTGGATGCGCTGGATTATGTGCTCAAGCCCGTGAGTTACTTCGCTTTTTCGCAGCGGATGCAGCGCGCCTTGGAGCGCATGAAGCACCGCACGCGCAAATTCATCTCCGTTCCCTTCCAAGGCGGAATGCGCAAGCTGGATATCTCCCAGATTCGCTATATCGAGGTCGTCAATCACAGTTTGATTTACCATCTGGACGGCGAAACGCTGGAGGCAAAGGGCGTTCTGTCCGAACTGGAGGAAGCGCTGACGGCATACCACTTTTTCCGCTGCAACAAGTGTTATCTGGTCAATCTGGAGCACGTCAACGGTGTGAACGAAAACTGCGCGGACGTGGACGGCGATCAGATTCAGGTCAGCCGCCCGAAGAAAAAGGCGTTTCTGGACGCGCTGAACAACTACATCAACGAGGTAGGCAAATGATGCACGTCGATTTGTCGCATACGCCGGGTCTGCTCTATGCGCTGGCGTACTGGCTGAGCAGTACCTTCTATATTCAATTGTATGGCAGCCCATTCAGCAAGGGCAAGAAATTCGGCATCAGCGCTGGATTTCTTGCCCTGATTGCCAGTTTCATGACGCTGACGGACGGCGTTTCCGCGATTGGCTTTTTCCCCTGCATGGGCGTGACAGTCGCGCTGATTTTTTTCTATATTCGCATTGCAACGCACATGCCATGGGCGAACGCGGGCTACTATTGCGCCCGCGCATTCATCTTGGGCGAATTTTCCGCGTCGCTGGCGTGGTATCTGTTCTATTTCTTCGTGACGGTGCCGGGGCTGCCGCTCACGGTTTGGACAACGATACTCGTTTTTGCCGCTGTCCACGCCATCATCCTCTACACCATGTTCCTGCTGGAACGGAAATACCGCGACGGCTCAAAGCTCATCAAGATTACCGCGCGGGAACTGTTCACCGCTGCCGTCCTTGCCATTGCCGTCTTTTCCGTCAGCAACATCAGCTTTGCCTTCACCGGAACACCCTTTTCCAGCCAGTTCACGGCGGAAATCTATATCATCCGCACCACCGTTGACCTCGGCGGCGTCGCGATGCTGTTCGCCTATCACGTCGTCATTCTGGAAATCAGCACAGAGCGTGAAATGGAGCATTTGCAGGCTCTGCTGCACATGCAGTACGAGAGCTACCGCATTTCAGAAGAATCCATTGCCTTGGTCAACCAAAAGTATCATGACCTGAAGCACCATATTCAGCTGCTGCGCGCCGCCTCCGCCGCCGAGCGCACGGAGTACCTCGACCAGATGGAGCAGCAGATTCGCACCTACGAGGCGCAGAACAAGACCGGCAACCGCGTGCTGGACACGATTCTGACCGCAAAGACCATCCAATGCCAGAGCGAAGGCATCAGCCTAACCTGCGTCGCCGACGGACAGGCGCTGGATTTCATGAACCCGATGGACATCAGCGCCCTGTTTGGCAACGCGCTGGACAACGCAATCGAAAGCGTGAAGAAACTCCCGAACCCGGAGCAGCGCCTGATTCACGTTTCCGCCATGCGCCAGAAGGACTTTCTGCGCATTCGCGTGGAGAACTGTTACAGCGGCGAGCTGCGCTTTGTGGACGGTATGCCGACGACAACCAAGCGAGACGCACGCTACCACGGCTATGGTCTGAAAAGCATCCAGAGCATTGCTAACAGCTACGGCGGGTCGGCGACAATTGATACGAAGGATGGATGGTTTGAATTGCGGCTGCTGCTCCCCGTGCCAAAGGAGAAAAAGGGAGAAACGGCAGAAAAGCGTGATGAAAGAACAAAAGCATAAAAAGGAAGGAACCCCGCAGAACAAGCACGGGAATGCATTGCTCTTCCCTTCCGCAGGGCGAAATTTCGCCGGGAAAGCCATTGACAAAGGGGCTGAAGTTTGTTACAATAACCGATAACCTACGGCAAACTGAGGCTGGAAGATTCCAGTTTCGGCAAAAAAAGACGCATTACGAGGAGGATTTTCGCCCATGCTGCAAAAGGTTGTTCGGGAAGGTCTTACGTTCGATGATGTGCTGCTGGTTCCGGCCCGCAGTGAAGTGCTGCCCAAGGAAGTCGATCTTTCGATTCAGCTCACCCCTGTGATTAAGCTGAACATTCCGCTGATGTCTGCCGCAATGGACACGGTAACGGATTCCCGCATGGCCATTGCAATGGCGCGCGAAGGCGGCTTGGGCATCATCCACAAGAACATGTCCATTGCAGAACAGGCAGCGCAGGTTGATAAGGTGAAGCGCTCTGAGCACGGCGTTATCACCGACCCCTTCTTCCTCTCTCCCGATCACCTGATTCAGGACGCGGAAAACCTGATGGCGCGCTATCGCATCAGCGGCGTGCCGATTACCCGCGACGGCAAACTTGTCGGCATCCTGACCAACCGCGACCTTCGCTTTGAAACGGATTACAGCCGCAAAATCAGCGAAGTCATGACCAGCGAAAACCTCATCACCGCGCCCGTCGGCACGTCGCTTGAGCAGGCGAAGCAGATTCTGGCGAAGCACCGCATCGAGAAGCTGCCGATTGTGGATGAAAACGGTATGCTGCGCGGGCTGATTACCATCAAGGACATTGAGAAGTCCACGAAGTACCCGAATTCCGCTAAGGATGCCAAGGGCCGTCTGCTCTGCGGCGCGGCGGTCGGCGTGACGCACGATGTGTTCGATCGCATCGAAGCATTGCTGGACGCGAAGGTGGACGTGATTTCCATCGATACGGCGCATGGCCATTCCGTCGGCGTGCTGCGTCAGGTGGAAGCCATCCGCAAGCGCTTCCCGGATATTCAGCTGTTTGCGGGCAATGTGGCGACGGCGGCGGCAACCCACGACCTGATCTCCGCGGGCGTTGACTGCGTGAAGGTCGGCATTGGGCCGGGTTCTATCTGCACGACCCGTGTTGTGGCAGGCATCGGCGTGCCGCAGGTGACGGCGGTGGCGGACTGCGCGGAAGAGGCCGACAAGCACGGCATCCGCGTCATTGCTGACGGCGGCATCAAGTATTCCGGCGATATCGTGAAGGCACTGGCGGCAGGCGGCTCCTGCGTCATGCTCGGCAGTATGCTCGCGGGCACGGACGAAGCCCCCGGCGCGACCGAAATCTATCAGGGCCGTTCCTACAAGGTGTACCGCGGCATGGGTTCTCTGGGCGCAATGGAGCACGGCTCGAAAGACCGCTACTTCCAGAGCGACACGAAAGACGTGAAGAAGCTCGTGCCCGAGGGCATCGCCGGCCGCGTGCCTTACAAGGGCACCGTGCAGGAGGTGATCTACCAGCTCGTGGGCGGGCTGCGCTCGGGCATGGGCTATTGCGGGGCTGCCGACATAGAGCGCCTGCACCAGGCCAAGTTCACCCGGATAACCAACGCCGGCGTGCTCGAGAGCCATCCCCACGACATCGCCATCACGAGCGAGGCGCCAAACTATTCGAGACCTAACGATTGACCAAAGCAATGAAGATAGGAGCAATGATTGCCGCCCTGCTCATGGCAGCCGGGGCGGCAACCGCCCAGGACGACCCCACGGTGATGACCATCAACGGCCAGCCCGTGGCCCGTTCGGAGTTTGAGTATTCATACAACAAGAACAACGCCGAGGGCGTGATCGACAAGAAGACGGTGGACGAGTATGTCGACCTGTTCATAAACTACAAGCTCAAGGTGGCTGCGGCCCTCGACGCCAGGCTCGACACCATGGCCTCGTTCAAGACCGAGTTCGCGCAGTACCGCGACCAGCAGATAAGGCCTACGTTTGTGGGCGACGCCGACATCGAGGCCGAGGCGCGCAGGGTGTACGACAACACCAAGAGGGCCATAGGCCCGCGTGGGCTGGTGCGCCCGGCGCACATATTCCTATACGTGGGCCAGAAGGCCACCGACGCCGAGCGGCAGAAGGTGAAGGAGCGCATCGACTCCATATACGCGGCCCTCAAGGGCGGCGCCGACTTCGCCGAGACGGCCAAGAGCCTGTCGCAAGACCCGGGCTCGGCCGCCAACGGCGGACTGCTGCCGTGGATTGGGCCGAGCCAGACGCTGAAGGAGTTTGAAGACAGGGCCTACGCCCTGAAGGACGGCGAGATGAGCGAGCCGTTCCTCTCGCCCGCCGGCTACCACATCATACTCATGAAGGGCCACAAGCAGCTCGAGCCCTACGACTCGCTGCGCGGCAACATAATGAAGTTCATAGAGCAGCGCAACATACGCGAGCACCTGGCACTGGCGCGCATAGACACCATCGTGGCACGCTCAGCAGGCACGCTGACGCGCGAGCAGGTGATAGAGCGCAGGGCCGACTCGCTGATGGCCGCCGACCCGGCCCTGAAGAACCTGATACGCGAATACCACGACGGACTGCTGCTCTACGAGATCAGCAACCGCATGGTGTGGAACAAGGCCGCCACCGACACGCTCGGGCTGGAGGCATTCTTCAAGAAAAACAAGAAGAAGTACGCATGGAGCCAACCGCGATACAAGGGCATGGCATACCACGTGAAGGACAAGGCCGACGTAGAGGCCGTGAAGGACTGCGTGAGGAAACTGCCGTTTGGCGAGTGGGCCGAGGCCCTGCGCACAACGTTCAACAACGACTCGGTGCTGCGCATCCGCGTGGAGAAGGGCGTGTTCAAGGAAGGAGACAACGCGCTCATCGACCGCGAGGTGTTCAAGAAAGACGTAAAGGTGGCGCCCACCAAAGACTTCCCCATCGACGCCGTCTACGGCAAGCTGCTTAAGAAAGGGCCTGAGGAATATACCGACGTGCGCGGCCTGGTGACCGCCGACTACCAAGACTTGCTTGAGAAGAACTGGGTGGACGAGCTGCGCAAGAAGTACAAGGTGGAGGTAAACAAAGACGTATTGAAAACAGTAAACAATCATAAATAGCAGATGAAACTAAAAGGCAATCTCTGTTTCGCCACGCTGCTGGCCTGTGCCTCGATGGCCGGCGTCGACTCTGCAGCCCAGACCGCCGCCGACTCTTCCGCACACAATGTGGTGGACGAGGTGATATGGGTGGTGGGCGACGAGCCCATACTGAAGTCGGAAGTGGAGGCGATGCGCATGCAGGCCGCACAGGAAGGTACCAGGTGGAACGGCGACCCCGACTGCGTGATACCCGAGCAACTGGCCGTGCAGAAGCTGTTTCTGCACCAGGCTGCCATCGACAGCGTCGAGGTGACCGAGGCCGACGTGCAGGGGCAGGTGGACAACTATGTGGAATACTGGATTCAGCAGGCCGGCTCGAGAGAGAAGCTTGAGGAATACAAGAAGCAGAGCATCAGCCAGATACGCAACGAGCTGCACGACATCGTACACGACCAGATGACCACGCAGAAGATGCGCGAGAAGCTGGTGGAGAACATCAAGGTGACACCCGGCGAGGTGAGGCGCTATTTCAAGGACATGCCACAAGACAGCATACCCTTTGTGCCTACCGAGGTGGAGGTGCAAATAATCACACAGACGCCACGCATCGAGCAGGAAGAGATAAACAGGGTGAAAGACGAGCTGCGCTCGTTTACCGACAGGATAAACAAGGGCGAGACGTCGTTCTCTACCCTGGCGCGGCTCTACTCGGAAGACCCGGGGTCGGCACGCTCGGGCGGAGAGATAGACTACGCGGGCCGCACCACCTTCGACCCGGCCTTCGCCAACGTGGCCTTCAACCTGACCGACCCCAAGAAGGTGTCGAAGATTGTTGAGTCGGAGTTTGGCTTCCACATCATACAGCTCATCGACAAGCGCGGCGACAAAATCAAGGTGCGCCACATACTGCTCAAGCCGCGCATCTCGGACAAGGCCGTCAGCAGCTCGCTGGCACGCCTCGACTCTATACGCACGGACATAACCAAGGGCTTGTTCACCTTCGAAGAGGGCGCCACCGTCATCTCCGACGACAAGGACACGCGCAACAACCACGGATTGATGTCTAACATAATGGGCTCGGCGCGCACCTCGAAATTCAGGATGCAAGACCTGCCGCCCGAGGTGGCAAGGGTTGTAGACACCATGAAGGTGGGCGAGATATCGGCACCTTTCAGCATGATAAACGACAGGGGAAAGACGGTTTGCGCCATCGTGAAGCTGAAAAACCGCGTCGACGGCCACAAGGCCACCATCACCGAAGACTTCCAGGTGATGAAGGACCTTGTGCTTGGCAAGCGCCGCGAGGAGAAGCTGCACGAGTGGGTGGTAGACAAGATAAAGACAACCTACGTGCGCATCAACGACCGCTACAAGGACTGCAAGTTTGAATATCAAGGCTGGATAAAATGACCAGGAAACCAATCCCTGCCAAACTTTTCAGCGGGCATAGAACCACCATTGCCTTGGTTCTATGCCTGTTTGGGCTATGTGTGGCCCGGTCGATGCTGCCCGTGAAGCAGCGCGCGGCCAGGGGCGCCGCCGACGACAACCGCGTTTACCTCATCCATGCCGACGTGCTGCACTACGACCGCTACAAAAACCCCGACGCCCAGATACTGAACGGCCATGTGGCCTTCCGCCACCAGGGCGCCACGCTATATTGCGACAGCGCGCATTTCTATGAGATGTCCAACTCGTTCGAGGCTTTCGGCCACGTGAAGATGTACCAGGGCGACACCTTGTCGCTGTTCAGCGACTACGCCTTCTACGACGGCAACGAGCAGATGGCCATGGCGCGATACAACGTCGTGCTCAAGCACCGCAAGTCGACGCTGTACACCGACAGTCTGAACTTCGACCGGCTGTACAATGTGGGCTACTTCTTCGAGGGCGGAAAGCTCGTTGACAAGGACAGCGAGCTGACCTCCGACTGGGGCGAATACTACACCGAGACAAAGCAGGCGGTGTTCAACTACGACGTGCAGCTGCGCAACAAGAAGTTTTTCCTGACCAGCGACACGCTTTACTACGACACGGGCACGTCGGTGGCGCATGCCGTTGGCCCGTCGAACATCACATCGGGCGCAAGCCACATATATACCGAAGACGGATATTACAACACCAACCTCGACAGGGCCAGGCTCTTCGGACGCTCGGTGATGAGCGACAAGGGCAAGTGGATGACCGGCGACAGCGTATACTACGACAGCAAGCAGGGCACGAGCGAGGCTTTCGACAATGTGGTCTACGTTGACTCGCTGAACAAGAACATGATGACCTGCGACTATTATTGGTATAACGAGAACACCGGCTACGGCATGGCCACCAAGCGCGCCGTGGCCATAGACTACTCGCAGAAAGACTCGCTATACATGCATGCCGACACGTTCAAGATATATACGTTCAACATAGACACCGACTCGGCATACCGCAAGATACACGCATACAACAAGGTGAGGGCCTACCGCATAGACGTGCAGGCCGTGTGCGACTCGCTGGTGTACAACAGCAAGGACTCGTGCCTTACGATGTACCGCGACCCCATAGTGTGGAACCAGAGCCAGCAGCTGCTTGGCGAGGTGATAAAGGTCTACATGAAAGACTCTACCATCAACCGCGCCCATGTCATAGGCCAGGCGCTCTCGGTTGAGCAGCTGCCCGACTCGACCAACTACAACCAGGTGTCGTCCGACGAGATGTTCGCCTTCTTCCGCAACGGAGAGATATACGAGGCCGACGCCAACGACAATGTGCTCATCGTCTATTACCCCGTCGACGACAGCGACAGCTCGCTCATAGGGCTTAACTATACCGAGACCACCCAGCTGAAGGTGTTTCTCGAAAACCGGAAGATGAAGAAGGTGTGGATGCCGAAGGCCGAAGGCACCCTTTACCCCATGTCGCAGATACCCCCGGCCAAGCGTTTCCTGCCGAGCTACGCATGGTTTGACTACGTGCGCCCGCTCAACAAGGACGACATATTCAACTGGCGGGGCAAGAAGGCGGGCACCGAGCTCAAGGTGG
>OGUN01001703.1_pt1 | contig 14735 bp, 9 predicted proteins | sample 1553621 | NCBI WGS metagenome assembly OGUN01 (sample SAMEA2580300, study PRJEB22360) | human gut metagenome | biome: human gut; feature: human-associated habitat; material: faeces | place: Denmark | collected 2008/2010
ATACGCTCACCGGCGCCCGCTTTTCCCGCCCCGGCCGAGCCAGCCGATGTAGGTTGCCGGCGTGCGAAGCACCTGCTCTAAGATCTCGTAGTCCGCCTGATGGCCCGGCGTCATCACGACGGCATAGTCGTTCGCCGTGAGCGCCACCTTGCCGGAAATATCGGAAAAGCTGCCGAAGATGACCTCGCTCGCCATGGGATAGTTTTCTTTCTTCGCAAGCTCCTCGCGGTTGTCGTACATCACCACGCGGAAGCCCACCGTCGCCAGCACCGGCACGAGCGCGCGGCCCACATGGCCGCCGCCGAAGATATACACGCTGCCCGCGTGGCACAGCGGCTCGACATAAATGCCGTCTTTCCACACAGCCTTGGCGGAGAAATAGTCTACCTTGTCCTGCGGGATCTCCTCGCGCGTGACAACGTGGAACTCGTTCACGCCGTCGCCGTCAAGAGACAACAGCAGCCAGAGGTCGACATCTTTATCGAGCATTTCGCGCCAGCGCTTGAGCACCGCGACGTCCGCAGTCTGCTCGGGCGCGAAAAACTGGAAGTAGACCGTCACCGCGCCGCCGCAGATCATGCCCGTGCTGGCCACCTCACTCGGGTGCAGGTTGTAGGACTTGAGCTCGTTGCTGCCACCGTTTTTGAGCGCGTCCTGCGCGCGCTGGATGCTCAGCCGCTCCACTGCGCCGCCGCCAATCGTGCCGAGCACGCGGTCATCTTCAAAGACAGCCATCTTCGCGCCCGCGCCGCGCGGCACAGAGCCCGAAGACGCCAGAATGCTGCACAATACCACCCGCTCGCCGCGCGAAAGGGCCGCGAGCATTTCATCAAGAATCGCTTTCATATTTTCATGCTCCTTTGCAGAGAATCACGCTGCTATTATGCACTGCATTATAGCAAAGCGCCGCGGCAAACGCAAGCCGCGGCGCACAAAAGTCGCATTGATCGTTATTTCCCATTAAATCAGGGGCGCGCATATCTGGCACGGCTCACTTGCTGCGCTCGATGCGCTTGAGCTCGCCGAAATACTTGTCGTGCGCCTCCTGATAGGCGCGGTTGAAGACCGGGTCTTTGCCCTGGTGCAGCGCCTGAATATAGTCGTGGTGGTTGTTCATGATGTGCTCATCGAACATCGAGAGCGTGAAAACGCCGACATTCGAGCACTGGTCAGCGATGCGCTCCACATTGACGAGGATATCGAGAAACGTGAGGCCCGCGTACACCGTGCACTGCCCGTCGCGCACGCGGCGGATGTGATTGGCGCGCAGCGTGGCGACAAGGTCGTCCACGACCTCCTCGACCGGCTCGATGTGGCGCGCGGCCTCGTAGTCCGTGGCGGCAAAGGCCTTGTAGGTGTACTCTAAAATCTCGCCGAGCACCTCGCGCAGCACCATGAGCTCCTGATGTGCCGTGGGCGACAGGCTCGCGCTGCGGTCAAGGAACTCCTGCGCATTTTCCGTCAGGTTCACGGCGTGGTCGCCGATACGCTCAAACTCGCCGAAGCACTGGATATAGTAGTTGAGCATGTCGCTTCCGTGTCCGCTCGGCATGTGCGGCGACAGGCGGATGAGGTAGTTGTCCACATGGTCGGCGAGCTTGTCGATGTGCTCCTCGTTCTCGTTGATGACCTCGATCGTGTGAGCGTCGTACTGCTCGAGCACACCCATCGCGCTCATCACGCCTGTGCGCGCAAGGCGCGCCATGGTAGTGATGGCCTCACCCGCGCCCGAGAGCGCGATGGCGGGAGAGGTGAAGAACTTTTCATCGAGCAGCGAAAGCTCGTGGTCGACATTTTCACCAAGGCGCACATCGTCCTTGACGAGCTTGCGCGAGAGCTTTTCAAACTGGCCGCACACCGGCAGCAGCACGATGGCCGAAACAAGACGGAACACCGTGTGCACATTCGCGATGCCGCCGGAGGAAAGCGCCTCGTCCCACAGGGCATCGAGCACACCGAACGAGTGCAGCAGCATCAGCCCCACGATCACGAGGATCGAACCGGCGATGTTGAAGAGGATATGGATCACGCCCGTACGCTTGGCATCGGCCTTCGAGCCGATGGAGCAGACGTCACACAGTCGCCGATGTTGACGCCGATGATGATGGCGTAAACGGACGAGAACGTCAGCGCGCCGGTCGTGGCAATGGCCTGCAAAATACCGATGGTCGCCGACGAACTCTGCAGCAGGAACGCAACGCCCGCGCCGAGCAGGAAGCCGAGCACCGGCTTTCCCGAGAGCTGGTAGAACATGTTGGCAAACGTCTCGGATTCCGACAGCGGGCTCACCGCCGCGGTCATGCTGAGAAGGCCGGTGAAGAGGATGCCGAAGCCCATCGTGATGCTGCCGACGGTGTCGCTGTGCGGCGTCTTGATGGCCATGATGAAGAAGCAGCCGATGATGGCCAATGCGATGGACGTCGGGAACGCGAAGTTGTAGCCGAGGTTGACCACGATGGCGGACATGACGACCGGGCCGCACATCTGGCCGAGGGTGGTGGCCATGTTCAGGATGCCCAGATCCTTGCCGGCCTCTTCCTTGTTCGGCAGCACGTCCACCAGCAGCGCCTGGTCGACGGCGGAGTAGACGGCGTAGCCGAGGCCTGCGATGCCGGCGAACAGGTACATGCCCATGGTGGACTTGAAGATCCACGGCATGGCGATGCCGACGGCGAAGAGCACGGAAGCGACGACGACCGGGACCTTGCGGCGGCCGATGAGATCGGAGACCGGGCCGGAGATGAAGGAGCCAACCAGGGACATGACCATCATGATCATGGACACGACGGACACGGTGACGGCGGATTCCTTGACGGACTGGCCGCGATGTAGTTCTGGATGATGTACAGCTGGTAGACGTTGATCATCTGGTAGGCCATGAGCATGCAGAAGCGGCCGGCGAACGCCTTGTAGAAGTCATGCGCGGTGGAGAACTTCGGCGGGCGGAAGGAGGAGAGGATGTCCTTGGCGGAGCCTTCGTCCTTCGGCAGGAAGTCTGCGGACTGCTCCTTCGGGATGATGATCACGGCGACCACGCCACCGAGGAACATGAGCACGCCGGCGACGGCGAAGCCCGGAATCAGGTTTTCGATGAACAATGCGCCGAGCATGGTGCCGATCGGAGCGCCGATGGTGGAGCCGGCGCCGTAGAAGGCGGACATGGTGCCACGGATCTTGGAAGGCACGCGGTCGGACAGGATGGCGACCATCGGCGCGATCATGCAGTTCAGACCGAACATGCAGGCGCAGTAGAAGATGGTCAGCAGCACGGCGTTATGCGTGGTGCCGGTCAGGAACAGGGTGACGCCACCGAGCACGGCTCCGAAGAGGATCCACGGGGTACGGCGGCCGAAGCGGGAACGGGAGCGATCGGAGAAGTTGCCGAACATCAGGTTGGCGACCAGGGATGCGACCGCGGTGAACGCGTTGACGATGCCGACCAACGCATCGGCGTTGACGCCCGGGATGGTCTTGTAGTGCATGGGCAGCAGCACTGCGGAAACGATGCCCAGACCGGACATCCACAGCACTCCGAATACCAGGAAGCCTGCGCCGAAACGTGCGGCGTTCATCTTGGACAGCGGCTTGCCGGTTTCCGGGGACAGTGACGGATCCTTTTCCGCCGCGGCGATGTTGGCGTTGTAAGCGGCAAGGCGCTCCGCCTTGCTGGCGATTGCTTCACTCATGAAACTCTCTCCTTCGAATCATGCTTCAGTAGTGAACTTATGTTGCGTGCGATTCCGCACCTTAGCGGTGTATGTGGTGGTGGGACAGCCTCGCCCCATCTGTTAACTACCATGTGGTAACTAACGTGTTTTCAGTGTAAACCATCTTTCGCAAAGGCACAAGTCGACGTCATGTCATCGCCGTCTCAAAGCGTTTGCAAAACCGGTCGGACACTGTTCCATTCAGCTTCACAGTCACCGGTTTTTATTACCTAGTAACTGCTTAGTTAAATCATATAACAAATCGTTTGTCTGCGATAATCCGGCGTGTTCCAAGGGTTTCCATCGTCTTCTTCTCCCCCTTCTTGTACCTTAGTAAGCACCAGATGAAGGAGAGCATATGCGTCGCCGCACCGAAAACAAACCCAGAAAGCGAATGAGCGCCGAGGATCGCAGGAAGGCGATTCTCGAAACCACGGTCTCATTCATCTCCCAGTTCGGTTTCTGGGGCTTCACCATACGCGATGTGGCCCAGGCTCAGAACATCACCGAAGCCGGCCTCCTTTACTACTTCAAATCCAAAGAACAACTGCTTGAGGAAACCCTCAAATACGCCGATCGGACCAATCAGATCGCCATCGCCGAGCATCTTGGCGTGCAGGGCGTGACCGGCGAAGTCCTTGACGACGGCATCGCGTACCACTGCGATCTGGGGCTGAAGGCCATTTCCACGGGAACCGTGGAGACCAACGCCGACCGTCCGGAGATGGTCCGGCTCTACACCTTGCTGGAAAGCGAGGCGCTGAGCAAGGACCATCCCGTGCACGAGTATTTCGAACAGCGCGAAATCAATCTGCTGAAGGAATACACGTTCGCGGCCAAGCGCGACGGCGTCGCCGATCCGGAGCGCACCGCGCTGCAGGTCCTGTCCGCGATGGAGGGTCTGCAGCTGCGCTGGCTCAACGGATCGCATGACGTCGACTTCATCGGGGAATGGAAGGCCATCATCGACCTGCTCATCCCCTGACCCAGTGGGCCGACGCACCGCCACCGCTTTGCGGCTCAGCCGGTGATGACGACCACATTCCAGCGGCCGATCGTCAGCCTGTCGCCCACCTCGACCTTCGAGCCCTCTTTCAGGGCGATCGCCGCGGTGGCGGATTCATCGACGGTGCCGTCGGTGCCCACCACCACCGGAGCGACCACCACATCGCCCGACACCGGGCTGTCGATGGTGACCTCGTCGGCGGAGTAGTTGAGCAGATACGTCACCTGCTCGCCGCGGGCGTTCGTTCCGCGGCGCACCGTCACCTGTCCGGCGAGCGCGGTGCCGGCATCGGCGATGCCCGCGTGTTCCACGGCTTCGCGCAGGACGGCGCGGATGGTGTCGGCGTCGAGCAGGGTGGCGATCCATTCGGCGTCGCCCTTGCCGAAGCCATGTCGGGTCACCGCGGCGTAATCCTTCCACGCGTAGTGGCCGTAGCTGGCGAGCACGTCGGTGCCGTCGAATGGGGTGACCAGTTCGATGAGCGCCTGCGCGTCGCTTGCCGGGGTTTTGGCGAGCGTTCCGGCGAATTCCACGGATACGTGGCCGTTCGGGCGGGTGAATTGGTTGTAGGTCATGCCGAACACGTCGGTGAGGTTGTGCGGCGCGCGGTCGTGCCATACGGTCACCTCGTCGTCGGTTACGAAGGAGCGCATGGTGGAGACAAGGTGGCCGCCGCTGGAGACGAATTCGCGCAGACGGTCGGTTGTTTCCTGCGGAGTGCAGTACAGTGCCGGGGTCACGATCATCTCGTATTTGGCCAGGCGTTCGGCCGGCGCGTCGGACGGGATGAAATCGCATTCCACGTTGAGTTCGAACAGCGCGTCGTAGATGTTGCGCACCACGTCGTTGTACTTGAGGGTGCCGCCGAATGGGAAGCCGGCCTCGATGAGGAACCAGTCGAGCGCGGTCAGCGATTCGTTGCTGACCATGATGGCCACCTTGTTGTGCTTCTTCAGGTGGACGAGCCGCTCCCCCACTTCCGGTTTGGCGATCTCGCGGCCGAACACGCCCGCCTCGCGGTAGGTGGGATTCGGTTCGAGGTCGTGGCTCAGCAGGCCTTTCCAATATGTTTCAAAGGAATTGTGGATGGAGTGCCAGTGCCAATATTCCACCATGTCGGCGCCGGAGGCGAGGTGGGAGTATGCCTGCAGACGTAGCTGGCCGGGGAATGGTACCCAACCGTGCTGCCCTTGCGCTTCCGTTTCGAGCACTAGGTAGTTTTTGCCGTTCTTGGTGGAGCGGGTCATGTCGCCGCCGAAGGCGATTTCCTTGCCGGTCAAATCGTCCTCAGTCGGGTGGTAGATGTCCACGCCGGTGATGTCCACGGCGGTCGAGGCCTTGAAGTGGTCGACGGCCGGCTGCACGCCGTAGGAGTATCCGCGCCATTCGAAATCGAAGTTGTGGGTGATGAACTGGTCGTCATGCGCGTATTCGCGCACGATGTCGGCCTGCCACTGCAGGAAGGCGCGCACCTGGTCGCGGCGGAACTTGTCGAATTCGCCGCCCAGGGACTCGTTGATGGTGGCGGTCACGTCCGGGAAGTCCTCCCAGGAGTCGATGCGGTTGGACCAGTAGTCGAGGCCGAAGTGGTGGTTGAGCTCGTCCAGATCGCCGTGGAACTTCTCGCGCAGATACTTGACGAACAGGCGCTGCATGTCCTCGGAGACGGAATCGTAGTATTTCGTCTCGTTGTCCACCTGGTAGCCGATGACGGCCGGATGGTCGGCGACGTGGGAGATGAGCTTGCGGATCACACGTTCGCCGTAGAAGCGGTAGGTGGCGTTGACGATGTCCATGATCTGGCGCGCGCCATACCTGCCCTGTCCGTTCGGCGTGACCGCGAGCACGCTCGGGTCGAGCTTGACGAGCCAGCTGGGCACCGCGTAGGTCGGCGTGCCGACGATGACATCGATGCCGGCACGCTGCGCGGCGTCGAGCGCACGGTCCACATAGGTGAAGTCGAATACACCCGGTTGCGGTTCGCAGGTGCTCCATGTGGATTCGGCGATGCGGATGACGTTCAGCCCCGCGTCCTTCATCATCGCCATGTCCTCATCGATGCGGTCAATACCCTTCATCATGAGATATTCGTCGTAGTATGCGGCGCCGAACAGAATGTGGTCTGCTTCGTAACGGCCCATGACTCCTCCATCGTCCTCGTCGACTTTTATATCTAACGGTTATTAGATATAAGAACTATATATCTTCCGAAACAAATCGTCAACTGTCGCAGATTTTCAGGCGTTTCTTAACTAACAACCATTAGATATATGTCTTCGGAAGGCTTACCGATATCCGTCCCACACCGGCGAGGGGAAGATCATCCGCTCGAAGACGAGCCACTCGTCGTACAGGTCGATCGGCGGCTTGCGCGTCCACCGCAGCTGGATGCCATCCATCGCCTCGATGCATTGCCGTACGATCGGCCGCATATTATCCCATCCGCCGACTTCCGGAGGCAGTTTCCATGCGAACTTTGAGTAATGCTCCCACGTCAGATCCGGTCGGTTTTCGAAATACTCGTGCAGTGGATGGTCCGCGTTGAACGATTCGGTTTCCAAAACCATGTACAGCTGCAGCAGACTGCGGCGTTGCGCATTGTACCGGACCAGGAACCGCAGATAGGCAGGGAACAGCATGCCGTCCGAATCGCTGCCGGGCAATCCCGACTTGGCGAAGTCGGCGGGTGTGCCCTGCTGGTCGTAGTTATCGGTGACCAGCAGCGACAACAACCGTTCCTTGTTGCCGATGTAGTGCAGCAGTCCGGGCTGGCTCATGCCGATGGCGTCGGCGATGTCCTTGAGCGACGTGCCGTAATACCCCTTCTCGCCGATCAGCTTGCCCGCCGCCGCGATGATTTCGCGTTTGCGCTCTTCGGGCGATTTACGAACCCGCTTTTTCCCCTCGGTAACCATATGGAACAGCGTACCATCGGACGGGCCCTCGGCCGGTCACGCCTGGAAGACGTCCGGATGCTTCAGGTCGCCCGGTTCGTCGGCGAGCACACCCTCAAGGCCGAGGAACTCCTGCCAGAATTCCAACGAATTGCCGTATGGGATGGCCTGGCTTCCGCGCGCCTGCAGGTTCGCCTTGGCCTCGAACACGTCCTCCTCGCGGATGCCGTCGAAGTAGCTTTCCAGACGTTCGAGATTCGTCGGATCGTAGAACAGCGAGCCGATGATTTCAGTAAGCCGCTCGGCGCGGGCCACCGGCAGCGAATCCCAGTGGCGGAATTCGATGAAGTTCTTCAAACGCACGTCGTTGAAGTGCGTGGAGATCACATGGTTGATCTCGTACGCGTTGAGCTCGCGGTCCGGGTACACGTCGTTCGCGTTCTCGTAGAACGCCGGATGGTGCAAATCGGTTCCGGGCACCGCCAGCGCTTCGGGCGTGTGCGTCAGGTCGGCGAACATCATCGGCGTGGACAGCACGTCCACCGCGTAATCCTCCCAACCGAAACGCGGGTCGAACAGGCCGGGGATGACGTTCGTGCGTTGGAAATCGAGATAATCCCACATGCGTTGGCGCAGCAGCGGATACGGATTCTCCCTGCCTTCGAAATACGGGGTGTTGCGGAAGAACCATGCCAGAATCGGGCCGATCACCGTGCCCAACCGCAGTTTGGCGATCGCGTCCTGTTCCGAAACGTAGTCGATGCTGACCTGTGTCGAAGCGGAGCAACGCATCATGCACGGACCGAACTGTCCGACACGTCCCAGGTAGGCGGTCATCGCCTTGTATCGGTCCTTCGGATTGACGGGAATGTCGGCGTAACTGGATTTCGGTTGGTAACCATAGTTGACGAGTCGGAAACCAAGTTCTTCGAGGATGGGGTCGACTTCGCGGCGGAACGCGCCGTACAATGTGGCGAGCTCCTCCGGCTTGTGCAGGATGCCGATGGACGTTTCCAACTGTCCGCCCGGTTCCAAAGATACGGAGATGCCGTCACGGGCGAGTCCGACCAGTCGCCCGTTTTCCCAGTATTCCTTGTTTTCGTCGTAATACGGGCGGATGCGGTTGAGCAACGCTTCAATGCCGTTGCTTTCGTAGTAGGTCACCGCGGTATCGTCGCTGTTATGTACCGGCAGGTGTTCGATTTCCACGCCAAAACCGCCGGTGCCGCGCTGTTGGCAGCCGGATTCGAAGAATTTGATAAGGCTTTCCACATGCTTCGGATTCGGCTCGGTCAGCAGGTGCGCGTACGTGATCTTTGGCGTTGTCATAGTGGCCATCCTAACGAAAAGCGCCATTCGCAACGCAGGCTACGCTATACGGAAAATCGATAACCGACCATCATTCCCCATCGATTTGGCTGGCGATTTGAATGCCGATTCGACGACCATCGATTTTACGATCGCCGAATCAGCCGTCGATTTGGCGGCTCAGATACCGTCGAACCGACGTCGGAAAGTTTCCCAACGTCGGTTCGACGGAAATAAGAATGGCGATTCAAGCGGCCTTCTCGCTGTTGCGCGCCTCTTCGGCTGCGCGGTGCGCCTTCTTGGCAGCGGAGATCATCAGCTTGATGCGGTTGAGCTGGTTGGCTTCCGAAGCGCCCGGATCGTAATCGATGGACACGATGTTGGCTTCCGGATGCAGTCGGCGGATCTTGCCGAACATGCCTCGGCCTGTCACGTGGTTCGGCAGGCAGGCGAACGGCTGCGCGCACACCACGTTCGGGCATCCCGATTCGATGAGTTCCAGGATTTCCGCGGTCAGCAGCCAGCCTTCGCCGGCCTGCACGCCCACGGACGTGACCTCGTCGGCCTTCTTGACCAGTTCAGGCATCGGCAGATCCTGCGAGAACTTGCCGTGAGCCAGATCGATCGCCTCGCGTACCGGAGCGTTGTACAGGTCGAGGCCCTTGCGCATCAGCGCATAGCCGATCTTGCTGCCGCCCATGCCGAGGTAATGCTCGTTCCAGTCGGAAATGTACGGTCGGGTGGTCATGAATTCCATGATGCCCGGCACCACGGCCTCGCAATCCTGCGATTCGATGACGTCGACCACATGGTTGTTGGCGTCCGGCTGGTACTTGACGAGGATCTCGCCGACCACGCCGACGCGCACCTTGCGCGGCTCGTCCTTCAACGGCAACGCGTCGAACGACTTGACGATCTCCTTGACGAGCGTCGGATACGGCAGGTATTCCTTGCCTATGAACTTGCGTGCCGTCTTGGAACGACCGTGGTTCTCGAGCGTCTCGCGCACGATGGTGTCCCACGTCTTGTACAGCTGGTTCGCGCTGCCGGGTGTCACTTCGTACGGACGCACGCGGTACAGGCACTTCATCAGCAGATCGCCAACGATAAGCGCCTTGATGGCACGATGCAGCAAAGCCGGCGTGGCGGTGAAGCCCGGGTTGTCCTCGATGCCCTGCGTGGAGATGGCGATCACCGGAATCTGCGGATAACCGGCGTCCACCAGCGCCTTGCGAATCAGGCCGAAGTAGTTGGTGGCACGGCACATGCCGCCGGTCTGCGTGATGGCGAGCGCGGTGTGGTCCGGATCGTATTTGCCTTCCAGAATCGCGTCCACGAGCTGGCCGATGACCATGATGGCCGGATAGCAGGCGTCGTTGTTGACGTATTTCAGGCCGGTTTCGACGTCCTCACGGCTGGCGTGCTCCAGAATGTCGAACTTGTAGCCGCCGGAGCGGATGACGGATTCCACCAGAGAGAAGTGGATCGGGCTCATCTGCGGAGCCACGATGGTGTAGTCCTTCATGTTCTTGCCGAACGGGATGCGGTTCGCGTACTTGGACAGGGTCGCCGAGTTGTGTGCGGACGCGCCCTTGCCATTTGTCTGCGTTTTGGCGGTTTCTTGCGATTCGCCCTTGCCGTTTTCCGCCGCGCGCTTGGATGCGGCCGTGACGGCTTCGGTGAGTTTCGGATTGGCTTTCATGACGGTGTCGAGCATGACCTGGCGACCGGGGGTCGGCGCTTCGGTGCCGGTCTTGCGGAATCCGTCGTTCTTCTTGTTGCGTTCACGCTCTTCGACGGCCGCCTTAAGCGAGCGCAGACGGATTTTCGCCGCACCCAGGTTGGAGACCTCGTCGATTTTGAGCATGGTGTACACGTCGGCCTTGTCCGCCAGGATCTCGGACACCTGGTCGGTGGTGATGGCGTCGAGGCCGCAGCCGAAGGAGTTGAGCTGCACGAGCTCGAGTCCCGGATAGGATGCGACGAAGTTGGCCGCCGCGTACAGACGCGCATGGTAGGCCCACTGGTTGGTGACGCGCAATGGCATCTTGGTGACCTTGCGGTCGTCGACGTGGCGGAAGCCGTTCGCGTTCTTCTTGCGCGGATCCTCTTCGCCTTCGGCGAGGAATTCGCTCAGGTTGAGCTTCTCCCCCGGCTGCAGTTCGCAGATGGAGTCTTCAGAAAGCACCACCATGCCGAGCGCGCAGATGGTCTCCGGGATGCCGTGGTTGATTTCCGGGTCGACGTGGTATGGGCGGCCGGCGAGCACGATGCCCTTGCAGTCGTGTTCCTTCATGTAGGCGAGGGCCTTGAGGCCTTCCATCTGCACGTCGTGCTTGAACACTTCGTTTTCGGCGTAGGCGGCCTTGACCGCGGTTTCGGCTTCCTCGCGGGTCACGTTGGCCCAGGCGAATTCCTCGACGATGCGGTCCACCATGAGCTCATGGTTGGCCATGTTGAAGTACGGGCGCATGTAGCGCACGCCTTCCTCGCGCAGTTCGGGCATGTTCGCGCCGATGACCACCGGATAGTTGGCCACGACCGGGCAGTTGTAGTGGTTGTCGGTGTTGGGAACGAAGTTCTCCTCATAGCTCACGCACGGGTAGAAGATCGTCTTGATGCCCTTGTTGAGCAGCCACTTGATGTGGCCGTGCACGAGTTTGGCCGGGTAGCAGATGTTTTCGGAGGCGATCGATTCGATGCCGGTTTCGAACAGTTCGTGCGAGCTGCGGCCGGAGATCATCACCTTGAAGCCGAGCGAGGTGAGCAGCGTGAACCAGAACGGGTAGTTCTCGTACATGTTGAGCACGCGTGGAATGCCGATTTCGCCGCGGGTGGCCTTCTTGTCGGTCAGACGACGGTAGGCGAAGCAACGCTTGTATTTGTAGTCGTACAGGTTGGGCCTGTCGGAACGCTGCTTCTTGGAATCGCCGCCGCGTTCGCAACGGTTGCCGGTCACGTAGCGGGAGCCGTCCTGGAATGTGGTGATGGTGAGCTTGCAGTGGTTCTGGCACAGCTTGCACACGTCACGTTCGGACGTCATGGACAGGTTGTCGAGGTCGCTGCCGGACACGATGCTGGATGCGGTGTGCGTGACGCCTGCGATATCGACCGTCTTCGCACCTTCCGTAGCGGCGGAATCGCCGTCGTCGAGACCGTCGGCCACGTCGGAATAGTGCATGCGTGCGGTCAACGCGGCGCCGTACGCGCCCATCAGGCCGGCGATGTTCGGTCGGGTCACCTCACGTTCGGTGAGCAGTTCGAAGGCGCGCAGCACGGCGTCGTTGAGGAACGTGCCGCCCTGCACCACCACGGTGTCGCCCAGCTCGCCGGAATCGCGCAGCTTGATCACCTTGTACAGCGCGTTGCGCACCACGGAATAGCACAGGCCCGCCGCGATGTCCTCCATCGTGGCGCCTTCCTTCTGCGCCTGCTTGACGGAGGAGTTCATGAACACGGTGCAGCGCGAGCCCAGATCGACGGGATGCGTGGAGTTGAGCGCGGCCTGCGTGAATTCCTCGATCGTCAGTCCCATGGACTGCGCGAACGTCTGCAGGAATGAACCGCAGCCGGACGAGCATGCCTCGTTGACGGCGATCGAATCGATCACGCCGTCGGAAATCGCCAAGTATTTCATGTCCTGGCCGCCGATGTCGATGACGGCGGTGACGCCCGGCGAGACCATTTCCGCACCGCGATAATGGGCCATGGTCTCCACCACGCCCTCGTCCAGATGCAGGCCGGTGGTGATCAGTCCCTCGCCGTATCCGGTGGCGCAGGAGCGTGCTATCCACGCGCCTTCCGGCAGCTGGCTTTGAATCTGCTTGACGATGTTGACGGCGGCCGTCAGCGGGCTGCCTTCGTTGGTGGCGTACGACGACCATACGATTTCGCGGTCGTCGTTGACGAGCGTCGCTTTGATGGTGGTCGATCCGGCGTCGATGCCGAGGAAGTGCGGACCTTGCGCGCCTTCCAGCGTGCCGATGTGCACATGCTCGCGGTGGTGGCGCTTGTTGAACGCCTCACGGTCCGCTTCGGTCGGGAACAGCGGAGGCATGGTGGGGGTGTTCGCCGGCAGGTTCTTCAAATCCTCAAGGCTCTGCAAGATATCGACGCAGGTGCGTGCTTCGAAATGCTGGCCTTCCTCGAGTTGGTCCGGTTCGCCGGCGAGCAGCGCGGAGCCGAACGCCACGTACAGGTGCGCGTCGGTCGGCACGATGAATTCGTCGACTTTGCCTTCGAGCGCGCGGTGGAACGCCTCGCGCAGCTCGGACATGAAGAACAGCGGACCGCCCAGGAAGATGACGGTGCCGTGGATTGGTCGGCCGGACGCCAGACCTGCGATGGTCTGCGTGGCGACCGCCGTGAAGATGGATGCGGCCAGATCGGGCTTGGCCGCGCCGTCGTTGATAAGCGGCTGAAGATCGGTTTTGGCGAACACGCCGCAACGGGAGGCGATCGGATAGAGCGTCTCGTAATGCTTGGCCATGTCGTTGAGGCCCGCCGCGTCGGTGTCGAGCAGGGTGGCCATCTGGTCGATGAACGCGCCGGTGCCGCCTGCGCAGGAACCGTTCATGCGTTGTTCGGGAGTTGGCTTCAGATATGTGATCTTGGCGTCCTCACCGCCAAGTTCGATAATGACGTCGGCTTGCGGATATTCCTCGTCGATGGCGCGGGTCTCGGCGATGACCTCCTGCACGAACGGCACATGGAGATTATCGGCCAAGGCAAGGCCGCCGGAACCGGTGATGGCCAGACGAATCGGCTCGTCGCCGCGGCCACGGGCCTCAAGTTCTTTGTGGATGTCCTCCAGCAGGCCCGCCACGGTGGCACGCACGTTGGCGTGGTGGCGACGGTAATCGGAGAAGAGCACCGCGTCGAGCGAATCGGTCTGATCGAGCACCACGGCCTTCACCGTGGTGGAACCGATGTCAAGACCTACGCGCAACGGCTTCGTATCGCAGGTGTTGTCTGCGGTAACTGCTGCTTCGACCATGTACTGTACCTCTATCGTTCTCATCCGCCGGGTTGCGTCCGTGCCAACACGAACGCCCTGCCCCGGTTATCCAAGTATGTAATGGTAGTCTGTGCCCCTGCCTAATTCGGCACGGTATCGCATAAAGTGCACGACACGACGCATAATTAGACAACGAATATAGTCAGCTTGCCTAATTCCAACCGTTCGTATACGAACCGTTCAAAACCATTCAGGAAGCCGCCCCCTCCCCCGCAGCGCGGTCCTTGCCGTAGATTTCGGGAATGAACCGCGTCTGATCGTGTAGTTTCGACCACAGCACCACCTGCCCGCTTTCCAACGACTTGGGCACATCGATGATGCGCTGGTTGGAGCTGCCGCGAAACTGCAGCAGCGAATCGTGCAGATCCTTGATATACCGGCCATCCACGAGGATATCGATCTGTTCGAGCAGTTCACGCTTGTCGGGGCTTTCGCCTTCGCGCATGAGCTCCTCCCACGTGTAGCCCGTCCAGCACCAAATGTCCTTGGTGCGGCCGAACCGCTCCCGGATCTTGCGTGAAAGCGGCAGCAGCACGCCGGTGTTGAGCAGCGGCTCGCCCCCGAGGAAGGTGATGCCCTGCACGTACGGCAGGCTCAGATCGGCCATGATCTGAGCTTCGAGCCGGTCGTTGTATTCGTGGCCGGCGCGGAAATCCCAGATCGACGAGTTGTAGCAGCCTTCGCAGTGGAATGGGCAGCCGGAGACGTACAGCGAGCAGCGGATTCCCTCGCCGTCGGTCATGAGGAACCGCTTGTAGTCGGCGATCATGTTGTGGCTCATCGCGTTCGTCCATTGTCCGGCA
>OGUN01001709.1_pt1 | contig 14715 bp, 15 predicted proteins | sample 1553621 | NCBI WGS metagenome assembly OGUN01 (sample SAMEA2580300, study PRJEB22360) | human gut metagenome | biome: human gut; feature: human-associated habitat; material: faeces | place: Denmark | collected 2008/2010
CAAGTGGGGCAGGCTTGCGAGCACCTACATCAAGATGGGGGAAAGGGCGGCTGCCACCAAGGCCGACGGCCTCGTCGTCCTGTCCAAGTCCGCCCAGTCCTACTTTCAGGACGTCTATGGCCGCACGACGACGTTCATCCCCAACGGTATCGAGCCAAAGCAATATAGGCCGGTTAAGCAGATAAAGGATAAATGGGGGCTCGATGCGGGCTCATACCTGCTGTACCTGGGCAGGCTCGTCCCCGAGAAGCGTCCCGAGCTCTTGATCGAAGCCTTCAAGGAGCTCGATACGGAGAAGAGGCTCGTCATCGCCGGCGGCGGTTCGGACACATCCGAGTACGAGACGTCGCTGCGTGTGGCTGCGCAGGGCGACCCACGTGTCCTCTTCACCGGATTCGTCAACGGCGAGCCCCTGGAGGAGCTGTACTCCAACTGCTATGCCTACGTGCTGCCTTCCGACGTGGAGGGAATGCCAATGAGCCTGCTGGAGGCCATGGCCTACGGCCGCTGCTGCGTGACGAGCGATATCCCAGAGTGCGCAGATGTCCTTGCGGGCAACGGCGTAACTTTCGATAAGGGCAGTGCCGATTCCCTGCGGGCCGCGCTGCGAGACCTGCTCGCTGACAGCGACCACGGGAGAGTTCTCGGCGCCGCCGCCAAGGCACACGTCGAGAAAACCTACAACTGGGACTCCGTCGTCGAACGGACCCTCGAATTGTATTCCACTTGATCTTGAAAGGTTAAATAGATGACCGAAAAGAAACTCAACGGTACCGTCATCGTCACCTACCGCTGCAACGCGCGCTGCACCATGTGCAACCGCTACAAGGCTCCAAGCCGCCCGGAGGAGGAGCTCTCCATCGAGACGATCAAGAAGCTCCCCAAGATGTACTTCACCAACATCACCGGCGGCGAGCCCTTCATCCGCCAGGACCTCAAGGACATCGTGCGCGAGCTCTACAAGAAGTCCGACCGCATCGTGATCTCCACGAACGGCTTCTTCACCGACCGCATCATCGACCTGTGCGAGGAGTTCCCCAACGTCGGCATCCGCATCTCCATCGAGGGCCTGCAGCAGACCAACGACAAGATCCGCGGCCTGGATAACGGCTACAACCGAGGCTACGCCACGCTCAAGAAGCTCGTCGAGCTCAAGCACCCCGACGTCGGTTTCGGCATGACGGTGCAGGACCTCAACGCGCCCGACCTGGTCCCCCTCTACAAGATCTCCGACGAGCTGGGCATGGAGTTCGCCACGGCGTCGCTTCACAACAGCTTCTACTTCGTCGAGGCCAAGAACATCATCCACGACCGACCCATGGTGGCCAAGAACTTCGAGGACCTGGTCAACGAGCTTCTCAGGTCCAGCAGCCCCAAGAAGTGGTTCCGCGCCTACTTCAACCACGGCCTCATCAACTACATCTACGGCCAGCACCGTCTGCTGCCGTGCGACATGGCGTTCGACACCTTCTTCATCGACCCCTACGGCGACGTCATGCCCTGCAACGGCACCAAGGACAAAGAGGTCATGGGCAACCTCAACGAGGAGTCCTGGGACGAGCTCTGGAACTCCGACCAGGCCGAGAGGGTCCGCGCGAAGGTCCGCCACTGCGACCGCAACTGCTGGATGATCGGCTCGGTGAGCCCGGCCATGCACAAGTACATCTGGAAGCCCAGCTGGTGGGTACTCAAGCACAAGGTGAAGGCGCTGTTCACCAAGAGGCCCTACGACATGCACGAGCTCAAGGTCGTTCGTGATTATGAGGAGGGCCGCGTCACCAAGGAGCAGCTCGACTCCTGCTCCACCTGCGACCTGTGTGCCAAGATCAACGACGGCCTGTCCGAGGCGTCCAAGGCCGATGCGCACGTATACGAGACGCATGAGGCGATGTAATATGAAACCTACACTTCAAGGTAAGAAGATTGCACTAATCAGGTCTGCTTCATCTGCAGTTTCTAAGAGCCAGTACAATATCCAAGAGATAGGACTCGCCAAACGTCTATCTGAATACGGTGCTGAGGTTGGCGTTTTTCTTATCAGCGATACAGGAGCGACTTATCAAGAGATAGTCCAGGACAGTCCTCGAGTTGTTGTGTTTTGGCTTGCAGGGAAAAAGATACCTGGACAGCAGGGATATTATCGTGATTTAAAGGGTATTCTGGATGCGGAATGCTATGACCTTATTCAAGCGCTTGACGACAGTCAGATAACGACGGTGCTAGTCAGCCGTTATTGCAAGAAGCGTCAGATTAAGTTCATTCTTTGGCAGGGCATGTATGAAAACTACAAAGAGGCGTATAAGAAAATTATCCAGTGCGTATTCGATCGCACGTTTCTACGAGAACTGAGAAACAATACCAAATACTGTCTTGCCAAGACTACGTCTGCCCGTGATTACCTTGTTTCAAAGGGTTTTCCTTGGGCAAAAATTATTCCTGTTGGACTTGAGCTAAGTAACTTTCAAAACCCGATTAACAGAGATTATAGGAATGAGCTCGGAATTAGCGCAGACAAAAAAATATTACTTTATATCGGCAAGGTAGAGTCGAGAAGGAAGCCCATCTTTTTGATGGATGTTTATGCTGATGTTAAGGCCATTAATCAGAATGTCGCCCTTGTGTATGTCGGCAAAGGAGAGATGCTTGACGAAGTACATTCCTATGTGCAGGAAAAAGGAATCAGGGACGTCTTTTTCATCGACTCCCTTTCGCAAAATGAACTACCGGCGCTTTACCGGCAATGTGACATGTTTGTCCTTCCCACGCGTTATGAGATTTTCGGAATGGTGCTCTTGGAGGCAATGTATTTCGGAATACCGGTTATTACCTATGCTGCTGCCGGCCCTCTTGACGTCATAGATGACGGCGTTGACGGTCTTGTTATGCAAGATTTTGATTGCACTAAATGGGCGCAAGCGATTACGGCTCATTTGTTCGAGCTCGATGATACGACTGCAATGGGCAGGGCGGCTTCTCAAAAGATCAATAATTCTTATCTTTGGGATGATGTCGCTCTGAGATACGCGAGCGCCTACGAATCCATTCTTGATTTGTGCAAATAAAGATTTTGGTTCAGAGCACAAAGCAATGAGGACTTGGCGGTAAAAATGTTTAGCATAATCGTGCCTGTATATAACGCGGAGAAGTATGTACGCGAGTGCATCGAGTCCGTAATAAATCAAACGTGTGAGTCTTGGGAGCTCCTTCTCGTTAACGATGGCTCTACTGATGGGTCTCTTGAGATATGCAAGAGTTTCTTGGGGGACGAGAGGATTAGCGTTTTCTCGAAGAAGAACGAGGGGCTATCTGCAACAAGAAACTACGGGTTGTCTCGTGCGAAAGGTGACTATATTCTGTTTCTCGATAGCGATGATACTATCGAGCCAGACTCACTTGAACGCTTTCAGTCGATTATTAATAAAACTGGTGCAGAGGTTATCGCTGGCTACGCATACCATTTTGATGATTCCGGCGCTAAATGGCAGTCCCGCGCTTATCTCGACCTGCACGGTGCTGTTCTGGACGGTCCTACTTTTTATAATAAATCGCTATATGGGGCAAATGTAAGGTCATGCGCCCAATACTACATAACAAGTCATGAACTTATCAACCGTGCTGATTTACGCTTTGAACCCGGTCTGCTCCATGAAGATGAAATCTGGACCCCGATTTTACTGGCTAATGCTAAGTCCGTCTTCGACGATGAACACTGTTTCTATAATTATAGGATTTCTAATGCCGCATCAATAACGAGGAATCCAAAGCTGAAGGTGAGGCGAGGTGCCGACAGGGTTAAGGTAGCAAAGGTGCTTGAAAAGTACAGTCGAAGCAATCCCGCCACTGCTAGTTCGTCGGCTTTCCACGACAATATCGCTGCCCAATATATGTTCGGCGTCTATACCGGAGACCTCTTGAGTGCAGAGGACTTTAGGGTTGAAAGATTCTTTCCGCTGCAGCATGCCCGAACGGCAAACTACAAACTGAAGGCCGCCTTATTTGCCTTCAGTCCGAAAATGGCGTGCATTGCTCGAGGGCGAAAAGACAACTGAGAGGACATAATGGCTCGTTTTAACGCTAGCAACAAGATAATAGTTGTGCATTACGGCAATGTGATGTTCTATCCCCCTGTGCTTAATTTGTTGGAAAATTTGCTTTCGAATCATCGCAATGTCGTTCTTATTGCCGGCAACACTGACAGAATTCCCTCGCGCATTCTTGACCATGACGGGATCTTCGTTAAAGATATCCCGCTAAGCGACAGCTCAGATCCTATAGGTAGGGTTAAGCGTAGGCTATGCATTGGCAGGATGTATAAGGACGCTTTAGATAGTTTCTACTCAGATGACGATGTTGTTTGGACCACCACAGATTCGACTGTACGCGCTTTGAGCACGGCACTTGATGGCAAAAAACATGTTTTACAACTTATGGAACTGGAAGAGTCTTTCCCGTTATTTAGCGGCGCAAGATTCCTGAAGTTTGACTTGCCCAGCTATGCACGTAAAGCATGGAAAGTTGTAGTTCCTGAGCAGAATAGGGCTTATATCCAGCAAGTTATGTGGAACCTTCCCCAGGTTCCCAAAGTTTTGCCGAACAAGCCGTATTCATTGGACCCTGGATACGCTGATGACCAAATTTCATTCCTGCTCGACAGGCTTAGGCAGGAGGATAGAAAAATCGTCATGTATCTCGGCGTAATGAGCGTCGATAGGAACCTCGGACCTTTTGCTGAGGCTGTCGAGATGATGGGGGAGGACTTTGCTCTTTATGTGCTCGGTAAAGTACCAGAAGGACAGCAGGAAGTTTTTGATGCTTTTCTGAGCGCTCATCAGCAGGTGGTTTATCTTGGATTCTTCAATCCTCCTAGTCACCTTCATTTCCTACAGTATGCATACATTGGATTATTACCTTATATCTCGAACTATAAGAGTAAGGTTATCTCGCCATTAAATGTGCTTTATTGTGCCCCCAATAAAATCTATGAGTATGCCGGTTTCGGGGTTCCTATGGTCGGGACTGATGTCCTTGGACTGCGGATTCCATTTGAGAAATACAACATCGGGGTTTGCTGTGAGAGCCTTGAACCATCTAGTATCAGCGAAAAATTGCTATATGTTGATGCCCGACATGATGAAATGGCTTCGGGTTGCAAAGCGTTTTGTGATGAAACCGATTTGGATTCCATCGTTGCCGACATTCTGGGATAGCAATAATTCTCTCCCCCTTCTTATTCACTGAGAGGTCAAGGCGTTTCATGGGCTCTTTTGCAGATATCCAAGAAAATAGGGTTTCGGTTAGCTGGATTCGTGCTGGGGTTGTGCTAAGCACTTTCCTTATGCTCGGATATCCACTTTTAACTAAAAATGAGGTACTCGGCAATAATGTCATTCGCTACATCGTGGTTTTGCTTGGTTTTGTTATGGCTATCTACGTTTCCATTACCGCAGAAGGCGATGAGGAGCTCAAGCCCTATTTCGCTAAGTTAAGACGCTATCTCGCTGGCTACATTCCGATTGTTGTATTTACTACACTTTGGACTGCTGCCTTTTATGATTATTCGCTTGACACTATATTGAGAGTGATTACCCCCTATAGCTACATTTTTTTGCATACCCTCTTATCTTTATCTTCAAGAGGGATGGCGGTCCTCTCAGATTACTTAAAGTCGTTGCAGTGCTCGTTGTTGGGATTTTGATTTGCAAAGCCATTTCTTGGTATTGCTACAACTACAGCGGAAAGCTTGTGTTCGAACGACTTCTCTTTGAGTATGAGGACTGGTTTAGAGGTGGTTTGCAAAGGGTTAATGCTGGGTTTCTCATTGGGATTCTTCTTGCTGTTGCCATGTGCTTCATTGTTGAACGCAGGGCTTGCATTCTTCAAATTTTAATTCTTGCTGGATTGGTGTTTTTCACGCTATTCGTTTCTGCGTACCGCTATCAGATGTTGTCCGTGATTGCCGCTTGTGTTTTTGGACTCTTCTTTGTAAGCCATAGATCAGGCATTGGCTTGTTGCAGCGCACGGTAATAATTATTGTGATAATTCTTGTCGTCACTAGTAATTATTCTCAGGCCTTCTTCGATACTTTCTCTACAACCAATTCGGTTATGAGCCAGTCGACACAAGTTCGAATTGATAATATTTTGCACTATTGGAATTTAGTAACCAATAATTGCAGCGTGCTTGGCCTTGGACTTCTTACTTCAAGCAATTCGCAGGCTGCAGCTATGATGACGTATGGCGTAAACCATGTTTATTGGCTTGAAGATATTGGCATACTTGGAGAGTTCTTCAGATTCGGCCTTCTCGCTTTTTGGACCTACGGTTATTTCGTTTATCTAGCCATTGGCTCCTCTTTTCGAATCTTAAAAGATGGTAATTCACGAGGAACGGCCGTTCTGGTAATTTCTGCCGTATCCTATGCTCTTCTTTCCTGTCTTGCGATGAATATCTTTGACGGCCAGAGAGCTTTCGATGTTCCTTTTTATCTAGCGCTTTTCTCGTATGCGTATGGATGCGCTCAAAAGAAAGAACCAGTAGGAGCATTGTCGGTCGAGCGTGATTTCTCTGACGTAAGTTTCAAGTGAGCTTTTCTGTCTTGATGCGACAGTTCATTTCTTTAAATGCATTTTTTTTCAGTATTTGCTGCATTCGTTTTATAACAACGATTGGATTCTAAGTGGGAAGATTTATTGAACCCGTTAAGAGGCTTGCCGGTAAGAAGGCGCTTCATAATGGGATGTGGCTCTATTTATTGCAAATTTTTAATACGGTCATTCCTTTAGTTACACTTCCATACATCACGCGAATTCTTGGTCCTTCGCAGTATGGACTATTCTCAATTTCATTGAATCTTCAGGGCTATTATCAGGTAATTGTCGAGTATGGATTCGGGATGTCTGCTACTCGAAAGGTAGCCCTTCAGGAGAACTCTGAAGAGTCTCTTAGGGGGCTCTATTCTCGCGTCTTGGCTTCGCGTCTCATACTTATGCTTCCGTGCATAGTACTCACGATTGTCTATACATTATTTAACTACAGTCAAGTTGACCAGTGTGTTTGTCTTGCTATCCTTACAGCTACGATGATTGGGTACTGCTTCCAACTGAATTGGCTATTCCAGGGGATGCAGTGCATGCGATTCGTTTCTATTTCACATATTATCGGGCGAACCATCTCTGTTCTGCTTATTTTTGCATTAGTGAAAAGTAACAATGATTTGTTTGTCTACTGCATTCTTTACTCGATTACTCCGATTGTTGTTAGTCTCTTAAGCAACGTTATCGCCTGGAGAAAGTTCAATATTCGTTATGTTCGAGTAACTATACCTGAAGTGCTCAGCGAGCTTAAAAGCGGATGGTTTGTTTTTACTACCCAGCTAAGCTCTAAGGTATTCGGCGCAATCGGCCTTACGTTCCTGGGTTTTTTTGCTTCAAGTTATGAGACTGGTATTTATGCTGCTATACAAAAAATACCCACAGTTATGTTGCTTGCCTGGTCTCCAATTAGCCAGGTTCTTTACCCAATTTCAAGTCAGCGGATTGTAAGCTCTTATGGTGATGGCAAGGCTTTCGTACGACGTACAAGAAAGTGGGTCTTCCCTCCGTTTTTGTTCGCCGCTCTTCTCATAGCTATATTAGCCAAACCAGTGATTGCCATCGCTTTTGGCGATGAGTATGCAAATTTCTTTTATTGGATCTATCCGCTATTGGCATGGGTTGTTGTTTCCATCAATAACAACTTTCTTGGCATTCAAACATTGCTTGCGAGCAGCCATGATAAAGAATACAGCCGCTGCTTTAATATATCAGTTGTTTTTACTGTGCTTTCAAATCTAGTTCTAATTTATTTATTTCATGGTGACGGTGCCTGCCTTGCACCCCTTCTCTCTGAATTGGTTCTTTGGGTCTTACTTATTGATGTAGATAGGAAAATCGCAAAAGACCAGTTTGTTAACGCAAGTTAGCTGCCTTTATCTTGTAACCAATAGTTCAGCTTCTATTTATAATTTTTCGAGGATGGATGGCTAAATGAATGTAAAAAGCTTTTTGAATCAATACTGCCCGAATTTTTACGCCTGGCTTCAGTATAAGAACCGCATTCGAGTAATCAAGGCTCACTCAAGAATGAGTGATGATGAGCAGCTTAAACAGGTTGCTAGCCTTTACAAAGAAAAAACCGGGCATGATTTGAATTTCGGGAATCCAAGGCGCTATACGGAGAAAATCCAATGGCGAAAGATGTTCGGTTTAGATCATAATATGGCTCTCCTTTCTGATAAGTTTGCTGTAAGGGAATGGGTTTCTGATAAGTTGGGACCCGAATACCTTATTCCATTGATCGGTGCTTGGGAAAGTGTTGACGATATCGACTGGGATGCTCTTCCGCAGTCTTTCGTACTTAAAACGAATAATGCTTCGGGAACTAATCTCATTGTTCCCGACCGAAGTAAGTTAAACCTTACGCTGGCTAAGAAGACGCTTAGTCGTTGGATGAAGATGCGCTACGGATGGTTGACTTTCGAGAAGCAGTATCTTGACATTAAGCCAATGGTAATTGCTGAAAAGTATATGAAAGATGCCAAGACCGATGAACTAAATGATTACAAGTTCCTATGTTTCGACGGTGCCCCTAAATTCGTTTGGGTAGACTGCGATAGACAGGTTAATCATAGGCGAGCGGTCTTTGATTTAGATTGGCGGCTTGTAGAGTGGAACCAGCTGAACTATGGCCTCCCTACTAACTTACCCCCTAAACCTGATTGCTTTGACGAAATGAAAAAGTGCGCTCAAATCTTAAGTGCCGGATTTCCACATGTTCGAGTGGATTTCTATGACATCAATGGGCGAGTATATTTTGGTGAAATGACATTCACCAACGGCAGCGGGTACGAATGTATATATCCCGATGAATATGATTTTAAGCTTGGCGAATTATGGAACGAGCCCAAATAAGCCAAGGGAAACAAAGGCTATTTTCATTGTTTTTAATACCGAATCATCTCCCTGCTTATTTGAAACAGTGCATCTTAGTAAATTTGCAGAAAGGTTATTACTTATGAAGAAAGTGATGCTCGTCTTCGGCACCCGCCCGGAGGCCATCAAGATGTGCCCGCTCGTCAACGAGCTGAAGGCGCGCAGGGATGAGTTCGAGACTGTCGTCACCGTGACCGGCCAGCACCGTGAGATGCTCGACCAGGTGCTGCGCGTCTTCGACGTTACGCCCGACCACGACCTGGCGATCATGAAGCCGGGCCAGACGCTGTTCGACGTGACGTGCGACGTGCTGCTTAAGCTCAAAGCCGTCCTCGAGGACGAGAGGCCCGACGTCGTCCTGGTCCATGGAGACACAACGACTAGCTTCGCCGCGGCGCTTGCCTGCTTCTACCTACAGATCCCCGTGGGCCATGTGGAGGCCGGCCTGCGCACGCACGACATCTACAGCCCCTGGCCGGAGGAGTTCAACCGCCAGGCGGTCGACATCGTTAGCGAGTACTATTTCGCTCCCACGGAGGCGAGCAAGCAGAACCTGCTCGACGAGGGCAAGCCCGAGTCCAAGATCTGGGTCACCGGCAACACCGGCATCGACGCCCTGCGCACCACCGTGCGCGAGGGCTACTCCCATCCCGAGCTCGAGTGGGCCGAGGGCTCCCGCCTCATCCTCATCACGGCGCAAGACCCTGGGCGAGCCCATGCACCGCATGTTCCGCGCCATCCGCCGCGTGATGGAGGAGCACCCTGACACCAAGGCGATCTACCCCATCCATATGAACCCGCTCGTCCGCAAGGCCGCCCACGAGGAGCTCGACGGCTTCGACCGCCTTCACATCATCGACCCGCTCGAGGTGCTCGACTTCCACAACTTCATGGCCGCCAGCCACCTCATCCTCACCGACTCGGGCGGCATCCAGGAGGAGGCCCCGAGTCTGGGCAAGCCGGTGCTCGTCATGCGCGACACCACGGAGCGCCCCGAGGGCGTGGCCGCCGGCACGCTGAAGCTCGTCGGCACCGAGGAGGACGTCATCTACCGCGAGTTCAGCCGTCTTCTCTCTGACGAGGCTGAGTACGAGTCTATGAGCCATGCATCGAATCCCTACGGTGACGGCCATGCTAGCGAGCGAATTTCAGACGCACTAGTAAGAGGATTATGCTGAGTTCTTTCATGCGGATCGTATAACTTGACAGGATATTCCCATCTTTAACCAATACGGGTGACGGGAAGGATGTAGATTTTTGATTGGAGAAGCCAATGAGCGAGGAACAGACTTTCATAGAGTTGCCGGAAAGAAACAACCTTTATGAGGTTGATGAGGAATTGGAGGAGGGAGCAAAACTCTGCGAAAAGTTTCTTCTTCTTCCGGACAGATATAAAGATCGTGAAACTAAAGTCAGACTAATGCTGAGGAATAAGTTTTGTGGTTGGACGCTCAAAGACGAGTTGGTTGTTTCGCTCGGATTGACGGTTGGGGATACTGTTTCAGTTGAAGTTTCGATTATCGGCGGACCTGGCCTTATCAGCGAGAACGGGGATGTGGATTTATTTGCCTGCGGCGATGTCGCCAATAGTCTATTAGACATTGCGTGTAGCAACAAAGGTCCGGAGAACTGTATTGTCGACTGCAAAGTTAGGCTTACTTACGAAAAGGCGCCCATCACGAGCAGCAACAAGCTTGTATTCAAGGCGTCCGTGGTCTTGGAGGAGATTATCGATTTCGTGGGTGTTGATGATGGCTTTGGTCGGGTCGATCGAGCTAGGAGTTCTCTTGCAGATTTTGTTCTTGCAAATCTTCAGTAATAAGATTTGAAACTTACCGGAATGAAAAACTCAAAACAAGAACTATACTCGCTGTTGCCTCAGCATGAAGATAGCATATTTGACTACGCTATCCGTCTTTTTGGCAATATCCGAAGCCTTTCACGGAAGCTCGATCAACATGATGTTCGTGAGCTGCTTCTGAACATAGGGATTGACCCTGATTGGTCGGCAAGTCGCCTTGATGGAGAATCGATTGCTCATTTATTGACGCAACGCAGCTCGGGTGGCGACTCAATAGAAGATTGTTCCAAGGCCATCTTGCTGCTCATTCTTAATTGCGGACAACTGTCCTCTGACGTCAATTCAAAAGAAAAGAACTTGCAGCTTGAGGACGGTGATAAAGACACTTTCAACAGGAAGGCCGCCATAGCGCCCATGGCGGAGAAAAGATCATCGTCTGTAGCAGTTTCGGATACTGATATAAGTATGACTGAGGCGAATCTCAGGTTATTGATGCAGGGTTGCTATGAGCGAGCCATGAAGGCCGCTTGTGCTTGGTCATTTGGGGATTTATATCCTGTGCTGTTCTCCATTTCGGGAACATTGTTTCTCACCCTTTTGACCTCGAACTTTCATGATGCGCTGTTCTTGTCGTCCAACGCGATCAAGAGTATTGCCTGGTTCATTTGCATACTGGCTGGCATATTGGGCATAGGTGCGGTTGCTTATCATTTTTGGCATAAACCAACAAAACTAGCAAATGAAAGAGACGGGGCGATTGACGAGTTAATCGGCAAAGTTTACGAAAAGGCTGATTAAATTGAATGCTGCATTGGTGAGATTGGAGTGTTCGAAGATGAGTCCATCGCGATGAAGTAGCCATATACTGGTTTCAATAGACGCGACAACTACACATTTCTCTCTGAAGATCAGGATGGGGACTATGTATTAAGTTCGAATATACCTGCACTGCAACAACCCAAACTTTATATGCAAAACGAGTTGTTATCCCTAGCCGGTACTTGTTATCTGCGGGATCGGCATTTGATGTAGTTAAGACCCTGACCCCACTTTTAGAAGAAGGAGTAATTGTTCCGGATCTCAGGGAGGGGTACTTATCCTTCACTGACTATGTCAGCAACATTGAAATTCCAAACCCGGAGCAACTTAAACACGCGAAGTTCCTCGATGAGCATGCTTCAACAATCTATTCATTTGACTCATATGGTCAAAGCGATATATATAAGGCTTCATTAATACGAGACATTTCAGAAGGTGGATTGCTATTTAAGCGTCTTTCAGCCGAAGGGGTTTCACCTCTTCGGCTTAGGTTATTGAAGAATGAATTATTGTCGCTTGAGGGCAGTCGAAGCAAGTTCGAAAACGCCGCAAGAGACAATGGCATTGAACATAGCGAGCTTATCTCAAAATGGACGGCTCTTAGGTACTACACTACGCCTGCAGAAATATGTCCACGATGCATCAGGGATTTCCCATTTTCAGTTTCTAATGAACTGCGCAGTAGCGGTTTATCGGTGCCATTGCTTTTGGAAAATCCTGAGCGATATGGTGGTGTCCCCCAACCGATGGCACTTTCATATGAGGCGATGGTATCTTTACCTCAAGATATTTCTCTTGATGAACTTGCTTTTCTCAGCAACATCGTTCTAAAAATAAGGTAAAAAGTTTCTTGCGGACCTGCAAAATTCGCTTCTATTGCAGAAGACGGATTTAAAGACCAGGTACACGTCATCAACCAAATGCTCGCTGAAGCAATCGCCACTGAAAAAATTGTCCCATAAACTGCAGCGTTTTTCTCTCGACTGTCTTAGAGGCGAAGCCCCTTCTTGATTCTTTCTTGGGGATTCGGAGTATCTCTTGGCGATTCAGAAGGCGCCCTTGCTGGAGTGGCTCTATCTCTACTAAATCGCCACATCGACAGCGCTATTCTAGAAAAACGCGCTCCTTTCCTCGAGACATCTGAGCAGTTTAATCGCGATGTCTATACATATCAAAAGAGATACTTTTAGCGCTACTATTTTGCTATCTTTGTTCTACCAGGCTAGATAACATGTGATGATTCGAGGCCGCAAGGCATCCGAATCATCACATGTTATCTAGCCTGGTAGAAATATATTGCTGCATAGCTCTTCTGTCCAAATTCAAAACATGGGCACTGTAATAGCGTGTGTATTAATCATATGATACTGATAATAGCCCTTGTCTGCATTAAAGGAAGCATATATTGAGCGGCAACTTTGATAGCCAGACGGAACTCGTGCGGTTCCTTGCTAACGAATTTCGCAAGGCGATTGAACGCGCTCTTGAGACCGACAGACACGACCTACTCGTCGCTCAGCCTGAGCAGCGGATTTTATTACTAAGATTCGCCCAGGTCTATAATGTGCTGCATGTTGATTATTAATAAGGTGGGTCTTTGTGGATATTGATGGTTCGAATGTTGTTTCAAACAATGTAATCGGTTCATATTCTCAGGTATCTATTACACAGAATATTGTTCATACGCAAGATTGCGCTGTAAACCCCATTCCTCATCAGTTACCACTTGCTCCTGATTTATTTGATCGAATTGATATTCGGAATTCTCTCTTGTATAGTCTTAATTCCGGAAAGCGAATATTTCTTTTTTACGGTGCTCCTGGAGTCGGCAAAACATACTGCTTAACCAAATATGCCAATGAGCTTGCTGATCGTTTTTCGGACGGTCATATCTTTGTTGATTTGAATGACTATCGATCTCTTGATGGATCCCTTAATATCGACGAGCTCTATAAATTTGTCATTCGATCATTAACGATAAAATGCGCTTCCAATCTATCTGATATAAAAAGTCTCTTTAGATCAGTCACGTTTGAGAAGAAAATTCTACTTGTCCTAGACAACGTTTCCGATTCACTTGATATTGATTCCCTAGTTTTGAACTCAGATGAATGCTTAATTTTATCTGCCGGTAATTGTAGAGAAGCCTGCGCATCTTATTTACATAGATTTAAGAGCATTCCAATTAATTCTTTCAATTCGGTAACCTCTGTCTCCTATCTCAGGGATCAGTTGAGGGAATGCGATCATGTCGATTTCGATTCTCTTGAAAACGACCCCTTATTCCATCAATTAATCTATGTTTGTGACGGTTTGCCTATTGTTTTGAGCAGGGCTGCGTATTTGATACGAGACAATGTCTATTCGCTTAAAGATATTGTTACAAGCCTATCAAATCCAGAACTAGAGCCTTTGATGGGTGCTTTGGATCTTGAGGTCGCACATTTTGATGATCCTTCTTCAATTTTATATTCCTTGCTTGGTCGTCTTGGCGGAGGGCCAATTGCACTTTCATCCTTAACTTGCATAAGTAGCATGAAAGGCGCGGTAGCGGCTTTGCATGGAAAATCACTCATCGAGCGTTCGTCAACAGCTTGGATGGCGTCTTGTTCTTCCCTTGATTCACGACCTTTAATTTCGATGAATCGTCAGATTTCTAATTATGCAAAAACCTATAATCCGAAAGATACCATCTCTTTTAAAGCTGTTGTTCGGTCAGTAGTCCGGTACTACTGTTCCCTAATCGTCACACTTGATAATGTGCTTACCCCCAATCGGTTAAGAGTGTCTTCTAGCTCTCTGTTTGACTCGGATTTATTTTCCGAGATTAACCAATCAAATGCCGCAGACTATTTTCTTTCAATTCGTTTTGAACTATTTTCTGTCCTGGATTTGGCCTTCGATTTCTCACTATATTCCGAGGTGCTTTCTATAGCCGATTCCTGTTGGACTTTCATCTATGACAACGGGCTCTTCAGCCGAGGTCTTCACGTATATTCGCTCGGGCATCGTGCGGCTGTTAACTTAGATCGTTCTGATGCAGCATCTAGGATGCTTGCCTTATTATCTCGCTGCCAGCTACGGTGTTAGCGCCGGGCGATTTTAGCCGCTAATAGTCAAACGAT
>OGUN01001726.1_pt1 | contig 14608 bp, 9 predicted proteins | sample 1553621 | NCBI WGS metagenome assembly OGUN01 (sample SAMEA2580300, study PRJEB22360) | human gut metagenome | biome: human gut; feature: human-associated habitat; material: faeces | place: Denmark | collected 2008/2010
GAGTCCGACGGCGAGACCACCATCGACCAGGTGGCCGAGGTGGAAGTTGCCCTGAACGAGGTCACCAGCTTTGTGTCCGTCAATGCCGCGGAGGGGTATGGCGTGGACGACCTCATGGACGATGACGTGGCCGTGCAGGATATGACGCAGGATAAACTTCTGGAAGCGCTTGAAAGTGCGGTGGATTTTGGACAGTATATCCCTAAAGACGGAATTCATGCGAGCCAGACAGAACTTATAACGGACACGAAAGAATCTTATCGCAGCTACATCGAAATCAATTTTAAGGTACCGCAAGATACTGCAAAAGATTTTGAATCAAACAAGTATGCTTATAAGATTGATTTGAATAATATTGGCCTTGATCCCCGCTATATGACGACGCTTTTGAATGGAGAGCATCCTTTGAAAAGTGGGAACATTTCCATCGGTAAGTATCGTTTTGTACAAGTGCCCAAAGAAGACGGTACCGATACCTATTCTGTTCTGCTGCAATTTAATGAGGACTATCTGAAAAAGAATCCGTTAATCGAGGGCAATATCAAATTCTGGGGTGAGATCGGCACAGAGTACGGCAATAAAGAGGGTTCTGTGGAGATTCAGTTCAACGATCAAGTTAAGCTGACGATTCCGAAAAACGATATCACATACCCAGCTGATAAGACCAACGCCTATGATATCAAAACGACCAAGAGCGGCAGCTATGACTCTAAGACGCATCAGCTGACCTATACGGTCACGGTCGTTTCGAAAAAAGGCACGCCGGACAACGTCAGCTTTGATGACAAAATTAAAGACTTGCAAGGCCTGACGCTGGGCACGCCGACCATTACAGTGAAAAAGCGTACGGTGACGGAAAATCGAACCAACAAAGATAGCGGATGGTCGCAGGCTGGTTCCACAGGATGGGAAACGGTAAACAACTATACACTGAACGTCACGGGAAGTGGTGAAATCAGCGGCACGCTTCCGCAGATGGAGACAAAGGTGTCGGAAAATGGGCTGGAGCGTACCCATACCGAGTATGAGGTCACTTACGTCTACAAGGTTTCTGACATGAAAAATGTCAATTACCAGCTGGAAAATAAAGTGGAGGTTTCGTCCTCTACGGATACAAAGCTTACAATTGAAGACACTGATACGGCAAAAGTCCCACTGAACAATGAATATACCATTACCAAAACAGCGGGTAACTATGCAAACGGCAAAATCAAGTGGACTATCACGCTGAACAGCAACGAGCTGGATATCACAAATGCTGTTCTGAAAGACACAATGGTGGCGGGCAGCACGACCATTGCCGATGTGCTGGCAAAAGCCTCGGATATTATGATTGACCCCAACAGCGGTTTTGAGTATATTGATGCGGATGGAGCTGTTACAACGGACCCGAGCAAAAGGGTAGGCATCCGGTTTACGAAGATCGATGGCCAGCCGAACTACAAAAAGTATACGATTGTCTATTATACATCTCATGAGCAGAGCGATAATAAGTATACAGTAAACAATACGGCAACTCTGGAACTGGACGGAAGTGATAAAGTTACAACAGGGCCGATTGGAAAAGATGTCAATCCGATTTTTTACACCAAAAAGGCACTGGCAAACGAAGTTAAAATTGAAGACGGTAAAATGATCATCCCGTGGGAGTCATCGGTGGACTTCTCAAATACAGATAAGATCGAAAAAGGTACCCGGTTTTATGATTCGTTTGTGGTTGCAGGAGCGAATAAAGAACATGCAATGACACCGGAACAGGCCCGTGCAATGACCATTGAATGGGTCGATAGCAAGGGAAACTCTTACGGGAGGTTGGATAAGGCTTCTTATGAATTGACATTCATTAAAGAAGCAACGACGAATAACGATACCGGGATTACCAGTGGAACAACTGCAGATTTAGAAAATCCGAACGAGAAAATTCATGGTTACAAAATTGAATTTATCACGGATGTTTCCCGCCCGGCCAATGCAACTGCGGTGCGTGTCAAGTACAGCAGTACGGTAACCGCATCCGAAATGCATGAGGGGGACATATTCCGGAATCTTTTCAAAATCAATGATTTTCAGAGATGGGAAAGATGGAGCTATATACCAAGTTTCCCCAAAATTACCAAGATGGATGGAGAGGACCAAACCGGAACAACGACGGTTGAGAGCGAGGATGGTACGATTACTTGGAAAATCAAGATCCATACCGATGGATTCCTCCATGGTTCGGTTACGATTCATGATGATCTGCCCGCAGGTGTTGTAGTAGAATCTGTAAAGCGCCAGGGCGATAATAGTGTTATAACCGTCACCCCTGACAAAGAGTTTAAGGGGAAGTGGAATAACGACATTTTGAACGGCATCTATAACCAGAGCAGCAAAACGCTGGAAATGACCCTGTCTAATGTAAATAATCTCATGCGAAATGCAGATTATGTTTTTATTATCAAATGCAAAGCAGTAAACGACCCGAAGAATGAAACCGCTGCAATTGTTCCGGGCAAGACCTATAAGTACACCAACAACGCCTCGGCATGGTTTGATGATACCATCAAAATCGGTGATGCTTCTCAGACGCAAGAGTGGACCAAAAAAGAAAGCACTTCCGATGTAAAGCCTCTGGGCAAGAATGTAAGTTCAACGCAAAATGGTGAAACACTGAACTATACGGTTACGATTAACCCAGAGGGCAAAAACCTGCTGGAAAACTCGACAGAGGGCTTAAAGATAAAAGATACACTCTCTGTACAGGTTCACCCGGACTATGTTAACTTAAATAACAACGGTACCGGGGACGTAAATCGGGTTACGGTAAGCGCTGAATTGAACGAGAAAAGCGTTAAGCTTTATTATGCAGTGAAAAACAGCAGCACCAATGAGCTGGAATCCACTGGGCGGCCGGTCGAAGGCTGCAAAATGACGCTGGAATCGTATCCTGACCCCGAAAATTCGGGGCGAATGCTGTATATCATCCATCTGACGGATGTGCCGGACGATGAACCATTGATTTTGCGGTATACCTATACGTTGGTGAGTGACATTGATGTGCACTATGGGAGCCAGTGGCAGAGATATGGCTATTGGACAGATCATGGCGTCCAGAACACGGCAGAGCTGGAGGGTACAAGCTACGTGACGACACTTGAGCCAACGGCAACGGATTACGCGTATTCCGGTACAAGTGGCAATGTGATGTCTACTTACTTCCTTACCCTCAAAAAGGTGGCTGAGGGGGACTACACGAAGCTGCTCCCGGGGGCTGTGTTCCAGTTGCAGAAGTATGAGAACGACAGATTCAGTGATGTAGAAAATAAAACCTACACAACGGATGATTCTGGTACTATTACCATCCAGCAGGGCAAGAATGACGGAGATTTCAAGTTTGATACCAACACCCTGTACTGCTTGGTCGAGACGGAGCCCCCGAAAGGCTATGCGCTCTCGCAAGCGCCTGTCTATTTCTACTTTAAGGATGATAATGACAGCGAACACAAGCTGCCGGAGATTGAGGGAATAGATCAGGCCGTTGACCTGAATAGCCAGTCCAAGCAGGTCTATGTGCAAAACGAGCCCAACCTGACCTCTGTGACGGTGGAAAAGAAGTGGCAGAACAGCGACGGTACCAAACTGGACAACCCGCCCGAGAGTTCCATTAACTTTAAATTGGTGCAGCTTGTCAGCAGTACGCCGCCCATCAGCAGCAGCTCTGCTACCGTAAAAGGGACGATAAAAAATCAAGGCACTGGAAACGCAGTCTATACGTTTGATGGTACTACACCGTACTCAGAGGGCACGGTCATGACCCTGACGATCACCTACCCAACTGCGATCAACGCTCTTCAGCATAACAACAGGTTGATACCGAAAATTTTCTGGAATGGTGCAGAAGTAACGCCGGTTACAGAGACGCCGGATGGAAACAACGGAATCGTCAAGTGGACATATACCTGTAAACTGAGAGCAGGTCTGAATACGATCGGCGGCTATATTGCAGACTACGATAGTAGCAAGCATGTGATTCAAGAACCTCAATATACGCAGCCTACGGCACCAGAGTATCAGGAAAAGGGTGACTATGGTACCTATACTCTTATGGCAGCCGATAACTGGCGTATGGTGATTGGAAACCTGCCCCGCTCCAACTCGAATAGGACGGAGTATTACAGCTACAAGATCGTTGAAACAACGGGGGGTGACGGGTATACGGTGACCTACAACACGGAAAGCGGTGTTGTGGGCGGATATCTTGTTATGGTCAACACCAAAACCCCGGAGCAGGAAGAGCCCGTCTACGAGCTCCCCTCCACCGGCTCCCCCGGCGGCACGGTTCCTTACACGGCAGGCGGCGCGGCCATTGCGCTGGCCGCGGTGCTGTGTGGATATAACTCCAGGCGCAAGCGGAAAAGGGGGGAAGAGTGACTCCTGCAGCTCTGACCCCGGCAACAAACCGAACGTAGGAAAATAAATCCCCTCTCTGGCGTCTCAGAGAGGGGACGCAAGAAAGGTAGTAAAGAAAGATGAAAAGAGTAAAACGCGTGTTGGCGCTGCTTGCAGCGCTTGCGTTGGTGCTGGCCATGGCCGTCCCGGCGTTTGCGGATAAAGCAAATCAGTATACAATTTCTGTCCCGGCGGGAAGTAGTCATACATACAAGGTTTACCAGATTTTTACGGGCGATTATAGCGCTGGTAAGCTGTCTAATATCAAGTGGGGCCAGAACAGCAAGAACCGTGGCGTGGATGTCGGCGTCGATACCAAAGTGGCCCAGAGGGTTCTGGACGAATTAGCTGCTGTGAATACCACAACAGCAACAGATGCAGACAAGCTGAGGGTGATTGAGAAGTATGCTGATTTGAGCGGTGAGGGCATGGCCACTGTCTCTGACGGCAATTCTGTTGATGCCACTGCTGGTTACTACCTGTTCAAAGACACGACTGCAACCGGAGATAATGAAGTTTACATTACGGAAGTGGTTGGTAATGTTACAATCAAAGCCAAAAATTCCAATGTCCCAGGTTTTGAGAAAAAACTGAAAGATAAGAATGACACCACGGATAATGATTTCGGCGATTGGCAGGATGTTGCAGACCATGATATTGGCGATAAAATCCCGTTCAAGCTGGAGGCTACGGTTCCGGCTGACTATGCAGAGTACAGCAAATACTATTTTGCATTCCACGATAAGGAAGAAACTGGCCTGACATTTAACCGCGATTCTGTCAAGGTTTATGTTGATGATACTGAAATCAAGAATGACTTTGAGGTCAAAACTACTACTACTACTTTTGCCGATGGCTGCTCGTTTGAGGTCGTTTTCAGCGATTTGAAGACAATCACTTCTGTTAAAGCTGGCAGCAAAATTCGTGTAGAGTATACTTCTACTCTGAATGATAAGGCTGTGATTGGCGACGAGGGCAACCTCAATAAGGCACAACTCGAGTATTCTAACAACCCCAGAGATACGAATTCTAAAGATAAGACGGTTTGGGATAATGTTGTTGTCTTTACCTATCAGGTCGTTGTCAACAAGTATGCAAACTCTGTTGCAGAAGACAATAAGCTGACAGGTGCAGAATTTACTCTGAGCAAAAAGCTGAAAGATGGCACGTCGAAAGTTATTACTGCTGTGAAGTCTGAGGAGGGCACTCGGTTTACTTTTAAAGGTCTGGATGACGGTGAATATACGTTGACTGAGACTGTGACCCCGGAAGGCTACAATACCATTGACCCGATTACCTTTAATGTCAGTGCAGACCATGAAATTACTTGGGATGGAACGGGCAATCGTAACGATTTGCTGAATAGCCTGACCGGTAATGAGGTAACAGGTGAAATTACATTTGCAAAGAACGCAAATGTTAATGGCTCTCTGGTAACGGATATTATCAATAAGTCCGGTACAGTGCTGCCCTCCACCGGCGGCATGGGCACCACGGTCTTCTACGTCGTTGGCGGCGGCCTGATGGCTGTGGCCGTGGTCCTGCTGGTGACCAAGAAGCGGATGGAGAACAAGCGCTAAACCAAACCCCAAAGCAAAAAATATCCTGATAACATTAGGGAGTAGCCCATGAAAAAGAACCGCAGTACCATAATTTTAATCCTGATCTTTCTCGTGGGTCTATCCGTGATGTTATATCCCACCGTCAGCGATTATGTCAACCAGCGCCACCAGTCCCGCGCGCTGGCCAGCTATGACGAGACGGTCAACGAGATGTCGGACGCGGACTATACCGCCTATTTTGAGGCGGCGGACGCCTACAACCAACGGCTGACGGCCACGCCCAATTCGTTCTTCACGCCGGAGCAGGTCTCCGGCTATGACGAGACGCTGGACGTCTCCGGCACGGGCATTATGGGGTATATCACCATCCCCAGGATCGGCGTGGAGCTGCCCGTCTACCACGGCACCAGCGATGGTGTTTTGCAGGTGGCGGCAGGCCATCTGGAGGGCAGCAGCCTCCCCGTGGGCGGGGCGGGCACCCATGCGGTCATCTCGGCCCACCGCGGCCTGCCCAGCGCCAAGCTGTTCACCAATCTGGACGAGCTGGAAGCGGGCGACACGTTCACCATCACGGTGCTGGACCGGGTGCTGACCTATGAGGTGGACCGGATCTCCATTGTCCTCCCCACCGAGACGGATCTATTACAGCCCGTAGAGGGGCAGGACTACGTTACCCTGATGACCTGCACGCCCTACGGCATCAATACCCACCGCCTGCTGGTGCGCGGCCACCGTGTCAACACGCGGGAGAGCCAGAAACATGTCCGTGTCACGGCGGACGCGACACGGATCGACCCCATCATCACGGCGCCTGTCATTGCCCTGCCCATGCTGGCAGTGCTGCTGATCTGGCTGCTGGTGACCACACGGAAGCGTCCGAAAGCAGGCAAACATGAGAAAACGACGAGAGGTGACCCCCATGAAACAAATTCGTAAACAGCTGGCGGCGCTGCTGCTGGCTGTGGCCCTGGCGGCAGCGTGCGCGGCCCCGGCGTTTGCCGCCGCCACGGCCGCCAACATTGAGCTCACCCGGAAAGGCAGCATCACCGTGACCCTCCGGGATTCCGAGAGCGGGAGCGCTGTCTCGGGCGGCAAGCTGACCCTGTATCAGGTGGCCTCCATCAGCCGCCAAAATGGAAATTTAAGCTACGATTATACAAATGGTTTTGAAAATTGCGGCGTTTCCCTCGGCGATCTTTCGGAGAGCGACCTGGCCCGGACCCTGGACGACAAGCGCCCGGCCGACAGCAAAGGGGAGACGCTCACCGTGGACACCGATGGCAAGGCCGTCTTCTCACGGCTGCCGCTGGGCCTGTATCTCGTCGTCCAGAGCACCGCTTCCACCGGGTATGAGAAGATCAACCCGTTCCTGGTGTCGGTGCCGCTGGTGGAGGAGGACACGTACCTCTACGATGTGGACGCCCTGCCCAAGGTGGGCACGCTGACGCCCACCACCCCGCCGGACGTGCCGGAAGAACCCGACAAACCGGAGGAACCGGACAAACCCACGGAACCCGAGAAGCCCACCGAGCCGGAAAAACCCACCACGCCGGAAAAGCCCACCACGCCGGAAAACCCGGACAAACCGGAGACTCCGGATCTCCCCGAGGAACCGGGCAAGAACACTCCTCCGGGTGCCGACAACCCCGATGACTGGGTTCTGAACGGCCGCCCGGATAAGAACAAGGCTCCCAATCCGGGCAACCCGGACGACTGGGTACTGAATGGCCGCCCGACCCTGCCCCAGACCGGCCAGCTGAACTGGCCCGTGCCGGTGCTGGCGGTCAGCGGTGTGCTGCTGTTTGCCGCTGGCGGCGGCAGGCACCTGCCTCATTGCAGCGGGCATCCTGCTCCGCAAAAAACACTGAGCCATGCAGAAAAGACGACTTGGAACCATCCTCATCCTGCTGGGAGCGCTGCTGCTGGCCGGGGCGCTGGGCCTGCTGGGCTACAACCAGTGGGACAATGGCCGCGCCCAGAAAGCGGCGGCACAGGTGCTGGATCAGCTGGAAACGACGCTGGACGAGCAGGAGAACCATTTGCAGCTTCTGGTGCCCACCCAGGTGGACGACACCGCCCGGGAAATGACCGTTACCGCCATTGATGGCTGGGATTACATCGGGTATCTCTCCATCCCGTCCATCGGGCTGGCCCTGCCCGTGATGAGCGAGTGGAGCTATCCGGGCCTCAAAATTGCCCCAGGGCGGTACGCGGGCTCGGTCTTCACGGACGATCTGGTCATCTGCGGCCACAACTATGCCCGGCATTTCAGTCCTGTCAAGCGGCTGGCGGTAGGCACCACGGTGCAGTTTGTGGATATGGACGGCCGGGAGTGGGACTACACCGTCTCCAAAGTGGAGACCCTGCAGCCCACCCAGATCGAAGAGATGGTGGGCAAGGCGGACGGCGATGACTGGGATCTGACGCTCTTCACCTGTACCACCGGCGGCAGTGCCCGCTGTGCGGTGCGCTGTACCCGGGTGGAGACGGCTTCCTGAAGATTCCAAACCGGAATAATTTATGCGGATATTACAAAAAAGGCGCGCTCTCTTTGGGAGAACGTGCCTTTTTTGCATGTTATGTTAGGTTCCGGGGGAGATTAGTAGTGCAGCTGGTCAGCGGTCAGAGCTTCCAACACGGGCAGCATGGCGGCTGCTTCCGCCTTGGCCTTGGGCAGGTCCATATCGCGGTAGTTGCCGCACTCCACCTCACTGGCACCGGGGACGGCACCCTCAAAAGCGGCCATGAAGCGGAACGAGTCCACGGTCAGGGCCAGCGCCTCGGCGGGGGTCAGGCCCCGGGTGAGCAGGTAAAAGCCGGTGCGGCAGCCCATGGGGCCGACGTAGATGACGCCGTCCTTGTAGGCGCTGTTCCGCGCGTAGGTGGCAAACAGGTGCTCCAGCGTGTGGGCCGCGCCGGTGGTCAGGTAATCGCCCTGATTGGGCTTTTTCATCCGGATGTCCCAGGTCAGAACATCGCCGTCCTGGCGGCTCAGGTACATGCCGCGGTCCAGTTTGGTGTGGTCCACGCAAAAGCTTGCGATCCGTTCCATTGCTACTTCCTCCCAATCTTTCAGGTGAAATCAGGCCTGCAGGCGCTGCACGCTGCCGTGCGCGCAGTCCACGGCCACCATCAGGCCATCACGGATGTGGCTGGTAGCACCGGCGGCACCCACGATGGTGGGCTTGAGCAGAGCCTTGCCGGCAATGGCAGCGTGGCTGTTCAGGCCCGGCTCCTCGACCACGATGGCGGCGGCGTCACGGACGTAGCTCAGCATCTCGTTGGAGGTGGAGGGCACCACCAGGACCATGCCGGGCTTGAACTTGGCCCGCAGCTCGTCCAGGTTGTGGCAGACACAGGCCTTGCCGGTGGCGTTGGCCAGGGCAGAGCCCTCAGGGCCGATGCCCACGCCGGTAGCCAGGCAGTTGCCGATCATGTGGATCTTGATCATGTTGGTGGTGCCGGACACGCCCACGGGGACGCCGGCGGTGACAACAGCCAGCTCGCCGTCGTGCAGGTAGCCGTTCTCCTTTGCCAGGCTGGTGGGCATCTCGATCAGCTCATCGGTGCTGTGGGCCAGAGCCATCATCAGCGGGGTGATGCCCCAGGAGATGGCCAGCTGACGCTGCACCTGCTCGTTCATGACGCAGGCAATGATGGGCTGTGCGGGGCGGTACTTGCTCAGCAGGCGGGCGGTGTTGCCGGACTCGGACACCGTGACGATGGCGGAAGCGTTGACGTCCTTGGCGGTCAGGCAGGCAGCGTGTGCGGTTGCGTCGCTGACGCTGATCTGGCCGTTGCCGGCATCCACCAGACGGTTGTCGCGGTAGTGCACCTCGTTCTCGGTGCGCTCGGCAATGGCGGACATGGTCTTGAGGGCCTCCACGGGGTAAGCGCCTGCAGCGGTCTCACCGGAAAGCATGATGGCAGAGGTGCCGTCGTAGATGGCGTTTGCCACGTCAGAGATCTCGGCACGGGTGGGCCGGGGGTTGACCATCATGCTGTCCAGCATCTGGGTAGCCGTGACAATGGGCTTGCCAAAGGAGAACGAGCGGTCGATGACGCTCTTCTGGATGCCGGGCAGCTCGGTGAAGTCGATCTCAACGCCCAGGTCGCCACGGGCGACCATGACGGCGTCGGCGGCGGCCAGGATGCTGTCGATGTTGTTCACGCCCTCGCGGTTCTCGATCTTGGCGATGATGCGGATGTTGGAGTCGTACTCGTTCAGCAGGTTGCGGATGTCGTACACGTCCTGTGCGGTGCGCACAAAGGAAGCGGCGATGAAATCAAAGCCCTGCTGCACGCCGAAGATGATGTCGTCGCGGTCGCGCTGGCTCAGGTACGGCATGGAGAGGTGGACGCCGGGCACGTTGACGCCCTTTTTGTTTTTGATCTTGCCGCTGTTCAGCACCTCGCAGGTGATGTCGGTGTCGGTCACGTTGGTGATGCGCAGCTTGATGAGGCCGTCGTCCAGCATGATGGTGCCGCCCTCGTGCACATCCTGGGGCAGGTCCTTGTAGGTGATGGAGCAGATCTCCTTGGTGCCCTCCACCTCACGGGTGGTCAGGGTAAAGGTCTGGCCTGCTTCCAGCATCTCCACGCCGTTCTTGAACTCTTTCAGGCGGATCTCGGGGCCCTTGGTGTCCAGCAGAGCAGCCACGGGCTTGCCCAGCTCGGCACGGATGGCTTTCAGGTTGTCCAGGCGGCCCTTGTGCTCCTCATAGGAGCCGTGGGAAAAGTTGAAACGGGCCACGTTCATGCCGTTGGCGACCAGCTCGCGCAGCACGCCGTCCTTATCGGTGGACGGGCCCAGGGTGCAGATGATCTTTGTTTTTCTCATATAAAGTACCTCCAACTACGTCTCTTCAAATTTCACCCTATCACACAGCGGAAACTACATCCTCCCGCTGCTTCTGGCAGAGCCAAACTGCCAGGGAAAACGCTTGATGGTTTGTTTGTTCAAAACCCCACCACCTTATATTATAAACGCTTGGATACAATAGAGCAAGAAAAATATTTGCTAAGAAACCCTTAAGATTTTATACCAACCGCCAAAATTGGTTGAGCGGTCGGTTTTGGCCCCTTAAATTCGCTGAAACCATGTCCGAGTGAACGATGTTGCAACAAAAGGCTTGCACAAACAGCCAACTGCGCCTATAATAGAGCTAAGAAAAAGTCTCACTTTTTGGGGTGCATGGTGCCCCGGGAGCAGGGACCCGAATTTTGAAAAAACGGAGGAACCACTGCAAATGGAAAAGCGTGTTTTTCTGATCGTTCTCGACAGCTTTGGCATTGGCGCGGAGCCGGACGCCCCCGCCTTTGGCGACGCGGGCACCAACACCCTGGGCGCGATTGCCAAGCACCCCAACTTCCACTGCCCCAACCTGCAAAAGCTGGGCCTGTTCAACATTGACGGCGTGACGGCAGGGGAGAAGAGCCCCGCCCCCGAGGGTGCTTTTGCCCGCCTGCAGGAGCAGAGCATGGGCAAGGACACCACCATCGGCCACTGGGAGATCGCCGGTGTGGTCAGCCCCAAGCCGCTGCCCACGTTCCCGGAGGGCTTCCCCGATGCCCTCATCCAGGAGTTTGAGGAGAAGACCGGCCACAAAGTGCTCTGCAACAAGCCCTATTCCGGCACCCAGGTGCTGAAAGATTACGGCGAACAGGCCATGAAAGAGAATGCCCTCATCGTGTACACCAGTGCTGACAGCGTGTTCCAGGTGGCCGCCAACGAGGAGCTGGTGCCGGTGCACGAGCTCTACCGTTACTGCGAGATCGCCCGTGAGATGCTGAAAGGGGAATACGGCGTGGGCCGTGTCATCGCCCGGCCCTTCCTGGGCCACACGGCCGATACGTTCTACCGCACCACCAACCGCCACGACCTGAGCCTCAAGCCGCCCCGCAAGACCATGCTCGACCTGCTGAAAGACGCCGGCAAGGACGTCATCGCGGTGGGCAAGATCTTTGATATCTTTGATGGCGAGGGCGTCACCGAGAAGATCAAGACCACGGGCAACACCAACGGCATTGCCTTTACCAAGGCCCTGCAGACCCGTGATTTCGAGGGCCTGGCGTTCGTCAACCTGGTGGACTTTGATATGCTCTACGGCCACCGCCGCGACGTGGCGGGGTACGCTGCCGCCCCCACCGAGTTTGACCACTTCCTGGCCGACTTCATCCCCGGGATGCGGGAGGACGACCTGCTGATGATCACCGCCGACCACGGCTGCGACCCCTCTTACACCAAAACCACCGACCACACCCGCGAGTATGTGCCCTACCTCATCTGCGGCAAGGGCGTCAAGCCCGGCGTGGATCTGGGCACCAAGCTCTGCTTTGGCACCATCGCCCACACCATCTGCGATTACCTCGGTGTGGACGCTTCCAGCCTGGACGGCCAGAGCGTGCTGCCGGAGATTTTGAAGTAAGCGGATTCGAGAAAAGCAAGACCCCCGTTCCGATGGAACGGGGGTCTTGTGATATCCGGGTTTATGCAGCGTCGCTGGCAGCGTTGGGATCCGTGGCCTCCGAAGAGCTGGAGGAGCCAAACAGAGCATCCAGCACCGTGGAAGCGGCCTGATGCAGGGAGGAGGCCGCCTGCTCCAGCTGTTCCTGACTGGGCATGGAGATGGCGGGGCTTTCGCCGCCCGTCTCGCCGCTCTGCGCAGGCTGGGCCTCGGATTCTGCCGGTGCTTCCGTGGAAGCGCTCGGTTCACTATCCGCCGGGGTCTCCGGGGTGGTTTCCCCATCGGCGGGAGTCTCTTCCGGGACACTCTCGGCGGGTTCTTCGACGATCACGCTGTCCGGGGTCTCCTCCGGCACGGAGACAGCCGCGTTGGGGTCTGCCGTCGGGGTGTGGACGTCGGTCTTCTCCGGGGTCTGGCTGGTGCTGGTCAGCTTGTCTTCCCCGCCCAGCACAGCTGCGACAAGGGCTTTTGCCTCGTTGACGGAGTTTTCATCCGGTTTCATGACATAGAGGCTCTGGCCCTTGGCGGAGTAGCACTTGCTGCTCTTGGCACCGGTACCGGTCACGCTGTAGCTCTGGATATCCCAGCTGGACAGGTCGCCCAGCTGCATCCGGACCAGGGCCGAGATCTGCTCCTGGGACAGGCTGGTCACAAAGCAGTCCGCCATTGCATCCATCAGCTTGGAAAAGCTCATGAGCAGGGCCGGGGACTTGAGTTTTTCCGCCATGGCGTCAATGACTTTCATCTGGTTGATGCCGCGCTGGATATCGCCGGTCTTAAAGGCGTGGCGCTCCCGGGCAAAGGCCAGGGCGGATTTGCCGTCCAGATGGTTCCAGCCCTCGGCAAAGGTGGTGGGGTCGTAGTAGCCGGGGCTGCCCACCGAGGTGAACGCCTGGTCGGAGTAGACATCCACGCCGCCGATCGCGTCGATGATGCTGATGAAGCCTGCAAAGTTGATGCGGATGTAGTGTTCCACATTCACACCGTAGAGGTTGCCCAGCGTCGCCATGCTGGTCTCCACGCCGTACAGGCCGGCATGGGTCAGTTTATCCTTGCTGTCGGTGCCCGCCAGGTCTACATAGTAGTCACGCGGGGTGTTGATGAGGGCCACCTGCTTGGTCTCCGGGTTGACCACCGCCAGAATGTTCACGTCGCTGCGGGCCTTTTCGGTCAGCTCACCGCGGTTGTCCACGCCGCTGAGGTAGACCACGAACGGCTCTTTGGTGATCTTATTGGCTTCCGCGCCGGTGATAAGGCCGGAGGTGACATTATCCAGTGCGGCAAGGCCCTGCTGTGCCCAGACACAGCCCACGGCCAGCCCGGCGCAGAGGAAGAGGGAGAACACCCGGGACACAGCGCCCGGGGTCTTGTACTCCTGGCAGCGCTTGACCAGCAGCCAGAGCAGCACCAGCAGTGCCGTGATGAGGATGAGATACAGCGCAGGCAGCATCTGGGTGCGCCACAGCTGCACCAGAGCGCCGACGCTTAAAATTGCCTGTAATACCAGCAAAATAACGCCTCGTTTCGGGGTCGATTCGCCCGGAATGGTCATCTTGTGCTCCCGGGGAGGCTCCGGTGCCTTGTGGGAGGGGGGATTGTTCCGGGGCGGTTTGGGCGGCGGAGACTGGGGCTGGGGCACCTCCGGCGCAAAGAACGCCGAGCTGTCCACCTCAATGGTCTTGTCGTCCTCGTGCCGCGCGCCCCGGCGGATGTGCCGGGAAGTATCGTCCGGGTGGGAGGAACGGTCATTTTCATCGAACATGAGAATACTCTCCTTTGACAGTGTGCCTGGCCATGGGTCAGGACACGGGAACAATGGTCAGCACGGCGCGGGCCGGCAGACAGGTCGCGGTCTGGTCTTCTTCCCGCAGCCAGCCGTAATGCTCACAGATGTGGTCCGGGCAGGGGGAGTCCACAAAGCGGGCGGCTCCGTCCTGCACCTGAATGTGCACGGTCAGGTAGCCGGTGTCCACATCGTAGGTGGCATCCTTGCACCAAATCATACCGCGGCAAAACAAAGAGGGCGCATCACCATGATGCACCCTCTTGTTATCACGATATTGTTTCATTCACCTTATCCTGTCGGCAGCCCTGACCAACCTCTCATCGGCCATGATGGCACGGCGGGCCAGAAAATAGAACACCGATGCC
>OGUN01001729.1_pt1 | contig 14546 bp, 21 predicted proteins | sample 1553621 | NCBI WGS metagenome assembly OGUN01 (sample SAMEA2580300, study PRJEB22360) | human gut metagenome | biome: human gut; feature: human-associated habitat; material: faeces | place: Denmark | collected 2008/2010
CCCCATATGTCAAAGCTAAAACCGGGCTGGGCTGGGCGCGTGAGAACACCAACGATGAGGATGCGGGACGTGACGCTGGAGACGTGATGCACCCCAACGTAAAGTCTCATCAGCGCAAGCTGACGCTAAAGCTGGGGCCTATGCCGTTTGAAACGGCGCAGCAGCTTGAAGCCGACTTGCAAGGCGGTGACGATGGCGTATCGGTGCAATACCCCGACCTTCTGGACGGGGTATGCACCCGCCTGTTTTACAACACCTCGATCACAGCGGCGATTGAGCGGTTTACTGATGAGGGTATCAAGTTGGACGATATATCCTTCACGCTTATCAGCGTTAAGGAGGCGACGGTATAATGCAAAGCCGCCCTGACAACTGGGCGGCGGTATTCGCCGTCCCGCACGTCACAGAGTACCGTTTTCTGATTGGCGGCAGCGAGTATCGAGAATCCGACATTCAGGGAACGCCCATCATCGAAAAACCCCTCATGCAGGAGCCGTGTATCGGGCGCTGCTGCACAGGTTCGCTGACCATCGCCGTGCGTCCGCACGCAAACGAAACCATCCCGAAAGCGGCTTGCGTACAGGCGTTTTGCAGGCTGAAAAGCCGGAATGGAAATACGGTCACAGACTGGGTAAAGCAGGGCAAATACTGGGTTTCCCGGCGTTCTACCTCCGGCAGTCTGGTAACGCTGACCTGCCGCGACGGCATGATGCTGGCCGGACGTACCTACCTCGATAAAACGCAGTATACCGTCTGGCCCGTGGCTATGGCAGACGTTTTCAACGAGATTGTCAGTCTTATGGGTGTAACCGTTGACTCGCGCACGGTCATCAAAACAGGCGGGGACTACAAAGTCGCATATCCTAACGAGGATGTGCTTATGTCGGAAATTCTTTCCATGATTGCCGCGGCGCACGGCGGCAGCTTCGTTATGACAGAGAAGGGCGAACTCAGGCTTGTACAGTACCCAGACACCGATTCACCTATACAGGCACTCGGCACAGCGTACATGCAGTACACCCCTCTTTCAACCGGCAAGAAAAGCATATCGCGTATTACGCTGACAGATTCAGCGGACAACCAGTTTACCTACGGCAATGACAGTGGTATCGAGCTGGCGGCGGGGTGCGAATATGCTACACAGGAAATGGTGGAGAGAATAGGCGCGAGCTATTCGCTCAAGAGCGGGGTACTGTTCGTATCAGACGGTGCTCTTTCAAACGGCGTACTTACACTTTCCGACGAAAGCGCTCTGCAAGGCAGCGTTATCGTTCTCGCTTCCAAAACAGGGCTAATCGGGCGCAGTTTTATCCCCTACGAACTTTCGGGCACATATCTCGACCCGCTACTTGAAGTAGGAGACACCTTTTCCGTCACGCGAAAGGGTGAAACTATTCTTCTGATTGCCGCGTCAATCAGCATTCGATGCAATCCTTCTTTTGTCTGCGACCTGCAAAACGGCGTCGCTGATGACGATGAGGACGAAGTACCGTATGTCAGCGCCGCAGAGCTACAAGCAAAGCGCTATGTCAGCACGGGAAAAAGTTACTTCGGCAACCGCATCAATCGCAAGGAGGGCTTCGTCAGTGAGCTGCTGCACGATGGCGCGGCCGCTGCCCGTTTGATTGCCAATGCAACGACCTTCTCCATGCAGCGTTACCACGACGGCGCATGGCAAGACTGCATCTACTTCGACGCAGTTGAACAAAAGTATCGCCTAACTGGCGATGTAACGGTTGAGGGCGCAATCACATCGGTTGACCTCGCTACCAGCGGCAAAACGGTCATCAACGGTGATAACATTACGACTGGCACACTGAACGCGCAGCTCGTCAAAATCAGCGGGTCACGAGATTTCTACTGGAACAATGACAACATCTACCTCATTGACCCGACCAGTGACCAGCGGCAGATCCGCATCGGTGCATTCGACGGAACAAACCTTGGTATTGGCTTCACAAAGGACGGCGGCAAGTCATGGTCTACCGCCCTTGATTTCAACGGTCTGCACATTAACCAACAGGACGAATACTCCGGCGTGATGCTGACTGCCACAAGCATTGCTTTCCCTGCGGCGGCAGACGGAACGGTAACAGGTGAAAAGATGTTCACGAGCAACGTCGCGGCATACACGGGCAAAGCCTCCGTCGCGCCGACCGTTGCAAGCGTGACGGGTGCTCCAGAAGGTATGACCGTTACCATCGGCACGGCGCTGGAAAGCAAAGAAGTCCCCATCACAATCACCGTAGCCGATGGCGTAACGTTGGGCAACGCAGATTCCCTCAACGGAGTACTCAGCGTGAACGTTACCTCCCCTGTTGTCGTGACTCTTCGCATCAACTGGTGCAAGGTCAACACTGGCGCAAAGGGTGCAGACGGAAAACCGGGCAAAGACGGGACAAATGGCAAGGATGGCACAAACGGTAAGGACGGCACAAATGGCTATAATCAGGCAGTCATCACGCTCTATCAGCGCCTCGCCTCCACCCCTGAACCTCCCACCGCTGTAATAACATACACCTTTGCAACCGGCGAACTGGCGGGAGACATGGGCGGCTGGAGCCGAACCGTCCCAGATGGCGAAAACGCATGTTACACCACATGCGCCGCCGCCATTTCCAAAGAAGCGTCCATCGCCATTCCCGCCTCTGCATGGACTACCGCCACTAAGTTGGTGGAAAACGGCACAAACGGTGCGGACGGAAAACCGGGCAAAGACGGGACGGACGGTAAGAACGGTACAGACGGCACGAACGGCTACAATCCCGCCGTCGTTCATCTACAAAAGAGCAGAAAGTGCCCCGGACGTACCTGCCAGCGCACTTCTGTACACCTTCGCCACCGCATCCCTGACAGGTACATTGGACGGCTGGACACAATCTTTGCCCGACGCGGACGGCAACCCATGCTGGGTCATCCAATCCCAAGCTGTGGCGCGAACGGCAACCGTATCCGTCTCCGTCTGGGCAGCCCCGATAAAGCTGGTAGAGGACGGCGAGGCAGGTGCAAAAACCTACTATCAGGGCACCCCGCCCACCGACGCAAAGGAGCAGGATCTCTGGATTGATACAGACGACAACTGCAAACTGTACCGATATAACGGGACGGAATGGCAGTCTGTACAGGACATGAACATCCCACAAATCCTTGAACAGCTTATTTCCGTCAACACTACTTTTTCTGTTTTGCAGGATTCCATCGAGAGCAAGGCATCGTCAACCTACGTCACGAATCAGTACGACTCATTGCTTAAAACCTTCAACAGTACGTTAAAGCAAACAGCAGAATCCTTGCAAGCGGAATTTGAAGCGACTGCGCAGAACGCCGCGGGTAGCGTAGACACTAAGTACTCTACACTGATTCGCGCAAGCAACGACGGCGTGGAAATCGGCAAGTCCAACAGTGCTTTCCGTACCCTGCTGACAAACGAACGGCTCTCATTCAGGCAGTACAGCGGCTCGGTTGCAACAGAGGTTGCGTACATCAGCAACAAAAAGCTGTATATCACCGACGCGCAAATCACAAACAGCCTCGCTATCGGCGCGCAGGGCAAGAACACGTTCGTATGGGCAAAAACATCCAACGGTCTTTCCTTGCGCTATGTAAGCGCGGAAAGCTAAGGAGGACAAAGAACTATGCCGTCAGTGGTCTTTTCATCGAGCAGTATTTCCCCGACCAACTCCTACCGAAAACGCGGAAATACTGTAACCGCTTCTTTTTACCAGAGCAGCGGCAGTCTCCCCGGCGCGGGCAGTTCAATTCAAAGTGTGGTCGTGTCGTTCTCCGACATCACGGTTTATTCACAGACAACGGCCGGGTTCTCGACAAACTACTTTGAGGTCAGCCTCGACCTTGACAGCGCAGGTTCGCAGACGCAAGTCGCGTACAGCGTCAGTTCCGCGCTTCTCAATTTCACGGGCGGCAGTATCACCTTTACGGTGTGGGGCGGCGGTAGCAGCACGAGCAACGTCCTAAACGTCCGCACTGGCTGTACAATCACCATCACCATCAACTACTCCGCCGCTTCCAAGTCTACCGGCTACCTCAGCGCGTCCTCCATCGCGCAGGGCAACGCAATCGGACTGACTCTGAACGCTTATGAGGACAGCTATTGCCACATCGTGCGCTGGAGTCGAGACAGCACTCACGCGCAAACGCAGTATCTGGATGCAGGAATAAGCTACACGTCGATGAGCATACTGACGAGCTGGCCGACCGGTACGGCGTATGCACAGCTCGAAACGTACACGGATGACAGCTACTCATCCTGCGTGGGCACAGAAGTCTATTCATTCACCATCACGGTTGACCCTGCGAGCATTGTGCCGACCGCGGGTACGCTGTCAGTTGCTCTGGTACAACCCGCAACTGTCCCGTCAAACTGGGACGTATATGTAAAAGGGTACAGCACTGCCAAGCTGACACTAAGCGGCAGTTCTCCGGGCAGCGGCTCGTCCTACAAGAACATCCTGCTTTCCTGCGGTTCTCAGCAGAAAAGTTCGCAAAGTGAAACAACCTTTACGACGAATGCGCTGATGGAAACCGGGATGCTGACGTGTAAGGCAAAAATTACGAACGCCTACGGCAATGCAGCATCAGCAACGGACAAAACGATCACCGTCTACGACTACTTTTCCCCGATTTTCGCGTCTCTTGCGGCGTACCGATGCACCAGCAACGGCACACCAAGCGACACAGGCGCATACATCAGCGTAAACGCAAGCGTGACAATCGCAAGCGTAAACGGCAAAAACAGTCTTGTAACGCTCCAAGCACAGTATGCTCCTGCCGGGTCCGATACATGGAGCACCGCGCAAGCTATCACCAACGGATCCGCAACCGTCATCGGCGGCAGTATCGGCGGCACGAGTGGCTATCAGGTACGGGTTACGGCAATCGACGGTCTGCAAAATCAATCTGGCAGCTACTCTCAAACGACCGTTACTGCACTAACTTCCGACCATGTTATTTTCTGCATGGACGGCGGGCTGAACGTCAGTGTCGGTATGCAGGGCACGAGACAGCGCGCTGTGCAAATCAACGGTGACTGGGACATCTACCACGGTGCTACCAAGCTCAACGGGACGATTCCCATCAGCCGTGGCGGAACAGGCGGAACGACTGCCGCCGCCGCGCTGTACAATCTGATTAACGCGCTTTCCGCCGTCACGCCCGTTGCGGGAGACAGAATCCCCTTCATGGATGCAGACGGAAAGACAGCGGGCTATGTGACGCTTACGAACCTGCTGACGGCGCTCGGCTTCTCCAATGGCATCCTCCCGCTTGCAAAGGGTGGTACGGGGTCAAGTACCGCCGAAGAAGCCAGAAGCAATCTGGGCATCACACCTGCCAACATAGGCGCGGCGGCAACATCACACTCGCACAGCGGCAATGACATCACATCGGGACAGATTGATTTGGCACTACTGCCGTTCAAGTGCGCATGGGGCACAACATACGTTACGGGGGTTTCATGGGCCTCTGTTTCCTACTCAAGCGGCTCAGGCGCGTCGAGCTTTTCGTCTACGCCTGTTGTCATCGTGTCGTATGGCGACGCGGCTAACGGATCCAGCGCCTACGGTGTAAACGCCCTTAAAACGCAGGCTATCACCGGCAGCAACTTTCAGGTATGTATGTCAGGTGGTTCGGGGTCGGGCAGCCGCGAGGTACACTGGATCGCAATCGGCACATAACGGGAGGTGCGGTGCATCATGGATAAAATCAAGTCTACTGCGCAGGCGGCGGCAGTTGTCCGCGCAATCAAAGACGCTCTGAACCAGCTCATTGTGCAGGGGCGCGATAACTGCTACATCGTCGTGGCGTGCGATAACGATCTTAACGCTCTTGCTGCGTATCTGCATGATGAGATTGACAAGGAGAATATTGTAAGCGGAAAGGAGAACGAAGCGTGAAAGCAGTAAGTGTTGAACCCGTCGCCAGACGAGACGGAAAAACGGTAGTCCGGGCGCTCATTGTGGCGAGCGAAACGCCCGAAACGCTCCCGACGACGGGGCAAGGCATCGAGGGGATGAGCATCGAGCAGGTGTTCGCCCCTTTTTCTATCCTGTACGTTACGGCTGACACGGACGAGAAGGTGTATATCACCAACGAATCCGGCGTGTTCGTACCGCAGTAAGGAGGCGCGCACAATGAGCAAAATTCTGCAACTCGTACTGCCGTTCTGGGTCATGGCCCGGAAATACGCAAAGTCCTACACCGACTCGCGCATGACCGGGCTGGTGGGGCTTGCCTACGGACTGGCCCTTGAAAACGGGGTAATGAAAATGACCGTGTATGACAGTCGTGCCATCACGGCATCCCTCGCAAACGGCACATTCATCCTGAACAACCAGCAGTAAGAACGGAGGGAAAAGAACTATGGCAAATTACGTTGACCGAATCAGCCTGAACGGCAATACTGCGGACATCATCGGCATCTCGAACGATGGCTACTACCCCGGTGTTGACCTGACGGTGAAGCACGCGGAAGAAATCGCGAGCTATGACAACGTGTGGGCGTGGATTAAGGCGCGCATTACGGCGGGTAACTACTCGCAGATCCATGTGGCGGACTACATCCCCTTCACTACTTCCAACAATCGCGTTTTCAATGCGCAGGTCGCGGGTATCAACCCGTATACGGGCTATGGTGCGACGGAACTCGGCAACCACATCGACTTCGTGACCCGTGAGCTGTGGCCGGAGGCGTTCCAGATGAACCTTATCATCATCAACAACGGTACGTCTGAAACGCTGAAAGATCCATGGTGCGCAAGCAACGGCTATCTGTTCGTCAACTCTCTGGCGGGGCAGGTTCCCAACAGCACGACCAAACCGTTTGAAATGGTGGACAAGGACTATACGGCGGACGGTATTTACTACTACCTGCCCGATACACTGAAAAGCGTTATCGCGGACAAGTTGATTTATACGCAGACGCGCTATCACGAGAGCAACGTCCTTTCCACCGACAACGAAAAGCAGTGGACGAACGTAGGTAAGCTGTGGCTTCCCGCTGAGTTTGAAGTCATGGGCGCCAAAATCATGACTACGAAATCCAGTATCCGCTCTTCGCTCACAACATGAACCGCGTCAAGCGCGTTCAGGGCGGTAACTTGCGGAGCTACTGGTGGTTGGCTTCTGCTTCTGGCGGCACTACCGCCGGCTTCGTGGCTGTCAGCCACAACGGCTGCGCGTACGCCAACAACGCGTCCGGCACGTATCGCGCTCCCATCTGCTTCCGAATTTCCGGCTAATCCGAAACAATCCCGCCACCCCCTTGTGGGTGGCGGGAACGCAGGAGGATGCCGAAAAAATGACGCTTAATGACATGGAGCGCGCCTACATGTCGTGGCGCGGTATCTTCAAGGAAAAAGACGCGCACACCGTCCTGAGATCAGTTGATCTGCTTTACTTTGACTTGTTCGCGGTTAAGCCGTGGATTAGTAAAAAACAACGTCGAAAGGAGAATCATCATGCCTAATACCACAAACAACACTCAGAACTCCACCAACGCACTGGGCGAAATCACCGCCCTCAAATCGCTGCTCGCTGATAGCGATTACAGCATCCTCAAAACCCTTGAAGGTCTGCTGGCCTGTACCAGCGCCACCGGCATCATTGCCTTTTTGAAGGATGTGACCGCCGACATCAAGGACATTGCGACCAAGCGCGCTGAGTGGCGGGCGCGTATCAACGAGCTCGAAGAGCAGTTTCCTGACCTTGCCAAGGGCGGCAGCTAATACGCCAGTCAGCCGCACAAACGGAGGTGATGAACCGTGCGGCAACTGATTATCTATCGGCGCTTCTTCACGAACGCAGATTGCTATACCCGCGGTACAAAGCAGACCTCAGTCGGGGTACAGGTACATAGCACGGGGGCGAATAACCCGTATTTGAAGCGCTACGTTCAGCCAGATGATGGACGGCTGGGCAAGAACACCAACGGCAACTCGCACAACCGCAAAGGGCTGAACGTGTGCGCATCCGCATACATCGGCAAGCTGGCGGACGGTACGGTGGCGGTCTATCAAACTCTCCCGTGGAACTATCGCTGCTGGCTGTCCGGCAGCGGTACGAACGGAAATGCCAACAAGCTCGGCTACGTTGGTTTTGAAATCTGCGAGGACAACAAAAAGGACGAAGCGTACTTTCAAGCGGCAGTCATGGGTGCGGCAGTCGATCTGACTGCGCACCTGTGTATGCTGTTCGGTACGACCCCGCAAGCCGTCGTTCGCAACTTTTCGCAAGGCGCGGCGCTGGCGGTCATGGATCACCGAGAGCTGAACAGCCGCAAGCTGGCGAGTAATCACGGCGACATCCTGCACTGGTCCCGTCTGTACGGCGTGACGATGGACACGTTCCGTGCCGCCGTTGAGGAGGCTATGCGGGAGGGCGTGAGCGTGACGTACATCGACTGTGACAGCGGCAAAGCTGAAACCGTCGAAGGTCAACCCAACGATAATAAAAGTGAGGTGAATCCCTTGCATCAAGCAAAAGTTACCTGTCCGGGCAGTTATCTCAACATCCGGGCGGCCAAAGGCAAAAACGCAACCGCACTGGGACGGGTAAACCGCGGTGAGACCGTGGACGTGCTGGACGATACGGACGCGGCGTGGTGGCAGGTGTGCCACGGCGGCGTGACCGGCTATGCTATGACGGGCGATAATGGCGAAACCTACCTCACCTGCATCAGCGCAGAGGAAGCGCCGGGAAAAACGGAAGATGACGAAGCTACACGCGGGGACGAAGAAAAAATCGAAATCAGCCGAGCGGAGCTTGAAGCCCTCCACGTCCGCATCGGCGAAATTCTGGGGGTGTAACCGATGGACACAACCATCGTGAACCTGTCCAATTTGGAAACCACCATCCTCTTTGTTCTGGGAGTTTTGGCTGCCCTTGTGGCTGGGGATGAAAGTGTGGAGGGCCTTCCGACACCTTTTTCTTCGCTGCCGTTCTATGCAAGAAGCGGGTCAAAACGACCGGCTGAACCGTGTGGAGCGCGTGGAAGCGGCGCATCAAACCCGCCTCGATGCCGGAGACAAAAAGTTTGACAAGCTGTCTGCGGACATGGCACAACTGCTCAAAGTGCAGAACGCACTTTTGATGCACGAGATCACGGGAAACGGCATTGAAAAGCTGAAAACCGTGAAATCGGAACTCGACACCTACCTCGCGACCCGAAATTGAAAGGAGAATAACCTATGAAGAACATGAAGAAACTGTTTACCCCGCTGATGCTGACCCTGTTTCTGGTGCTGGCTGCTGTCCCCGTCATGGCTCTGGCGGAGGGCGAAACCGCCGCCGCAACTCCGACCGAACCGCTGACGTGGGCATACCTTGCCACCATCGCGGGTGCGGGCACCTTCACACTGCTTGTCGTGCAGCTTTTCAAGGTTCCGCTGGACAAGGTTTGGAAGATTCCTACCAGAGTATTTGTGTACATCGTGTGCCTCGCTACCATGCTGCTTGCGACGGCTTTTACCACCGGTCTCACGATTGAGAATGCTGCGCTGGCAGCCCTGAACGCTGTCCTTGCCACCTTTACTGCCATGGGCGAATATGAAATCACCTTTGCCAAACTGAACAAATAACGCTTATGAGCGCCCCGTCGAAATTGGCGGGGCGCGTTTTTTTTGTGCCGTGAAAATGGTAACATTCTCCCCCAAAAAGCGGGAACATTCTCGGAAAAGTGGTAACATTCTATGGGAACAATCTTTTTTATGTTACCAGCGAGCGGGAACATTCAATTTTTTCCAATTCGAGAATGTTCCCGCGAATGTTACCAAGAATGTTACCAGAAAAAATCCTAAAACCCTTGAAAAACAAGGCTTTTTAAGTGAGTGGTAACATTGGAACATTCTTTCTTAATAGACTTTACAAATATGGGCGTTAGGGGCGCGCGCGAAACGCCTATCCGCCTGATCGTGCCCGTCTATACGCGCGCGGGCGCGCGAGAGTTACCAGTGGAGAAAAAGCGGGATGCCGACGCTCGAACGGCAGGATCGCCCGGTCTGGCTCACAGTTAAAAATATTTTTCCAAACCACTTGACAAGTTAAATTTATTGTGCTATCATTCAGTCATCAGCTAAATATATTGAGCTGAACATAAAAGGAGGTTGCCCATATGAAAAACCTTGTCAAGGTGTGCCGCTTCAAGGATAACGCTACCCGTCTGTATCAGCTTCCGACCTGTGTCGTTCTGGAACGCGGAACGATCGTTGAGGTGGAGCTGGCGAACGGCTCTACCGCCCTCGGCGTGACGGTCAGCACGAGCTACTGTGGTGACTACGAAGAGCGTCTGCTCCGTGACATGTTCAACATCTTGCCCGCTACGGATTTCAAGCGGGTGGTGGCCATTTACGACCGGCAGGAGGTCGCGTGGGGTGAAGCCGACAGCGCTGATGAAACCACCGGTGAAGCCGCTGACGAAACCGCTGACGAAACCGCCGATGAGACCCTTGACGCGACCACTGGTGAAGCCGCTGACAATCAGTAAGGACAGAGGGAGGGTTCAGCATGGACACGAAACGCAAGCTCGGCGTGATGAAGGAAATCGAAGCCGCAAATAAGCGGCACGTCGAGGAATGGAAGCGCGAACAGGCAGGGCGCAAGATCACGGGTGTTCTGGTGGACGTGAAAACCGGAACTGTGGCCAAAGCGACCGTTGAAAAGAATCTCGACAGCTATTACGAGATTCTCAACTGCCGCTGCATCGACGTCGTGTGGCGCGGCATAGGCGGCAAGCGGTTCTACATCGTCTGTGATGATGAAGCCCTGCTCACTTCCGATCCCCGCGTGAGCGCGGTCGGCGTCAATGGTGAAATGATGCTGGCGGGTAATCTGTTCGTGGTGCAGACGGACGGCGGGGATGATCTGCAAAGCCTGACGGAGGCAGAAATCCGGCATGTGCTCCTCAACGCGAAGTGGCTTGTCAGTCTCGTTCACCACGACATCCGCTGCGTCCTGACCAACTGTACCTACTGAGCGGGAGGACAGACTATGGCAAAAGCCGCTCGAAACGTCGCCTCAGAGCAAAAGCCGTTTTGCAAGCGGCTTTTGTCTTTGGCGGGCAAATACAGCATTTGGGAGGTCTGGTCAGACTTCATCAACGTCTTTGCTCTGGCCATTTCAAACAGCGTGGACAAGGTGCGTTTCGATGAACGCGAGGCCCTGTACCGGCGTATTATGGCGAAGTATGACGCGAAGGAGCGGGAGGTTTTCCCGCTCCTTGCTGCTGATGTGGTGTCCGCGCTTGAACAGAACCCGGAACAGGACTTTCTCGGCAGCGCGTACATGGAGTTGGAATTGGGCAACGATCATGCTGGACAGTTTTTCACGCCCTATGACGTGTGCCGCCTGATGGCTGAGGTAAGCGTCCCCGGACTGGTTCAGCAGGTGATTCAGGATGGCTACGTCACGTTCAACGATTGCGCCTGCGGGGCAGGGGCTACACTGATAGCGGAGTGTCACGCCGCGGGGAAGAGGCTGCGGCTCCTCGGCCGCAACTGGCAGAACTGTGTGCTGGTTACGGCGCAGGACATTGATTTATCTGTGGGCATGATGTGCTATATTCAGCTTTCGTTGCTCGGTGCGGCGGGATATGTTAAGATAGGCAATAGCCTGACAGACCCCATGACCGCGGGTGACGACAGCAAGAACTACTGGTACACGCCCATGTATTTTTCAGACGTGTGGCGCTACCGCCGCATATTTCACAGCATCGACAGGCTGATTGGGCGCGAAAAAGATGCGCCCGGAAAGGATAAAGAAAATGGTTCATGAAATGACAGGCGACCTGCTGTCCTGTGATGCGGATTACATCTGCCATCAGACGAATTTCTATGGCGTGATGGGGGCGGGTGTTGCCGCGTCCATCCACAGCAAGCTGCTGTCTCCTGCCGCGTACAGCGTGTATCAGCGGCTTTGCCGCAAGATGGGGCGCGATCTGCTGGGCGAGGTGCAGTACCTTCCGGGCACTTCCAAAGAGCCGGGAGGACGGTCGTACATCGTGTTCAACCTGTTCTGTCAGGATGATCGGGCGCGGGCAGATAGAGGCTTGACCCGGTATGACTGTATGCGCTCCTGCTTGGAGCAGGTGGAGTGCTGGGCACGGGAAAACGGCTGTAAGCGTGTCGCCCTGCCGGGGAATATGGGCTGCGGCATTGCTGGCGGTGACTGGCGCACGGTGCGTCAGATCATCGAGGACATATTCGGCAAGTCACCCGTGCCCTGCACCATCGTGTGGTGGAAGGGGCGCGCCTAATGAAGATGAACCTCAATGGGTATAACGCCTATACTGCCATCCACAATGGCGGTCTCTACAAAGCCACCGTCTGGCGGACGGACGGCGAATATCCCTTTGAACTCCGGGTGTACTACGTCGATGACGCGGGCGCAAGGCATGAGGAGTTCTGTAAGTCTTACAAGACCGCTTCTTCTGCTTTCGGGAAGCTCCAGCGGTATTTCAAGGGCGAGAGCGCGGTCTGGTCTGCGGACTGAAAGTTACCAGCAACTTGCCGTCAAGTTAAAGTGATCAGGCGTGAGGGTCAATGACTCTCACGCCTGCTTTTTTTTTATTCTTCGTCGTTCATCGTCGGGGTGACGACCGCTTTGATGTACTCCGTCCGTCCCGTTTGGGGGAAGCGTATGCCGCTGAAATGCCCGCCATTTTCGGGTAGGACAGCACATAGGGCAAGCGCTCGTTCTTGCACGTCGCCACGATGGAGGCGGTGCGGAAATAGTCGTCGCTGGTCAGCTCACGCGGCGGCACTTCGTCCTGTGTAGCCGTCATTTTGTACTTTCCCGTCTTGCGGATGGCCGATAGCACTTCATTCGTCACCCAGTGTTTGAAGCGCTTTGCGGCGGGGGGAGCTTGCTGGAGAAAATCAGGCTGTACGGCCCGGATTCGTTGATGATAGTCATGTTGGGGTTCCCCCTGAATACCGTCACGAATCGTTACGGTATTCTTGTTCTTGTCCTCGTCGTCAACGTGGGCACCTAACGTCTTTCGCGGATTGGAGTAGCCTAACGCCACTGCAACGTCGCGTCCGACGAACCGCGGTACGTCACCAATCATCATGGAGCGGACAGCACCGAACTCGTTATTGGCGAATGTCTGCAATTCATTCATGCGTCCATCGCCTCCTTGATGTTCTCCGTGCATTCGATAACTTCGCGGAGGAGCGCATCGGAAATGCGGTCATCGGTGTCCATGCGGTCGCATACGATGGCGAGCGCCTCATCAATGACGGCAATCTCGCGCAGGATGATTTCTTTTTCGTTCACAAAAAGCACCTTCTGTCAGTTAAATATTCTTGACTTTCTGCTGACAGGGTGGTATGATAATAATGGATTTCATGCCATCCCGTACAGTTGGTGTCACGCCATCATGCGTGGTGGATATGGGGTCTTTGGAAGTAAGCGCTGACGCGGCTCAAACGTAACGGCGCTTACTTTTTTCGTCTCGCAACAGTAGCAATTCAAGGGCTTCACGAATGGCTGCGCCTTTTGTGACATTTCGACGTACACAATAGGCCTCAAGCCTCTGCTCGGTATCCGCATCGAGACGGATACTGTATCGCACGTCCTTGGGGTTGTCTACTTTGGGACGCCCCATTTTTGTTGGCATCGTATCGCACCTCCTTCTTGCCACACCAAAAGTATAATAAACGCGTGGCAAAAAGTCAATCTTTTTTTATGAAATTTCTTCCAAATCTTGATTCTATCATATTTTCGCTCGAAAGTTAAATATTTTTAACTCAAAAACGCGGGCAAGATATATTTACATAGCTGCATTTCGGCAGCGCGGATGATACCGGTCGGGGTGGGTAGATTGTCCACCCTGACGAAGCCGGGTTCTATGGGCATAAGAAAAAAAAGCGCAGGAACGTAAATGATCTTGCGCGTTATAGATTACGCCGCTGACTTACGATTGAGGTGCGTGTTGAGGATGGGGTGGCAAAACACCACCACCCCATCCTGTCGATGATGCCCTGAACCGTGGTATCATCTGATTCAGCGTGTGAACCCAAAGTGCTCTCGTTCACACTCCCAAAAATCAAAACAGCGGAGGTTTTACACTTCCGCTGTTTTGTATGTGAGCACAAATACGTCTCCGAAAATCAACATTTCAGGTTCGTACCTGTGCGCTATGGTGGAGGTGAAATCCCCCGAACCGTCCTTGGCAATGATATACATCGTTATTCTCCTATCATTCCATGTTTTTTCATACTATTTTCAAATGAAAAGGCGCAAGCAGATGGCGCAGGTGAATTTGAAAATAGTATTAGCATATCCGCCGTCATTTTCGCGAAAAACTCCGCCCCGGCGCGCTGGGTATGTGTGTCGTCCTTCGACCCGTCGGGATAGGCGGGGTACAGCCCCGGTTCAACGTTCATGTACAGCGGATACGTCGCTTCCTCGCCCATTTGGCGGAATTTTGCCATGCTCTCCGCCGTCACGTCCAGAAGATGGATGTTGCGCTTCTTCGCCAAGCGGCGGATGGCATCGGGATACGCCCCGTGCGCGTCCACGAGCTGGCCATC
>OGUN01001738.1_pt1 | contig 14517 bp, 5 predicted proteins | sample 1553621 | NCBI WGS metagenome assembly OGUN01 (sample SAMEA2580300, study PRJEB22360) | human gut metagenome | biome: human gut; feature: human-associated habitat; material: faeces | place: Denmark | collected 2008/2010
CCCGCACGGGTCGATGCCGGGCCCATCGTCGGGTCGTCGTCTCCGGTTTGGGCGCGTGAAACCTCGGCCATTTGGGTGCGGATGGAGATGCTTTCCACCGTCGTAGGCTCCGTCCGGCCCTCCTTTGCGGTGTCGTCGTCGGAGCATCCTGTCGCTGCCGTGCCCAGTGCGAGCATGGCCAGATAGAGGATATGTCGTTTCATGATAGGCTCTTTTATATTAGAAATTGATCTCGATCGTGTGGTTTTCCCCCGCTTTGAGGGCCGGCATCGTCTTGACGACGAAGTTCCGGGGACGCTCCTGGCCGCCGATGGTGACGGTGCCGATGGCTTCGAGGGCTATTTCCGTATTACCCGGCAGCATAATCAACTGGGCATCACCGGTCTGAGGGTCACAGTAGGCATCGTACCCGGCGACCGAGAGCGCCGTGATCCTGCTGCCCGACATCGTGCCGGCGAGCGTGAATGTGAGCTTCGGCCGTTCGTGCCCCAGCGTCAGGGCGACGGCCTGCGCCGGGGCGACCTCCTTCAGCTCGGCCGAAAGCCAGTCCGCGGCGAGGAACGCTTCCTTCTCCCGCTGGTCTTTGGCGATGGCGCCGCCCTGTGCCTGGCGTACGGCCTCCTCCGGCCAGTATACCTTGACGGAGGCCAGGGCGCTTCCGTCCACCGGGAAGTAGAGCACGTCGTCCGGGGTGGCGCCCGCCAATGTCCCGTCCGCATAGATATAGGTCGTTGTCCGGGCCTTTACGCTTACCGAGGCCCCGGCCATTCCCCGAAGGCCGAAGTAGTCGTCCGCCGCGTAGTTCGCCGCCGCCCGGCTTCCCGGGCTGATGCCTGCGACGCTGAGCCGGACGGGCATCGCGGCGTCGAAGGGTTCCTGCTCCGAGCAGGAACTTCCGGCCAGGAGCGCCGCCGCGGCACAAATGAGTAAGGATTGTTTCATAGTTTATCAGGTTTAGGTTGTTTCTCCCGTGGTACGGTATAACAAAAATAGTCCGCCCGCCTGACTTAAATTATCCCGGAATTATCAAATACTATTACGTTTCCGCCATTTGCCTTCCCTGCCCGGCCGGAGGGGCCATGCGTCTTGATCCCGTGCGGGGGCTGGAAACGGAAAAGCGGCCGGATCCGTGTCCGGCCGCCTCTCCGTCCCTGCGGGTTCGGGCTATTTCCTGCGGTGTTTTTCGGCATACTCCTTGGGCGAAAGCCCGAAATGCTCGCGGAAGCATTTGGTAAAATAGGAGTGTGAGTTGAACCCTACGCTATACATGATCTCCGAGATGCGGGTGTCGCTTTGCGCGAGGTATTGCGCCGCCCGTTTGAGCCGCACGGTGCGGATGAATTCGTTGATCGACTCCCCGGTGAGCGCCTTGACCTTGCGGTAAACCTGCTGGTAGGAGTAGCGCGAAATCTCGCACAGCTCCTGTATGCCGAATTCGGAGTTGTCGATATTCTGTTCGATGGCCTTGACCAGCGTGTCGATGAACTTGTCGTTTTCCGATTCGATCTGAATTTCCGAAGGGTCGGTGAGCAGCTTCTGGCGGTATCGTTCGCGCAGTTTGATGCGCTGCTCGATGAGCGAGTTGACCCGCGTGCGCAGCGTCTTGATGCTGAACGGCTTGGCGATATACCCGTCTGCGCCTGCCGAATACCCCTCTGCGCGGTTCTCCTCATCGCCCTTGGCCGTGAGCAGCAGGAACGGGATGTGGCAGGTGAGCAGTTCCGCCTTGCTGCGGCGGCACAGTTCGAAGCCGTCCATGCCGGGCATCATCACGTCGCTGACCACCAGGTCGGGGTAGATGTTTCGGATCTGCTCCCACCCGTCGTTGCCGTCGTGTGCCGTGTATATTTCGTACTGTTCTTCGAGGTTTATGCGCAGGAAATTCCGCATGTCCTCGTTGTCCTCGACGATGAGCACCTTCGGGTTGCGCTCGGCGGATCCCGCTTCGGGCTGCCTATCTGCCGTCCCGCTGGCGGGTGCCGGGTCGACCGGGAGCGTGAACGCGAAGGCGCTGCCCCGGCCCGGGGCGCTTTCCAGGGTCAGCGTGCCGCCGTGCAGCTCGACGAAATCCTTAGCGAGCATCAGCCCGATGCCCGTGCCTCGGATCGACTCGAACGACGGATTGCTGCCCTGGTAGAACCGCTCGAAAATATGTTCCCGGTCGGCCTCCGTGACGCCTATCCCGGTGTCCGACACCTCGACTGCGGCGAACCGTCCTTCGTCGCTGCGGCGCAGCGAAATCGTGATGCCGATATGCCCGTTGTCGGGCGTGAACTTGAAGGCGTTGGAAAGCAGGTTGTACAGCACCTTCTCGACTTTGTCGCTGTCGAATTGGAAGGTGAGCTCGGGTTCGGAGGTTTCGAAATCGTAGTCGATGCCCCGGCGTTGCGCCTGGTAGGCGAACGATGCGTAAATCCTGCGCACGAACGACACGAACTCGCCCGTGCTGGGGTTGAGTTTCATCTTCCCGTTGTCGAACTTGCGCAGATCCATGATCTGGTCGATCAGCCGCAGCAGCCGTTCGCCGTTCTGCCGCATGAGCGAGAGCTGCTCCAGCTGGCGCTTGTCCCGGATCTGTTCCCCGAGGCTCTCTATGGGGCCCAGGATGAGCGAAAGCGGGGTTTTGAATTCGTGCGATACGTTGGTGAAGAAACGCATCTTGACCTGGTTCAGTTCTTCGGTCTTCATGCGTTCGAGTTTTTCGAGCCGGAGTTCCGAGAGGAGTTTCATTTTGGTGAGCGTCAGGTTGTAGGCTACGACGATCACCACGGCGACCAGCACCCCGTAGATCAGGTATGCCCACCAGCTCAGCCACCAGGGCGGCAGGATGCGCACCTCGATCCGTGCCGTGCGGTCGCTCCATATCCCGTCGGAGTTGCAGCCCCTGACCGTGAAGAGGTACCTGCCCGGCGAGAGGTTCGAATAGGCGGCGTAGTTCTGCGTGCCGCCCGTCATCTGCCACTCCTTGTCGTACCCTTCCAGCCGGTAGGCGTACTTGTTGTTCGACGATGCGAAGTTGAGCAGCGAAAAGTAGAAACGGAACGAATTTTCGTTGTGCCGCAGCCGCAGCCGGTCGCTGTGCAGGATCGAGCGCGGCAGTACGACGCGTTTGCCGATCCGGTGTCTGGGGCGCACCTCCTTGTTCCACAGGCTGAACGATGTGACGACCGTCGGCGCCTTGTCCTCGTTGAGCAGGATCGCGTCGGGGTGGTAGCGGATGTAGCCCCCGTCGCCGCCCATGTAGATATGGCCCTGCGGGTCGATGAAGAAACTGTTGTAAATCAGTTCGTCGATCCTCAGATCCCGGTTGAGGTCGCAGACGATCTTGTTTTTCCGCACCGGGTCGTACATGATGAGCTTGTTGGTCGTGGCGGCCCAGATGCGGCCGCGGCTGTCCGACGTGAGCGTGCGGATCGACTGCGAGAGGTCGAGGTCGTTGTCGAAACGCTCGAACAGCCCGCTTGCCGGGTCGAGTTTGCAGAGGCCCCGGTCGGTGCCCGTCCACACATTCCCCTTACGGTCTACGTGGATGGTGTAGATGCGGTTGCTTATCAGGCTGCGGGGGTCGTTCGTGCGCACCTTGTACTGTATGAAGCGGTCGTTGCGCTTTTCGTATTTGAACAGCCCCTCCTGCGTGGCCGCGAACCAGATGTTGCCCTTTGCATCCACGTCGAAATAGCCGATGTCGCAGTTGTCCGAGTTGATGATGCCGCTGATGAGCCGGGTCTTGTAGCTCAGGTGCGAGATACCGCCGTCGGGGCGGTAATGCGGGGTGATGAAGCAGAGTCCGCTGCTGATGTTGGTCACGATGTCGTGGTCGGCGTCCTCCTTGATGTCGTAGATGTATTTGAGCGAGAAGTTCTGGTTCGAGTGCTCGGCGCGTACGAAACGGTCGCGCGCGGCATCGTAGTAGTCGATCCCGTCGTTGGTTCCCAGCCACAGGGTGCCGTGGCTGTCGCGGATAAGCCGCTTGGCGATGCTGTGCGAAACCCCTTTGTCGGCCATGTAACGCGTGTATCCTGCGTCGCGTCGCGTGCTGTCGTACCGCAGGACGCCTTCGTTCGTGGTGAGCCACAGGCTGTGGTCGGGGGGTCCGAGCAGGTCGTTGACGATGACTTTGCGTTCGGCCCCTTTTCTGTCGTTGGTCAGGCGGACGCAGTCGATCTTCTTGCGTTTGAGGTCGAGTTTGGCCAGTCCGCTGTCGGTGCCGATCCAGACGATGTTCTGCCGGTCGCGGAAAAGCGTGCGCAGCGAGTTGTTGGGCAGCGACGTCGGGTCGGACAGCGAACTGTAATAGGCGCTGGCCTGACAGCTGCGGGTGTCGTAGAGCGTGAGCCCGTCGGCCGTTGCGAGCAACAGGTGCGTGTCGTCGTAGCTGAGGATGCTCTTTATGTCGTTGTCCGTAAGTCCGCCGTCTTCCGCGCGGAGGGTGCCGAGCGGCTGCTCGGGATGCCGGATGTCGAGGACGACCAGGCCGCTGGAACTTCCGACGTACAGCAGGTCGGGGGTGTTCTCCGGGATATACAGCGCGTTGACCAGGTTGTTGTAGGTGTCGTTGGGCAGCTTCCGGCTCCGGGTTTCATAGCGGACGAAACTGTTGTCCGTGGGGTTGAAGCGGTAGAGCCCGTCGAAGGTGCCGAGCCACAACATCCCGTGCCGGTCGGCGCAGATGCTGCGGATTTCGTTGGCCATCCGGTCGAATGCATCGGGTACCAGTACGAAATAGTTGATATAGCGTTTCCGCAGGTCGAGGCGGATCAGCCCTTCGAGCGTTCCGACCCACATCACCCCTTGCGGATCGTCGTGGATGCAGCGGATGCGCAGGTTGTTGAGCAGCCGCAGCGAGTCGTTGTCCGCATGGTATTTCACGAAACTTTCCGTCACGGGGTCGTAGAGGTCGAGCCCCTTCTCGGTGCCGATCCACAATTCGCCCGTGCGTGTGAGGTGTATGCAGTTGATGAACGAGGCGCTGACCGACGTCGAATCCCCGGGGTTGTAGCGGAACGTTTCGAAATTGTAGCCGTCGTAGCGGTTGAGCCCTTCGGCCGTCCCGAACCACATCAGCCCCGTACTGTCCTGTGCCACGGCGAAAACCATTTTGTCCGACAGTCCCGCGTCAATCGAGAGGTTGGTGAAATGGAGGTTCGTGACCTGTCCCCACAGGGGCAGCCAGCAAAACAGCAACAGTCCGGCAGCAAGGTGTTTCATCGGTCGTAATTTAAGGTGCTACGACAAATATACCTGTTTTTTGCATCATTCCGCCTGTTTGTCCCACAGGAAAACCGCACACTCTTCGGCTCCGAGCCTGACGGAGGCGCCTTCGGGCGACGCTTCGCCGCATAACCGGCGCGCCGAGGCGGGCAGCGCCCGCGAAAGCCCTATTTCGACGGCGTGCGGGCGTTTGTTGACCAGTACGGCCAGCCGTTGCGACGGAGACTCCATCAGGCGCATCAGCACCCCGTCCGCCGGGCGTGAGAAGTGCAGCGGGGCACGGTCGATCTGCCCGCGGCAGTAGGTGCCGTAGAAATCCGCGACCCCTTTGTTGTCGCCGTGCCAGCCGCCCAGCTCGATGAGCGAGGGAAGCCACACGGCCTCGCCCTTGCCGTAGCGGTGGCGGGTGCCGACCACATCGTCGCCGTGCATGGCGATCGCCTGCGCCTTGTCGGGGGTGAGGATCCCTTTCCACAGATGTGCGGGCAGGGTCGTGGCAGGGGTGTCGCATGCGATCGTAAAATAGGGTGCGACGGCCTTGTACTCGCTGATCTGTGCGCCGAAACACCTGCGCAGCGGAAAGTCGTCCATCAGGATGCAGTGCATGTTCTGGTCGTAGAATCCGGTGAGCCCCGTGGCGATCATCCGGCCGCCTTTACGGACGAAATCGTCGAGCCGTTCCCATGCCCCCGAAGGCAGTGCCACGAGGTTCGTCAATACGATCGTTTTCCCCTGTGGGTCGCTCCAGTCGTAAGCGTCCATTTCGCAGACTTCGGGAACCACGCCCCAGGCGGCGATGGCTTCATAGGCTCCCGCGAGCGATTTCATGGTTGCGCTGGCCTGGCGCCCTTCGTAACGGCCGTCGTCCGACACCGCCGCATTCTTTTGCTGCGTGCGGAGCGATTCGGTGTTGTAAAGGAGCGTGATGCCGCTCCGTACGGGCCGGGCCTCGCGGAAAAAGCTTTTGTGGGCTTTCGCCGTGCGGGCGACTTCCGAGGCCGCTGTCAGGCGGTCGCTCGGCCGCCCCTGGAAATCGAGCATACCCCATTCACCGGCTTCGAGTGCCGACGCCCGTTGGTTCAGCGTCCAGAAGATCACCCCTTCGGCGCCTGCGGCGATACCCGTCCAGAGCCATTGCGTGATCTCCCGTGCCGTGGGGCAGAGTACCTCCCTTCCGCTGGCCGTGACATTGCCGCCCTGCATTTCGGTGATCCAGAACGGGTTTTTCCCGGCTCCGGAGCGGATGATGTCGGCCATGAGCGAGATTCCCAGCGGGTATTGCGCCCGGGTGAAATAACCGAAGTGCCAGCTCAGGTGCATCGACACGCCCAGCGAGGTCAGAAACCCTTCGTAGGCGGGGAAATCGTAGTCGGCGAGGTTGTCCAGAAGCTGGTGGGGATTGATGTGTTTGTGGTGCGCAGGGTCGTGCAGATCGACCTGCGATGCGATCCATCCCAGGTACCACGTCGTGAAGTCGGTGTGGAACCGCTCTTGCGTGAAGTCGGCTTTCAGGTAGCCGTTGTCGTAGGCCGGAGTCTTCTGTGCGGCTTTCCAGCGTGCGAAAACCTCGTCGGTCAGGTCGTTTCGCCCGGGCCCCGTTCCGCCCGTCCCCGGTTCGTTCTGCAACACCCAGGTGTCGAGGGCGGGATGCCCCCTGAAGTGGCTCACGACGGCTTCGATGTAACCGGCGATTTCCAGCAGGTGGGCTTTCGAGCGGGGGAATTTGAATCCGCCCACGTCGCCCAGCTCGTCGGTCGGCGGGAAGAGCGTGGCGAAGAGTTTTACGCCGTGTTTCCCGGCGGCATCGAATGCTTTGTCGTAAAGCGTGAAATCCCACGATCCGTCCGGGCGCAGCATGTGCGCCCCGAACATCCGGATGCGTGCCGTTTCGAATCCGTGCTGCGCGAGTATCCTGAAGAACCCGTCGATCTGCTTGTCGGTCTGCCCCGGTTCGATGAACACCTGCGCCCCGATCTGCGGGTATTCGGTGCGTTGCGGGTAAAGGGGTTGGCACAGGAATCCCAACGCCAGTAACAGGATTATCTTTTTCATGGGCTATCGTTTGTTGCAAAGCCTCCGGCCGTTGCGGATTGCTTCGGATTCGTTATTGCAGGGAAGTAGCGTGAATTTATAGGCATAGCGTTTTGCCAGCAGGCGGTACTGCTCCGAGGGGCGCGCATTCAGGCTCCAGGTATCGGTTCCCCCGACCCCGGCCTGCACGCAGTCTATGTTGACCGTCAGGGCATCCGGAAGCCGCTCCACTTCGGTGACGTGACGTGCCCTGTCGAGCGCCTCCTGCGTGCAGTCCCATACCGACATGCTCAGGGGGCTGTCCCCCGCGATCTGGATGCCGCGCCCGTTGCCCTCCGTCAGCGTGAGCCAACGCACTGCGCAGCGGTTGCCGTTCTCCTGCGGGGTGATGTAGTCGTGCATGAAGTCCCCGGGCGTACCCCGGTAGAGGCCGATGAAAGCACCGCACGAGCGGTCAGAGTAATTTTCCTGGGGCCCTTTGCCGAAGTAGGCCATCCGCCCCAGTGTATTGGGAACCCGGGTTCGGAGCCCCGCGCGCAGCGGTTCGGGCAACTGCCCGGCGATCTGCAGGTCGTATGCCACGGCCAGCGCCCCCGTACCGTCGAGTGTATAAACCAGCGTCAGCCGCACGCTGTCGGGAACCCCCTTTTCGACACGCACCGTCCCTGCGGCTTCGTCGATGCGGATGCCTTCCGTCCGTAACCTTCCGGGCATCTCTTTCCAGCATCCGGCGATCTGCCCGACGCGCCATCCGCGCCAGTCGTTGTCGGTCGACGCCCGCCAGAAGTTCGGTCGCAGGGTGTCGCATACCAATGCCTTCCCGTGTGCCGTATAGCAGACCAGGTAGCCGCTTCTGCGGTCGATTTCCGCCCGGACACCCGCGGCGCTCAGCACGATGCGCTCCCCGTCCTGTGAGACGGCCGCCCTGCCTGCGGCGGGTTTATGCGCGGGAGCCTTGTAGAAAGGCAGTCCGAACTGCTCTTGCGCAGCGATGTGCCCGGCCCCGGCGTAAGGGGTCGCCCGTTTTTCCCGGGCCTGTACGCGGAGCAGATATTCGGCGCCGGGTTCGGGCTCGAAGGGGCGGAACCCGACGGTGGCCGGGGCGCTCTTGCCCGCGGGCGTCGTCGGCACGTCGAAACTGCCGCGCTGCAATACGCCCTTGTCGGTCGATATTTCCCAAGTGAAGTCGTAGCGGTCGGTCGGGGAGAAGAAATTACGGTTGTGTACGACAACCCTTCCGGCAGCAAGGTCGTCCGCCGTGAACCCGATGGGCTGGAATACATATTTGCACTCCAGTGCCGCGGGCTTCAGCGTACGGTCGGGGTTGACGATGCCGTTGCAGCAGAAGGCCGCGTCGTGATGCTCCCCCGCCGGTTCGAAATCCCCGCCGTAGGCCCAATAGGTGCGTTGGCAGGTGTCTTTTTTGACCAGCCCCTGCTCTGCCCAGTCCCAGATATGGCCGCCCAGCAGTCCCTCATGGCTGCGGATGACCGTCCAGTAGTCGTTCAGCCCGCCGGTCGAATTTCCCATCGAGTGAGCGTATTCGCACATCAGCACGGGGCGGTCGATCCGCGGGTTGAGGGCCATGCGCTCCAGCTCCCCGACCGTGGGATACATGCGGCTCACGATATCCACGTAGGCGGGGTCGGTCGGATTGCCGCCGTCCTGCGGCTGTTGCGGGGTGCCCGGCTTCCCGTCTGCGGGGGCGGCACTAGTGAATACGGCCGCCGAAGTGCGCCTGAGGGGTACGTAAAGCGGGCTCGCAGGTTGTCCCTGCGCCCCTTCGTAGTGGATCAGGCGCGTGGGGTCGTAATCCTTGGCCCAGCCGGCTGCCGCCGCGTGCGCCGGGCCGCATCCTGATTCGTTACCCAGCGACCACATGACGATGGAGGGGTGGTTGCGGTCGCGGACGACCATCCGGCTCACGCGCTCCAGGAACGGGACGGCCCAGTCCGGGTCGTTCGAGAGCTTCCCGCCCGAACCGTGGCTCTCAATGTTGGCTTCGTCGATGACATACAGGCCGTAGCGGTCGCACAACTCGTAGAAATAGGGGTCGTTGGGGTAGTGGGACGTACGCACGGAGTTGAAATTCAGCAGTTTCATCAGCCGTACGTCCTGTTCCATCCCTTCGCGCGTGACGGTCTTTCCCGTATATTGGTCGTGGTCGTGGCGGTTTACGCCGTAGAGTTTCACGGGAACGCCGTTGACCAGCATCTCGCGTCCGCGGAGCCGGACGTCGCGGAACCCGACCTTGCAACTGCGCGATTCGGCGACCTGCTCGTCATCGTTGCGCAGGGTCAGCACGAGGGTGTAGAGCGCAGGGTTCTCGGCGCTCCATTTTTCGGGCGCCGCGATGCGCTGCTCCATCAGTGCGAAGTAGACGTTGTCGCGTTGCGGGTAAGCCTCCGACAGGATTTCTTCGACCGGTAGTCCCATTTCACGGCCTTTGGGCGTCCCGTCGGGGGCATAGAGTTGCGCCCGCAGATGCCATCCTGCCGCCGGGGTGCCCTCGCGCAGGTCGATCGTGGGGCGTATCTGCAACAGCGCGTCGCGCATGTCGCCGTCGAGCAGCGTCCGCACCCCGAAGTCGCCGATGGCCACATCGGGTTTTGCGGCAAGGTATACTTCGCGGTGTATGCCCGCCATGCGCCAGTGGTCGGCATCTTCGAGGTAACTGCCGTCCGTCCATTTGAAAACCTTCACGGCGAGCGTGTTCTCGCCCGGTCGCAGCAGGCCGGTGACGTCGAATTCCGAGGGCAGGCAGCTGTCCTCGGCATATCCTGCCAGGGTGCCGTTGACCCAGACGTAATAGCCCGAGTATACGCCCCCGAAGTGCAGCACCACCCGGTCGCCTTCCCAGCTTCGGGGTACGGTGAATTTTCGGACGTAGCATCCCGTCGGGTTGTCGCGTGTGATCGACGGCGGCCTGAACTCGAACGGATAGGGGATGTTGGTGTATATCGGATACCCGTAGCCCTGCATCTCCCAGCACGAGGGAACTTCTATCTCGTCCCAGTCTCCGAGGTCGGCGCCCGGTTGCCAGAACCCTTCGGGGCTTTGGGCGGCGTCTTCCGCAAAACGGAATTTCCAGCCACCGTCGAGCGGCATCATCCGTGATCGGGCGCGGTCTCCCGCCAATGCATCCTGCGGGGTCTTGTAGGAGTAGGAGGTGGCCCGGGCGGGCAGGCGGGGCAGGGTGTTGACGTGCTGGTCGGCCGGGGCGTCCCACCCGTCGGCGGCTGTTGCGGCGCCGTATGCAAGCGTGCACAGGAGGATTGCCGTAAGTCGTTTCATAGTTCGGATAAGGTGAGTTTTCGATGGAACAAATATAGGAATACTCCACCCGCCGGATTTGCACGGATTTATCAAAAAATAACAGAAAACCGGCCTTTCGCCCCTCCTGCGCCGTTCCGACGAAAATGTGTTAGCATCTGCGGAACCGGTTATATTCCGTGCGCGGGGAATTTCCTACTTTTATCCTGTCGCTCAAACCTAAAGACTACGACCTATGAAACGACTCATCCTTTTGACCTGCCTCCTTGCCTTCGTGTCGGTAGCGGAGGCGTGGGCCAAGCGCCCCGGGCGCTCCTTCAGGCGCTCTTTCGTCCAGGTAAGCGCCCGGGATCCCCGTTATTTCTGCCTTTCGGACGGGCAGCCGTATATCCCCGTGGGATGCAACATCGCCGCGATGGGGTCGGTTGCCGACATGGAACATTACCTCGGGAAGATGCACCGCAACGGCGCCAATTTCGGCCGCGTATGGCTCAATACGAACCTCTTCGAGATCGAAACCCGTTACGGCGAGGTGGACACCGCCAAGCTCGTGCGCATCGACCGCCTGCTGGAGCTCGCCGACCGGTACGGCATCAAGATCAAGTTCTGCATCGAGAGTTTCCGCCATATCCGGCCGGGCGTGAACAAGTGGGACACCAAAGCCTCGTACCATACCTCGAACGGCGGCCCGTTTGCCGATGCCGACGATTATATCACTTCGCAGCGTGGTGAGGAGGAGTTCCTGCGCCGCGTGCGCATCTTCCGCGAGCGTTACGGCGACCATCCCGCCGTTTTCGGCTGGGAGCTGTGGAACGAAATGAACGCCGTGGAGACGCCCGAGGAGCACCTGCGCGCGTGGAATGTCCGTATGCTGCCGCGTGTGAAGGAGATCTTCCCGAAAAACCTGGTGATGCAGAGCCTCGGCTCGCTCGACCGGGAGTCGAGCTTCCCGATTTATGAATTCATCAACCGCCTGCCTCCGAACGAGGTAGCGCAGGTGCACCGCTATATCGACGAGGGTGCCGAACTGGCCGTGTGCGGCGCTCCGGTCGACAGCATGGCCTCCGATGCCATCGCCGTGCTGCGCGGATACGGCCTCCGCAAACCGATGCTGCTGGCCGAGTCGGGCGCCGTGAAACCCGTGCATACCGGCCCCCATCCTATATATAAGGTAGATACGATGGGTTCCGTGCTCCACGACGTGCTCTTCGCCCCCTTTTTCAGCGGGGCCGCCGGGCCGGGGCACCTCTGGCATTGGGATCACCATATCGACAAGCAGCATACCTGGTTCCAGATGGGGCGCTTCGCGCGTGCCGTCGAAGGTGTCGACCCCCTTCGCGAAGGGTTCGAACCCGTGCGCCGCGATACGGCGGGGCTGCGGGTCTATGTGCTGCGGGGCGAACACACGCTGCTTGCCTGGTGCCGCGATACGGTGAGCACGTGGCGGCACGAGCTCTCCGAACGCATTCCGGCACAGCGGCTGTCCGGCCTGCAGGTCGACTTCACACCGCTGCTCGGCGGGCGCAGGGTGAAGAAAGTGCGGATCTACGACCCCTGGCGGGACGAGTGGGTGCGCGCGTCCCGCCGTGCCGACGTATCGCTTCCGGACTTCACGCGCTCGGTGGTCGTCCGGATCGAATATTGAAGCGCAGGAGGGTGGATGATGAAAACGGACAAATAAATGATAAATCCGTTCTTTATATCCCTGTTCCGTCTTCCTAAATTTGTTGTAACGAAAACCCTGAAGCATACCCAAACCTATCAGCCTATGAAAGAAAAAGACGCTCCGACCTTTTCGATTTTGTGATCCGGCCCTCTCGGTGAACCTCAGTGCGGGCCTGTCCCGCGGCGGCGATTCTCCCCGCGGGACCCAATCAACCAACTACAACCTAAATACCTATGAAAATGAACCATTATTTGAATGTGCCGGGGCTTCTGCGCAGATTCGCGAAGATCGGGCTGGCTCTGCTGCTCGTCCTGTCGGTCGCTTTCGGCGCCGGTGCGCAGGACGTCTCCCCTGCCAGGGTCTCCGGGACGGTCGTCGACCAGCAGGGCATGCCGGTCGTCGGGGCCGGAGTGGTCGTCAGGGGAACCCAGACTGGCTCCGTGACCGACCTCGACGGGCGTTTCACGGTCATGGCGGCCAAGGATGCGACGTTGACAGTTTCATTTATCGGCTATACCACCCGGGAGGTGCCCGTAGGAACTCAGACCGATATCCGCATCGTGCTCGAGGAGAATGTCCAGAGCATCGACGATGTGGTGGTGGTCGGCTTCGGCACCCAGAAGAAGGAGACCGTCACCGGCGCCATCGGGCAGCTGTCGGGCAAGGAGCTGATGCGCTCCCCCGTGACCAATATTTCCAATGCCCTCGTTGGGCGTATCGCCGGTATGGCCGCCGTCCAGAAGACCGGCGAAGCCGGCTTCGAAGAGTCCACGATCCGCGTGCGCGGCGTGGGGACGTATGCCGGCGACCAGAACCCGCTGATCGTCATCGACGGCATCGTGCGCGACATGACGGCCTTCAACATGCTCGACCCGAACGATGTGAAGAACGTCAACGTGCTCAAGGATGCTTCTGCGACGGCCGTGTACGGCGTGCGCGGTGCCAACGGCGTCATCATCGTGACGACCAAACGCGGCCGCGAAGGCAACCTGAAAATTTCGTTCACGGCCAATGTCGGCTTCACCTCCCCGACGACCCTGCCCAGCCTGGTCAACTCCTACGATTATGCCGTGCTGCGCAACGAGGCGTTCGCCAACGACGGCAAGCCCGACGACATCAAGGTATTTTCGCAGGACGAACTGTGGAAATTCCGGCATAACCGCGACTATACGCCCTCCGAGGTCGAGGCGATGGGACACCTTTCGCCCGAACAGAAACAGGCGTTGCTCGACAGTCCCGCCATCTATTACGGCAGTACGGACTACATGAAGCGGATTTTCGACGCCGGGGTGTCGCCCCAGCAGCAGTACAGCGTCAATATCTCCGGTGGTACCGAAAAGGTGGCCTTCTTCACCTCGGTGGGGTATTCCAACCAGAAGAGCCTCACCAACGACTTCGGGTTCAGCGATGCGGCCTCCAACTCGGGCAGCCACAAGTATAACTTCCGCACCAACTTCGATTTCAACATCATCCCGCTCACCGAGATCAATGTTTCGCTCTCGGGGCAGGTGCGCGAGACGAAGATCATCACCGACCGCAACAGCAGCGTGGACATGTGGGGCCGTTACCGCGACCTGATGCTCAACATCTACGAAGCCCCGCCCTTCTCGGCGCCGGGCGTCTCCGACGGCCGCATCATCACCGATTATGCCGGCGGTACGATCATGGACAGCAACAAGGGCGCATGGGGCAAATCCCCGATCGCCTACATGCTCGAAAAGGCACAGGCGCGTATTAACCAGAGCAGCCTGAATACCTCGATCCGCATCCGCCACCGGATGGATTACCTCGTCGAAGGGCTTTCCGTACGCGGAGCGTTGTCGTATGACCATTATTTTACCAAGACGCTGCGCGTTGCGCCCAACCTGCCCGTCTATTCGATCACGCGCAACCCCGCCGATCCGGCCGAGCTGCTCTATTACGGCGGCGAACACAATGCCAAATCCTACGAGGAGACCGGCTGGGGCAAAAACCGCAAGGTCTATGTCGAGGCCGGCATCGACTTCAGCCGCGATTTCGGCAAGCACGCCGTCACGGCCATGGCGCTCGTCACCGGCGAACGCTACACCTCGCCCGGGCGGAAGTACAACGCCCCCCGCGGCTATTACGGTGTGGTGGGGCGTGTCACCTACGGTTACGACCAGCGTTACCTGGCCGAATTCAACATGGGTTACAACGGTTCCGAGAACTTCGCGCCCGGCAAGCGGTTCGGGTTTTTCCCGGCCGTTTCGGTAGGCTGGGTCGTGTCGAACGAACCCTACTTCCCGAAGAACGACATCCTCACGTGGCTCAAGTTCCGCGCCTCGTACGGGCAGACCGGCAACAGCGAGATCGGC
>OGUN01001742.1_pt1 | contig 14507 bp, 30 predicted proteins | sample 1553621 | NCBI WGS metagenome assembly OGUN01 (sample SAMEA2580300, study PRJEB22360) | human gut metagenome | biome: human gut; feature: human-associated habitat; material: faeces | place: Denmark | collected 2008/2010
CCGCCGCCACTTACCCCGGCGCAGTCTTCCAGCTTCGGCGGCTGGACGGAAAAACCGTCGTATACACGACGCACTGAGCGAGGTTTTCAGAGCGCCCGACCTGCGGACGCTCTACAAAGCCCCGGCAACGGGAAAGAAAGGAAGTAAAAAAAATGTTTTGGTTTCTATTCTCAGCAACAGCCGCCATTTTGGCGGCATGTGTGCCCGTCATGGGCTACATGGCGACCTTTGGAGGTGCTGACGATGAGCTATAACACCGATCACCTCTATCAAATGAGCGCGGAAGACGTTGACAGCGCGCTGTCTGCGTTTTCACGCCGCGCCGCCCATCATCAAGAAGGCTGGCAGCTGCTGATGGCCATCAAGACCCGTTCCGGTCTGGTCGGTCGTATCTTTGACCGCCGAAGCGTCGAGGCCGTACAGAAGGCCGTTGGAGCCGGTTACGCTGTGTCCTACTACATCCGGGATTACAGCAACGGCCACCCTCGAACCCTGCTTATTGAGAAGCTCGACGAGCAGGGGCAGAAAATTCCCGGCTACCGCTGGCATTGGTATTTTGAGCTAGCCAGCGCGCAAAACCCGCGCTTGACCGCTGAAAAGATGGAAGAGCGCTTGGCCTACTACCGCGATCAGGCGGCGCACTATCAAAAATGTGCAGCCGAACTACCGCGGCTCGTTGGCCAATATAACAGCGCATGCGACTATATGCGCACCGTTCGCGACGAACTGAGCAAAATTTTAATTTACGCTGAATAATGTTAATGCTATAATATAAGCGCAGCCCATCAAGGGGCAGAAAGGACGAAACACCATGAAGAAGTATTATGCAGTCAAAGGCACCACCAACCTGATCTTCGGCAGCCGCGCCAAACGTGACGAGTACATCGCCGCCAACCCAGATTATCACCCCGAAGAAAATCATGTTTGGGCTTCCGACGAAATGCGCATTATCCTAGGCAATTCCGACATCACTGCCGAAACCGGACTTGAGTACCCGCTGGAAGAAGCCATTAAACGCAACTGGGAAAGGATCATGCGCGCCGCCCGGATGTTTGGCGTATCGGGTTATATGGTGCAAAGCGTCCGTATCCAGCGGCGCGGCACAGAATGCGTCATTACTATCAAGGGATGGAACTGTTCTGAAATCCTCGTAGGCTTTGACCCCGCGCAAGACTGGTCAGAAGAAAAATTGATGACCCGCACCGTCACCTTTGACGGCGTGGAAGACGGCGACCTGCATGCTGATGATTTTATGGTCGATCTCGTCAGAAAGTAAAAAAAATCTCCGGTTATGCCGGAGATTTTATTGTTTCGTCTCTTCGTTTTACGGTTTTCCTTGCAATGTTACGCGCAAAAAAGCCCGGCCTTTAGCCGGGTTTATTTTTGCTGTTCGCCGCCCTGTATATTGCCGACTTATACCGAAACGCCGTCCGCTTGTGGATTCCCGCCTCTGCGCATGCGGCCTTGAGCGGCCTGTCGTCGATGTAATACAGCCGGATAAACGCCCGCATCCCCTTGATGTATTCGCCCTGCTGGGGCTGATACAACACGATTCTGTCAAGCGCACGCAGCGCTTTCCGCTGAGCGCGCAGAAAAGCCGCATGCTTTTCATGCAGCTTTTCCTTTGCGTTCATCTCGCTTATCAATCCGGCTTCCAGCCCGCGCACCGCGCCGCGCTGTTTGGGCATCCCGTCGATATCGCTTCCCTTCGCGCTCCGGTTCTCATACCTTTCCAGCTCGATTTTGTACTCATACGCCGCGAAAGAGCAATCAATCAGCGCTTGCGCGTCTTTTCTGTCCGCCCGCATTTCGTCCTCCATTTTTCCCGGTCGAGCCACGTCACGCCGACCGCCATAGCCTGCCACATGTCGCCGCGAAAGTTGTAGAATGTATCAGGGTTTGCCTTTGTTCCCCGTCCGCGCTCTTTGTCGTGCCGCGCGAACCGTCGGATGAGCGAGGCGCGAATCTGCCCGTCTGCGTGTTTGGGCGCAGTCTCCGGCAGCGGCGGCAGCCCGTTCCGCTTTGTTGGAATAAGATAAGATCGTTCGTCCCGCCGGAAGATCGACCCGACCATCAGCCCCCGAAGCGACGCCTGCAAACTGAACCGGCCAAACGCCTTGATCGTCTCGATGGTGCTTTGCCCCATCACCGCGCCCGCCGCGCTCCTGTCCGTGCTGCTGTATCTCGGCTCGATGTCCTCGATGATGACCGCATCCAGCCCCGGCGCGTCTGCGATGATGGACAAGACCACATCGTTCCCCACCTTGTCCGCACTAAGGATTTGGTATTGATCGTCTAGGATGACGTAGGCGCTTTCCGCCGTTCCGGGGTCAATGGCCATTATTTTCACTTTGCCCTCCTTTTCTGCCGGTCAAGTTAGCGCTCGTGACTGCGCTTTTTGCCCGTGCCCTCTAGACAAGCCGTGTAGCGGTTTTCCAGCGCCATCTTTCGTCCGTCGGCATACGCCTTGTATCTCTCGCATTCCGCGTGACAGCCGACCTCGCGGCTCGCGCAGTCGCGGAACGGCGCGTCATTCACGGCTTTTTCGCCTCTCTTTCCCAAGTCTCAATACTCATTCGTGGGACTATCGCGGTATATATTTTCCCGCATTTCTCGCAAACGTTTGTGAAGGTATAATTTTCTTCATCGTGCTTCACCTTGAGCCGCGCGTCTGAATACATATGTCGGCAGAGCTTCTGCCTGATTCGCGTCATCAGCTTTCCCACGGCGTTCCCCGCCTTTCCGCTTCCGTCGGCTTGCGCAACCAGCAGCGCCAGGTTTTACCATACGTATTAAAGATATCCTGTCTCAAATCAACATTTCCAGAGCCAGCATACATAAAGCTCTTTTCTGCAAATGCTGGCTCTCCTTCGTAATCAAATGGGCTGTACCTGTTTTCGCTCCATAAAAATCCAGTATAGACTTTCAGTTCTTCCAACGTCAGCACGCGGTTCTTCGGCTCAGCGCGGCGCAACGACACGGCTTGCAACCGCTCTATGATTTCGTCATTCGCCGTGTCTCCGGGAAACTCTATGCGCGGCGATGTGCTTCCACACGTCACGCACCGATACTGCGCAGATAAAAGCTCCCACTCGGGCGTAATCAGAGAGACGTGGATATGCATCCTGTCTCCGCAATATGGGCATTTAGGCGTTTCGCTCATTGCTTCCCGGCTGATGTAATCACTCATGTTCAGCCCTCCGATTCCACGCTTCACGCGCTTTTTCTGGGAGATATGTAAGCCCAGATGTTGCGCAGCACCTATTGCATACCACGGTATACGCCCAATGCCGTTTTTCCGTATCTTCGACCTCTTCATGGTCAACGTTTATCTCTGCCGCGCCCCCGCAAAACGGGCAGGGCTTCAATTTGATCTCATCAGGCGTTTTCATCGTTCTTCCTCCGTTTCCGCTCCTTCTCGATCTTCGCATCTCCCGGATTTAAGTTGCAAAACCAAGCTCACAAGCTCATCATTTGTCACGTTTTCCTTGCCAAATAAGAATTTTTTAAGTTGACGACAAGTTTCAATCGCCGAAATCGCCGTTCGTTGCTGCTCAATCCACTCGGGCTTCTTCGCGTCCTTCTCCGCCGCCAGCTTTTCCAGCATATCGGCGGCTTGCGGATTTATGATGCTGCCGCAGTCGTAAAACCCATAAAGTGTGCAACCGACGCAATTCGCGCTATCGCAGAGCCTCAGCGACTTGACCAGCTCTTCCACGCTCAACTGCGGAATTTCAGGCTTCTCTTCCGCGTATTTGCACACCTCCGGGTGTTCGCTCGTCGGGCATACGTCGCCACGATACGGACACTTACCATTGGTGCAGACACCTTCAAAATCGGCGTACCATTTACATTTCATCAGTCATTCCTCCCACTGTTCCGACATCGCCCGTGCGACGCCCGAAAATGTTTTTGCTCTGTTCTTAGCTCTGTCCGTGGTAAACATTCCTCTGTACCTTTCTCCATGCTCGCCCGAATACGAGCCGGAAGGACACCATGTCGCAATCGGCTCAACCTCGTTTGTAGGTACAAGCAGTTTCAAATTCTTTAGCCAAAGGCACGTTTTTTTTCGTGTACGGGTGCCCAAATTGATATGGCTGAATGATCTGCGTATACGGCGGCAGACAAAATACCTTGCTCGGCACTGGATTTTCTATGCAAATACGTGGGATGTCGCACCACCACAGGCGCATGAACAGGTCTCGACCTTGAATCCCCTTCATCACGCGATCCGGCTGCAATTCATGCCCTTTCCACAAGTGCCGCGCCCCTGCATTTGATATATAAGTGCAAGGCGGATGCGCGATCAACATGTCCCGCTTGCCTATATTGTGCATCTGTCCATCCATTGGACGGATGATGCCCCCCCGAATGGCTTCCAACGCATTGCCGAGGATGTGCCATTCGGGATGCCCGCCAGACGGCTCTTGGATGTCGCACGAGTACGCCTCATGTCCTCTGGCGCGGAATGCTTTGCAGACCTCCTGCGATTCCTCACAGGCTACCAGCACCTTCATTTTCCGTGCCTCCACTCTCGCCCTCGGTTAATCTCCATCTTCTCCTGCACCGTCTTGTCAATATCGATGCCCAGATACCCGGCGGCAGACAGTGCCGTGATGATAACGTCCGCCAGCTCCTCGCAGAAGTGATCTTCCTCAAGCACCGATTCTAAAAGCTCCTGATTCTCCACGAAAACGCGCAGCGTTGCATTAACTCGCCTCGTCTCTTGCTCGGCGTTTGCGATTTTGTAAATCTGCAAAATGCCGGAATCCCGCAGACAATCGTTGCTCATCAGTGTTTTACAAAGATAGCCATCATCCCACAGCCCATGTTTCACCGCGTCCTTGTAGATTTCATCGCGCAATTCGTTCAGCATGTTCTTTCCCTCCGTCAAAACAGAATCCCATCGTCACAGATGATCTCTCCGCGCCTCGCTGCCCGCTCCGCAGCGCGTCGCGCCATCTCCGCCTTGTGTGTCCTCTCCGCCGCTTCTCTCGGCTTCTGCGCAGCCCTGAAACAGGTATAACAGCAATACCAGTCAAACGCGGTGCCCGTGTGCGGCTTGGTCAGCTTGTAGGCGTAGCGCAGGCTCGCCACCGGAAAGGTCTTTCCGCAGGTCTTACAAACCTTCGGCGGCATTTGCTGGTAGGCCGTCGCATTGAATATGCTTCTCCCCGTCAGCATAGCACCATCGCCTCCTGAACAGGCGGCCGCTTTTTCTCCGGCTTTTCGGGTGCATATTTATTCAAAAAGTAAATCTGCCCCTTTGGCGTGATGAGGGTCGTCGAGCTGATAAACGTCTTGTCTGCGCTGCTGACCGTCCGCTCGATGCTCCGCATCAGCCCCATGTCCACGCTTCTCTGCGTCGGCGCGTTCTGGTCTTTGGCGTTGGCCTTAATCACAAAGCCGTCGCGCCGCAGCAGATCGTACAACCTCTTTTCCCCGGTGTCGTAGCCCCTCTGCACCATCAGCTTTGCGAGCTGCCGGACGAGGATATCCCCCTCTGCTTTTTGCACCGTCTCGGCGAACAGCACCTTCGGCGCGTCGGCCTGAATCTTCGCGTTCGCCGCTTCGAGCTGCTTGTTTCGCTCGGCAATCTTGCGCTGTGCGACCATCAGCGCGTTCGCTAAGAGCTGGTCGTCGTCCATCGTCTCCTGACCGGCGATGTAGCCGCCGGTCTTGCGGATGCTCGGGATGACCTCGTCAAACACCCAGCTTTCAAATTTTTCTGCCGCCGGGAGCTTGCTGTGCGTAATCAGGCGGTAAACGTCTCCTTCCGGGATAAACTTTACATCCTGTTCGCCGCCCATCGTAAGGAGTCGGCGTTTTACCGACCCCTTACAATGTTGAGCAAGAGCATCAGCAGGCCGCACATATCCCAACGCCTTGGCCACATCCGAGCCGCAAAATAGCGTCCTTCCGTCCTCCTCCAGCACGCGCACCGCGCCAAACTCATCCTTGCGAAAAATCGTCATGTCGTTCATGGTCTATTCCTCCTCGTCCAGATTGACTTTGATGCTCTCAAAATACTTGTGCCGTTCCTCCGGTGTCATCTCTCTAAGCTGTCTCGCGTATTCGTCCATGTCGTCGCTTGCCGCTTGCAGTCTCGGCGCATCCTGCATCCCGGCAATCATCTTCCTGTCCGCGTCGATTCGCGCCCGCACGTCGCCCGGCATCATCCGAATCTCCTTGTGAACGGCTGCCCGTGCCGCGAAACTGCGCTGAAAATTGCTGGCGATCACGCTTTCGCTCACGCCGTCATTGCTGACTGCCCACTCGTGTAGCTGGCTCGGCGATCCGACGACCTCCTGCACCACCTCCGGCAGCTCGGCAAACTGCTCCGCGCTGTGATACGCGCTGTCCTTCATGGCGCGCTTGACCAGCCCCCAAGCGGTTTGTGGGGTCAGTTCAAAGCCGTGTACGGCCTGATTGATGACATCCAGCTTTTCGCGGATTTGCCCGACCACGGGCGGGAATCCCTTGGTGTCGCTGGCGATAAATGCCTTTACCGCGTCGCTGACAAGGCTTGCGTCGTCGTCGGCGAAGAAGCTGAGCCATGCGTTGGTCATCGCCTTGACGTCATTCTCGCTCAGGTTTGCGTAGAATCTCGGGTATACCGCGCCGATGATTGCCAGAATGTCGCTCATCTCGGTAAAAGTCATGTGACACTCCCCCTGCATTTCAGCGATTGCAGCGCGAACGGATTGCGGGTCAGCGCTTGTTCCGCGTCTCCCGCCGCGCCTGCGCTGCTATCAGCCGCCTTCTCTGCCCACGTGTACCCGGCGGCTTTCTCCTTTCGCAGAATCCCGCCTACATACCGCCAGTTCCGGCTTTTCTCCGGCGCGCCCTGTAACTTGTCAATGGCCTTGAGCAGGTTGTTTGCCCCGTGTTCCGCGCGCAGGCTGTCCATGCAATCCTGATCGGCCAGCGCAGATACCGGCAGCCCCACGCGGCGAGCGGCCTTCTCTGTTTCGGCCTGCTCCTGCCGGATTTCCCGCAGTTCGTCGTCCGTCAGGTCGTCGCAGGGGGTAGGGGGTACGTAACTACTACTACTCTTGTTCTTGTTCTTATTCGTGTTCTTGTTCTTGTTCTTGTATATGTCGGTTTTGCTTGCGTCTGCTTCCGTCTGCTTGGCTTTGCTTGCGTCTGCTTCAATGTGCTTGACGTTGCTTTCCTCTGCTTCGCTTTGGTTCGCTTTGCTTGCGTCTGCTTCCGTCTGCTTGACGCTCCCGCCTTTTTTCCCGCTCGTCCGCTTTGTTTCAAGCGTTTCCGTGCACTGGTCAATCTTGAACTTGATCGTGTCCCAGATGTACCACTCGTGCGCGTCCTCAGCGAAATCAGGCTCTTCCCCGCGATACGCATACGCCATCATAGCCATAAAAAGCCGACCGCGCTCTTCGTCCGTGTATCGCTTGAGCATGATCTCGATGTCGGGAAAGATTTTCAGATAATCGAGCATTTTTACCTTCCTTTCTTCGGGGTGATCTTTGCAAAGATGGGGCAGACCCCGGAATCGAACCGGGCGCGCGGGCAAGGTGCTTCGCGTCAACAGCAACAAAAGGAAAACAACGAATCGGAGGCGTTAAAAGAAGAGGGATTTACATTCAGCACCCGCGCGATACCTGCTATGTCTGCCATGAGTGCCGCCGTTTTTGCCCGGCGGCAGGCCGTTTGTGAAACGTGTTTTTATTTGCCGTCTTTCCGGCTGTCCGAAAAAATGTGCGTTGCCCAAACCTTTTGAGCCTATTATTGTTGGTCTTTTGCTCGTCTTTCCGAGCCGCCAGTGTGAATTTGCCTGCCCTGTGTCCTCCTTTCTGTGGGGCGATACCGTTTCAAGCGGGGGAAACGTGCTTACAAAATATGGATTTCTCCTGCTGCTCGGCGCGCGGCGGTATTGAGCCGCCCCTTATCGCGTAACGCCGCTTTACGTCACGCGGTTGCTCTCCTGAGCTGCGCGCCATGTGCCGGGTTGCCCCGGCGAAGATTAGAAGGGCAGCGGCGTATCGTCGTCGATCTGGGTAAACCCTTCTTTGTTTTCCTGCTGCTGAGAATAGGAAAGGAATTCAACGTCGACCGCGTTAATCGTCCATGCGCGTTTCTTCACGCCGTTTTTGTCGGTGTAGTCGCGGCTTCTCATTTCACCGGAGACCAGTACCTTCTTTCCCTTCTCGATGTACAGCGAGCATACATTCGCGAGATTGTCCCATGCTACCACGTCAAAGAAATCAGTCTCGTATTCCTTCGTCTCCTGATTTCGGAATTTTCTGCGAACCGCAACGCTAAAGTTGCAGCAGTTCTTCCCGCCCGGCGTGGTTCGCATCTCCGGCGTGTGCACGACATTTCCCGTGATGATGATTTTATTCATTGCTTCTATCCTTCCATCTCACAAAGCATTCAAGGCACATCGGCCTTCCGACCTCGTGCGCCGTTCCTTCCGCGATCTGTTTTGCGCTTCGCTTCAAGTTTCCGTTTTTGTCGATCTGGTCGTTGATGGGTTTATTGCACTCGGAACAGGTATATCGCGTTTTCCCCACATCCGAAGGCTGAGTTTGAACGTTCTCCTGCGCCTGATTAGTCGGTTTCTGAACGCTGGAGTATTTTGTTCTATCCTCTTTCCAGTAAACGTCTGCACCGATTCCAATCTCTTTACACGCTACGCTGATTGCATCTGTAAGCGCCATTTTGTAGCACTCGTCGGAAGTGTAAAGCCCCTTCGATTCCTTTGTTACAAGCATGTTTCCGCCGATTCCGATAACCGGGGAGGAAGTTTGTCCATCTTCCTTTTTGTAGTAAAGGCTGATCTGGACGAAGGAACACCGTTCTCCGGCGTTACCTTCCTCACTCCAAATCTTATCAACGGTATACCACCATCCTTCGCCAACGGGCCCGAACATCTCCGTCAACGCCTTGATTCTCCACATCGGGTTGATATCCGTCTTGCCTTTCAGTCTGCCAGCGCTTATGGCGCGTTGCGCTTCGGCCGGAACCGATCTCTTCATGTTGTACAGTCTCAGATTGTCCGCCATCTTTTCACTCCCTGTCCATCGGGTCAGCGACGAACGGGTTTCCCCCGTCGTCCCAATCCGACAGCGACCCGTAGTAGGGTCTGCCGTAGGCCATCGGGCGCTCGTCGGTGTCCTCGCAGCGCCCGCAGCCGTCACATTCTTCCTTTAAGTTGATCTTGCAATGGTACATTGTCTTTCTCCCCGCTGATAAAGCGGCCTCTGACCCTGCGCGGAATCTGGATGGCTTCGTAGCATCCGTCTTTGAGAATCTGTATCGCCTCCAGCACCTCCGGGTCAATGTCGTTATCCTCGGCAAATGCGTTGATGATGTTCCCCGCCCAGATAAAGCGGTCACTCGTCAGCATCCTCGCCCCACGTCTTTTCAAAATCCTCGATATGCGGATTGTACACGGTTTCGCCCTCGACCAGCCAAAGGCCGTTTTCGTCCTGCACAACCTTCCCCTCGTCGTCGTGGGTGTATACGTACCGCAGCTCGAAGACCTCGCTCAAATCGCGCCTGATCTCCGAGAGAATATCCACCAGCCCGTCAAACGTCGTCGCGCAGAGCGCCCTGTCGGAAATGTCCAGCACATAGCGCGTTTCTCCGTGCCGGTCTACGCTCGCCGTCAGCGACATCAGGTTACCTTGGAGCGTAAAATTTTTGATTTTGCCTGCCACGTCTTTCCCTCCAGCTCGTCTTTGTGAATCCGTCGATATTCTGCCCGCCGCCATGCGCTGGGGTCGTACAGCGTGATTTTGCCGTTCTTTTCGCATACGCAGACCGGGCAGCCCGGACGCGGATTAGCCTTCATGTTCCTTTTTCAGCTCCTGCTCGATTCGCACTGCCAGATAGAGCAGCGCCCCAACCAGCGCCGCCAAGTCCAGAACCGCCAGCGTCGTCCACAGCTCGTTCACAGTTTCACCTCCATTCCCAGCGCTCGATAAAGTGTCCTGTACGTCTGAATCGTCATCATCTCCGGCCGCTTGAAGTACCGGCACAACGTCGGAACGGAGATTCCGGTTCGCGCTGCTAAGTTGTCAAACGTAATCTTCTTGCCATACCTTGCCTGTTTCAGGCCGTCGATGATCTGGCTGTTCAGCTTCTCATTGAGCTGCTTTGCGCGGCCTTCCGCCGTCAGCGCTCTGACCTTCGGCATTGCTTTTCCTTCCTTTCTGTGCTAGAATGAATATGGATTATTTCCCTGTTCCGTTCCGCGCTGCAACGCGGGGCGGCTTTTTATTTCACCTGTTCCCATGTGAAGCGCCCGTTCTGTCCGTTCCGCCACTGTCCAAGCCCCTTGTACGCACCATAGTTCAGCGCTTCTTCAACGACGTTCCACGCCAGCGCGACGCTCTTTGCCGTCTTTTCGTTGTCGATCAGCGTCAGCGTGAATTCGATCTCCCAGCCCGGGCGGATGATCTCGCTTGCCGAAACGCTGACGCGCGGTCCCTGCATGGTCATTGCCCGCAGCGGCCTTTCAAAGATTTCGTCTGCATCCGTCACCGGCTTGCCACCGCGCGTGAAGTGGATGTAATCAGGTTCGACGAAAATGAAGTTGTCTACTTTAGTCGCGGGGCTTCCGATCTTTACTTGGCTCTTGATTACGCCCAGCGCCTCTTTCAAAAATCCCTTGATGACGTAATCCGCCAGACAGAGCACACCGTCGTCCCGCAGGAAGACCGTCAAGCCCTTGGTTTCAAGGTTTTCCTCCGGCAGCATAGCCGTCTGTTCCTCGCCCTTTGCCAGCTTTGCGGCCTTCGCCGCGATGAACTCGCTGTGCACCTTGGGGTTCGCCGCTTGCGCGCCTAAGATTTTTGTCGTTCCGTGCAGACGATACGTCCGCTTTTCCATTTCGATCATTGTTTTCTTTCCTTTCTATCGCTTGGTTCTATTGCTTGCTATTCAGTTTTCGATTGCTTTGCCAGCGCGCTGCGAGGCCGTGCCCAGCCGCAGCATCGCCAAACAGTTCAGTGCCGAGCCGTTGCCCCACGACGCAATACCTCCGCCTTACTCTGCCATGCGCTGCTATGCTACACCATCGCCCTGCGTTGCTGAGCTGGGCCCTGCCTTTGCTGCGCAATGCAAAACCCTACCCTGCCGCCGCCTTGCGTCGCGTAGCATTGCTATAGCCGTGCCAAACGGAACACCGCCTTGCCGTCGCAATGCCAAGCTGGGCTATGCCGAAGCTGTGCCAAACATCACCCTGCCTCTGCCCAACCCCGCAATGCCGTAGCCGTGCACTACTACGCTACGCGTAACCTTGCCGCTGCTTCGCCATACCGTGCAGTGCTTCGCCATTGCCTAACATCGCTTCGCCATGCCCCAGCTTTACGCCGTCTGCGCGGCCTGCTTGCCGAGATTGTAGCCCGTCAGCATCGCCGTTGCGACCACTTGCAGGCTGTCTTCCTTCGCGTCCGGTAGCAGGAGCAGGAGCGCCGCCAGCGCGGCTTCCTTCTGCTGTCGCGTCAGGTTGCTTTTCGCCATCCTCCGTCACTTCCTTTCAATTTTTCATGCGATTTGAAGAATCGCGTTCAGAAAAGAGATCACCAGCAGCGCCCATGCAATCCCCATCGCCCACGCCGGAATGTACATTCCATTCTGCTCCATGACCATCAGGATAATTAACAAGCTCATTGTATCCACTTCCTTTCTTTCCTTCCCTTCCGAATCTGTGTTATACTGTTGAGAACGGGAAGGAGGTGATACCATGTCTACCGAATTGCGTCAACAACTCGCTCTTCTTTACGCTCAAGCTCGTGCCAGCGGGCATAACGTAACACCGGAGCAAATCAAAGTCTGGTTTGATGAAGCTATGGACGCTTACGCTTATAAGCCAGACAGTCAAAAGAAGGAAAAGCCCGAATGGGATTTTGCCTTGCGTGATTGACGCTCATGTGCCGGATGATTAGTCGTCATCCGGCTTTTCTAATGCCGCTTTAATGCCGCATCTCGCCGCAAAGCTGATCTTTATGCTCTCCTTGCAGAATCGAGCAACTTCTCTTTTGCTCATGATTCGCCCGTCGCGGCACTCCCGCGCAATCAGCGCGAACAGCCCGTCCAGCATCGCCTGTTTTTCCTCTGCCGTCGCCAACACTTCATCCATCGCTTTCGCGGTTTCGATGCAGTTAGAAATCAGTTCACTGCCTTTTGCCATGTCGTTTTCCCTCCTTTCCTTTCGCCTTGTCTTAGCGTAGCTATATAATACCATAGCTTGGCTATAAATGCAATACTTTTTTATTCGCTGGGCGAATTTTTTTATTGACTTTTCAAATATGCTGTTTTATAATCTTGAATTAGAAAGGAGGGATTAATTAAATGAACGAGAGGATTATGATGATTCTCGATGAGTACCATCTGAAAAAAGTCGATTTCGCAAAAAGATTGAATCTCTCGCAACCGTTCGTTTCTGAATTGTGCTCTGGTGCAAAGATGCCAAGCGACAGAACCATTTCGGATATTTGCTTTGAATTTCAAATCAACGAACATTGGCTGCGAACCGGCGAAGGAGAGATGAAGCTCAAGCAATCCGAAGAGGACGCAAAAAGGATTGGCCGCTTGATGTTCAAAATGAGCGATAATAAAAAGAAGCTCTTCCGGCTTATTTCGGATATGCCGGATGAGCTTCTGGATGAAATGATTTCCTATATCAAAAAGGAAATCAGGTGACAGGTGGGTGCTGCTCGATTTCCAATTCGAGCATACATCTCGCCGTGCCGAGCAGGTAGTAGATTTTTTCGCCGTCGGTTAGCATTTCTGCAATCGCGGCGATTTCCTTTCTTTCCTGCTCGAACGCTTTTTCTCGTCTCGCTCTGTGGGTGGGAACGTTCTTGGGGCGGCTCTCTCTCATTGTTGCCATCTCCTTTGTTATAGTATAGTCCATTTTTATGTGGCTATAACTTTTTCGACAAAGGTTCACACTTTTGTTTTGATATCTGTATACTCAACGTATCTTTCGACAAAAAAGGAGGATGGATGTTTGTGAAACGCTTTATTTGCTTGATTCTTTTTCTTGTTCTGTGTGCCCTGTCCGTTTCTTCGTATGCCGAGTGGCAGAAATGCCCGATTGGAGATTCTTCTGCGACGATTTCCTTCCCAGAATCTTGTTATGTATTCTACGACGGGATGCCTGACAATGGCTTGTCTCAAAAGGTTCTTGGTGGATCAACTTCCGAAGTCATTGATTATATTGAAAGTCAAGGCGCTGATTGTTTTGCCGTATTTGATAATTTCGAAACCGAAGTAACTGTTTCATATAGTTCTATGACGGTTCCGATCAATTTCTCAGATGTCAGTCTTCTTGAATTAAAAAATGCAGCAAAGGGGCTTGCAAGCCAATTTTCCGACCATGGAGCAGTAAATATTTCTTATACGACCCGTTCAATCAACGATGCAAATTTTATCGAAATTGAATACGAAATGCATCTTGCAACCGAAACCGATTATCGGCTTGTTTATTACACCACAACAAAAGACGGGAGCAATATGTTTATGATCGTATTTACAACCGTCAATAAATCTTTTTCTGATTCTGATAGATCGCTTTTCAAAAATATCTGTGGAACTTTAACGCTATAAAATAAAAAAATCCCTGTCCGCGCGCTAACACGGACAGGGTGCAAAGAACCGTCCCACACAGAAAGGAATCGCAATGAGAAGGAACGATTTAATTATACCATATCTTCCTTCTTTTTGCAAACAAAGAAAGAAGGAATTTTTATGCCGAAAATCGAGAAAACAAAAACCGGCTACCGCGCCCGCATCTCTACCGGCGAACGCCTGCCCTCCGGCGGCTACCGCTATATTTCGCTCTCTGCCGCGACGAAAGCCGAGGTAAGGCGAATGGTTGCCGACTTCGACGAAAACCGCGAGAACGCCCTTTCTGCCCGTCTGGCGGGGCGTGTGACGCTCTCTCAGGCGATGGATAAGTATATCGAGACTTGCCGCGCCGCCGGGCGCTCTCCCTCCACCATTCGCGGATATGTCCTCATGCAAAAAAACGGATTTGACGCGCTGCTCGATCTTCCCCTCTCCAAGATTACACGCTCCAATCTGCAAGCCGTCGTCAATAGCTGGGTGCAGTCCGGCGCAACCCCGAAGACCGTCCGCAATAAATTGGGCTTGCTCTCCGCCGCCATGAAGCACGCAGACGTTGAACCGCCGATGCGAAAACTAGTTCTGCCCGATGCCGAGCGAAAAGAAATGATTATCCCGCAGGACGAGGACGTGCAGCGCGCGCTGTTCTACCTCCGCGCCCACAACACCAACCTCTATGTTGCCGTCGTCCTTGCGGCTACGCTGGGCTTGCGGCGCGGCGAAATCGCCGCCCTGACCATGGATGACTTCGACTTCGACGCGGGCACCGTGACCATCAACAAAGCCTACACGATGGACGAGCACGGCAAATACATCCTCAAAGCCCCGAAATCCCGCAGCGGCAACCGCGTCATTCGCGGTCTGGATGCACTCGTCGTCTCTGCCGTCCGCAACTTCGGCCACCAGCC
>OGUN01001757.1_pt1 | contig 14399 bp, 11 predicted proteins | sample 1553621 | NCBI WGS metagenome assembly OGUN01 (sample SAMEA2580300, study PRJEB22360) | human gut metagenome | biome: human gut; feature: human-associated habitat; material: faeces | place: Denmark | collected 2008/2010
CGCTTTCATCTCGGCAATTGAATTGCCGAGGATTCCCGCGCCGTTATCCTAAAGCACTCATTGTCGTTTCTGCAATTGTGCCTGGAATTTGAGTAATAAACATAAATCCAAAAAGCAGCAAAAGAACCGGAATAAGCGCAATAACAATAACTACTGCGATAACTTTAATCAGTGTCTCTGGATGCGAAACCATGGTGGCAGCAGCACCGGCAAAATCGCCTGCTGCTGCTTGTCCCGCCGCTTTACCAATGACCTTAGCATCCTTAACGCCTTGTTTTACAGCATGTACTGTTGAGGAAACTGCTTTAGCTCCCTGTTTTGCGTCATTGACCGCTTCATCGGTTAAATTACTCAATTTACACCACTCCTTCCTTAATCAAGCCAGTCTCAGCTGTGTAGAAGATTCTGCACATTTCCATCTCACACCCCGTGGAGGTGCTGGCTTTTTCGTGAGACACCCGGCTTTCTTTCGAAAGTCGGGAAAAGGGTATCGTCCAAGAATTACTTGGACGGCTTATCCTTTTTGTTTTTCGAACCGTTGCGATTCTTATTCCCTTGCATCATTTGCTGGAACCTGTTGTTCCGCTCATTTCGAAAGTTGCTTTCACGGAACGATTTTCCTTCATAAGCGTTTTTCTGCTGAGGCTGGGAATTAGAACGAGCAGCAGATTGGGTTCTATCCTGACTGGAGTTTCGATTACGCCGTTTGTAAGACTCATCCGTGTCAGGTCCAACACTCTCGTAGTCATCCACCTTGCCAAGCTGGCGGGCAATGCTTTCAAACGTTTCGGGCTCATACCGGCGGGTCTGCTTGTTGTACTTAGCACTCCGTTCGATATTCATCACATCCGGGGTCTCAGGAACGTTGCCATCAGCATCGAGCTTTTGCATGATACGCCACTGTGTAATGCCCGTATCGGGGTCTACACTAACGCGGGTGACCTGAATACGGCCAATGCCATCACTCTCAACAAAGCCATTCGTATCATTGAATGCTTTGATAGACAAATGACTCAAGGGCCTGATTTCAGGTCCATTAGAAGCTCCAGATGTATTGGGTTCGGCACTGGATACACCGGCATTATCGCTGAATGTACCGGCTTCGGTAAAGGAATTACTGCGAGATGTATCAGCATAGAACTGAGTTCCATCCACAGGAGGTTTTTCGGCAGGCTGTTTACGAGCTGCGGAGCCATCGGCATCACCAGAGTCACCAGTATCTTCGCCAACACCGCCATGATTGAAGTTTTGTGCGGCAGGGGCGGGATTATCTTCCGCTCTGGATGCTTCTGCCGTCGCCTTGGAAGTTGCCTTTGCAGGAGCAGTATTTTCAGTAACAGAGGCGGCTGGCGCGGTCTGACCAGCAGAGCCATCATTGTCGGAGCCAGCACTTTCGGAGCTCACTGCATCACCACCTTGAATTTCAGGCGCAGGTGTGGAAGGGGCGCTTACGGTAGTACCGCCGTTATCGTCGGACGAACTGCCATCGTTGTGAGAATTATTGCCAACATTCTGATGCTGAACTGTGGGAGCAGTAGCATCGTCATTGGAAGTTTCCTCTCCGCTGCCCAAAGAAGCATCGGAGCCGGGATTCTCGTCGTGAGAGCTACCGTTGCTGCCGCCAAACGAGGCAGAGCCGACATCGTTATCGTCGAAATCATCGCCATCACCGTCAGCAGAAGGTGCCGCATGACCAGCAACAGCACCAACGTTGGAAGAGCTTTCTCCCTTTGCAGGGGGTTCACCGATACCAGAATCATCTTCATCGGCGGGAGCCTTTACGCCTTGGGCAGTGGGTGTAGTCGCGGGAGCAGCTCCATTGCCGCCAGCAGGAACGGTGCTAATTCCCTGTTCAGGAGCAGCGCCATTCTTACCCGCAGGGCTGCCAACAATAGATGTAGTTTCAGGTGTAGGAGTAACCGTGGGTTCAGTGCCTTTTCCTTCCGTCATACCACTACTGCCGCCAGATGTGGCTTCAGGCGTGGGCGTAATAGCAGGACCAGCGCCCTTGTTTGTGGCAGTACCACCACCGCTGATAGGTGTATTGCCCTCGTGTACCAGAGGCGCTGCGGAATCCTCAACGGTTGCGTTTGTAGGCGTGCCATTGCCAGACTTTGCTTGCGGCACGTTCGTACTTGTACCAGATGCGTTGCCAGATGCAGATGCTCCCGTAACGGTTACATTTGCAGCGTTAATCGGTTTGCTTGTAGCCGTACCATTTGCGACAGGTGCGCCCGCAGGTGTAGATGCAGGTTTAACAGAACCAGAGCCATTGGTAACAGCGTCAGGATTAACCACATTCACGTTGTTTGCGCCAGGAGTGCGAGATTCCGCATTGCCAGCAGCTGTATTATCAACACCATTGGCATTGATTGTCGTACCATGTGCAGTATTAGCAGCATTTGCAGAGCCAGTTGCTCCTGTAGCAGTAGTAGTTGCCGTAACCGTCTGCGGTGTCGGTACGCCACTGCCAGTAGGCACAGCGTCTGTAGTTCTACCCTGTGCTACGGTATCGGGATTCACAACGCCAGGTTCAGAACTTTCGCTGTTGCCATGGCGGCCAGAGAACACCGATGCAACACGTCCCCAGAAAGAAGTGGCTTCAGGTTCTGGTTCATCCATTGCGGCCACGGGCGTATGTGTGGCCTCGAAAGCCTCCGGTGTCATGCCAACCGTATCGCCGACCTCGGCACCAGTAACTTCCTGTCCGGAATCATCGTCAGCCAAAGAGTTGTATGCAATCTGGCCATTTTCGTCGGGTGCGGTTGCATCAGTTTCCTTAGCGGTTGCATCACCATCAACCATGGTCGCGTTACCGGCATCGCCAGTAACGTTTTCAGAGGCACCAGTGCCTTCAGCAGTACCCTTCGGCAACTGTCCAGATGCAATAACCTGGGCAGCTTCTTCGTCTGTCAGGCTGCCCTTCGGGTTCGATACCATGTAAGTATCGGTAGTGTTGCCATCGCTGACCGTAACAGTCAAAGCACCATCAGGCATATCGTCACGGCCCATGGCCATGTCAATACCGGTGACTTTCGCACCTTTAGCAAACTGCTCTGCCAGCTCAGGGTCAGCATTTGCAAGCGTGTCCTGCATAGCAGCCAAAGATTCCTGAGAATTGTAATCAACAGCAGAATCCGGGTTGCGCATTTCTGCGGCACGCTGCTCGTTGGACATCTGGAACCGACCGGCGTAATTTTCTTTGGCAGTATCAAACTGCTTTTGGGCCTCGGCCTGTTTGGCGTCTCGGGTAACAGCAGCCGCCTGTTCCTGGTCGTGCTTATTAAGCGCGGAATCAGTAACACGAGTAAGGTAATCCAGGTTTTTGCTTTCCATCGCGGACCTTGCGGCAATTGCGGCCGCGCCATCTGCACCATACTTGTTCAGCTGACCAGCGGGGACGCTGAAAGATGTGGAGTTCTTTGTATCCGGAATAACGTCGCCAAGACTTCTCCCCTTCCCGTCCGTCATGCGAGTAGCGGTCCATTCCTGAGAGCCATTTGCCGCAGTGCGTCCGGTATTTTCAAGACGGAACTTGCCTTTATCCGTAGTAAGAATTGCGCTTTGCCCATCCGGACTGATAGCCAGGTCGGAAGTCTTGGTTGCAGTCATGCCAGATTCATCACTCGAATAACGGAATCCGGAAACGCCTGTAATCTTGCCATTCTCATCGCGGTAAGTGACCTTACCATTGACAGCACCTTTAATGGCGTTATCGGGAGCCAGGTCTTCAACCGTACCCTGAGACACCTTGCCGCCGTCAAATCCGAGCTCATCCAGAGCGTTCGCCATAGCCTGACGATTCGAATTGGAGTTGAAGGTCTCGCCAGGGTTTTTGTACATGTCGCTACGCTCAGCGTTTGTCCCACGTACAAAGCGGTCGGCCTTTTCTTTGTCACCAAAGCTGACCTTGCCGTATTTGTCCAAATTGCTTGCAGCTCCAGTTGCTGCGCCATTGGCACCTGCAGCTGCTGCCACGCCTGCAGCAATTGGCTTGCTATTACTGCCCGCGCCGCCTACAACATTTCCAATGGCATCAGCAGCTGCACGGCCGTGGCCAGCAACGCTGCCTGCCAAATCAAGAACATCATGCGCAGCACCCGCAATAATTCGGAAAGCGCCAGCCGCTTCACTCATCGGGTCAAGACCTGTTGTGCTTATGATGCGGAATCCGGCTTTTGCAAGCATATCGTCCAGCTTTTGTGCGATTTTGAGGTATGCGTATGTGACAAGGCCCCATTTCACGACGCTTTTAACAGATGCGCCGACCAATCTGATGTTCAATGCCGTTCGTGCAATACCAACGACCCAAATGTTCAGAATCAGCAAAACACATTGTGACCAGAACATCTGCATCCAGTTGACTGCCGTATCTTTTGTTCTTTCGTTAGTTGCCGTGGCAAATGCCAGAGGCGAAAGCAAAATAGTGAAGACGCAAATGATGTATCGTTCCGCACATTCAAGTACCAACTTAATCAGGTTCCACCAAATCAAAAGCAGAAACACAACGCTGACAACCAGAGAAGCACCTTCGACAATCGAGAAACCTCCCATCCATGCAACTATTGTTCCAGCCGCATCGCCAGATTCAGTCTGGCCAATAATTTTCATGCCAGAGTATTCAAACGAAAACTTCCCCAATCCGCCACCTGTAACGCCTTCACTTAACGCCGTTGTCAGAGGCGAAATGATTTCATCGAACATCAACTGAAGGAAGTGACTGCCTGTAAGAGTAAGAACCATGCCAAAGACAGCGTTCCAAATCAGTTTTGGTACGCTTTCGGTCCTTGCGCCGTCTGCAGTTTCCATCAAATACGAGATGATACGAACGGCAATCAGTGCTCCGGCGATTGTTGTCGAAATTACCATTATGGCTTGTGAAAAATAGCCCCCAATGCCGTTCCCACTCATTGCAAAGCCAGGAATATAATGGGCGACTTCTTCTGTCGTCATCTGCGTAATTTCGAGCAGCGGATTCATAATAAGGTCACAAAACTGCAAGATAATACGTGCGATGACCATGACAACCAGACTGAGGAAGTTACTGACGAGGTCAGAAACCGCAGAAAGCGCAATGCATCCGGTCATTGCAAATGCAAGAATAACAGCGGCCATGGAACGCTTAACGGCTTTCTTTCCTTTTACGGGTTTACATTTTATAAGAGAGTTAATGTTGCTCACCTTCTTTCAATAAAAAAGACCCGCCCGATTACTCGGACGAGCCTTTTAGCCGCAAAGCGAATATTAGCCGTCAATGTTATTGCCGCCGAGGAGCTCGCCGTTAATCTGGCTACCGAGTTCATTAGCAACCTTCATCAGGCCGGGCACTGCAACAGCAGCCACGACGATGATGGCAACCACGATAAGACGTTTCTTATAAGTCTGAACGTCTTTCGGGTCACTGGCCAGCAGCATACGCACCAGCAGATACAGGAATACTGCGATGCCGATAGGAACAACGACGTTGGTCAAGCCTTTAGCGATAGAGTTGCTAACCTGGCTGCCTACGTTGAACACTTTGTCAATAGCAGTGCTAACATCTGCATAAGCCATAACCGTGCTCATCATGGCCGCAGTGCCCATTGCACAAGCAGTACCTACAGCCATCTGGAGGTTCTGCACCGGGGTGCGTTTCTGCAAGCTGTTTTTCATATTCATTTCGAACTACCTCCTTCCTTCGATAATCATCGTAGTAGAGCCTTTACAGGTTGATTGCTCAGCCCTTTAACTCTACAATATCTATTATCTGCACCTCGCAAAGACGTGCAACAATCATACATTCGTTTATTTGAAGCATTATTCACACAAAACAAAAGCGGGAGCTCCTGTCATGAGGAACTCCCGCTATAACTAATTTTATATTTTGGCTTTTTTTAGTTTCGTGATGATGCGCGGACCGAGCAAGGATTTTCGGGTCTGTTTACGGAAATTCTGAAGCGCATATTTCAGTGCTTCCTCATCGCCAATCATCACAAGCTTCTTTTTAGCTCGCGTAATACCGGTATAGTACAAAGGCTTTGTCAACATCACTCCGTATGTCATACTCACCGGAATAATGCAGCAAGGAAATTCGCATCCCTGAGAGCTATGCACGGTAATAGCATACGCAAGCTCAATATCTTTCATATCTTCATTATTATAAACTAAGGTTTCTCCTTTCGAATCAAAATAGATTTCAACAGCAACATCGCTTTCCAGCTGGGCAATTGATTGAATCGTTCCCAAGTCACCGTTAATGACCTGCTCGGTGTTCTTTCGCTGAATGATTCGGTCGCCAACCATAAACAGTTGCTTGCCGATTTCAACACAGAGCTTATCATCCGTTTTAGGGTTCACAATCGCCTGAATTGCAGCGTTGACACGGTTCTTGCAAAGATATCCGCTCGGCGTGCCTTTATCATAATGCGTAGGAGTCAGAACAATCGTCCCTTCCATACCGTATTTGGATACGCCATTCAGATACTCATCAACGATATGATTCATGATTTCATTCGCTTCTTTTTCCTTATCCTTTTCAGCAACCGGAACAAAGCGAAATTCATCATCAAACATAAGATTCCGGGTATTTCCGGTATAAGCGCGATTCTCACGAATCTTGATGGAAGCATCTGTAATCGTCGAGGTACTCCCCTGCCGATAGTTGACATCAAGGCGAACGGTTTTAATAACGCCGCACTTGATTAAATCACGCAAAACGTCACCACGAGCTACAGGAGCCAACTGGTCCGTATCGCCAAGCAGCACAATTCTGGTGGATGGGCTGCTCAAAACAGCGTCGATTGCATAAGCGAATAGGTGTTCACCGACCATACTCATTTCATCAATGCCAATGAAACCGCAGATGGTGCAGTCTCCTTGCGCTGTGAATCCGCTCGGATTATTTGCCGGAACCAAGCCACAAGCCTTATGAATCGTGGATGAGTTCATACCGGTGCTTTCCGCCATACGCTTGGCGGCCAAGCCCGTTGGAGCCATCAATAGAATATGTTCCTCCGGCCATACCATATGGTACACATCCATGATAGCCCGCAGACAAGTGGTCTTGCCTGTACCGGGGCCACCAGTGACGATAGAGATACGGTACTTTAGGTTTCGAACGGCTTCAGCCTGTCGTGGAGAGAGAATGATTGCATTCTCTTTCTGCCATTTGATGAAAGCGTCCTCGATTTCTCGCTCTTTTATCGGCTCAGCACTGGCAAGTTCAACGATTTTAGCTGACATTTTACGCTCTGCCAGGAAATCGTCTTTATCGTAGTAGTATTTGCCCTGCTTGACAATCGCATATACCTTGGCAACATCATCAAGCGATTCTTTTTGACGTTCTGCACTCACCTGTGGAGTGAGCGCGGCCATCCGAGCTAAGATAGCGCTCTCTTCCGCACACATACTTCCTGTCTTTTGGCAGGCGATATGTAATGCTTCGATTGTCGCGCAGGTCATGCGGCGCTCGGAATCTACCGGCTCGCCCATTGCCAGCGCAATCTGGTCCATCACCGCAAAGCCCAAAATCGGGACTGGCTTATAAGGATTATTTTCCAGAACGTGAATCGTTTCATTTCCGTACGTCTCAACCAATGTGTTGATAGCGGACGGTGAAATATCCACGCCTTGCAGAAGTTTCAGAACATCTGCACGGACCAAAGCAGACAAACAGGCATCGTTGAGCTTTGCAATGACCTTGTCATCAATTTTTGGAATATCAAACAGCTGTTTGCAATGATGAGCACAAACATCCAATGTGTTCATTCCAAAACGTTCAACGATATGGCTTGCCATCGTCTTTCCTAAACTGCTGCAATTCCGCATCAGAAACTTGCAAACCTCGCTTTCGGTTTCAGGCAAAATCTCGGTTGCTTTTTCTGCAACGAAGATTTTCTCGTTTTCCTCTTTAGAATCCGGTGCCCAATGTCCTTCCAGGCGAAATGAAATTTTCTTCAACAGCTCAACGGGAATGTGCTGAGATGTGGCTTTGAATTCTGCCGTCATCCCGCCGTATCTGCGCACCTCAGGAGGAAACATATCCTCTTGCCCTTTTACACAAGTTGTAAAAATACAGCAGGCGTAATTTGTGCTTGTTGGTACGGCCTTCAGTACACGCTTTACGTTGCACTTGTTTAGCGTGATAGTAGTGTTATCCAATTTTACTTACCCCTTTATTTTTCTCGCAGCACCTCCAAACATTTCGGATATGCCACTTTTTCGACTTTTTCGTTTACCGTGATAAGATACGCCTTTACGTCATTACTGTACATATAGTAAGACCATGTATCGTAATCCTCGCTTCCGGGCGTTGCAACATCAACCGGCGTAGATAGCCAACACGCCTGACAATTATGCACAAGCCACAAGAAATATGGGTTGCCACTATCCTCAAGGCTTTTCTTCATTTTCCCTTCGCATTTGTGAAGCTCTCGCTCGAAAGCTTCCTGCTCGAATCCGCGTTTTGCCAAGATGGAAACCATCGCACCAAAATAGTCATCGCAGTCGCTGCATGTTGGCTTTACAAGTTTTTGCTCATAGAGAGCATCGACAAGCTGTCGGTTTTGCTCTTCGTAACTTGTCTGATTTTTGTTTTGGTTCTTGTTTTTACTCATTGATAAACTCCTTTCTATTTGATATGCCGATAAAAATAGGCAGCCACCCGGTAAAGGATGGCTGCCTATATCAGCAGAATGTAAATTGTGCGACGGGTCCCAAACGTATGAAACCGTTCAATGTTATCCATCGTACATTTATTATTTTATCCGTGCCGCACAATCCGTCAAGCAGAGAGTGCCTCAATCATCTCGCACATACATTTTTCAAGGCGCGTGCAGGATGTGACATTCGGCAGATAGTTCATCTGAATATCATAACGATGGCATGTCACTTTGCATTTATTGTAAAGTGCATGAGACATGGAATCCACCTTGCAGAGCACAAGGTCTGCAGCGTGAATCATCTGGTCACAGGCCGCCACCATATCTTTGCTCACATAGATGGCATCGGGATGAAGAACTTGGAATCGCTTCATCAGGTTTTGATTGCCGCCAACGACAGCAACCGAATATTTCTGAAGTAGTTCATCCAGCTTTTTTCCATAATCGACATCGGGTTCATCGTCAGGCTGCAAGGTTTCTTCCTCAAGAGCCTCCTGCTCATCTGACAAATCATCCTCTGTCTCTTCCGGAACCAGCTGCATCAGTTCGTCAATCTCCGCATACGCCGTTTCCAGCTTGGATGTCAGAGCGTTTTCGCGCTTCTTACTCTGCTGCAGCAGCTTGTCTGCATCAGCTGCCTTGTTTTCAGCTCGCTCTACACAAGCCTCTGCGTCTACCAGCTTTTTGTTCAGAGTGTCAATCTGCTTAACGAACATTTCATCCGAAGCACCCTCATCCTGTCCAAATAGCTCACGCGAAACAGCTCTACGAATTTCATCGGCGTAAGCATTCGCCAAGTTGTAGACTGACGCGTAAACAGGAAGCATAAAGTTATAAAGATTGATAAGATTAAGCGTCTGCTGCGATACTTTCTGGGAAATCAGCATGTTGTTCTTATCATCAACGGTGATAAGTCCATCCATAACAAGGGCTTCCAGCATGCCAAAGCAAAAGCTGTCATCGTCCTCTTTGCAGACAAACTGAACGTCCTCCGCGAGATTCGCCTGCATATTACGGAACTCTTGTTTTGTTAGAGGTCTGTTTGCTACTGGTTTGAAGCCAACGCCTGCCTGACACATAGCATCTTCACAGATAGCATAGCCATCACACATGATGGAGTAATTCGAATCACTGAATTCTGTCTTTTGGATTGTTAAGTTATCGTTTACTTTCACATCAATAGTTGCTTTGTTCATATCGGCAATCACTTTGTTCTGAAGGTCACTAATTGTTTTCTGTACGCCTGTGCCAAGTTTCGCAAAGAATTCTCTTTGGATGGCGCTGTCTTCGCCTTCTGAATTTGCCAAATTTCGGGTCCAGATATCATAGACATCTTTGTTTTGGGGAAGCTGGCTTTCCGGGCTGGCATATCCGTACAAAAAAAACAGATATCTCTTTGCCACGTTCTCCGGTTTGTTGATTTCATCTGTGAAATCGTATGCTGCCTTCGTACCTGCGTACATTGCACTTACCATTCGAGGCATATAGGAAAAATCGCGCCCCAACAGCTGTACAAGTTTTGTCCATTTTGGCTTGTTTTCATTGAATAGTAAATAACTCATAACGGCAGCCACCTTCACCGTATCGGCACGACGAGAAGGTACGACTTCCGTTAAGCCCATTATTTTATCATTGAGTAGGTTTTTGGCTTCCTTACGGTAGCAAACATTGCTTTCATATTCATCAACAAAGCGCTTTTTTGCAGCCTGATTTCGTTCCACTTCGCTGGCAGCATATAAGCACCATTCTGGTTTATAATAAAATGACATAATCAAAAAATCCTCCTTTGTATATCAAAAAAGCGCCCGGTGTAGCAACCGAACGCATGAGTGTTAATGATAAGTTAAATGAGATGGTATCCATGCTACATTTATAATTGTACCCAACCCGCACAGATGTGCAAGCAGCAAAAAGCATATGAATCACCGCTGTTCTCCATTTGGGTCTTTCTGCACATGGGGTTCCTGTTCCGATGTCACCTGTGCGACCTTAGCATTCGAGAGATTTCCATTCGCGTATTCGATTGCCTCTTTCAAGCCTATACTTTTGTACACATTCATTTTTTGCCATCCTCATATTTTGCAACAAAAAACGGCCCACCCGCTTTAAGCAGATGAGCCGTGCCGGACAAAGGCTGTGCTGTTATTTGTTTTTGTTCTCCTTCTCCTCGTGCTTTCCACGAGCTGCGTTATAAGCCTTCTGGAAAGTCTTGGTGCGGCTGATGAGGAACAGCAGGATAATCCAGCTAGTTGCCTCGAAGAGTATCTGAATCACACCGCCCAGCAAAGGGAACAAAATTTTGGTCAGGAGAAATGCCGCGAGTTTGAACGCGACAAAAGCCAGGACGACGATACCGACTGCAACGACAATACGTGCAGCAATCTTGGTTATGTTTTCGGAGTTGATTTTGAAGTTTTTCATTTTCATGATTGTCCTTTCTTGTTTGGGTTGTGATTTGTTGTACAGACTAACACATATGTGTAGCTGTTCGGACATCTATTAAAAACAGTGCAATGCACTGGGAATTCAAAACAAAAAAGCGGGCTCCCTGAAAACAGGAAGTCCGCTTCTAAGCGAATTATGAAAAATGAACCACGACCGGATTTGGTTCCGGAGGACAACTTTTCAAGCTGCCGCTGTGGAAGTAAGATGATATCTATTAACTAATTAACATTTTACTCCGGCCGCATACGCTGTCAAGCAAAAAGCGAATTAAAAGCAAAATAAATTTGCATTCAACTTGCCTTCTACATCTGGATTGCATCCCTTGATTGCATCTTTTGCGTAATCGCGAATATAATCGATGTCGTCAACAAGATACGCTCCATCAGCGTCACGCTGCAGGGCCCCGGCATTCAGCCAATCCTCTGCAAAGTCAATGTTGGTATTACGGTCAACCAGCTTGAACTCGACCGTACGTCCATCGTTTTCTCGCAGTTTCATTTCTTTGCCACCTTTATCGTTAATGTCCGGCTCGTTTCACGTCTGGGAATGTCACAGGCTTTGAAAGCATCGGGGTACAATGCTTCGAGTTTCTGCCGGTCAATGGATGCGTTGCTCATCTTGGGGGTGAGCTTGACAATCCATTTAACTCCGTCCGGTCCTGTAACAGTCCCCTGCGTACTGACGCCCATAGCCATCGCAAAAGGCACTGCCAGCTTTTTGTACTGGGCTTCATACCCTTTAGCTACATCGCTGGCAGCCTTATACTTAGCATAAGCGTCCTTATACTCTTTACAGAGTTCTGCGTATTCAGAGCCCAACAAAATGCCAGGCGCAGACTTGTTGGCATCGCCGGTATAACGATGCAGGGTATCCATGAGGGCTTTGGTATCACCAAGAGGTTCGGGCGGGATACGCGGGACAACATGGTTTTGCCAGAAGTCGTCACATCCCTGGATAATGCGCATCTCCTCATCAAGGTCACGTTTGATGGTATTTGCGATAAGCGTATCGCGGTCAAACATGCAGACCACAACGCATTCCCAAACGCCAAGAATCGCCATATAAGTGCGAACCTGATAGATGTACGGAATAGGAATATTGCCATTCTCCCACTCAGCCTTGTTGAACGAGCTCGTAGTTTTGATTTCCACCAAGCAATACGAGCCGTCCGGCTTGCGCATCATACGGTCAATGTTGGCCGTGATATAAGGCTTTCCCGGCATGGAATAGATGTTGGTATCGGTGATGATATCGTTGTACGGATACCGTTCCGACAGCCAAGCGTCTACATACTCCTCCGAGATATGACCCCACAGCTTATTCAACCGGGATTGAGAAGTTTCTTCTTCCGGGACAATCGGCTGCTTTCCAGTCTTGGCGTAGAACAAATCAAGATTCGTCTTGAATTTGTTTGCGCCAAAGATAGCGGAAATGTCAGAACCGCCCAAATGGTCTGCGCGCCGTGCCTGCCACTGGTCCTCCGTCAAGGTGCTTGCATCGACCTCGATTTCAGGGCCATTATAGCCGTCCGGGTTACAGAATTTAACTGCTTCCGGGCTTGCCTCGGCCATTGCCTCATTGTAGAGTTCCCTGGTGTAGGGAGTATTGATTTCCCAGTACGGGAGATTTTGCGCACATCCCGCACTGGATTTGTTGGTGCCATCATAGCTTGCCATTGGTTGTTTCTCCTTTCAAAGTCAGCGGCACAAGCCATACACAAGTACGGCTATAACCAGCAGGATAAATACATTTTTAGGTTTTACCATTACAGCTCCTCCTTACCAGGCATATCCACATCGCTCCAGCGAGTACGAGCGCAGCGCGCAACGCAGTCAGCGGCAGCGAAAATCTTCTTAGCATCCTGAGTGTGATTGCGAACCACACCAGCGTATGCATCGCATACTGCCAAGTAGATATCCAAAGCAGTTACAGGCATATCGCCATACAAAGCGTCAAAACCTTCGAGAGCTTCCAGTGCTTCCTGCTTCGGCATACCACCGCTTTTCAAAACGCGAACAAGCGCTGCTTTACTGTTGCGAATTGGAACATTACGCAGCTTATCCAGGTCGGTAGCTGCATCGTCAAAATACGCAAGCAAAGCCACAAAAGCATTCGTAACTCGTGCTGCAATGTCTTCACCGATATGCGGAATTGCCACATCTTTAGCCATGGGTGCCACAATGCCGCTGCCCATATTCAAGCACGGAATCAGGCGTACAGCAGATGCAGCAACATCCGAGCTAATCATCATAACTGCCGGAGTATACCCCGCAGAAAATCCAGAAGGAAGTTTGCGGAAGAACTGCTGCTTGTAGGCTCCAAGGTCGATGACCACTTTCATAAGTTCGTGAGACAAATAGCCGCCTTCGAATTCACGGTCAGGCCAGTTCTGGTCCATATAATCGTCCATGATTTTCAGGAGCTTATCGTTTCCGATAGCTGCATAGCGGGCAGAATGCACAGCACGAACCTTGTCGTAACTGTACTTAACCTGTACCGCACCTTTCCGTTCTGCCAGGATAAGGTTCAAGACCTCTTTCAAGCTCTCGCGGCGTTCTTTGCGAAGCAGTTCGTAGCAGTTCATGCCAATCATGCCTCTGTCACAAATGCTGCGGACTGCACTGTCCCCTACCGGCTTCTTGCCGATACAGGTGGTCAGATTCAGCCCTGCGTTCTGCTGCGTATCAAGGACCGCTTCCTCGCTCACTTTCATCTTCTTGGCGTATTCATCCGCACAAAGAGGTTCATCATGACTCGCTTCAAAACGAATGTCACGAATCCCCTCCTCAAGCCATTTAGTATTTGCTGCGTCCTGCTTGCACTGTGCAAGCAGCTTGTCGTACTCGCCAGCCTTGTACTGTGCTTCTGCCCCATCCAGTGTGAAATCCACAAGGTCGGGGTCCTTTAAGTTGGGTGTCACGGCAGCTGTGTTGATGGTTGTGTTGACGACCGCGCTAGTTGCTGAGGCAGGTGCGTTCATGGTTACATTGTTGTTGGTAGTGGTGGTGTTGTTGATAGTAGTGGTCATAATTCTTACGCTCCTTTTTTATAATGCAAAAAGAGGCGGGCCTCCCGATGTGGGAAGTCCGCCTCTTTAAGCGAATTGTGAATTGTACGAAAGGCATTATGCCCGTATCGATGTTTGTTATCTATCGTACAATTTTTATTGTATTCAGTTCGCATAAATGGGCAAGTGAAAATAGTGCAAAACTAGATTTTCCCTGCTGCCAGATAAAAGGAAGCGCAAAAAAGCCGCTCACCAAAGAACCCTTGCCGCGATTTCTCAATTTGCCGTTTCTGCTGTTGTTGCGGCTG
>OGUN01001759.1_pt1 | contig 14379 bp, 9 predicted proteins | sample 1553621 | NCBI WGS metagenome assembly OGUN01 (sample SAMEA2580300, study PRJEB22360) | human gut metagenome | biome: human gut; feature: human-associated habitat; material: faeces | place: Denmark | collected 2008/2010
CCTTGATGATTCCCTGGATCTCCTTCAGGTCAGTGCACAGCAGGTCACCGGGGATAGTGTTCTTAAGTGCACTGATGGCATTACCGTATTCCAGTGCCCGCTGGTATTCGCCGGGATGTGCCAACAGTCCGTACAGGACACCGGAGATATAGGCATCACCGCTTCCAATACGGTCTACGACTTCGATATCGGTGTAAGGCGCTTCTTCATAATAAGTATCGTCCTTGGCACTGTAAATGATAGAACCGAAGGTATGGCGCTTCGGGCTATGTACGATACGCTGTGTGGATGCCACGATGGAGATCGGATACTCCTCCGTGAAGCTCTTCATAATGCTCTTGGCATCGCCTTCCTTCAGGAAAGTCAGGCGTGCGGTGTCCTCGGAGCAGAAGAAGATATCTACATAAGGCAGAATGGATTCGATGCATTCCTTCGCCTCAGCACCGGTCCACAGATTGCCGCGGAAGTTCACATCGAAGGAGATGATGGCTCCCTGCGCCTTGAAACGCTTGATCATCTCAATGGCGGTTGCTCTCAGCTCGGGGCTCAGCGCCAGTGTAATACCACTGGTATGGAAGCAACGGGTATCACTATACAGGCTGTCATCATAGTCCGCAACACTCAGTTTATTGATAGAAGTATTCTTACGGTCATAGACGATACGGGGTTTTCTCGGATAAGCGCCATTCTCATAATAGTACACACCCAGTCTCGCATCCTTATCATCGTCGTATACCAGATAGTCATCGCTGACACCGCAGAGACGTACACGGTTCTTAATATATACACCCAGGTCATTGGCCGGCAGCTTGGAGATAATACCGCAGCGCAATCCGAGCATTGCCGCACCGGTGATGGCATTCAGTTCTGCACCTCCGGCCTGCTTGCTGAAGCTGTCGCCTCTGGTGATACGCTCATTATCGGGCGGTGATAATCTCAGCATGATCTCTCCCAGGGAGAGCAGGTCAAATTCCTTTTTCTCAGTCAGTTCCATAATATAAACTCCCATCTGCATTTTTGCCAAATGTTGTATCGGAATCTCTCCGGTATTCCTCACAGTGCGCCGTTGAAACCCCTTACATTTTCTCTTTACATTTGTACTATAACACAAATATATGGCGTCGGTAAAGGTGCCAGACATAAATTAAAAATTTAACGAAAATACTGAATTTGCCGTCAATATCTGCTATAATCAATCTGTATTATCATTCTAAGAATTGAGGTATTTTTATGCATTCAAAATTCCTTTCCGATAGTAACACTTTTTACAGACGTTATTGTCCGGTTCTGATTCTGTTACTGGGAGCACTTCTGCGTCTGTTATACCTGTCCCGGGTGCCCGGTGGCCTACATCAGGATGAGGCTTTTGTCCTGCTGAACTCCTATGACCTTTTACACGAAGGCCGGGATTCCGCAGGCTATGCATTCCCCATCTATATGTCCAGCTGGGGAGACGGGCAGAGTGCCATGTACTCCTGGCTTCTCACTCCTCTCCTACTGTTGAACAAAGGGATTCCCACTACTTTTCTCGGAAGGCTTCCTCAGGCACTGGTAGGTATTCTAACGCTTTGGTGCGTCTATTGTCTGGTAAAGGAAATGTTCGGCCACACTGCGGGTCTCTGGACCTTATTCGCCTTAAGCGTCTGTCCCTGGCACATCATGGCCTGTCGTTGGGCATTGGATGCCAATATGGCCCCCGGTTTTCTCATGTTTGGTCTGTACTTTTTCGTACGGGGCATGAATGACAACCGTTATCTGTTGCTCGCGGCACTTTTTTACGGTCTCTCCCTCTATTGCTACGCAGTGATCTGGCCGATGCTTCCCATCCTGCTGGCTCTGCAGGTATGTTACGGGATCCGCTATCATAAAATCCATTGCAACCGTTACAGCGTTCTGTCTGTTCTGCTCCTGTTTGTCCTGGCATTACCGTTGCTTTTATTTGTCCTGGTCAATCAGGGACTGTTGCCGGAGATCGCCTTACCCTGGATCACTATTCCCAAAACACAGGGGTATCGCGGCGGAGAGATTGCTTTTTCCCTAAGTTCTGTTTATGCGAATTTCAAAAACACAGCGCATTTATTGTTATTGCAGGATACCGGAAGTCCCTATGACTTTCTACTGCCCTGGGGATTATTTTACGATATCGGCCGCGTCTTTATCCTGATCGGAATCGGCTGTATGCTGTACCGGCTGATTCGTTCTGTGCGGCAGCATGTGTTTTGCTGGGAATTCTTCCTGTTTGCCCAGCTGATGGGAGGTGGAATCACCTCGCTGCTGGTCACCGCCAGGATGCATCAGATCAATGATCTCTATATCCCGCTTGTCTTATGCGAGGCATATGGTATCTGGAAATGTTCCTGCTTCCTGAAGGGAAAGTCTCAATCTCTCGGCAGGATTTTTACAGGCTGCACCACTGCATTCTTCCTCATCTGTCTGGTTCTGTTCCAAAAGGACTATTACACCAAGTATGCGGAAACTACAAACGCTTATTTTTCCCAAGGTGTAGAAGACTGTGTTGCGTATTCGATGAAACAGTGCAAGACGCTCGGTCTGACTACGATCAGCGCGGAAAAGGCAACGCAATGGCCCAGACTGCTTCTGTATACACAAACATTGCCTTCCCAGTACCTGGCTACCGTTACCTATGATGTTGCCCCGGCTCCGGCCGCCTTTACCACCGCTGACGGAATCCGGGTCAATACGCGCATCAATTACGATACCATATCCACTGACAGTATTTATATTATTTACTACACAGAGGCCGATCTGTTCAAAGACAGCTTCACCCTGACACCTTTTTATGACTGGTATGTTGCTGTCCCTAAATAGCCTCCATGTAATCAAAATAGTCATCTTCGCTGGCAAATAAGATATATTCGTTCTCCACATATCCCATGTATCCGCTGGCTGTTACATATCCCTTCATCGTAAAATACCTCCTTATCAGAAGCCTTTTGTTTGCTGTTCTGATAAGAAGGTATCTCTTTTAATGTCCCATAAAATTCTCTTAATTTTCCTGAGCCGGCAATTTTTCCAGCACCAGTTCTTTCATTTCTTCCAATAATTCCTCGGTTTTCCCCATCAGGAGTTCCGCATCGGTCTCTACCAGTCCCGTTTTTTTGTATTTATAGGTAAAAAACGGATTGCCGTATGCGGTGAAGCTCATTTCCTCTCCATGCTTTTTCAGAAACGCGGGGATCTTCAGTGGGTCTATGGCTGCATCCGGTCGGAAATTAAAGGTGATCCGGCCGTTTTTGCCCTTGATCTCCGTCATATCCAGTGCGTGTGCCGCCATGCGGATCAGTGCGATCCGCAGCAGATTGTCCACTGCCTTGGGGATATTGCCAAAACGGTCTAACAGCTCATCCTTCATCTCATCCCGCTCTTTCAGCGTCTCAATGCCGGCGATGCGCTTATAGATATCCAGCTTCTGTGTTTCATTCACAATATATTCCGCCGGAATATATGCATCCACATCCAGGTCGATCACCGTGGTGAAATCCACCGTCGTATGGATTCCCTTCAGATTCTGCACCGCCTCATTCAACATTTTGCAGTAGAGGTCGTATCCTACGGCTTCCATGTGGCCATGTTGGCTCATCCCCAGCAGATTCCCGGCCCCACGGATCTCCAGGTCCCGCATGGCAATTTTGAAACCGCTGCCCAGATCTGTGAATTCCTTGATCGCCGCCAGCCGTTTCTCCGCTACTTCCTTTAACATTTTGTCCCGCTTGTACATCAGAAACGCATAGGCATTCCGGTTGGAGCGTCCCACACGGCCTCTGAGCTGGTACAACTGGGACAGCCCCAGATTATCCGAGTCATGAATGATCATGGTGTTTACATTAGAGATATCCAGCCCGGTCTCTATAATAGTAGTGGACACCAGCACATCGATCTCTCCGTTGATGAAATCAAACATGATCCGTTCCAGTTCATGCTCCTTCATCTGTCCATGGGCATAGGCCACATTTGCTTCCGGCACCAGTTTCGCGATCTGTGCCGCAATATCCGCAATGTTATTCACACGGTTATAGACATAGTAGACCTGTCCGCCCCGGGCCATCTCCCGGACAATAGCCTCTCTGACCAGTTCATCGTTGTATTCGCAGACAAAAGTCTGGATCGGCAGCCTGTCGTTGGGAGCCTCCTCCAGCACGCTCATATCCCGGATACCGATGAGGCTCATGTGCAGGGTACGGGGAATCGGTGTTGCCGTCAGGGTCAGCACATCCACGTTCTCTTTTAGTTTCTTGATCTTCTCCTTATGAGCCACGCCAAAACGCTGCTCCTCATCGATGATCAAAAGCCCCAGATCCTTGAACTTCACATCCGCCGACAATACTCTGTGAGTACCAATGACGATATCCACCATTCCCTTTTCCAGATCTTTTACTGTCTTTTTGATCTCCGAAGATGTGCGAAAACGGCTCATCAGGGCAATATTGACCGGGAAATCCTTCATTCGCTGCACAAAAGTGTTGTAATGCTGCTGTGCTAAAATGGTGGTAGGCACCAGATATACCACCTGTTTGCCCTCCTGTACTGCTTTGAAGGCAGCGCGGATCGCGATCTCTGTCTTACCATATCCCACATCTCCGCAGATCAGACGATCCATGATCCGATGGCTTTCCATATCGGCCTTGGTGTCAGCGATAGCATTCAACTGATCCTCCGTCTCCTCGAAGGGAAACATTTCCTCAAACTCCCGCTGCCATACCGTGTCTTTTCCGAAGGCATAGCCCTCACTCTGCTGACGCACCGCATACAGCTCCACGAGATCCTTTGCCACGGCGCTGACCGCACTGCGCACCTTGGTCTTGGTGTGCTCCCATTCCTTACCACCCAGTTTGTTCAGCTTCGGCTTCTTCGCCGCATCGGCGGAGGCATACTTCTGGATCACATCCAGCCCGGTGGCCAGAATGTACAGGTTGCCGCCGTCCCGGTATTCGATCTTGAGGTAATCCTTGACGACCTTGTCTACCTCTACCTTCTCGATGCCCTTATAGATGCCCAGTCCGTGGGTCTCATGTACCACATAATCCCCGATCTTCAGGTCGTTGAAATCATTGATCTTCTGCCCCTGATAGAGCTTTTTCTTCTTTTTCTTACGCTTCTCCGCTCCGAAAATATCACTCTCGGACAGCACCACGAATTTCAGCCAGGGGTATTCAAAGCCCTTATTGACATGACCGTAATAGGTCAGGATCTCCCCGGGCTGTACCTCCCGCATGGGGTCTTCCGTGTATACTGCCGTCAGTCCGGCATCCTCTGTGTTCCGCAGATCCTCCGCCAGACGTCTGGCTCTGGTACGGGAACCGGACAAAAGCAGCACCCGGTAGCCGTTCTTTTTATATTTTTTCAGATCCTTGACCAGGGATTCAAAGCTGTTGTTATAAGGGGCAATGTTGCGGGCTGCAATATCCACGTGCTTCTCTGTCCTGAAATAGCCGTACTTGGTCTCCATGGTAGCCAGGGTCACCACGGCATTTTTCTCTAAAGTAGCCGCTACCTGTTCCCCACTGTAGAGAATGTTCATCTGTCCCGGCAGCACATAACCTTTTCTGGCACGTTGTTCCATGCTCTCCCGAAATTCCAGTTCGATGGCATCCGCCTGCTCCTTCACTCTCGCCGGTTCGTCGATATAGAAGGCCAGAGAACGCCCCGCCATATCTGACAGCAGTTCCGGCATGGTTACCGTATTTTCATAAAAATAACGGATGTAGCCTTCCAGATTGATCTTACTCTGGAACTCCAGCAGCTGCTCTTTCAATTCGCTGACCTGGGTGGCGATCCTGTGAGCTTCCTCCGGCTGATGGGCATCCCGGAAAATTTTCTCCTGTTTGGCGGCTTCCTTCTCCAGTCTGGCGATTCCCTTGCGGATCTGCTCCTCAGACAACACGAACTCCGTCGCCGGGTAGACAGTGATGCTCTCCAGCTTCTCAATGGAACGCTGGCTCAGGATGTCGAAGCTGCGGATGGACTCCACCTCATCTCCCCACAGTTCGATACGATAGGGGTTTTCCTCCGTCAGATCAAAGATATCCACAATGCCGCCACGGATGGAGAACTGCCCCGGGCTTTCCACCTGATAGGCTTTCTCATATCCCATAGCCACCAGTCTGGATGCCAGTTTGCTCTCGTCCAGACTGCCGCCCCGCTCGGTGCGGATGATGTCTTTCTCCTCCCACAATACCTGCGGTGTCATCAGTGCCGCATAGGTGGTGACAATGGTGACCGGCTTACCCTCCACGACTCTGCGCAGGGTCTTGATCCGCTCCTGCACCAGCTGATTACCGTGAATATCCGCCTGGAAAAAGATCAGGTCCTTCGCCGGATATAGCATGACATTTCTGTCATAAAAGCGGTATTCCTCGTAGATCTCTTTGGCCTTTAAGTCACTATAAGTAACGATGACCTTGTATTTCAGGCCATCGCTGAGTCCGTAGATCATATGAAGTTTCTGGGAGTCCACACAGCCGGACAGAGCTACGGTTCCTTTTCCCTGTCTGGTCACTTTCCGGATCTCATCATATTCCGCCAGTTCTTTCAGTGGCGCAATCAGTGCCTGCATCGCTTTTTCCTCTTACTATACAACCGTTACGCTTTCTTACTGTTAAAATGGTTCATGGCTGTATCCGCATTCTCAGTGATGATCATACGGATAGCTTCTGCTGCGGTCTTCGCCGCTTCGTCCATGATGCTTCGTTCCTCCGCCGGAAAATGTCCCAACACGTAGTCTGCCAGATCGAAGGTCTTCGGCTTCTCTCCCACGCCCATACGCACGCGGATAAAAGTATCATGCCCTAACATTTTGATGATATTCTTGAGGCCGTTATGGCCACCGGCGCTGCCCTTTTTGCGGATGCGGATCTGTCCCACATCCAGGCTGATATCATCGGAGATCACGATCAATTCCGTGGTATCATCCACCTTGTAATAGTCCACGATCTCCCGGATGCTCTCTCCGCTTAAGTTCATGAAGGTCTGGGGCTTCGCCAGGATCACCTTCTGCCCTGCCACGTAGCCTTTGCCGATCAGTGCCTTATGCTTACTCTCCATGACGGCGATATTTTCTTCCTCTGCTAATCTGTCTATGACATCAAACCCGATATTATGTCTGGTATTTTCATATTCTTTGCCTGGATTTCCCAGCCCTGCGATAATATACATAGCTTTCTCCTTACTTTCTTGCAATCAATGCGTTAACTTATATTTTCGCATTTTTACGCAGAAAATGCAACTATTGGTTATTTTGCACAAATTTTATTTTCGGGAAAACAGCCAATTTCCGCATGGCATATTTCGTTACTTATTTTCCGAATCTAAAGTATCTATTCCCGGCATTGTATTTTATAATAATAGTGGAGTGTTACCAAAACGGTAAGCGGTTCACCTTTCGCCAAAATGATGACATTTTGAGAGCTTCCAGTATTATTGGAGGTGATACAGATGGGAAATCTATTGAAAGGTACATAAGATGCTGGAAACAGTGGTAGGCATTGTCGGTATTGTTGTTACGATCATCAGTATCATCGTAACGCTTATCAGTATCGTACAGACTGCACGGAAACATAAACATCAAAAAAGCAACCGCCCTCGCCAGGATTGAGTTGCTTTTTTGATAAGTAACTATTAACTTAGGTGAACCGTTGCTGTACGGTAGCACTCTTTTCTTTTATTATCCTAACACTCTCTTTTGATTTCGTCAATAAAATTCACCATTTACAAAAATCCTTGTACCCGGGCTTGACTTTTTCCGGAATACTGGTATACTGGTAAGGCTGAAATGCCCTGAAATCAAGGCTTTTCGGAAATCCATTCGTGTGTTCGGGACCTTCCACACGTAAATAAAAACTAAAGGAGAAAACAAATGAACAAGAAAGTACTGTACCTCGTACACGGAGCGGTGATTGCTGCTCTCTATGTTGTGCTGACCATGTTAGCCAACGCTCTGGGACTGGCAAATTATGCCATTCAGGTCCGCTTCTCGGAAGCCCTGACGATTCTTCCCGTATTTACCCCTGCTGCCATACCGGGACTTTTCCTGGGATGTATCATCAGCAATACCATGACCGGCTGCATGCTGCTCGACATTATCTTCGGCAGCCTGGCAACGCTGATTGGTGCATTTGGCACTTATCTGCTGCGGGATAAGAACAAATGGCTGGCTCCCCTGCCTCCCATCATTGCCAACACCATTATCGTTCCTTTCGTACTGGCATATGTCTACCACTTAGAAGGCGGCATTCCTTACTTCATGCTGACTGTGGGTATCGGTGAGATCATTTCCTGCGGAGTGCTCGGCATGCTGTTACGCACCGTGTTACAGAAATACCGCAAATACATTTTTGACGTACAGAAATAAGCGGTCATCCCGCCAAAAAGGCGTCCGGATCCTTTCACAGGTTCCGGGCGCCTTTTGCTGTCCACTTGTATTTAATTTTCTATTTTCATATAGGAAATAAAATGATTGCCGTTCTCCGCGAACCATGTTGTAGCATCGTTCATTCCCTTTTTGTACAACTTTCCGGTGGACGGCTCCATGATGACAACGTTGAATTCATTAAATCCGGTCACCAGCACCGCCTCGCCATCCTCCAGGATCGCCAGTACCGGAATATCCTGATTCACATAATACAGTACCGCATCCAGACTACAGCCGCTCAGATCCAGTACCTGTACGCCTGTCATATTTTCTTCCAGAATCTGTATTGCCGTCTTGCCCTGCGCCAGGTCATATTCGGTGTTGCGGGTGATTCCGGCATGCCGCAGGATATTGTCCAGACATACCGTCAGGCTGTTCTTCTGGTCCGTGACACTTTCTTCCTTGATTGCCATGATCTGGTTTCTGCTGACACGATTGCCCTTCAGCCATACCGTAATGCCGCGGTCGTTCGTAACAACCCCGGAGGAATCGTAGGCTTCCTTCACCGCCTTGCCCGGGGCACTGTAAATGCCCTGTACTCCATAAGCATTGTATACATAATATCTGGAAACTTCGCTGACCGCATCCAGTGTCAGTTCTCTTCCGCCCTCAAATACGACCTCCTTCGGATTCAGCACCTTGATAGTCTTGGTATCAATGGTTGTCTTGGTCTGTATCTGCACATATCTCTCATAAATATCAATGTCCGCCGTAACTACTTTATTCTGTCCCGGCTCTTCTTCCACATTGTTCATGATCTGGTCATTCAGGATCTCCTGATAGCTGCCGTTCTCAGAACGCTGTATTCTCGACAGGGTAATCTGATTGCCCTCGATGGCGCAATCCACGATATAGATGCCATCCTGTCCGTATTCCTTCAGATTATTTCCGGAAGAATTGCTGATGCAGACCTTATACATGGGGTAAAAGATCTGTCCGGAATTCTCTGTCCGGATGTCGCTCTCCCTGGCCACGCCGTAGATAATATCTTCTCCCATGAAGCCAAGCGGCCGGATAGCCTCACCGTCCTCCGCCCGGATCACTGTCTGTTCTCCGGTATTCAGATTCCGGACATTCAGCTGGTTGCTGTGGTTGATGTCATCCCCTTCCTGCCATACGATGATCTCATGGTTCTCCGATACCTGAAGGCTGTCATCCTGTCTTATACTTACCAGCTGTTCAGCGCTGCGATTCTCCAGATCCACATCATAGACACCGTTTTCCAGGAAAAAATATACATGTTGCTGTCTGTTCCGGTACAGCAGCTGTTCCATCTCATCCTTCAGCACCGCATAGCTCTTGGAATATGGGATATAGACTTCTTCCTCGATCGTATTCAGCGAATTGTCATAGCTGATGATCTGAATGCCGGTCTCTCCCTCATGTCTTCCGCGATTCATGTAACCATACACGGCAAATTTCACATTACCGCCCTCGTCTACATCCAGAATCTTGATGCCATGATTGTCATACAGAGTCCGCCGATCGGCATTATCTTTATCATAGAAGGAGAAGATCACTGTCAGTCCGTTGGTAGCCGCATTATAGCTGAGTAACTGCCCCATATCGGAGAACACCACGGTATTGCCATCCGCGCTCTCCATCATATCCACATTTTCATCCGTGATTCCCAGAAGGATCTTGTCATTGGCATACATCCGGGTAGTATCCGGGATCTGTGTCATGGTACGCTCATAATCCAGCAGATACATTCTCTCCGAAGTATATCTGACTCTGTAATACTCTTCGACATTGTAGTAGATCTTATTTTTGCCCTCTCCGGTGGATACCACAAAATCCATCAGCAGAGAGGCCACATTCCCACTGATCTGTGTCAGCCGGATGGAAGCCGCGTCCTCCTGGACCGGTTCCAGACTGCCCCAGGTGATCTGCTGAAAGCTGCTGTGAATATTCACTTTATGAAAAGTGCCGTTATCTGTCAGCTTGGAATTCGGTTCCAGATATTTCGTCAGTTCCTTGGCCACTTCCTTGTCGTATAATTTTCCGTGGAAATCTGTCGCAAATTCCAGGATTTCCGAAATATGCACATCATCATTCCATAAAATAGTCGTATAATAATATACCTTCTGTTCCCCTTCCAGTTCCAGGATCAGGGTCAGACTGTATTGTGTATTCGTGTCGATCAGGTCTTTTAACGTAAGGGAAACGGAAAAGCTTTTCCCATTTGCCTTCCATCCGGTGACTTCACTGTTCTCGATCAGCCGGCTGCCGTCGATGCTGCGAACCTCTGTCGAGATCCCCGTAATTTCTCTTCCGAACGTATCCACGGTGAAATTCGCCTGTCTGCCCTCCCCCAGCAGAGTAATGCAGTCCTTCTGGTAAGCCACATCCATCTCCACGGTATTTCCGTGCAGTTCATTGCATGCCACACCGCCGCTTTCCATGGTGATCATAGGCAGAGTGGCCGGAGCCATCTCCATGGTCATATTGTTATGTCCCTGATTCATAATGCTGCCGATGATCAGTGCTGATGCCAGAAATACTACAACACACACGGCAATTCTAATGATCGTTTTCTTCATTCTTGATTCTTCACTCATTCATTATTCAGCAATTTTTCCAGTGTCGGTGCCACATGGAGCAGTTCCTCCACAGTACCGATATCTGCGCTTTTCTTCGGGCGCATACCGTTCTTTTTCACTGCCCGGATCAACAGATTCTTCGGGGTATGTTCCATATCGATGAATTCCAGGATCTGGGTCTCATAGCCCTGTTGTTCCAGCAGATTTGCTCTCAGAGCATCGGTGAGCAGTGCTGCCACGCGCTCCTTGATGATGCCGTATTTTAACACTGGTTTTAAAGGATCACATTTTATCTGCCGGTTCAGTTCATGCTGACAACAGGGAACCGCCAGAATGACTCTGGCCCCCCATTTTACCGCCTTGTCTAACGCATAATCTGTGGCAAGGTCACAGGCATGCAGGGTCACCACCATGTCCGCCACATCTGTGCCCTCGTAGGTACTGATGTCTCCCCTCTCGAACTTTAATCTGTCATACCCCAGCTTTTCCGCCAGTTCATTGCAGTGCTGGATCACATCGGTCTTCAGATCCAGTCCGGTCACCTGGATATCTCTATGCTGTAATTCATGCAGATAATAGTACATTGCAAAGGTAAGATAGGATTTGCCGCAGCCAAAATCAATAATGCGGATGGTACGGTCTTTCGGCAGTTCATCGATCACATCCTCGATAAATTCCAGATACCGGTTGATCTGACGGAATTTATCAAATCTCGCCCTGGTCACCCGGCCGTCCGGGGTCTGCACGCCCAGTCCTACCAGGAAATCCACCGGTTTTCCTTCCTCTAAAATATAATGCTTGGTACGGTTGTGAGCCAGTGCCTGCAGTTCCTCCTCTTCAGAAGCAGCCGCCCCCTCCGTCCGCGGTGACTTGCCACTGTTTTTCACCTTCAGTGTCAGCTTGCCTTTTTTGCTGACCAGAGCGGTGGCCTGCAGGGTCTTCGCTGAGAATTCTCCCTGCCGGAACTGCTCCTGTAAGGCGGTGCAGATCCGGTCCGTCAGCTGTTCTGCTGTAAAATTCTCGTGAAACACCTGAGTTCCTCTGTAAGCAGTCTCCTGGAACAACAGTTCCTCCCGGATCAGCACCGGGCGGATCTTTACCTTCTGGGTCTGTTCCGGATGACGGCTGTTGCTCAGGATGATCTGCTGCAGATCTTTATTCAAAATTTTCTGTAAAAGTATTTTCAGTTCTTCCATGGTTTATCCTGTTTTTCAAATGTTTTGCGCATATTATAGCACGCTTTCCTATAAGAACGCAATCATTCCCCGTCGTCCACCGTGTCTCCTTTTGTAGATCTCATTGCACACCAACACATGGATCAGATCCTTTGATACTTTTTCCGCTTCCTGTTCCAGGATCGTGCTGATCGTATCCGCTATCCGGAACAGACTCAGGCGGTCCGGATATTCATCATAGATCATGCTTCCTTCATAGTCGTATTTGTCCAATATTTCCGCAATCCTGCGCTGACAGCGTCTGACTTCTCCGGGATAGGTCTGCTGCAGATATTCCAAGTCATTTAATATTTCTTTTTCATCCATTCTTCCGGGATATCCGGGCAATGTCATAAAAAACGGTCTTGCTACCATTTTAAAATGCCTCATGCTTTTTTATAGCATATGCATTTTCTCTCTATAAAGTGAAAAACAGGTGCTGCGAAAATTATCGCAACACCTGAATTCTCGCCATTGCTCTCTGCAATGCCGTCTCTGCTCTGGCAATATCCGTCTCCGGCGTCTTGCTGCGCAGTCTCTCTTCCGCACGGTGCAGTGCTGCCTCCGCACGGTTCTCATCGATCTCATTGGGCCATTCGATGATCTCTGCCAGAATGGTAACTCCCTCGGGAAGGATCTCGGCGAATCCGGAATGCAGTGCTGCCTCCTTCTCTCCGTCCTTCTCCGTAATATGCAGGATACCCGGCTTCACGATCACCGTCAGGGGAATGTGTCCCGGAAGGACACCGATCTGTCCTTCCGTGGTATTGAATTCTACCATATCCACAGTTCCCTCATAGAACACTCTTTCCGGGGTTATGATACGAAGTTGAAAATCTTTATCTGCCATATCTGGACTCCCCTCTCATGCTATGCATGAACCTTTGCCAGTACATCATCGATGCTTCCGGCATTCAGGAAGTAGCTCTCCGGAATATCATCATGCTTGCCATCCAGGATCTCACGGAATCCACGGATGGTCTCGCTGATCGGTACATATTTTCCTTCCAGACCGGTGAACTGTCCTGCCACGAAGAAAGGCTGGGACAGGAATCTCTGGATCTTACGGGCTCTGGATACGACCAGCTTGTCTTCCTCGGACAATTCGTCCATGCCGAGGATGGCGATAATATCCTGTAATTCCTTATATCTCTGCAGGATCTCCTGTACACCGCGGGCGGTCTCATAATGCTCCTTACCTACGATTCTGGGATCCAGGATACGGGATGTGGACTCCAGAGGGTCTACCGCGGGATAGATTCCCAGTTCTACGATAGAACGGGACAGAACCGTGGTGGCATCCAGATGTGCGAATGTGGTCGCAGGTGCCGGGTCTGTCAGGTCATCCGCAGGCACATAGACTGCCTGTACGGAAGTAATGGAACCGTTCTTGGTGGATGTGATACGCTCCTGGAGCGCACCCATCTCTGTCTGTAATGTAGGCTGGTATCCTACTGCGGAAGGCATACGGCCTAACAGTGCGGATACCTCACTTCCTGCCTGGGTGAAACGGAAAATGTTGTCGATGAACAGCAGCACATCCTTACCACCCTTGTCACGGAAGTACTCTGCCATGGTCAGTCCGGTCAGACCGACTCTCATTCTTGCTCCGGGGGGCTCGTTCATCTGTCCGAATACCATGGTGGTCTTGTCCAGTACGCCGGACTCCTGCATCTCGTGATACAGGTCGTTACCCTCACGGGTACGCTCACCTACACCGGTGAATACGGAATATCCGCCGTGCTCGGTAGCGATATTACGGATCAGCTCCTGGATCAGTACGGTCTTACCTACTCCGGCACCGCCGAACAGACCGATCTTACCACCCTTCTGATAAGGGCAGAGCAGGTCAACGACCTTAATACCGGTCTCTAGCAGTTCTGTGTCCGTAGACTGCTCTGCGAAGGTCGGTGCAGCACGGTGGATAGGCTCGTAAGATACCCCCTCCGGTACCGGCTTGTTATCAATCGGCTGACCCAGTACATTAAATATTCTGCCCAGGGTATTTTCTCCTACCGGTACGGAAATCGGGGCTCCGGTGGCAATTGCCTCCATTCCTCTTACCAGTCCGTCGGTAGTACCCATGGCGATACATCTGACAGTATCATCACCCAAATGCTGGGAGACTTCTACTACCAGTTCTCCTCCATCTCTGGTAGGGATGCGGATCGCGTCATTGATCTCAGGAAGTTTG
>OGUN01001789.1_pt1 | contig 14189 bp, 10 predicted proteins | sample 1553621 | NCBI WGS metagenome assembly OGUN01 (sample SAMEA2580300, study PRJEB22360) | human gut metagenome | biome: human gut; feature: human-associated habitat; material: faeces | place: Denmark | collected 2008/2010
GCCAGCCCCTTTCTGGTTGGTTTTCTCTCAAGTCAATTTTACCAAAAAGGGGCTCGCTTTCTATACCAATGGAATGATTTTCGGTTGAAGCCATGTCTGGGAACCATTGCAATTACTGCGTTTCTTGCGTTTTGCTCATGGCGGTGTTATGAGTATTTCGTGAGGTGATCCTATCCGGTTCCCGCGCACGAGAGGACTTCCGCCGCACAAGCGACGGCACACGTCAAATGCCGGAAATGCCAGAAAGGACTTTACTTATGCGGCGCAGCCCTGTATAATCGTTTAAGATAGAAAATCGTCGAAAGACTATGCTGCAGGGCCATATGTCTGAGCGGGAGAGCCCCTATGATCGACCGACCGCACTCTTTTAAGGAAACACCGCGCAGTGAAAGCTGCGGTATTGCCTTAGCAGGACTGCGGTCAGTTTTTTTCTCTGCGAAAGGAGGGAGCATCGGTGAACCGCGTGTTCCGCGAGGAAAAGAAATATCTGATCTCGCTGCCGGAGGCGCTGCAAGCCTGCCATCGGCTCGCGCAGGTCATGCACGAGGACCCGCACAACGGCATAAGCGGCTACCCTGTCCGCTCGCTTTACTTCGATACGCTCGACGACAGGGACTTCCACGAAAAGGCTGCGGGCGTAGAGCTGCGGCGCAAGCTGCGCCTGCGCTGCTATGATCCGGCGGCAGACTTCGCCATGCTGGAGATGAAGCAGAAGCAGGGCGCAAGTCAGCTCAAGCGCTCTCTGCGCGTGACACGGGAGGATGCCCAAGCGCTCACGCGCGGCGACTACGCGCCGCTGCTGCGGTATCCGGAGTCTTTTGCCGCGGAGTGCTACGCGCTGATGCACAGCCGGTGCTATCGCCCCAAAACGATCGTAGAATACGACCGCAAGGCATTTATCGCCAAGGAGAACAAAATACGCATTACCTTTGACAGCCGCATTGTTTCCGTCGAGAGCTGCTTCGACCTCTTTTCGCCGCGGCTGAACATGAACCCCGTGCTCGATCCGTACTGCGTGGTGCTTGAGGTCAAGTACAACGGCTTTCTGCTCGATTATCTTCGCGAGCTGATCAACGGCGTGGATCGCAGTGAGCTTTCTGTCAGCAAATATGTGCTTGCCCGCCAAAACGGATGTCAGACGAGGCTATAGGAGGAAAACACCATGAGACAACAGATCCTGAACCTTTTTACCACACCCCGCGATATGTCGTGGGAGGATATTCTGCTCAATATCGTCCTTGCCGCCGTGCTGGGCTTTTTTATCTTCCTGTCCTACGCCATCTCCCACCGCGGGACGATCTACAGCCGCAAGTTCAACGCCTCACTCGTCATTCTCGCGGTGCTGACGGGGACGGTCATGACCGTCATCGGCAACAACATTGCGCTGTCTCTCGGTATGGTGGGCGCGCTGTCCATCGTCCGCTTCCGCACCGCCATCAAGGACTCGCGCGATACGGTTTATATTTTTTGGTCCATCATTGTCGGCATCTGCTGCGGCGTGGGCGATTATGCCGTGGCCTGCATCGGCAGCGCCGTGACCTTCGCGGTGATCCTGCTGCTCGGCTGCATCAAGAGCGATAACCGGATGCTGCTCATCATCCGCGCCCACCGCAGCAAGCAGGAGCCGATCAAGGCGCAGGTCTACAAGCTCTTTCGCGCCAAAGCGACGCTGCGTGTGGAAAACACGACGGAGGATACGGTCGAACTGATCTACGAGATCACGCAAAAGCTCCTGCGCCGCGCGGAGCAGACAACGCCGGACATTCCCGGCAGCATCTATTCGCTGGGAAGCATCGACTATGTCAATCTTGTCATGCAGAACGACGAGGTGTCGAACTGAGAAACCGGAAAGAGGGGAGCGGAGACGAACATGAAATACAAGCGAATGGCTCTTGCGGCCTGTGCGCTGCTGCTCCTCCTATCCGCAACAAACCTGTCAGCCGTGCTGACCGATGAGCACCCACGCTATCATCAGCATCTTGAGCGCCTCGCCTATACACCCTGTGCCGACCACGGAGAAGATCTGCTCTGCTCTCATCTGCCGCTCGTTCTCATCGACACTGGCGGAGAGGCGATCCCGGGCGTGCCCATCCAGAGCGGCGGCAGCGGCCGTGAGGATGATGCTTTCACCACGACCGCAGACGGCAGTACGCTGCTGCGCGCGTCCGTCTCGGTGGTGGATCATGCCGAGGGCAACAATCACCCCACCGACACGCCGACGCTTCAGAGCGTCATTGACATTCGAGTGCGAGGCAACTCCTCGCGCTATTTTGATAAGCACAGCTATCTTGTCAAGACGCTGACGGACGACGGTGCGGCCTCGCGCGATGTCGCCATGCTGGGGATGGATGCCTTCGACGAGTGGGCGCTGCATGGGCCGTACCTCGATAAGACGCTCATCCGCAATTATATGTGGTACAATCTTGCGGGCGAGATCATGGACTACGCGCCGAATGTGCGCTTCTGCGAGGTACTGCTCAACGGAGTGTATCAGGGGCTTTATGTTATGACGGAGACTGTCAGCTCCGGCGCGGATGCCCGCTTGAAGCTCACGGAGCCGTCGAAGGACACGGTGCAGACGAGCTATGCTCTGCGCCTTGACCGCGGCAGCGGCAACGAGGTCAAAAACATCGAGACCTTCTCCCAATACGCCCTGCGAAATCTGCAGGATATAGACATCGTCTATCCGGGAACAAAATGGCTTACGCCGGAGCGCGCGGCGTGGATCGCACAGGATTTCTCCGACTTTGAAAAGTCACTCTACTCCTATGACTATGATACCGAGCCCTATGCATGGTGGGAGCAGGCGGACATGAGCTCTTTCGTGGACTACTTTATCCTCAACGAGTTTACCTGCAACTATGATGCGGGCTGGCTTTCCACCTATATCTACAGGGATGTGCGCGGCAAATACAAAATGTGCGTCTGGGACTTCAACTCCGCCTGTGACAACTACAGTCATCCGGTCGCAGAGCCGCAGCATTTTGAGCTGCAATACAATGTCTGGTACTATATGCTCAGCAAAGACGAGAAGTTCATAAACGCCGTCATCGACCGCTACCGCGAACTGCGTCAGGGCATCCTCAGCGACGAGTATCTCTGCGCCTACATAGACGACGTTACCGCGTGGCTCGGCGATGCCGTCGAGCGCAACTTCTCCGTCTGGGGCTACACGCTCGAAAAGGATATGCTCTCCCCCGCGTGGCGCAACCCGCACTCACACGCGGCTGCCGTCGCGCAGATGAAGCGCTTTTGCATCGAGCGCGGCGCGTGGATGGACGAGAATATCGACATTCTTCGCCAGTACAGCCACGAATCCAAAAACAAGAAATTCAACCACTGAGCCACCACACCATCGAGAAAGGAGGGCGGCGGCTTGAAAAGATTTCTCATCGTGCTCACCGCCCTGATCTTAGGCTATCTCGCCTACGACACCGCGCGCTACTACCTCGGCTGGTACATCGACCTTCAGCCGGACGCGCCGGTCAGCGCTTTCATGTCCACCGACGCGCAGCACCTTTATATGGACCGCGGCGCGGGACCGGAGGAGTTCACCGTCAAGGGCGTGAACCTCGGCGTGGGCATCCCGGGCGAGTGGGCGACGGACTACGCCGTCAGCAAGGAGACCTATCTGCGCTGGTTTGCCCAGATGCAGGAGATGGGCGCGAACACCGTGCGCGTCTACATTACGCTCCACGACGACTTCTACAACGCCTTCTACGAGTACAACACCGCGCGCGAGGAGGCGAACGAGGAACCGCTCTGGCTCATCCACGGCGTATGGGTGAACGACTATATCCAAAACTCCCACCGCGACGCCTATGACAAGGACTTTCTTGAGACCTTCGTCAGGGACGGGCGCACACTGGTCGACGTTCTGCACGGCAACAAGAAGATCTCGCTCGGACGCGGAACGGGCTCCGGCTTCTACACCAAGGACGTTTCCCGCTGGGTCATCGCCTACATCCTCGGTGTGGAGTGGGAGGATGTGACCGTCACCTACACCAACCACAAATACCCCGATCTGCCGCCCTATCAGGGAACGTACCTCTCCGCGACGGAGGACGCCTCCGCCTTTGAATCCATGCTTGCGCAGGTGGGCGACCGGATCGTCTCATATGAAAGCCGCCGCTACAAGACCCAGCGCCTTGTGGCGTTTTCCAACTGGCCGACCACCGACCCCTTCCTCTATCCGGAGGATATCACGACTTTCTTTATGAAGTGCGCGCAGGTGGACGTGGAGCACATCCGCACTGAGGATGCCTTCCTCGCCGGTCAGTTTGCCTCCTACCATGTGTATCCCTACTATCCCGACTATCTCAACTATATCCTCAACCCCGCGGCGATGGACCGCACGCCCATCTGGGACGGCAAGGCCGTCATCTCCCGTGCGGAGACCGGTCCCGGCACGCCCATCGGTTCCGTGCTGCGCCGATCGGACTTCTACGATGAGACCGGCGCGGCGAACACCTACCTTGCCTATCTGCGCGCCCTGCGGCGGCATCACACGATGCCCGTCGTCATCTCCGAGTTCGGCGTTTCCACTGGGCGCGGCATGGCGCAGATCGACCGGAACACCGGACGCAATCAGGGCCATATGTCCGAGCAGGAGCAGGGGCAGGCGCTCGTGGACTGCTGGCGCGACATCACCGCGTCCGGCTGCGCGGGCGGCTGTGTGTTTACCTGGCAGGACGAATGGTTCAAGCGCACCTGGAACACCATGCACGCGGTGAATCTCCAGCGCACGCCGTACTGGAGCGACTATCAGACCAACGAGCAGTATTTCGGTCTGCTCTCCTTCGACCCCGGCGAGGAGGAAAGCGTCTGCTATGTGGACGGCGACCTCTCAGAGTGGACGGAGGAGGATAAACTCTTCGATACCGGCACGCGCGCCCTTTCGATGAAATACGACGAGAAGTTCATCTATCTGCTCGCCTATGAAAAGGGCTTTGCGAACGGACAGAAAACGCTCTACATCCCCATCGACACCACGCCCAAGACGGGCAGCACCTACTGCGAAAACTTCGGCCTGCGCTTTGAGGACCCGGTGGACTTCGTCCTCGCCATCGACGGCAGGGACAACAGCCGCCTCCTGGTGCAGGAGCGCTACGAGGTGCTGCGCGCCATGTTCTACCACGAAACGCACGACGCGGACGCCTACCTTGACCCGCCCGACGCGGACACACCGCTTTTCAAGCCCATCGAATTGATGCTCCAGACGGCGACGCCGCTGCTCACGGGCAACTGGCAGGCAAGCTCTGAGACCTACGAGACGGGCGATCTTGCCTACGGCAACGCGAACCCCGCCGCGCCGGACTACGATTCCCTCGCGGACTTCATCTTCGCGGGCGACGTGCCGCCGGGAGCTGAAGCTCCCCTGGCAGCTTCTGAACTTTTCAGACCCCTCGCGCATGACCATCCACGACGATTACTATGAAAACTACGGTGTGGACTACATCACCATCGACACGATGTACCTCGGTCTTACCGACGGCGCGGCGCAGGAGCGCACGCCGCTCTATCCCGCGGCGCTCAAGGGCTGGGGCAATACGGTCAGCTATCACGAGCGGCTCAAGCCCTCGTACTACATTCTGCAAAAGCTCTGGCAGTAAAATACACGAGAAAGGAAGAACGCCGGTGTTTGTTCAAATCCTGATCTACGTCTATCTCGGCATCTGCGCCGGCATGATCCTCTTTAACATTGTAACGGCGCTCCTTTCGCAGCGCAGGGAGCATCGGTCCTTCCGCGACGGCATCCGCCTTGAGCTGACGGTCTCGCAGGAGCTTGACCGTCTCGCGGAGACCGGAGCGGTCAGCGAGAGGCATCTGCGCTTCATGGAGCGCAGACTGCGCCGCGTGAACGGCATGGCGGCCTTTGACGCCGCGCTGGAGCGCCTGTGCGTGAGGCGGCCAGAGCTGACCCGCTCCTATCTGACGGCGCTTAACGGTGTGATGATCGCGCTGGCAGAGGATTACTGCCGCCGCGATGAGATCGAGGCGGCGTATTTTCCGTATATCATCCGGAAATACCGGCTTCTCGACGGGCAGGAGAACGAGGCGCTGAAAACGATGCTGCTCGACCTGTTGCATGAATCGAGCATCTACTGCCGCGAGAATGCCATGCAGGCGCTCTACACGGCGGGCGATCCCGCCGTCCTTGTGCGTGCGCTGCGGATCATCGACGCAAGCAGCCTCTATTATCACAGCAAGCTCCTCTCCGACGGCTTGCTGAACTACACGGGCGACACATGGGAGCTTGCCGACGCGCTTTGGGAGGCGTTTGATGCGTTTCAGCCGTGGATGCAGGTGACGCTGCTCAACTATTTCCGCTTTTCCTCCGGCGCATACTGCGAGAAAATACACGCGCTCCTCAACGATCCCGCGCAGGACGACGAGGTGCGCTTTGCCTGTCTGCGATATCTTGGCCGCTATCCCTATCCGCCCGCCTACGCCGATCTGCTGCGCTATGCGACGCCCTCGGAAAACGCGCGCTGGGAGTATGCAGCCATCGCCTCGTCGGTGCTGGCGAGCTATCCCGGGGCGGAGACTGCGGCGGTGCTGGAGAGGAACCTCTATCATCCCAACTGGTATATCCGCTTCAACGCGTCAAAAAGTCTGGAGCAGCTCGGCTTCGGCTACCGCGATCTGATCGATGTGATCGAGGGGCACGACCGCTACGCCTCCGAGATCCTGCGCTATCGCTTTGATGTGCGGGAGCTGGAGGAGCGAAAGGAGGACGCAGTATGTACGACGGTATAAAGCTGTTTCTTGAGTGGGTGGGCTATTTCTTTATCGCTTATCTGATCGGCTACTCGACCTTTCTGTTTCTGTCGGTCGTCGTCGGCTCACTTGAGCTGTACAAGCACCGCCGGCAGGAAATGTTCAAAAGCATTCTGCCCTCGGATTACTACCTGCCCATCAGTATCATCGTTCCCGCCTACAATGAGGAGGTCACCGTGGCAGACACCGTGCGCTCGCTGCTGACGCTGGAATACCGCGCCTATGAGATCATCGTGGTGGACGACGGATCGAAGGACCGCACCTCGGAGGTGTTGGCCGAGACATTTGATATGCACCTTGTTCACCGGCCCATTCGCCGGCAGATCAACTGTCAGCGCGAGGAATACGTCTATGAGACACGCGCACAGAAGGTACCGGTGACGCTCATCCGAAAAAAGAACGGCGGCAAGGCAGACGCGCTGAACATGGGCATCAACGCCGCAAATTTCCCGTACTTTATCTGCATGGACGCGGACTCCGTTCTGCAGTACGACTCTCTGCGCCGCATCGCCCAGCCGGTGCTGGAAAACGGCAATGTGGTGGCGGTGGGCGGCATCGTGCGCATCTCGAACGACGTGGAGCTGGAAAACGGGCGCGTCAAACGCTACCGCCTGCCGCGCAGCATCCTCGCTTTCATGCAGGTGCTGGAGTACGACCGCTCCTTCCTCGCCTCGCGCATCCTCTTTGACCGCTTCAACGGCTCGCTCATCATTTCCGGCGCGTTCGGACTGTTCAAAAAGGACACGGTCATCGCCGTGGGCGGCTACGACAACAAGACCATGGGCGAGGATATGGAGCTGGTGGTCAAGCTGCACGAATACTGCACAATCAACGGCATCGACTATGCCATCCGCTACGCCACCGACGCCATCTGCTGGACGCAGGTGCCCGAGCGGCTGCGCGATCTGTGCAAGCAGCGCAAGCGCTGGCATCTGGGCCTGTTCCAGAGTATGTACAAGCATCGCGTCATGTTTTCCAATCACAGGTTCGGCGCGGTGAGCTTTGTATCCTATCTCTATTTCCTCATCTATGAGCTGCTCTCGCCGTTTATCGAGGTCTTCGGCGTGTTCACGATGGTGCTCGCATGGTGGTGCGACCTCATCAACGTGCCGTTCATGCTGCTCTTCTTCCTTATCTACGCCGTCTTCGGCGGGGTCCTGACGCTCACCGCCTTTTTCTCGCGCATCTACACGGCGGACCTCACGCTCTCGTTCGGCGACGGCCTCAAGGCCGTCTGTCTGTGTCTCTTTGAGCTGGTGTTCCTGCGCTTTATCCTCGCATGGGTGCGCTGCACGGCCTTTATCGGCTATAGGAAGAAAAAACTCAGCTGGGGGCGCATCGAGCGCCGCAAGATCGATTTGAAATAAAGGGGGGTGTCGCCTGTGCGCCGAAAAAAGCTCTTGGAAATCACGCTCTGCGCCGTGCTGACGATCGGAGCGCTGCTGTGCTGTATGCAGGATGCAAGCGCGAGGGAGACGCTTCTGATTTCGGGAAACGCCGATCTCTATCCCATCGAGTCCTATGACCGCGGCAGAGAATGCTATGTCGGATTGCTGCCGGAGCTGTACGAGCGCCTGAGTGAGCAGACAGGGTACGATCTTGTCTATCTTCCGTACAGCAAGAACACAACGCAGGCGCAGCAGGCGGAGAACCGGCAGGCGGACATTATTTCCGCCTATCCCTCCGGCACGGTCGACAGCGGCGCGATGCGCCGTCAAGTGCTGCTCTGCACGATAGAACATGACGGCACAGAGCGCGCGATATATGTTGGCTTTACCAACGCACTCACGCCGGAACTGGCCGGCGCGCTTTCACAAGCGCTGGAGGACCTCTCCGGCGCGGAGAGCATCGGCGTCCTGGCAGACTATATGAATAGCAGCGGCGCGGAAGCCTACCGTACCAGGTGGCTCATTACGCTCGCCGCATTGATCGCGGCGATGCTTGCCGCGGCGGTCGCGCTGATAGTCTTTGCGCGAAAAAAGCGTGCCGAGCAAAAGACCAACGCCCTCATCGACCCGCGCTACGGCATCGGCAACGACGGGTATTATCTGAACTGCATGGAAACGCTCATCCCAGCCCCGCTCAGAAGCATCGTCTATGTCTTCTGCATCGGCTGCGATATGCCCTCGCTCGAACGGCGCTTTGGCGAGGCGGAGCGCGAGGAGATCTTCTCCCGCGCGGCGGAGTATCTGCGCCTTGACTGCGGACGCGAGGAATACCTCGCCTGCGTGGGGCGCGGGATGTTCGCGCTCGTGTGTCAGTGCGGCAGCCGCGAGGCGGCACAGCAGCGCGCCGAGGGGCTTATCCGCGGGCTGGACGGCTACCTTGCGGGCTTCCGCGCCGAATATGCCGGCGCGTTCCGCGCGGGCATCTGCTCGCTGTCGGAAAACCCCGACTGCGGCGCCGAGGCTGCGCTCTACAACGCGCGCCAGGGCTGTGCCCACGCGTTCCGCACGGAAACGCCCTGCGCGTTCAGCACGCGCGGCATGATCGACGAGAGCGAGCAGCTCGAGCGTCTGCGCGGCAGCATGAGCAAGGCGGTGGAAAAGGGCGAATTTGAGCCGTACCTCCAGTTCGTCGTCGATCGCGCTGGCACGGTCGTCGGCGCGGAGGCCGTCTCGCGCTGGCAAAATCCGGAGGAGGGACTGCTCAAGCCCTCAAAATACATCGACCTGATGATCCGCGCCGGCACGATCACCGAGCTGGATCTCTATATGCTCCGCTGCGCGTGCGTGCAGCTCCAGACGTGGAAGCGGGAGGGGCGCGGGACGCTGTGGCTCTCGTGCAACTTCACGCGCCAGTCCATCGCAGACGAAAAGATCCTCGCGCGCGTGCGCGAGATCGTCGAGCAGTACGACTTTACGCGCGACCGACTTGTGGTGGAGCTGACGGAGGACTCCTACGCGCGCGACCGCGAGGCGGCGCTGCGGACGATCGAGGGGCTGCACGCGATGGGGCTTCGCATCGTGCTGGACGATATCGGCGCGGGCTATTCCTCGCTCTCCGACCTGAGCACCTACCCAATCGACGGCGTGAAGATCGACCGCAGCATCGTGATCGAGTCCGCCTTGCCGCGTGCCCGCGCGCTGCTGGAGGGCATGATCCGTCTTTCGCACGACATGGGCATCCGCGTGCTGTGCGAGGGCGTGGAGGACAAGGCAACGTGCGACGCCGTGCTTGCGGCGGGCTGCGACTTCATTCAGGGCTTTTATTTCTCGCGCGTCCTGCCCGGGCGCGAAGCGGAATCCTTCCTGCGCAGCCTGGCGGCGCGCGACAGGGGGGAAGGATAAAGGAGAAATGAACATGGTCAACAAAAAACGAGTAGGCATGATGGTGGCGGTCACGCTCCTGACCGGCGTGCTGCTCTTTTGTTCGGTCTTTTTCCTCGTCCGGCGGGCGAATCGTGAGATCACACAGCGCTCCTTTGACGAATTGGCTACCGCGACGCGCCAGATCGCAAAGGATCTTGTCGACGCGGCGAACGCGGACCAGACCATCCTCTCCGCCATGGCGGAGCTGATCGCGGGGCATGACGAGCGTGACAATGACGCGGTGCTGCGCATCATGAAATCCTTCAGCCTCAGTGAGACCTTTGTCTCCACCGTCGCGCTGCTGCGGCCCGACGGCACGCTGCTGCTGACCGACGGCACCCGCTACGACGTTTCCGACACATTCGATTTTGAAACAGAGGCGGCGCGGGGCGCGTACATCTCAGACCGCGTGACAAGCTACTTTGCGCCGGAAAAGCTGGTGGTGCGCAACGTCGTGCCGGTGGTGCGCGACGGCGAGACCGTCGCCATCCTCTACGGCGTCGTCCTCCTGCAGGAGCTTTCCCGAAACTATCAGATCGACCTCTACAACGGCAATGCCTTCCTCCTTCTTGTGGACGGCAACAACGGCGACATCCTGCTGGATACCTGGCATGACTCGCTCGGCAACATCTCGGAGCTGCGTGGCCGCAAAATGCTCAAGGGCTACACCTACGAGGAGGCGATGGAAAAAATCCCCAACGGCATCGGCGGCGATATGTGCACCGTCTCCCAATCCACGGGGCTGACGCTCTACCTGCACTACGAGCCGGTCGGCATCAACAACTGGAGCGTCGTGCTCGGCGTGAGCGAGGCTGAGGCGCTGGCGGGCACGCGCAGCGTGGTGCAGACACTTTCGATGATGGCGATCATTGTCACCGCGCTGCTGCTGAGCTATCTTGGCTTTATGGTCTGGTATCTCGCCTCGGCGCGGCGCGGCGTTTACCGTATGAGCATTACGGACCAGGGCACGGGCCTGATGAACCGTGTCGCCTATGAGAAGTGTCTGCGCAAGAGCGACCAGCGCGTCATCGCTCCGGCCGCCTGCATTTATATCGACGCGAACGGCCTGCACGAGATCAACAACGAGCGCGGTCACGAGGCGGGCGATCAGCTGCTGCGCGCGGTCGCAGAGCGTCTGCGGGAGCAGTTTCCGAGGGACGATCTCTACCGCGTCGGCGGCGACGAGTTCGTCGTGTTTCCCGCGCCGGCGGCAGAGGCGGAATACGAGGCGCGGATGCGGGCGGTTTCTGAAAGCCTTGCCGCGCAGGGCTACAGCATCTCCTACGGCATCGCCGTCTGCGAGGCGGCAAACGGGCTAAGAGAGCTGGTCCGCGAGGCGGACGAGAAGATGCTCGGGAGCAAGCGCGCCTACTACGCCGAGCACGATCGCAGAAGGCCAAGATAACGCCAAGACGATAAAATGACCGCCGGACGATACCGGCGGTCATTTTGTCGTCCAACCAACAAAACCGCTTTAGAATATCGTTCATGATAAGTCCCCCTCTCCGCATGATCTCAACCCGTATTTTCTTAGAGATGAGCAAAACAAACCCTAAAACAAAAGGGCGAATGGTCATCTTATTTTTTATACACATTGAGGCTTAAAGTAACTGTGATATTGGTGATTGGAAAAGAGTGTTCATTTGCAATTCTAAGGGGTGCCCACGGTATTTGCCGCGAAAACCTGTGGAAAGAGTGATAGGGGTGAAATTTTCAACGACTGGCAAAGGCATTTTAGGGGGAAATAGTCAATAACCAAGGCACCGCTTCTGCAAGAATTTTGAGCAAAAAAAGGCTTGCAATTCAAGAAAATCTCGTGTACGATGCCATCCCAATTTTGAAAGCGGAGGTATGGTTTATGTGCAAAGAGAAGGAAATCACTGTGCTCAAGGTCAGCCCTCATAAGAAACCGGAAGTGGTCACCCTGAAAAATGAGTTGTCGGCTCTGCAAGAAGCCGTGAGCAGCGGAGTGAAGGACTGCCATCACCTGATCCAGTTGGTCGGCGCGGAAGAAGGCGCAGACCTGCTCCTGAACGATGAGGGTAAGCTCATTGGCTTTGAGCCTAATCGTCGGTTCGGACAGGACGTGCTGGTTGGCGATTTCTATGTCGTAGGGACTGACGGCGAGAACTTGGCGTCACTACCGCAAGACAAGATGGAGAAGTACGCGGCTCTATCTCGCGCTGGTCAAATGCGCGGTGCGAGACAGCGGGCGCAACTGCCTCTATTTTTACCCGGACGCGTATCTCGACGAGGCGCAGAAGCGCGGCATCGCCGACAAGACTGAGGAGCTGCGCAAGGGCAAGCGCTTTATGACGTTCTTCTGCCTTGTGATCTTCGTCGTGCTGGTCGCGATCATCGCCGGATGGAACGGCGTGAAGGACTTTAAGACCGCGAGTTTTGAAACCTACCTCTTCCTTGTGGTCGTGAACTGGTTCGACGGCTTTGTCATCGACCTGCTGTGGGGTCGGCCACAGCAAGATCTGGCGTATCGAGGGCATGGAGGGCGCCCCCTATGGGAAGCCGTGGCGGACGGTCTACACCAAGCGCAGTGCGGCCACAGCGCTGTACCTTCTTGTCGCGGCCGCGGTCGGCGGGATCGTTGCGCTGATCGGCAAAATTTGACAGCGGAAGAAAAAAGGTTCCCAAGCCATTGGCTTGGGAACCTTTTTTCTTCGCATCGCCGCGCGATGCAGAGGATCAAAGGAGAGGTTCATAAAGAAGTTTGGAAGAGATCGTTTCAGATACGGCTGCGGATCTCCGCACCCATGGCCTTGCAGCCGACGAGTTGGCAGTTTTCCTGCATGATGTCGCCGCAGCGGAAGCCCGAGCGCAGCGTTTTATCCACCGCGCGCTCGATGGCGTCGGCCTCGGCGGCCATGTCGAAGCTGTAGCGCAGCATCATTGCGGCGGCCAGGATCGTGCCGATGGGGTTCGCCTTGTCCTGTCCCGCAATGTCCGGCGCGGAGCCGTGGATGGGCTCGTAGAGTCCGTTCGTGCCGTCGCCCATGCTGGAGGACGGGATCATGCCGATCGAGCCCGTGATCTGGCTCGCCTCGTCGGAGAGAATGTCGCCAAAGAGATTTTCGGTCACGATGACATCGAACTGGCTCGGGTCACGCACGAGCTGCATCGCCGCGTTGTCGACATACATGTGGCGAAGCTCGACATCGGGGTAGTCCTTCGCGACCTCTGTGACCGTCTTGCGCCAGAGACGCGAGGTGTCGAGCACGTTGGCCTTGTCGATGGAGGTGACGCGCTTGCGGCGCTTGCGCGCGGTCTCGAACGCGACGCGCGCGACACGCTTGATCTCGTGCTCGGAGTAGGCCATGATGTCGGTGGCCTTCTGCTCGCCGTTCGCCTCTTCCGTGCGGTGCTCGCCGAAGTACACGCCGCCGATGAGCTCGCGCACGACGACGAAGTCGATGCCGCCTTCCGCGATGTCAGCGCGCAGCGGGCAGGCGGCGGAGAGCTCGGAGAACATCTTCGCAGGGCGCACGTTCGTGTAGAGGCCCATGCCCTCGCGCAGCTTGAGAAGGCCACGCTCGGGACGGTTGGCGGCGGGCTGGTCGTCCCACTTCGGGCCGCCGACCGCGCCGAGCAGCACGCTGTCCGCGTTGCGGCAGGTCGCTAAACTCGAATCCGGCAGCGGCACGCCGAATTTATCGATGGCGTTGCCGCCCATCGGCGCGTCGACGTAGGTGAAGGTGTGGCCAAACTTCGTAGCCACGGCGTCTAAAATGCCCATGGCCTCGGTGACGATCTCGGGGCCGATGCCGTCGCCCTTGATGATGGCAATGGTCTTGTTCATTTCGCCGCCTCCTTTGCCTTGAGCGAGGCCATCAGGCCGCCGCGCGCGATCATGTCCTTGATAAACGGCGGGAAGGGCTCGGCCTGATACGTCGTGCCCTTTGTCACGTCTGTGATGACGCCGGTGTCGAAGTCGACCGTCACCTCGTCGCCGTTTTCGATCTCCGCGCTCGCGGCGGGGCACTCCAAAATGGCGAGGCCGATGTTGATAGCGTTGCGGTAGAAGATGCGGGCGAAATTCGCCGCGATGACGCAGGAGATGCCGCTCGCCTTGATGGCGACGGGCGC
>OGUN01001791.1_pt1 | contig 14183 bp, 15 predicted proteins | sample 1553621 | NCBI WGS metagenome assembly OGUN01 (sample SAMEA2580300, study PRJEB22360) | human gut metagenome | biome: human gut; feature: human-associated habitat; material: faeces | place: Denmark | collected 2008/2010
TACAAGAATGCCCCCACTTTCGCTTATTGAAAGTGAGGGTTATTTGACAGACTGAAAAAACGGGTCAGCTTTCGCTGACCCGTTTTTTATTTCCCAAGCTCTTTATTCTTTCTGTAAGTGTCGATCACGCAGTCCATCGCCGCGCTGCGGAAGCCGTGATTTTCCAGCGTCTGAACGCCGACAATGGTGCTGCCGCCGGGAGAACATACCGCGTCCTTCAGCGCGCCGGGGTGCTGGCGGGTAGCAAGCAGCATTTCCGCAGAACCCGCCATGGTCATGGCGGCGTATTCCACCGCCTTGGCTCTGGGAAGGCCGCAGGCCACCGCGCCGTCGGCCAGCGCTTCCACAAACATATACATAAAGGCAGGGCCGCTGCCGGACAGGGCGCTTGCCGCGTCGATCAGCCGTTCTTCCAGCGCGTCCAGCAGGCCGCAGAAGCGCATATCTTCCCGCCAGTCGTTCAGCGTTTCATCCTCCACAAGCGCGTTGCGGCAGTAAGGAATGACCCCTTTGCCGATGGCCGTGGGAGTGTTGGGCATGATGCGGATGACGGGCAGCTCCGTCCCGGCGAACTGCTCCAATTTCGCAATTTCTATGCCCGCCGCCATGGTAATGAGCAGCGGTTTGCGCTTCCCCAGAACCTTTTGCAGCGGAGAAAGCACCTCCTGCACCATATGGGGCTTCACGGCGATAAAGATCCGGTCGCACCGGGCGGCGATGGTTTCCGCGTCCGAATAGACGATGCACAGCTCCTCCGCGAACGCCTTCGCCTTGCCGGAACGGTCGGACACCATGATCTCCTTCGTGGCTCTGCTCAGGGCTTTGGCAATGGCGCCGCCCATGTTGCCGCAGCCGATAAATCCGTACTTCATGTTTTTCCCCCTCAGCGGATATGTCCGTTTCCGTGGATGATGTATTTATAGGTGGTCAGCTCCTGCAATCCCATGGGTCCCCGGGCGTGGAGCTTCTGGGTGGAAATGCCCATCTCGCACCCTAAGCCGAATTCGCCGCCGTCGGTGAACCGGGTGGATGCGTTGACATACACCGCCGCGCTGTCCACGTTGGCGGTAAAATACCGCTCCGCCTCCGGGCTCCGGGTCACGATGGCCTCGCTGTGGCCGGTGGAGTGCGCCGCGATGTGGGCAACAGCCTCCTTCACATCCTCCACGCATTTGACGGCGAGAATGTAATCCAGAAATTCCGTATCAAAATCTTTCTCCCCCGCCTTTTTCCCGGGGATGATGGCAGCCGCCGTCTCATCCAGACGAAGCTCTACCGCCCGTTCCCGGTCAGTGACCAGACGTTTATAGAGCATGGGCAGAAACGTGGGGGCGATCGCCTTGTCCACCAGCAGGACTTCCTCGGCGTTGCAGACGCTGGGGCGGCTGGTTTTGGCGTTTTCCACAATGTTCAGCGCCATGTTCAGGTCGGCGGATTTCTCCACATACACGTGGCAGATGCCGGTGCCGGTGGCGATGCAGGGTACAGTGGCGGTGCTTACGCAGGCATTGATCAGCCCCGCGCCGCCACGTGGGATCAGCAGGTCAATGTAGCCGTTTGCGGTCATCAGCGCAGCGGCGCTTTCCCGGGATGTATCCTGCACCAGATTCACCGCGTTTTCCGTGATACCCACCGATCTCAGGCCGGAACGGAGGGCGTCAACGATGGCGTTGGCGCTGCGGAACGCCTCCTTTCCGCTTCTCAGGACGCAGACGTTCCCGCTTTTCAGCGCCAGAGCGGCGGCATCGCTGGTGACGTTGGGACGGCTTTCGTAAATAATGGCAATGACACCCATGGGGACGGACACCTTCTGAATTTCCAGACCGTCCTCGCGGATGTGGGTCTGCAAAACCCGCCCCACCGGGTCGGGGAGCGCCGTCACCTCCCGGATGCCCTGCGCCATCCCGGCAATGCGCTCCTTTGTCAGCTTCAGTCTGTCCAGCATGACCGGGGAGATATGCGCCTTCGCGGATTCCATGTCCAATGCGTTCGCGCCGAGAATTGCGTCCTGCCAGGCAATCAATGCGTCCGCCATGGCGTTCAGCGCGGCGTTCTTCTGCTCCGTGGTCAGGCCAGCGACTTCCCCTTTTGCCGCCTTGGCGGCTTCCAGCATTTCTTTCATAAGCGTTCCTCCGAAAACGTGGTGCCAACGGCCTTTCCTTCCAGAATGTCATAGAGATTTCCGGGATTATTTCCGTTGGCAATGACCATTTTGCAGCCGCAGCCAAGGCAGATATCGGCGGCATGGAGCTTCGTGACCATTCCCCCGGTGCCCTGGGTGGAGCTGCTGATCCCGGCAATTTCCCGGATGTGGTCGTCAATTCCGGCGACGTGGTGCAGCAATGTGGCCTCCGGATGAGTGTGGGGGTCGGCGGTGTACAGGCCGTCGATGTCCGACAGGAGGATGAGCATATCGGCGTGGACGCTCCTTGCCACGATGGCGGCGAGTGTATCGTTGTCGCCGATGACGATCTCGTCGGTGGCGACGGTGTCGTTCTCGTTGATGACGGGCAGTGCCCCCAGCTCCAGCAGCCGGTTCAGGGTGTTGGTAAAGTTCAGGCGGCGGGTATTGCTGGCAGTATCGTCGCCGGTGATCAGCAGCTGGGCCACCGTGTGGTGGTACTCGCTGAACAGCTTGTCGTATGTATACATCAGCTCACACTGACCCACAGCGGCGGCGGCCTGTTTGGACGGGATGTCTTTCGGCCGCTCCCGCAGTCCCAGCTTGCCCACGCCCATGCCGATGGCGCCGGAGGAAACCAGTATCAGCTCATGTCCGGCATTTTTAATGTCACTCATGATCTTGCACAGCTGCTCCACCCGGCGGATATTTAAGTGGCCGGTGGGGTGCGCAAGAGTCGACGTGCCGATTTTGATTACAATGCGCATTTGCGTTCTCTCCCCGAATTTTTAGGCTATTATATCACTTTAGCCAGATGAAGTAAATAGCCTGAAGGTAAGTTTCCGGTAAATGTTTTTCATAGAAAAGGCGGGCGGCAAAATGCCGCCCGTCAGACTTATTTCTTTTCCAGCAGCTCCAGCGCCGCCTGAATCTGGGGATCGTCCTCCGGCTCCAGCTGACCGTAATAGATTGCGTCGGCGGTTTCCTCGTCCACCGGTACGACCACATCCGGCGTGATTCCCACACCTGCCAGACTGACGCCCTTGGGGGTAAAATACTTGCCCACAGACAGGCCCACTGCGGAGCCGTCGCTGAGGCGTATGGTATTCTGGAAATACCCCTTGCCGCAGGTCTTCTCCCCCACCACGTCGGCAACGCCGTACTCGCTCAAGGCCGCCGCGAAGAACTCCGCCGCGGAGTAGGAGTCCCCGTTCACCAGCACCGCCATGGGAATGTCCAGGCAATCCGCGTCGGAATGGTCCACGTTCTCCTTCCCGGCGTAGTCCACCGTGCGGAACAGCTCTCCCTCGGGCAGCAGATAGTCCAGTACCTTCACCAGCTCTTTTGCGTAGCCGCCGGGGTTATTGCGCACGTCGAAAATCAGCTTTTCCGCGCCCTGCCCCAGCAGATCGTCAATGGCCGCGATGGTTTCCTCGGCGCACCGGGAGTCAAAATTCTCAATGGTCACGAGCCCGATCTTGTCGGTCAGCATCCGACCGCTGGCCACAACCGTCTGCACCTGCCGCCGCTCCACGGAAAGCGCCACCCGCTCCCCCTTCCTGAGAACCGTCAGAGAAACACAGGTGCCTTCCTCTCCCCGCACCAGATTCCGAACATCCGTGGCCGTCATCTCCCGGACGTCCTGACCTTCCACCTCGATCACCAGATCGTCCACCTGAACGCCCGCTTCCTGAGCAGGCCCGCCCTCATTCACGGCCTTGACCAGAAAGCCCTCCTGCTCCTTTGCCTCGATGGTGATGCCGATGCCCACATAGGCATTGTTCACCTGCTCCTCATGGGCGTCGTATTCGCTGGCGGGGATATAGTAGCTCCACCGGTCGCCAAGGGATTTGACCATGGCGGCCGCCGCGGCGTCCTCCATGGCCGTCTGGTCGGCGTCTCCGATGAATCGTTCCAGAATCAGGCTTTCCAGCTGTTCCAGCTTGGTGCCGGAGGCATACCCCGGGTAGCCGATCGCCGCCAGAGTCGCCACTGTAGCCAGCATTGCCACAAGGAGATAGCTCAGGGAAATCAGAATTTTCTTTTTCACGGAATAACCACCTCATAGAAAGGATTCCCACAGTCCATAGTATGAACTGTGGGAACATAATTCAATCTGAGGAAGCTCTGAATAAATCGGCGAGAGCTGACAGCGAGAGATTTTTCTCTGGACGAAGGGTTCCAAAGCGGAGGAATACTTTGTGTATTTCCCGCTTTGGAAGCCGCACGGCCAGAGGAAAAGATCCGCTGCTCAGTCGAAGACGGTTTGTTCAGAGTTTCCTGAACAAATCAGTACAGCGGCACGTAATTGCAGGGGTTGACGTAGACGCCGTTGTAGGAAATGCCGAAGTGCAGATGGTCGCCGGTGGCAACGCCGGTGGCGCCGGTGGCGCCGATCAGCTGTCCCGCGCTGACGATCTGGCCGGCGGATACGCAGTAGCTGCTCATGTGCATGTAGATGGACGAGAAGCCGTCCTGATGGTTGATCTGCACATAGTTGCCGGCGGCATTGCCCCAGCCTGCGATGGTAACGACGCCCGCACGGGTAGCGTACACGGGGTCGCCGGTGCCGGTATCGAGGTCAACGCCCTGATGGTAGGAAGAAGCGCCCGCCGTGGGAGATTTACGATTGCCGAAGGGACTGGTAATGGAGGTGTAGCTGCAGGGAACCTGCCAGCCGCCGCTGCTTCCGCCGGAACTGCCGCCGGAGTTCCCGCCCGAATTTCCGCCGGAACCGCTCGAGCCGCCGCCCGCAGTCGTGGCGGGTACGGAGGTTGCCTTCCAGGCTTCCCATTCCCGCTGCTTCGCCGCGTTGAACTGTACTTCCATGGCGGCGATCTGCTTCAGGAACGCATTTTCCTGCTCCTTGCATTCCTCTTCCAGCGCCTGGAGATCGTCGGCCTTTTGCAGCAGCTCCTGGAGCAGCGCCTCCGATTCCTTATTTTTCTCGTTCATTTCCGCCTGGGTGTCGTCCAGGTCTTTCTTGGTGGTTTCCAGCTCGCCCTTTTCCGTTTCCAGCTCGGCCTGGGCTTCCTCCACCTTGTTGGCGGCGTCGCTCAGCTCCTGCAGGCGGCGCTTGTCGGAGGCGGCGATCTCCTCTACCATGTTCAGCCTGTCCAGCAGGTCAGAGAAGCTGTTGGCCTTGAAGACGACTTCCCAGTAGGATACCTCGCCCTCTTCCTCCATGGTGCGGATGCGCTCTTTGTTTTCCTGATTCAGTGTTTCCAGACGGTCTTCCGCCGTGTCCAGCTCGTCCTGCTTGTCGGCGATGAGCAGGTTATAGGCGGATATCTGTTCGTTGATGTTGATGATCTGGGTGTTCAGAAGCTGAATTTCCTGATCGATCACATTCTTTTTCGCGATCAGATCCGCAATTTCGTTTTCGTTCTCCTTGTACTGCTTCTTCACGTCCGCGATCTGGTTCTGCACCTCCTTGCGCTCCTGCTGCAGGGCAATGATCTGCTTGCGGATCTCGCCGGAGGACGCCGCACCGGCAAAGGTGGGCAGAATGCTCATCAGAAGCGTCAGCAGCAGTACCGCCGCCATGACGCCGGCGAGGACGGATACCAAACGTTTGCGATTTTTCATAGGAATCTCCTTTTCACGATGGGGACGGGCATTGCATCATACTGAACTCCAATCAAAATCGGAAAACAGCATCAATAGATGTATGCCAATGGGTTTACATAAGTTCCTGCGTAAGAAATGCCGAAATGCAGATGCGGCCCGGTAGAAAGGCCGGTGCTGCCAACATATCCAATGAGCTGCCCCTGGGACACGCTCTGTCCCGCGGAAACAACGTAATTGGTCATGTGCATATAGATGGACGAGAAGCCGTCTAAGTGGTTGATGCTGACATAGTACCCCGCGCCGCCGGCCTGATAGGAAGCCACCGTGACGGTACCGGCTCTCGTGGCGTAGATGGGCGTTCCCTGATTGCAGGCCATATCAATGCCGTTGTGCATTCTCTGTGTGCCGAGGATCGGGTGGGTGCGTATTCCGAAGGGGCTGGTGATGGTATAGCCGGACACCGGGGTCGTCCACGAGGCGTTGGAGGGCGGGTTTTCACCCTGCAAAGCCAGCTTGGCCAGATACTCGTCGTACTTTGCCTGCTTGAGGTCCTTTTCCTTGGCGGCAATTTCCTGCATCAGCTCGTCCTGAAGCGCTTCCGACTCGTCCATCAGCCGCTGGTATTCCTCGGATTTCTTTTCCAGCTCCCGCAGCATGTCGTCGGATTCGGTGCGCTTTTCTTCCAGCTCGGCTTCCGCCGCCGTCAGCTCCTCCCAGGTGCCTTCCAACTCGGTTTTTTCCGATTCCAGGCTCATGCGGGTGGCGGTGACGATGTCCGACGCGATGCGCATTTCCTGAAGGCGGCGCTGGTCGGCCTCGGAGATCTCCTGCATCATGTTCAGCCGGTCAAGCAGGTCAGTAAAGCTGTTGGCTTCGAAAATGACCTGCCAGTAAGTAATGCTGCCGCCTTCCTCCATCGCCCGGATACGCTCCCGGTGCTGCTCGCTCAGGGTGCGCAGCTCCTCCTCGGCGGCGTCCAGCTCGTCCTGCGTGTCCGCAATGAGCTGGCTGTAGGCGGAAATCTGGGCGTTGGTCGTCTCGATCTTGTCCGTCAGGAGGGCAATTTCCTCGTCAATGGCTTCCTTCCTGTTTACAATGTCGGCCATGTCGTTATAGTTGGCGTCGTACTGGCTTCGCACAGCGTCGATCTGCGCCTGGATGGCTTTATTCTTTTCCTCCAGTGCGTCAATCTCCTTCTGGATCTCACCGGAGGTGGCGGCATCCGCCGGAACCGGCAGGATGCTCACCGCCATCACCGCCGCCAGACATAGGACGACAAGTGATCTCACGGTTATCTCTCTGTGTTTGTTCATAGTTATACGTCCATAAACTTTCGGATAGAAGTCCAGCTGCCCACGATACCGACGAACATACCGGCGGCGGCGAAGGTAGCGACCATGGGGAGCAGAAGCTCCTGGAAGGGTACGAAGTTGAACAGCTGCAAGGCGTCCACGCTGCCGATCTTCGCGATCATCGCGTCATAGCCCAGCCATTCCAGACCGAAAGCGAGAATTGCGCCGATCATGCCGAGGGAGAAGCCCTCTACCACGAAGGGCAGCCGGATAAAGCCGTTGGTCGCGCCCACCATTTTCATAATGGCGATCTCGTCCCGCCGGTCGTACATGGCCAGCTTGACGGTGTTGGAAATGATCAGCAGGCTGACCACCAGCAGAACCGCGATCACGGCCACGGAGACGATATGCAGCACGTTCTGCAGGGTAGTGAAGCCCTGCGCCAGCTCATAGGCCGCGCTGACCTTGGCCACGCCGGGCAGATTCTTCAGCTGCTCAGCGGTCTGCTCCATCTTGGTATTGTCTTCCAAAGTGACCACGTAGCGGTGGCGCAGATCCTGCGCCTGAACGCCGCTGAATGCGCTGTCGTTGTCATGGTCGCTGACGAAGTTCTGAAGCGCTTCCTCCCGGGAAACGTATTTCGCGTCAAACACATTGTCCAGAAGGTTGATCTTCGTGCCGATGGATCTTGCCTCGGCGTCGGAAAGGTCGCTGTCGATGTACACCATAATTTCGCTGGTCTTATTCAAATCCTGAACCATGATGTCCAGATTGTAAGCCAGCGCGGAGAAGCTGCCCACGATGATCAGACACGCCACCGTGACGCAGATAGCGGCAAAGGACATGAAGCCGTGCTGGAAAATGCTGCGGAAGCCCTCCTTGAGCAGGTACCCGATATTATTGAGCTTCATGTTTGCTTTCCTCCCCGATTCCATCTCTCACCACGACGCCCTCATTGATGGCAATGGTGCGTTTATGGAACAGCTTTGCCAGATTCTGGTCGTGGGTGACCACCAGCATGGTGGTTCCCAGATTGTTGATCTCCTGCAGCAGCGCCATGATTTCAAAGGAGCGCTCCGGGTCCAGATTGCCGGTAGGCTCGTCGGCGATGATGGTGGACGGATTGTTCACCAGCGCGCGGGCAATGGCAAGTCTCTGCTGCTCGCCGCCGGACATCTCATTGGGATGGCGGTTCATCTTGCTTTCCAGACCGACCAGCTCCAGCACGTAGGGAACCCGCTCCTTGATCTCGGACTCCTTCGCGCCCACGACCCGCATGGCAAAGGCCACGTTCTCATAGACCGTCATTTTTTCGATCAGGCGGTAATCCTGAAACACGACGCCGACCGTGCGGCGCAGGTAGGGAACTTCGCGCTTGCGAATTCGTTCCAGAGAATAGCCGTTGACGTGGACGGTGCCGGAGGTGGGCTTCAGCTCGCCGGTGATGAGCTTGATGATGGTGGACTTACCGGAACCGGAAGGACCGATCAGGAAGCAGAACTCGCCGTCCTCGATCTGCATGGTAACGCCGTTGAGGGCCTTGTTACCCTGCGTATAGGATTTTACAACATCAGTAAATTCAATCATATTCGCATCTTTCTCCCGTCATAGGCAGTACCGGAATTGCCGTTAACGCAACCCCATACCGCCCGCAGTGTAACCGAATTGTAACACATCACAAAATCAATGTCAATCATATTCCGAAATAAATAGGCCAAAAGCGCAGATTTAACATATTATCCACAATTATTCCCCCAATTTTTTCAGCTTTCTTTCATATTTCTCTTATATTACGCCCCAAAAACGGAAAACACTTTCCGTAAAAACCGGGTCGGGCATACAGAAGCGGGGCTGCCGATGCAGCCCCGCGGGGTATCATTTTTACCGGGTCTCCCGGGAAGTGAGGTACTTGCGCACCATCAGCGCTACCTTGAAGACAATAGCGTGGTCAAACTGCCGCAGGTCAAGCCCCGTGAGCTTCTTGATCTTTTCCAGACGGTAGACCAGCGTATTGCGGTGAACAAAGAGCTTCCGGGAAGTCTCGGAGACGTTCAGGTTGTTCTCAAAGAACTTGTTGATGGTGAACAGGGTCTCCTGATCCAGAGAATCGATGGAATTCTTCTTGAACACTTCACTGAGGAAGATCTCGCACAACGTGGTGGGCAGCTGGTAGATCAGGCGGCCGATGCCCAGATTTTCGTAGTCGATGATGCTCTTTTCGGTGTCGAACACCTTGCCCACGTCAATGGCAGTCTGGGCTTCCTTGTAGGAATCCGCCAGCTCCCGCAGGTGGTCGGACACGGTGCCGATACCGATGACGGTCTTGATCCGCAGCTCGTTTTTCAGGGTGTCCTCCATGGACTTTGCGATCTTCTCCAAGTCCTCGGGGGTCGTCCCGCCGGTGATCTGCTTGATGACCGCCACGTCGCTTTCGTTGATGGACAGGACGAAGTCCTGCATCTTGTCCGGGAACATTCCCGCCAGCACATCCACGGTGGCAACATCGCTGTGACCCACCTGACGGATGAGGAACACCGCCCGGGGCGCGTCGGTGGCGAAGTGCAGCTCCTTGGCGCGGATGTAAATATCACCGGGCAGAATGTTGTCCATGATGATATTTTTCACAAAGGTGCCCCGGTCGTGCTTCTCCTCATAGAAGGTCTTGGCATCGTTCAGGGCGATATAGGCCATCTGGCAGAAGCTGCGGGCAGTCTCGTCGTCGCCGGAGCAGAAAACGGCATATTCCAGCACATTGGAATTGCCCAGAATGGCCTTGAAGCTGCGCTGACCGAAGGTGACGATGCTGTCGGCGGCGTTAGCCACCTTCAGCGCGGCGTCCGTCCAGCGCTCACCCAGAATGGACATATCGGTGCAGGAAACCACGCACCCCTCGGTATCGATCACGCCGAAGCTGCGGTCCGTAATATCCCGCAACTGAACAATGACACTCTGAAAAACGCTGTTGGACATATCTACAGTCACTCCTTAGTATCTTGCATAAATGCGCATTTCACAAAAACGCATTATTATTATACACAGCTTTTGCGCACATTGCAAGTGCCTTTTGACATTTTATTGCAAAATCTCTTATGTTTTTTAGGTAATATACCAAGGTTTCCCGGAAGGCGCTTCCCCGAAAGGCTGTATCTTCCATCAAAATGACCGTTCAGGGCTGGGTTTTGCCTTCCAGCAGGGCGATCTCCCCTTCCGTCAGCTCCCGGGTCCGGCCTCTCGGCAGATCGCCCAGCGTCAGCGTTCCCTCCTGTCGGCGCTCCAAATAAGTCACGGTCATGTTCCGGGACGCCATCATCCGCCGCACCTGATGGTACTTCCCTTCTCGGACGATGATCCGGCTCTCCCCCGGCCCCAGCGGCTCCAGAAGCGCGGGCAGGCATACCGTGCCGTCCCGGAGGGTCAGGCCCGCGGCAAAGGCGGATATGTCGTCGGCATTTGCCTGCCCCTCGTGGCGGGCGTAGTAGACTTTCGCCACTTCCTTCTTTGGGGATATCAGCCGGTGGAGCAGCTCGCCGTCGTTGGTGAACAGCAGCAGCCCCTCGGTGGCCTTGTCCAGACGGCCTACGGGCCTTAAGTCCATGTGCCGCCACGCCTCCGGCAGCAGCTCCATGACGGTCTTCTCCGCCGCGTCCTCCGTGGCCGTGACGTAGCCTGCCGGTTTGTTGAGCATCACCACCATCCGGCGCTTTCCGCCCAAAGGCTGCCCGTCCAGTGTAACGGTGTGGACAGCGGGGTCGATTTTCCGGGAGCCGTCCTTTTCAGGATTTCCGTCCACGGTCACCCGCCCCGCTTTTAAGATATCCTTCACCTGAGAGCGGGTGCCCGCGCCGCTGCCGCACAGGAATTTGTCCAGTCGTTCCATAGCTCCTCCGTTCTGCGTCCCGGTTCCGGCGCATAGGCTGTACCACCGAAATATGAACCGGGAGGGATTTTTTATGATGGTTATGACCGCGAAGGTCAATCTGAAAAAGGTAATGATCGCCCTTGCCGCCGTGGCAGCGCTGATCGTGGCGCTGATTTTGCTGCTGGGCGGGGGCGGGGATTCCGCCGAGACTTCCGCGCCCACAGCTTCCAGCAACGACGGCCGGGTGAAATTTCTGACGGATCTCGGCTGGGACGTCACCACATCCCCCACAGATTCCAGTCAAGTACGCATTCCCGCCGCGTCCAGCGACGTGTTCGAGCGCTACAACGCCCTGCAAAAAAGCCAGGGCTACGACCTGAGCGAATACGCCGGGAAAAAGGTCATGCGCTACGTCTACAAGATCAACAACTACCCCGGCGCTACCGAGCCGGTCTACGCGACGCTGCTGGTCTACAAAAACCAGATCATCGGCGGCGACGTGACGGACACCGCCGCCCAGGGAAAGATCCGGGGCTTCAAGATGCCGGAAGCCACGACTGCTCCCACCGCCCCCAGTCTCCCCACGGAGACCGCCGCCACCGCGCCGGAGACGACCCAGTAAACACGGGGAAGCTGCCGCGTTTTTTTCTATGGTATCACACAATTCCGCTCTTGACAAGTGCCCCGCTCTGTGCTACTGTGTACCCGAACTGAACAGTATCTTCAGGGCGGGGCGAAATTCCCCACCGGCGGTAAAGGAAGCTTTGATTCAAGACTTCCCAAGTCCGCGAGCGCGTCAGCGTTGAATCGGTGAAACTCCGATACCGACAGTACAGTCTGGATGGAAGAAGATACGCAAAGGATATTTGCGTTTTTTTCACGCCCTGGGAATATACCCAGGGCGTACTTTTGTTTTGAGGTGATACCAATGACCGATCTTTGGAAACAAATTTTAGACAATCTGTCCTTTGTAGGCGTGAGCCTTGCCATCGTGGTGGGGCTTGCCCTGCTTGCCCGGCTGGCGGAGCATTTTCTCCCGGAAAAGCGGAAGGTCAGCCCCGCCCGGCGGGTCAGCATCATCGGCATCAGCGCCGCCATCGCCGCCGTGCTCCATGTGCTGGACTTCCCGCTGGTGATTCTCGCGCCGGAATTCTATAAGCTGGACTTTTCCGAGCTGCCCGTGCTGCTGTGCGGATTTTACCTGGGGCCCAGCGCCACCGTAATTTGCGAGGGCGTGAAAATCCTGCTGAAGCTGCTTTTGAAAGGCACCTCCACCGCCTTTGTGGGCGATCTTGCCAATTTCGTGGTAGGATGCTCTCTGGTTCTTCCCGCCACCATTTTCTACCACGCCCACAAGAGCAAGCACAGCGCCATCATCGGCCTTGCCATCGGCACGCTGGTCATGACCGTGTTCGGCAGCGCCTTCAACGCCGTTTATCTTCTGCCCAAGTTCGCCCAGCTGTACGGCATTCCGCTGGACACCATCATCGCCATGGGAACCGCCATCCGGGGCGGGGTCAGCAATGTCTCCACCTTTGTTCTGCTGTGCGTCGCGCCCCTGAACCTGCTGAAAGGCGCCGTCGTCTCCGTGCTGACGATGCTGCTGTACAAGCGGGTGGCAAGGCCTCTGTTCGGGCTGCATCAATAAGCATACGAAAACTGCCGGGGCTTTCCCCGGCAGTTTTTTCTTTGCCTTTTCTGGGGAATTGTGGTATAGTATAAAAAAACAAAACGTTCCGGCAATGGGGAGAAAAGCCATGATCCAAATGATAAAAACCTATGAAGAATGCCGGGCGTTTGCCGCAGGCTTTCAAGGTGACCCCAACTTTTCAGACCCCATGCTGAGCAGCGAAGAACAGCTTCAAAGCAATCTGATCAGACCGATTGGAAATCCCGACCGATACTGCGTCCTTGGCGTCTACCATGAAGAGACGCTGATTGGGCTGTTCGCATTCCTCGTTATCCGGGATGATCAATACGCCGAAATGCTGGCAGGCTTGTCCCATGAGAAAAGCGCCTATCTGGAAGCGCTCCAATATCTGAAGCAGCACTTCCCCGGTTATGGCATCGATTTCGTCTTCAATCCCGGCAACTGCCTGCTGCGGGAACAGTTGCATCTGCGGAAGGCCGATTTTGAGCCGGAGCAGCAGAAGATGATGCTGGAAGCCCCCGCGCCGGATATGGACACCACTGGCATCGTGCCCCTTTCCGACCAGTACGCAGAACAGTACTGCGCCATCCACAATAAAAATATGTACTGGACAGGCGAAAAGGTCATGCAGGCACAGGATCGTTTCCACACCTTCCTCGCAATCCGCGACGGCAGGGTCGTCGGTTACATAGATGTGACCTGTACGTTCAAGGAGAACGAACCATTTGATCTGCTGGTTCTGGAAGAATACCGCCGCATGGGATACGGCCGGAAGCTGCTGGCGAAGGCGCTGGAAGTGAACGCACCCAACGCCATGTCCGTCCTCGTGGACGCGGACAATGTCCCCGCCATCCGCCTGTATGCGTCCATGGGCTTTGCGAAAAAGCAGACTATTCTGACAGCACACTGGACAGTGCCGTCATCAGAATGATAACAAACAGGAGGTAATTTTTATGTGTGAACTTCTGAAAACCCGCCGCAGCGTCCGCAAGTACCGCCCCGAGCAGGTGCCGGACGAATTGCTGGACGCCGTGCTGGAGGCCGGACTTTACGCCCCCTCCGCCATGAACAACCAGAAGCCCGTCATGGTCGCCGTCCGGGACAAGGCCACCCGGGATCAGCTTTCCCGTATGAACGCCGCCGTGATGGGGACGGAAAGAGATCCTTTCTACGGTGCGCCCTGCGTCATTGTCGTGCTGGCTGACCCCACCTATCCCACATGGGTGGAAGACGGTTCTCTGGTGCTGGGCAATCTGCTCAACGCCGCCCACGCCGTGGAGCTGGGCAGCTGCTGGATCAACCGCGCCCGGGAGATGTTCGACACCGAGGAGGGCAAGGCGCTTCTGCGCCAGTGGGGCATTCCGGAACACTACCGGGGCATCGGCTGCTGCATTCTGGGTTACGCCGACGAGGCTCCCGCCCCCAAGGAGCGGGCAGCCAACCGCATTTGGAAAATCTGACAAAGGAGAAAAATGATGGACTTTCTGGAAATTGCCCGCGCCCGGCAGTCCTGCCGCAGCTATGACACAGAGCGGCCTGTAGAACAGGAAAAGCTGGACGCCGTGCTGGAAGCCGCCCGTTTAGCGCCCTCCGCCTGCAACGCCCAGCCCTACCACTTCACCGTCTGCCGGGATCTTGCCTGCTGCCTGCTTCTGGCTTAACACATAATCGCACAGAAGGGAACCGGAC
>OGUN01001800.1_pt1 | contig 14117 bp, 11 predicted proteins | sample 1553621 | NCBI WGS metagenome assembly OGUN01 (sample SAMEA2580300, study PRJEB22360) | human gut metagenome | biome: human gut; feature: human-associated habitat; material: faeces | place: Denmark | collected 2008/2010
CACCTCCCTTTCGGGAAGCAGCCGTTTCAGATTTTATGCTTATGGGAAGAATTACATCATACCGCCCATGCCACCCATACCCGGGTTCATGGCAGGAGCTGCCGGAGCTTCTTCTTTCTTTTCAGCGATCACACATTCCGTAGTCAGGAACATACCAGCAATAGAAGCGGCATTTTCCAAAGCTACACGTGTTACCTTAGCAGGGTCGATTACACCGGCTGCACACAAGTTTTCATACTTGTCTGTACGGGCATTGTAACCGAAGTCACCCTTACCTTCTTTTACTTTCTGAACAACTACCGCACCTTCTTTACCCGCGTTGGCAACGATCTGGCGCAACGGTTCTTCAATAGCACGTTTAACGATTTCGATACCGGTTGTTTCGTCTTCGTTTTCACCCTTCAGACCTTCCAGTGCTTCGATAGCACGGATATAAGCAACACCACCACCAGGAACCGTACCTTCTTCGATAGCGGCGCGAGTTGCATGCAGGGCATCGTCAACACGGTCTTTCTTTTCTTTCATTTCAACTTCAGAAGGAGCACCTACATACAATACGGCAACACCACCGGCCATCTTAGCCAGACGTTCCTGCAGTTTTTCTTTATCGTAGTCGGAAGTCGTATTTTCGATCTGAGTCTTGATCTGGCCGATACGAGCCTGGATAGCATCCTTATCGCCTGCTCCGTTTACGATAGTAGTCGTGTCTTTGTCTACCGTAACCTTTTCAGCCGTACCCAGCATATCCATAGTAGCACCTTCCAGCTTTAAGCCTTTTTCTTCGGAGATCACAACGCCACCTGTCAGGACAGCGATATCTTCCAGCATAGCTTTACGACGGTCGCCGAAGCCCGGAGCCTTGACAGCACAGATCTTCAAAGAACCACGCAGACGGTTTACAACCAAAGTTGCCAATGCTTCGCTATCGATATCTTCAGCGATGATCAACAAAGGACGACCGCTCTGAACTGCCGGTTCAAGAATAGGCAGCAAGTCTTTCAATACAGAGATCTTCTTGTCGTAGATCAGGATATACGGATTTTCCATCTCGCATTCCATCTTTTCCGTGTTGGTTACGAAATACGGAGAGATATAACCACGGTCGAACTGCATACCTTCTACCACGTCTACTGTTGTTTCCGTGCCTTTAGCTTCTTCTACAGTGATAACACCTTCAGTTTTTACTCTCTGCATAGCTTCAGCGATCAGTTTACCGATAGCTTCGTCACCGTTAGCAGAAATCTTGGCAACATGCTCGATCTTTTCGAACTGGTCACCAACAGCTTCAGACTGGGCAGCGATGCTTTCTACGACTTTAGCCACCGCTTTGTCGATACCACGTTTCAAGTCCATAGGGTTGGCACCCGCCGTTACATTCTTCAGACCGACACCGATAATAGACTGTGCCAGAACTGTTGCAGTTGTCGTACCGTCACCGGCATTGTCGTTAGTCTTGGAAGCAACTTCCTTAACCAGCTGAGCACCCATGTTTTCAAACGGGCAAGCAACTTCAACTTCTTTAGCTACCGTTACACCGTCTTTTGTAATGTGCGGAGCACCGAATTTCTTTTCGATGATCACATTACGTCCCTTCGGACCCAGTGTTACTTTTACTGCGTTAGCCAATTCATCCACACCTTTCTTCAGAAGGTCGCGGGCATCCATATCGTATTTAATTTCTTTTGCCATGATTTCTATCGTTTTATATAAATGTATAAATATTTCTTAATTGTCAATTATCCACTATCAATTGTCAATTGTTTAGATAATAGCCAAAATATCAGACTGACGCATGATAAGATATTTTTCACCGTCCAGTTCGATTTCCGTACCTGCATACTTGCCGTACAGTACAGTGTCGCCATTCTTTACAACCATTTCTTCATCCTTTGTTCCGTTACCTACGGCGACAACTTCACCTTTTAAAGGTTTTTCTTTTGCTGAATCGGGAATAATGATTCCGCCAAGTGTCTTTTCTTCTGCTGCAGCAGGCTTAATCAGCACTCTGTCTGCTAATGGTCTAATGTTCATCGTTGTATATTTTTTAGTTGTTAATAATATTACGTTAATCTTGTGCTTTCTTATCGCACATAAACGTCTATGCGAATACTGTGCCAAAACTGTTGTCAGGAAAAAGACTGACAATTTTGCATTTTAGAAAGACAGACAATGCAAATATATCTGACAGGATGACCATCCTGTTACAAAAAAACTTCCCCATTACAACAAGAAAATGAATGGGGAAGTTCAATTATCAGTCTATTTATAGTAGAAACGGGTGTGCCTAAAGGCACAAAATTGAAATTGCAGCTAGAATCTTTCGATCAGTTCTTCTAATGTGACAAGAGACTGTTCGCCTGTCAACATGTTTTTCAGATTGATCTTGCCTTCATTTATTTCGTTTTCACCGACAATCGCCACAAACGGGATCTTTTTTGTATCGGCATATCCCATCTGCTTCTTCATTTTGGCTGATTCAGGATACAACTCCGTACGGATACCGGCGGCACGCACTTTCGAGATCAGAGGCAATAAATAGTTTTCTTCCTTCTCGCCGAAATTCACGAACAACAGTTGCGTGGTCTTCAAAGAATCAACTGGATAAAGTTCCAACTGATTTAGAACATCGAAAATACGATCGGCACCGAAGGAAATTCCGACACCTGACATACCGTCCATACCAAACACACCGGTCAAATTGTCATAGCGTCCGCCCCCCGTGATACTTCCGATCTGGACATCCAACGCTTTCACTTCGAAGATAGCACCCGTATAGTAGTTCAGACCGCGTGCCAACGTCAGATCCAGTTCCAAATCAGCTGTCAGCTCTAACTTCTCGATGCGGTCCAGGATAAATTCCATCTCGGCAATACCTTTCATCGCTATTTCCGATGCTGCCAGTTCCTTTTTCAAAACAGCCAGCTTTTCACGATTCGTACCTTTCAGCATAATGATCGGCTGCAAACGGGCTATCGCACCTTCAGACAATTCTTTAGAACGCAATTCATCATTTACATTATCCAGACCGATCTTATCCAGTTTATCTATAGCGACCGTAATATCGACAATCTTATCGGCTTCACCGATTATCTCGGCAATGCCGGAAAGAATCTTACGGTTGTTCATCTTGATACAGACACGGATTCCGAAACGGCGGAATACCTCATCCATAATCTGGATCAGCTCGACTTCATTTACCAACGAATCGGAACCTACCACATCTCCATCACATTGGTAAAACTCACGGTAACGACCTTTCTGCGGACGATCGGCACGCCATACCGGCTGTATCTGGTAACGCTTGAATGGGAAAGCGATATCATTACGGTGCTGTACCACATAACGGGCAAAAGGAACCGTCAGGTCATAACGCAAACCCTTCTCGCAAGCTTTCATTCCGAATCTTACGGCATTGCGCTCCGACAGTTCTTCATCCGTTATTCCGGAAAAGCAATCGCCGGAATTTAATATTTTGAAAAGCAACTTATCGCCTTCTTCTCCATACTTGCCCATCAGCGTAGACAGGTTTTCCATAGCCGGCGTTTCGATCTGCTGAAATCCGTACAGATGATATACTTCGCGGATAGTATTGAATATATAATTACGCTTCGCCATTTCTTCTGGCGAAAAATCTCTTGTTCCTTTAGGGATAGACGGCTTTTGCATGATTCACTAATTTATATTATTTAGGCTGCAAAGGTAATGCTTCCTGTTTAATCCCGGCTTCTTCCCCCCAGGAAAATCATGATATAATATAATAATGTAGCAAGCGAACCCAAGGCAGCCACTACATACGTGTAAGCAGCAGAACGCAAAGCATCTTCAGCCTTGTCATGCGTATAGACATTTGTGATGCCGGCATTGCTCAACCATACCAAAGCCCGCTGGCTGGCATTGATCTCGACCGGTAGTGTAATGAAACTGAATAAAGTCGTCGATGCAAAAAGAATAATACCAAACAGCATCAACTGGGGAAACGTATTAATCAACAGCATACCACCCAACAGCACCCATGTCATAATGTTGGAAGCAAAGCTGACGACCGGAACCAAAGCCGAACGCATCCGAAGAGGCGCATAAGCCGTAGCATGCTGGACAGCGTGTCCGCATTCATGAGCTGCAACGGCTGCGGCAGGAAAAACGGTTCTTTTAAAAAAATATGAGCAATACTGTTACTGTAATAAACCGATTCACTCAGATTGACGGTCTGGTTTGCCGGATTATAATGATCCGTCAAATGTCCGGGAGTGGAAATCACCTTTACGTCATAAATCCCGTTATCATGCAACATCTTTTCAGCCACATCCTTTCCTGTCATACCATTCGGCATAGGAATCTTGGAATATTTTTCAAACTTGTTCTGGAGTCTGGAAGAAACCAACCAGCTAAGAAGGGCAAAACCGATAAATATAATCCAATACATGCTCATATTTTTCTAATTTATAATAGTTATACTAAATCATAAACGACAAAAAGTCTGCCAAAAATAAAAATGGCAGGAGATCATCCTTCCGGGATGTGGTCTTCTGCCATTTTGTATTATTTTCAGGTTTTATTCTTCGGTATATCTGACAATTGTTTGCTCACGGTCAGGACCGACAGATACAATCTTGATCGGAACTTCCAGCTCTTCTTCCAAGAAAGAGATGTAAGCATTGAACTCTTCGGGAAATTCGTCTTCACTTTGCATTTTCGTCATATCGACATTCCAACCCGGCATTTCCACATATACGGGTTCGATGCCTTCATTGATTTCAAACGGAAACTCTGTTGTTTCTTCGCCATTGACTTTATAAGCAATGCAAGCCTTTACTGTTTCGAAGCCATCCAGCACATCGCTCTTCATCATGATCAGTTTCGTCACACCGTTGATCATGATCGCATATTTCAGCGCAACCAAGTCAATCCAGCCACAACGGCGTTCGCGCCCAGTTACAGCACCATATTCATGTCCGATCTGACGGATCTTGCTACCTGTTTCATCAAACAGTTCTGTCGGAAACGGACCGCTACCGACACGTGTACAATAAGCTTTGAAGATACCATACACTTCACCGATGTTACGCGGGGAAACCCCCAAACCTGTACAGCAACCTGCACAAATCGTATTGGAAGAAGTCACAAACGGATAAGAACCGAAATCAATATCCAGCATCGTGCCCTGTGCACCTTCGGCCAAAACAGACTTACCTTCTTTCAAATAGTTATTAATCACATGTTCGCTGTCGATCAAACGAAACTGTTTCAAATAATCCAAAGCCTTGAACCACTGTGCCTCCAATTCAGTAATATCATATTCATAATTCAGAGAACGCAGAATCGCTTCATGTCTTGCTTTTGCAGCTGCATACTTTTCATCGAAATTATGCAACAGGTCGCCTACGCGCAGACCGTTACGGCTGATCTTATCCGTATAAGTCGGACCGATACCTTTACCGGTCGTACCGATTTTGCCTGACCCTTTCGCAGCTTCGTAAGCAGCATCCAATATACGGTGAGTAGGCAAGATCAAATGAGCTTTCTTAGAGATACACAGTTGTTTGGTCAGGTCGTGCCCGCTGGCAGCAAGCGCTTCCGCTTCCTGTTGGAACAACAACGGATCCAGTACGACACCGTTACCGATAACGTTTACCTTACCCCCTTGGAAAATACCAGAAGGGATGGAACGTAATACATACTTTTCACCGTTAAATTCCAAAGTATGTCCAGCATTGGGACCTCCCTGAAAACGAGTTATCACATCGTAATTCGGAGTCAAAACGTCAACAACTTTTCCTTTGCCTTCGTCACCCCACTGCAATCCTAATAGAACGTCAACTTTCATCGTTTATATATTATATAGATGTTAATATTCTTACTTCTTCCGCTGAAGCCGGTACTTACATTTGCTACATAAGCCATAAATGTAAAGCGCATGATATTCCGGAGTGAAACGCGATATCTTCAACGCTCCGACATCTTTCTTCAGTGTTGCATCCTTCTGCTCTCTGATTGCCCCGCATTTCATACAGATCAGATGCAAGTGTGTCTCCGCCAGCATCCGTAATTCATACTGTACAGCCTGGGCCGTCAGCTGATGGCGCACAATTAAGCCGCTGTCTACCAAAACATCGACCGTGTTATAAACAGTAGCCCGACTGACATGAAAATTCATTTCCTCCAGTTTCTGATGAAGCAAACACATATCAAAATGACCGGGGAAACTGCATATACACTCCAATATGGCATATCGTTCCTCCGTCTTTCGTAGTTTTTTCTCAGCAAGATACCTGGTGAACAAGTCTTGCATCTCTGTGTACTTTTTTGCATCCATCTTCAAGTTGCGACTCCACGCGACCGACAAAGTTAGCGCATTTATTTTAAACGCAAAGCCTTAACGGCAATATTCAAAGATAACCGTACCATTTTTTTACATACATAGAGTGTTTCCGTAAATATTATATCCGTAAACATTCATAGTTTAGCAACAATACGATTGAATTTACTTTGGCCGAGGGACAAAAATGAACTGATCCTTAAATATTATAATCTGATTCTGGACACAAGACTAAATCCAGTCCATTTCCAATAAAATCACTTATAACAAATTAAATCTTAAATATTTCAAAGAACCTCTATGTTTTCTAGTGGACACCAATGTTTTCTTCCAATTTATGAATCTCCATTGCGGCAAAAAGAACAGCAAAAAGACCATGCGTATCATCCTCATAAAAAGGACGATTTATATAATAATTCACATCGTCTGTACACATAGTTCCATAACAAATATTATAAACAGTTCCGTTTCTATCAATCTGCGTTTTTATTGCATTCCAAGCTTTTTCCACTACTGGTTGATAAATCTTACGATCCAGCCATTTTTCACGAACACCTCTGGCCATAGCCATTACAAAAATTGCTGTTCCAGAAACTTCATCACGTGATTCCGGATAATCCACGACATTCGGCCAAAAGCCACGTTTATTCTGATAACGAATCAAAGACTTGGCATGTTTACGAAAATGTTTTAATATCTTCCTATAGTGGGGATGATTTTCAGGCAAATACAATAATGCTTCACTCATAGCCCACATTCCCCAACCATTTGCACGAGACCAATGAGGCATCTTTTTATCACTATCAGAATAACAAGCATGTACATATAAATCAGCAGTCTCATCCCAAACAATCTTATTGAAGTCTAATATTTGGTCAGCAGCATCATTAAAATAATACTCCCGATCTGCATCTGTATTTGAAAATAAAGCTGCTTGAATCAAAAAAGGAATCCCCATAAACATATCATCTACCCAAGTTGTATATTTTTGAGGTGTCACACGAGTAAAAAGACTGTAACCGGGCAAACGAATCTGTTTTTCTTTAGCATAAACCAACATACTATCAATAAACGAAAGATATTCAGCCCGATTTACAAAAGAGACTTCCTTCCGCAAGCGATAAATAAAAGGGAGAGACGGAGCCAATTTAAAATCGAGTAATGGGGTATTAGTAAGTAGTCCGTTCGGCACATTATCTTTCCCCAATACATTCTTTTCATATGAAATAAAAGGTACACTTCTCAACTGAAAATCACAAAACTCATCAGCATATTTACCATACCTCGTTTTTCCGGTCATCTCTGATAAAACCTTCATAGCCCAAGCCAAACCTCCATTATGGTAATTCCAATGATAGTTAGTACCCCAAGGCTTGGAATCAATCAAATTTCCTATTATATCAATTTTAGGTATTGTCCAAGTAACCGATCCTTTTAAACCGGCATACATAAATCCGAACTCTTGATTTTTCTCAGGAGGATATATGGAGCTTAACCCTTTTTCGCCTGAAAAAGGGCCGATTATCAACCAGTTTGTTACAGAAGCAATCGATTTATCCACCTGTTCCATCCGATTCAACCCAATTTCAGGATAATCTTGTTCTTCAACCACAGCTCCTTTCATAGTAGGAGGTTGCAAATAAACCTGCCATTTTTCACTTCTGCCAACTGATTTGATGAGAAGAGAATTTATCCCTTTTTTCAACTTCAATGCGACACGAAAAGGCAACTCTATGCTACGCTCTTCATATAAAAACTCCAATTCACGACACCCATCTTTCCGATACACCTCCTGTCCATTTAACCAAATCATACAAGCATCATTATGACCTAGTTGGACAATAAACTCCCTATCCTCCAGAGCGGTTAATTGCGTATACGCATATGCAACAGCCGGTCTTCCAACCGCGTAATTACGACCAAAATCAACTTTCTGAATACCATTAAATATATTACTGTTACTTTCCAGTTCCAACTTATAAGCAAATGGTGTTTCCTTCACCAATTTATCTCCAATCAAACAAGCCACATCCAAGGCACGCATAGAAGGATCTATTTTTTCCTTCGAAACACATGGAATGCTCAAACTTATAAATAGTAAAAAAAGAACCAATCTTACTGTCATCATACATTTCACAATTGTTTTGCTAAAACTTAAAACATAAAAATATTCCATCAATTTGAATACCAAATCATATAACTTGAAACAGAAACCGGCCGATTATCAGAAACTGTTCCGTAAAACTCAACAGCATTTTTTCCTAAATTTTGAAGAGGAATTAAAACCTCATAGTGATTATTCTTTACACATTTAGCTGATACAGTTACCCATTTACGCTTAGTCGGAACTTCTCCTACAAAAGCATAATTAACCGTTGCCTGCCTTATCGGAGTATCGCTATCAACGACAAATGATACACAGACAAAGGATGTTCCTCTTTTTTCAGCCTTGATTGTCTTGATCTTAGGGAATCGTTTTCCATGTCCTTTCAAATAATAATCAAAATAAACTTCTTCCATTTCTGTCCAACCCGGTGAGTTTTCCTTCTTGTTTTCCGTCCCCCCCGGTAAGTCTATTTTATGACTGACATTTTGTGAGAAAACATGGTTAACGGGAGCCGAAATATGCTGAAGTGTATTTTTTACAGCTTGGGGATAAAACCAATTGTCATTTGTTGCCGCTGCTATAAAAAACGGATTTTGAATACAATGAGCCCGCCTACCGGCATCCAGCCATCTCAACCAAGTTGCTTTATGGAAAGGATCCATTGTATCTAACTCTTTCAAAAATACCGTACTTGCATCATAAAATCCGGAACCAAAAACAGAAAAAGAGGCAGCCACAGAAGAACCGGCAAGCCCAGAAATCATAGTTGTCAAATATCCCCCCCATGAAATTCCAACAACACCGATTTTATCAGGAATAACATCCGGTTGCTCTTTTAACAAATAAAGACCTTGTAAAGAGGCTAAAACTGCATCAAAAATTGTACTTGAAGTAATATCCGGCTTAACAATAAAACGATTCTCACCATACTTCAAATTATCCCATGGTCCCTTACTATTCGGGGTATTATCAGTATTGGTAACTCCCGGTTCATCCACCGTTACCACCACATATCCCTTGGTTGCCCATTTTTTTGCTTTTTCCACTTCTGCAGCCCCCCCGCCTCCATGTAATACCAACAATCCGGGATAACGGCCGGGACGTTTCGGACGGGCAATGGCAGCAAAGATTTTTGTCGAATCTATCCCTGTATTTGTTTTATACTCACGAGAATTAAATACCACTTTATCAATAATCACCCCATTTTGTACTTCTGAACCTAAATGCATATGCAAAGACGGAGATTTCCCCAAATAGGGAGCAAAAGGATCTACCTCTTTTACATCCGATGTCTTAAATAGTCGAACTAAATTTCCATCTTCTATAATAATATTGGTCAATCGACCTACATTTTGATCTATAGGATCTTTAATTACAGTCTGCGTAACCCCTCGTTCGCTAAGCCGATAAGCATAATCCATATTAATGGATGTATTTCCATCAAATACTGTTCCAACAATACCCTTCACATGATTTAAAGCATCCATTGTCGTAGAGCGAACTTCATTCCAATAGCCTTCTCCGGGAATAAACGAACTCACATTCGGACGAGAAGAAATAATCGTATTCCGACGAAATTCAATTCCCAAACTACCAATACCGGTCAAAGTGTCATTTTTTTGAATTGCCAACACAGAGCAGATTGCTGCTGGTCGTTTTTTACCGGTTCTTATAACCGTATTTCCTTCCACAACTGCATTCCACATCAAATTATAACGACCAACCTCAACCCGCTGATCTGATCGCAAATAAATTCCCTCTGAATTATTCAACTGATTTTCAACAACTGCAATATCAGTTCCTCCACAATAAAACCAAATACCACGATTATTTTCCTTCAAAATATTACCCTTCACCAACCAGTCTTCTGCAGACCAATTTGTAACAACATAATTACTACTTTCATCAGGAATCACCGCCCAAGGTCTTTCGATCCAAATAGTATGCTTATCATTCTTCTTTATCCGTCTCCACTGTCCGGCACCTTTCCCTTTTATAATAGCGACAACGGAACAAGTCGAAAGATCAGAAGTACGAAGTTGATTCCAATTTTGTGTCCTATCTGTCACTGAAAATTCAGAAGCCTCTTCCACTCTCCCTAACGATTGACCTATAGGATTGCCTCCTTGGCTCAAAATTGTTTCCCCCATATTACGATCCACAATAGAATCCCCCTCCACATCCAATAGGTTATTCATCACAACCATATCTTTTGAAAAGTCAATATTAAAACCTCCTGTTTCTCCCTTAAAAGACTGCAAATCACCCATTCGGGTAATATGATTATTTTCTATAATCCCATTAAAACTATTACTGAAGCCAAAACGTCCGGCACTGTAAAATACACGATTATTACGGATCACAAAATTAGTAGATCCATCGCAATGCCACATCCAAGGCCAAGTTATATTTGCATAACTTCTGAAATTACAGTTTGCAATTAACATCTTATCCACATATCCCCATGAAATACCCCATGCAACAGACAAATCAAAATGACAATTAACTGCAAAAAAACAAGAACCGGAAGCCCCTTTCGCCTTATTTAACGGACAAATCGTTTTCATACTATGCCGCCACAGTCCGGATTCATTTACATTCTGAACTTTTAAATCGGACAATCCACTCAACTTTGTATGCAAAGGCCATAAAAGAGCGACTCCCTCATTGGTATAATCCGGCCATCCTCCAACTCCAATCGGATCGGGATAAGAAGGAGGAATACCAAAACCATACTGAATAACGGTCCGCTCAGGTCCCTCACCTTTCAACACAACGTTAGAGCGCATAACAAGTCCGCAGCCTTTATCGAAAACCAACTTATAAGTCCCGGCTGGTAAATAGACTACTCCTCCCCCTGCTGCATGAGCCTTATCTATTGCTTCTTGTAGTGAAATGCGATCATTAGATATACCATCTCCTTTTGCCAAATGTTTTAATCGAGAATCTGTTCGCACATTATAGACATTTTTATAAAAAACAAAATCACTACCCCAAGGTACTTGTAAAGAAAAAGGATCTTCGCTTTTTTCACGGACAAACAAACTTTCTTCCGCCAAAGAATTTCCATAAGCACCTCCGGCTCCATTATTCACCATTACTTGATAGTGAGTTCCTGTTTTTAAATTCAGAGGAGCTTGAACCGTCAACACATAAGGTTCGGCCTTCACCACAACAGCCTGATGCTGCAGCTTCGAATTCGGATGGATAAAAGTCACAATAGGTTCACATCCCGGTAATGACAAATTTCTACCAAAAACACGAAACACATAACCCGGCATTATTTCTTCAAATTCCATAGTCACCGCTCTGCTTCTGTTTAAAAAAAACGGTTCACTATACAACTCTCCTTCTTTAACCCAAACAGCCACTAATACATTTTTCCTGCAACTCATGTCTGATGGAAAAATGCCAGTCACACAACCTTCATCCGCACTAATCATTTTAATCGGAAAAGAAGGGGATAATGAATTTTCATTACCATTAACTACTGTTCCCCATAATTCAACATTTTTACTCCACCCACTTCCCTGAACATTAAACGCTTCACCTGGAAGAGCAGCTTCATTATGATTAAAAACCATTGGTTTTTGCTGGGCATATATTCCGTCCAAAACAGAAAGCAGCAACAACAATAAAAAATTAATCTTATACATATTTTATTTTACATAATAAATACGACAATAACACAAAAATCATTCCGTAAACACCACTCTAAAAATTATTCCTTTCACCAAAAGAAACCCACCATCAGTCTAAAGAAATCATTTTTTACCATTAACCAAGCCCCTAACGTAAAATAGAACTTTTTTTCGCTCATCATCTGTTCCGATTTTGTTTTGTTTCTCTCGCAAAAACCAACAGACTTTCCAAACAGTAGTATCTTTGGGAGATAAAGAAACGTACTCTCCTTGAATTTCTAATTCCATATAAGTTCTATCCTTATGAATATACAATTCCACCTCCGTTTCTCCTGGGGCCTCTTGCTCATAGCCAATATCTGGATATTGTTTGATAAACAATAAGTTATTTGTCTGATGAGCCAACCATCCTTCCTTCCCATTATAAAATAGTTTCTGATGATCGTTAACCAGTAACGGATCAAAATAAAACCAAACTATACCTTCATGCTTAATAATATTCAATTTAGACAGTCTCTTCCCTCCGGCTGGTCCTTCAGGAAAAAAAGTAATCCCCCCGGTCGGCACACGGGTCACTTCCCAGGGAGCATACTTTAAGATTACATCGGATTCATTTATAAGTTTATATTCAATGACAAATGACGTATCTTCAACTACCGGATGAATCGTTTTTTCAATCTTACATTTCATTAAATCGTCAACCTCACTACTCAACATCAATGAATTGTTTTCAATCCGTACCGAATATCTGCCACGATCCAAAATAGCTGGTGGAGGCCACCCCCAATTCTGAGGACTTAACCAAAGAGTTGAACCATAATTGATAGGATTTATACTATCTTGCAACAACAATTCATGCCGATTACTCTTCAATGACACAATCCGTCCCCCACAACCTGCATCAATCAACATTTTTTGTCCATTCAAGACTATCTCATAATACGATTCCGAAAGTTTCTCTATTGAAACTTGAGAAAACATATTGAGAGTATGACCAAACAAAAATAATATCAAACCTATCCGTTTCATAAAACTATTTCAAAGGTGGTTGATGCACTTCTATTGCCTCAATAGGAACAAGGCCATCACCAATCGGGACTATTTCCAATGTATGGGCAGAATTAGTCAACCCTTGAACAATTGTTGTCTTGTAAACTACTTTTTCATCCTCAATTATAGGAGATTTATAAATATCCACAAAAAGAGGCTCTACTTTCCAAGTCGCCTCAAAGCCCGGCTTGGTGACATTTTTAAAGACTGCTTTAATTTTAGCAAACATAAAATCCTCCATTTGAATTACAACTCTCCCTGATTTTGAAACAAAAGAACGGTCACTGGTTCCGGAACCGTCAAAACCTGTTTTAGAGCCATACACATCGAATGACCAAACTGTTGAATCAGAATTTACTGCCGTCACTTTCAACGTCCAGGTTTCCGGGATCAAAGCTGATTTATGTTCAATTCGACGAACAAGAGGGAACCAAGTTCCGGGTCCTGCACTCGGCCGAGTAATTGTATATAATGATTTATTTTGAGAAACAGGTTTACCGTCAATAAAAATACGTGCAGATCCCTTCTTCTTCCCTGCCGGCAGTATTCCCGCGACAATGTCTACCCGACTGCCCTCAAAATCCAAACGCAACTTTCCTTTTTCTCCACAAGCAACCCCATTTTCTATTTTCCAAGGTTCGCCGACAAATCGAATCGGATTATCAGCATTTACATCTGACGCCGTATTCACATAATAACTACGTACCATTTTATACCAATCGCTTGGATATAAGGTGTTCACTTGTATATGACGGCCTATCAACTGAGCCATCAACCAATTTCCATTTCGATTAGGATGTGTGTTATCCCGTAAAAGATCTTTCACCTGTAAATTATTTTCCGTCAAATATCGACTCCAATTTCGAGTCACATTCACCAATTCACAATTATATTTATTCGCTATAAATTGCAAATAATTATATGAAGAAGGATTATACTTGATCACATCCTGACTTCCATTAATATGATGATTCATTAAAATAATATCAGCTGTAGTATATTT
>OGUN01001811.1_pt1 | contig 14067 bp, 9 predicted proteins | sample 1553621 | NCBI WGS metagenome assembly OGUN01 (sample SAMEA2580300, study PRJEB22360) | human gut metagenome | biome: human gut; feature: human-associated habitat; material: faeces | place: Denmark | collected 2008/2010
TTGGAGCCTTTGCTGTTTCCAGTTGGGCACAGCAAGCTGTTACCATAAAAGGTACGGTAAAAGACTCGGAGAACAATCCTGTGGCCGGAGCAACAGTTGTTGTAAAAGGAACCACAATCGGTACAACAACCGACATTGATGGGAACTATACCATCAATGTTACTCAAGGACAGGTCCTTGAGTTCTCTTACGTAGGTATGCAACAATCAGCTGTTACTGTCGGCAGCAAAAACGTGATCAACATCACGATGGCTGACGGAGAACAACTGGACGAAGTTGTTGTCATCGGTTACGGAGCAGTTAAGAAGAGTCATTTGACAGGAGCCGTATCTTCCGTATCCGGCAAAGAATTGCAAGCAAATGTCGCACGTTCTACCGCTTCTGCATTACAAGGACGTGTGCCGGGTGTTACCGTATCTGCCAATACCGGACAGCCGGGTTCAGGCATGACGATCAACATTCGTGGTGTAAGCTCCTTGCAATCGACCACTCCGTTGTATGTGATCGATGGCGTGTACGGTGATATTAATATGGTAGACCCGTCCGACATCCAGTCCATCGAAGTATTGAAAGACGCTTCCGCCGCAGCCATCTACGGTTCACGAGCTGCCAACGGCGTCGTATTGGTTACAACCAAAGGCGGACGTAAAGACATGCCCACCAAGGTGACAGTCGATGCCTACACCGGTGTCCAAATGGTTGCCAAGAAATATGACGTAATGGACGGTGACCAATATCGCGACTTCGCCAAACTTTATAACATCAACCAGGGTGTTTCCGAACTGACAGGCTGGCAAGGCAAAGGAACCGACTGGCAGGACGAACTGTTCGAACAAGCCAATGTCAGCAAAGTAAGCCTGAACGTTTCCGGAGGTAGTAAAACTGCCACATTCAACGTTTCCGGCAGTTATCTGAAACAAGACGGTATTGTCAGAACAACCGGATACGAGGCTTGGAACCTGCGCACAAAAAATACATTTTCCTTCTTCAACAACCATGTGCGCGTAGGAAATACATTCCTGATGAAATTCTCCAAAAAAGATTTCGACGATATTTCTTTCAGCGAATTATTGAACACAGTTCCCCAGCAAAGCGTATACGACGACAACAATTCGGTGGCAGGACATTGGGGAACCACTCCCTATTGGGCAAAAGCAGGAGGCAACCCTGTCGGATATGCAGAAGCCTACGACAGGCAGAAACATAATATCGACTTGATGTTGAACGGCTGGGCCGAAGTAGACCTCTTCCTCGAAGGACTGAAATACAAATTCAATGTCGGTCTCAACAAATACACGAGCCGCAATTATACTTATATCGCTCCTTTCTATTTCAGTTCTGCCGGACAAAACTTGAAAACACAGTTGGATGAAAGCACCGGCTGGCAGAACGAATGGCTGATCGAAAACACCATCAATTACGACAAAGTATTCGGTAAACACACGATCAATGCAGTTGTCGGTTATTCGGCTCAGGAAAATGAATACAGAGAATTCGGTGCCGGACGCGATAATCTGCCGGAAGGTTTGTTTGTGATCGACACAGGTGATCCGACAACATCTACAACCAGCGGAAAAACCTGGCGTGAATCTCTGGTTTCCATGTTCGCCCGTGCCATGTATTCGTATGATGACCGCTATATGGCCAGCTTGTCTATCCGCCGCGACGGCTCTTCCAAATTCAATGACGGGCATAAGTGGGGCAACTTCCCTTCCGGATCTGTCGGCTGGAATATCATGAATGAAGATTTCTTCGAAGAGTTGAAAGAGACATTCAATGAAGTAAAACTGCGCGGTAGCTACGGTGTGTTGGGTAACTTGAACGGTATCGGACGTTACGCCATGCAATCTGCTCCTTACCAGGGCTTGAACGGTGTGTATGGAAACCAATGGCAAAATAACGGAGCCATCACCGGATACGAATGGGCAACTCCAGGTATCACAACGTGGGAAAAGAACAAAACGATTGACATCGGTCTTGATTTAGGTCTGTGGAATAACAAATTGACCGTTAGTGCGGATTACTTTATCCAGAAGACAGAAGACATGCTGTTGTCCATTCCGCAACCGGGCAGCTTCGGTTTGAGCGGATCGCCTGTAACCAACGCCGGTAATGTAGAGAACAAAGGTTTTGAAATAGCGGTCAACCATCGTAACAATGTAGGGGAATTCTACTATCATGTAGGTGTGAATGCCTCTTTCTTAAGCAACGAATTGACCAAAGTCAACTCTTCAGCGAATGAGTGGGACGGTTACAATCCTCATGGTGGCGGAGTTGTCACATACGCCAAGACCGGATACCCCATCGGAGGTTTTTGGCTGATTAAATCGAAAGGCATTTTCCAGAATCAAGGAGAGATCGACGCCGTCAACCAGGCAAACGGTTATACGGATGGTGAGGGTGTTTATCACGGCGAACAGGAACATGCACGACCGGGCGACTTGATCTTTGAAGATGCGAACGGCGATGGCAAAATCGATCTGTCAGACAAACAATATGCCGGCAGCGCATTGCCTAAGGTCACTTTAGGCCTCAACTTAGGTTTCAACTGGAGAGGCATCGATCTGAATATGTTCTTCGACGGCCAGTTCGGACACAAGATCTATAATGCAATGCCCTATTATAATGTCAAGAAAGAAGGAGTCGGAAACTACTTGACCATGTTTGTAGACTCATGGCGTTCGGATAATACGAACACGAATATTCCCCGTTTCTATGGCTCCAGTGATGATCCGGCTATTTCGGCTACCGACGAACATGGTACCACTTTGGCTTATACCGACCGCTGGTTGGAAAACGGCGATTTCTTCCGCCTGAAAACATTGGAGCTTGGTTATACATTGCCTAAAGCCTGGGTTACAAAGGCGATGTTGGAAAATGTACGCATCTACACGGCGATGGAAAACCTGTTCACCATAACCGGTTATTCCGGTTATAGTCCGGACTTGGGTATCAACACGGGTGACGGAGCGACAGGTTCAGGTACGGACAACGTGATGAGCCGTGGTTGCGATGACGGACGCTATCCTTCCGCTCGCACGATCAGTTTCGGTTTACAAGTAACGTTCTAATAGATTTTAAAGAAATAGAAATATGAAAACGAATTTAAAAAAATACATCGCTGCCTTGGCTTTTTCTCCGCTTCTGTTTGCATCATGCAGCGATAGTTTCCTGGACCAGGGAAACAACCCCAATAAAGAAACAGAAGATACATGGTGGAATAATGCCGAGAATGTGGAACGTGCATTAGTTGCCGTTTATAATCCGATACGCGACCACATGTACGGTTATTATGGAACATTCTGTGGTATATGGAATCACTCCATGCGGGCTGACGACCTGTTCCCGACACGTGGTGAAGAGGCTTTTGCCTGGGAAGTCATGTCGTTTACCAATACCCCGGAAAGCGGCTACGCTTCCAACATGTGGGACAACCTTTATAGAACCGTACAATACGCCAACAGTTTCCTGTATTATGCACCTGACTCTCCGGCAGATCCGAACAACTTGAAAGAGTGGATGGCAGAAGCGCACTTCATGCGTGGTTTCAGCTACTTCCTGCTTCAACAAAACTATCGTGAAGCTGTTTTACGCACCCTGCCGGAAAGAGAAGCTCCGGATCATATTTCATATTCTTCCCAGGAAGATCTCTTGAAGCAATGCGAGGAAGATTTCAAGGCTGCCGCAGCGGCATTGCCCGACACACGTCCGGCAGAAGAATACGGGCGTGTCACCAAAGGCGCCGCCTTGGCGATGCTGGGGAAAACATATCTTTGGCAAAAAAGATATGATGAAGCGAAAGCACAATTGGCCGATGTCATCAATGGTCCTTACGGTTACGACTTGGTGGAATATGAAAACAATTTCCGTGAAGATACCGAATTTAACAAAGAATCTATCTTTGAAATTAATTATGGTAACTTCGGTCCTAAAGAAGATACTTGGGGCAATCAAATCGGAACAGAAGCGTTTATGGGGAACAACCTGGCCAACTTCTTTGCTCCTACGTTCGACGGTAAAGGCGGCTGGTATAAAATGCAGCCTTCCCCTCACCTGATAGACGAATTTATCGTGGAAGAACGTCCGGCCGGTTCGGATACCCGCTGGGACAAACGCCTATATACGACATGTTACTTCAACTATGAAGACTACAATGACGTAAAGAAAAACGAAATTTTCTACGGCGATGTCGACTTTGAAACGATGTGGGCAGGTTGCTTGAAGCAGAAAATGAAACAAAAACCGGCATATCCGACAATCGATGGCAAACCGGGACGTTTCCTGTTCAAGAAATGGACCTCCTGGTGGGTTGAAGCCGGAGCATCCATGTATGCCGGAAATGATGCCCGCACCAACAACCTGCGCTTGATGCGTTTTGCCGAAGTCTTGTTCCTTCATGCCGAAGCCTGCCTGCAAACAGGCGACGTGGCCGGAGCAATGGCGGATATCAACCGCATCCGCGTTCGTGCCGGACTTACAGAGAAACAAATCGGCGACAGCAATGCAGCCTGGGAAGAACTCCGCCGTCAGAAGTTGTTGGAGTTCTGCGGTGAGAACATCCGCTGGTACGACTTGATCCGTTGGTACGATGCCGCCGGGCTGAAGGCTTACCTGACAGCAACCAAGGATCCGACCCAGAACATCTCCGCTTTCGAAGCCAAACACATGTATCTGCCGATCCCGCAAAGCGAAGTGAATGCAAACCACGCTTTGGAACAGAAAGAAGATTGGAGATAAAACCTACATAAATGGTTGACATTAATTATTAAATCCCGACAGCCGGGACGGGTATTTGTCCCGGCTGTTTTTCACCCGCCTCAAAAGCAATGTGCGGCAAATATTCATCACCGGAAATCATCATGAAAACAAATCTTATATATACACTTTTCACCGTTTTGCTCTGCTGCGTTGCCTGTAGCGAAGACAAAGAAGAAAGTCTGTGGGAACAACCTGCCGAATGTTCTACAATCCGGCAGTTAATAGAAAACAACTCGCTTTTGAAAGAGATCACAGAAGCCGACGGAGTGTACACATTGCTATTCGAAACGCAAACGATCACGCTAAACACAAAAGACATTAAAGACATTCATGCCGACAAAGACAATTGGAAAACGACTGTGACGTTTCCGGACAACTCCACATTGGAGATACCGACCGTCGGCTCCTCCATCGACCAGTTCATAGCCTATGCCCATGTGGATCCATCCGGCTACAACCCGCTGGCGGCAGAAGTTCGCCTGAACCTTCCGGCCGGAGGAGCAATAAGAACGATTGTCCATACAAAAGATGGATATAAGACACCGGACATAGACCACTCGAACACTTTCACGACCGACAACGTCCAATTCATCACCATATTGGGCTTATATCCGGACTATACCAACCAAGTGGAAGTGATCTATGCAGACAGGAACGGCAATGAGCGGGGACGCACCCGGCTGGATATTCCGGTAAAAGAATTGGGCATCGATTACCTGCCCAAAATCCGGTTGAAGATAGCCAAACATGATAAAATGGAACCCGGCATGAACCTGCTGAGCTGCCCGGGAAGAGACGAAGGGGATACATCCGTTCCGTTTATGGTAGATGCAGACGGAGAAATACGTTGGCTGATCAATTGGAACCTGTCCGATCTGGAACGCATCGGCGGACAAAGCGGGCTATACCGCAAGGGAAACAATTACCTGATGGGAGACAAGTACAGGAACCAGATCATCGAAGTAGATCCTTTGGGAAATGTCCTGAAAAGATGGGACTTGGAAGCCTTGGGTTTCCGTTTCCACCATCGGGTAGGCATGTCGGAAGGTGGCAATATCCTTGTGACAGTCTCCAAAATCGGAGCACAACTGGCAGGTTCTAACAAAGGACGCCAGTTGGACCACATCATAGAAATCGAACCGGAAACAGGCACGATCGCAAAAGAATGGGATTTGGTCAACATGCTCGACTCGGCCCGCAATTACAATTACCAATATGAAGGATTCGGTGCCGCCAACGAACAGTCGGTCAGCAATTGGGCACACAACAATTACGTAACGTCATGGGGAAGCGACGACTACCTGGCTTCGGCCCGCTATCAAGGTATATTCAAATATGATCTTGCCGGAAATCTGAAATGGGTCATATCCTCTCATGAATCCTGGCGGGACGAATACAAAAAATATCTGCTTCAACCTCTGGATAGAAACGGACAGCCGATTACCGATCCGGATGTGCTGGCAGGCAACAAACGAACGGAAGACTTCGATTGGGTTTGGGGCGTGCATTCACCCGAAGTATTGCCAAACGGGCATGTCATCGCCTTCGACAACGGATATTGCCGCTTCCACGAGCCGATGCCATACGCCAGCAGCAATTCTTACAGCCGCATCGTCGAATATGAAATCGATGAAAAAAACATGACGATCCGCCAAGTATGGGAATACGGAAAAGAACGAGGACGGGAATGTTACGCCCCGTCCAAGTCAAACGTGCAATATCTGCCTCAAACAGGCAATTACCTCTTCTGCCCCGGAAACGACAACAAAATCAGTGAGACAGAAACAGGGGGACATTTGATAGAAATCGATCCTCGGACAAACGAAGTGGTATACGAACTGGAAGCCATCCTGCAAGGCGGGAATACCGCTTACCACCGGGCTACACGTATGACACTCTATCCGGAAGAAGAATAAAATCGTTATTCCGAACTGCCTTTCTCAATACGCCGTATCGAGAAGGTCAATACGCCGTAATGACACGCTCAATACGCCGTATCGAGAAATTAACATATTTATCAACTCATAAACATTAAAAATTATGCCATTTTACAAGAAAGCGTACAACAAAAAACAAGGAGTATACTACCCCCGCGCCATCGTGCAAGGCAAACCCGTCGAAACGGAAACCATCGCCAAAGATCTGGCCAAGATTTCCACAGTCAGCAACTCGGATGTCCAGGCTGTGCTGGGAGACATCGCAGGCGTGATGCACACTCGCATGGCGCAGGGCAAGAGTGTCCATATCAAAGGATTGGGCTATTTCCGCTACGTACTCAACACGGCCGGCGTGAAAGACATCGAGGATTTCGACTTCGGCAAGCAGGTGAAAGCCGTCCGCGTGGAATTTATCCCCGAACGTACGAAAATGGCAGGCGGCAACTATACCCGCGCCCTGGTAGACAGCGACGACCTGGAATGGATCGAGCTTTCTCCGGAAACGGAAGACACGACGCCCGGCGGTGAAGACGACCGTCCCGGAGAATTGTAAGCATCAAACACACTCACATACAACACGACACGATAATGGAAACCAGTTTCTCTGACACGATCGCAAAGTTGCGCAAGCAACACGAAATCCTTCTTTCTGCCGGGAATGCCCCCGTCGACGTCCCCGGCGCTATCGTCACACGTTATAAGAACCCCGTCGTGACCGCAGCGCACGTGCCGCTCGAATGGCGCTACGACCTGGACCCGGCGACAAACCCCTACTGCCTGGAACGTATCGGGGTCAATACCTGCATGAATGCCGGGGCGATCAAGTGGCACGGAAAATATCTGCTGATGGTCCGCGTCGAAGGATACGACCGGAAATCTTATTTCGCCATCGCCGAAAGTCCGAACGGGGTGGACAACTTCCGTTTTTGGGAACGGCCGGTCAACCTGCCAGACATCGATCCGGAAGAGACGAACGTGTATGACATGCGTCTGACAGCTCACGAAGATGGTTGGATATACGGAATCTTTTGCAGCGAACGCCGTGACCCCGAGGCTGCTACGGGCGATTTGTCGGCAGCCGTGGCAAAGGCCGGGATCGTGCGGACCAAGAACCTGGTCGACTGGGAGCGCCTGCCCGACTTGGGGAGCCAGCAGCGCAATGTTGTGCTGCATCCGGAGTTTGTCGATGGGAAATACGCCTTGTACACCCGTCCGCAGGATGGTTTTATCGATGCCGGCAGCGGCGGGGGCATCGGATGGGCACTGGTCGACGACATGGCACATGCGGAAGTCCGCGCCGAACAAATCATAGATAAACGCCACTATCATACAATCAAAGAGGTTAAAAATGGGGAAGGTCCGCATCCCATCAGGACACCGCAGGGCTGGTTGCATCTGGCCCACGGTGTCCGGGGGTGTGCAGCCGGGCTGCGTTATGTGCTCTATCTGTACATGACCGCCCTCGACAACCCTGCACAGGTCATAGCACAGCCCGGAGGCTACTTCATAGCACCCTCGGGGGAGGAAAGAGTTGGGGACGTCTCCAACGTCTTGTTCTCCAACGGGTGGATAGCCGATGAAGACGGCAAAGTATTCATCTATTATGCATCCTGCGACACGCGGATGCATGTAGCGGTTTCACATATAGAGGTATTAGTCGATTATTGCATGAATACTCCTGCCGACGGCCTCCGGTCTGCTGCTTCCGTGGCACGGATCAATGAGCTGATCGATAAAAACAAACTATATAAAGAGGACTAACACACATTATTATGAAATTACAACCAATTGACATTTTTATCATCGGGCTTTATTTGGTGGCAATGATCGTAATCGGGTTAATTCTGAAGAAAAGAGCGTCGAAAAACATGGACTCCTATTTCTTGGGAGGCAAGACACTTCCTTTTTATATGTTAGGCTTGTCCAACGCTTCCGGCCAGTTCGACATTTCCGGTACGATGTGGATGGTGACACTGGCTTTCATCTACGGGATCAAAAGCGCCTGGGTCCCTTGGCTTTGGCCGGTGTTCAACCAGATTTTCCTGATGGCTTACTTGTCCGTATGGCTGCGCCGTTCGAACGTGCTGACGGGAGCCGAATGGATCCGGACACGTTTCGGAGAGAACAGAGGTGCAAATTTGTCGCATACGATCGTCGTTATCTATGCCCTGATCGGTGTGCTGGGATTCCTCAGCTACGGTTTTATCGGCGTAGGCAAGTTCATGGAGATATTCTTTCCTTGGGATTATGTTTCCCGGTTCGTTCCTTTCGACATCCCGGCGGAATATGTGCCGCATGCTTACGGTATCTTCTTTACCGCAATCGCGACCGTCTATGTGATGCTGGGCGGCATGCTGAGTATCGTGTGGACCGATGTGGTGCAGTTCGCCATTATGACAATTGCTGGTATAACGATTGCCGTCATCGCCATGATGAAGGTGAGTCCGGAAATGCTTGCCTCCATCGTGCCGGCCGGATGGGGCAGCCTGATGCCCGGCTGGACGCTCGACTTGAAATGGACGGATCTCTTCAACGATGTGAACGAAAAGATCGTGAACGACCAGTACGGTCTGTTCGGAATCTTCATCATGATGATGCTCTTCAAAGGGGTGTTCAACAGTATGGCCGGCCCTGCGCCGAACTACGACATGCAGAAGATATTGTCCTGTCGCAGCGGCAAGGAGGCGGCGTTGATGAGCGGTTCGGTGCCGGTCATCCTGCTGGTTCCGCGTTATCTGATGATCATGGGCTTCACGGTTCTTGCCCTGGCTTTCTTCAAGGATTTGGATCTGACAACGAAGACCGGTGCAATCGATTTCGAACTGATTCTCCCGAACGCGATCAACGAGTTCGTGCCTGTAGGCGTATGCGGATTGTTGCTGGCGGGATTACTGGCGGCATTCATGTCAACTTTCGCCTCCACCGCCAATGCGGCTCCCCCCCATATCGTGAATGAAATTTACCAGAAATATATCAATCCGGATGCCGGTGACAGGGCGATGATCCGCGCCAGCTATATCGTGACATTGGTTGTCGTGGTTGTCAGCGTGGTGATCGGGTTCTTCGTGGAGAGTGTGAACTCCGTGTTGCAATGGATCACTTCAGCCCTGTACGGGGGATATATCGCTGCAAACCTGTTGAAATGGCATTGGTGGCGTTTCAACGGCAACGGCTATTTCTGGGGAATGATTACCGGTATCCTGGCAGCCATGGTCTGTCCGTTCATTTTTGACGGCTACACGATGGTGGACGGCCGTTTCGTGGAGAGAGTCGGAGAATATGCCGGCAATGCTCCTATGTTGCCGTTGTTCTACTTCCCGGTATTGTTGGCCGTGTCTTTGATCGGTTGTGTGGCCGGAACCTATTCCGCTCCAGCGGTGGAAGATGAGACACTGGAACGTTTTTACATCACCATACGCCCGTGGGGGTTCTGGAAACCGGTCCATGACAAGGTGGTTGCCAAATATCCGCAGGTGAAGGCCAACAAGAACTTCAAACGCGACATGTTCAACGTGGCAATCGGCATCGTCTGGCAGATGTGCCTGACCATCATCCCGATGTATATCGTGATCCGTGAAGGCATGCCGCTCGTGACCAGCGTGCTGATCCTTGCCATCACGACACTTGTCCTGAAGAAGAACTGGTATGACAAGATGAGCAAAGATGAAGTGGAATATAATGAATTGATGAAAGAATTGAAACCGGACGAAAAAAAGTAACTTTGTCCCCGCAATTAAAAACAAATCGATAAAATGGATAAACTGAAAATTATCGGCGAACCGTTGCCCGACATGCCTTGGGAAAATCGCCCGGCCGATTGCAAGGATGTGATCTGGAGATATTCGAAAAACCCGGTGATACCGCGCGATGCAATCCCGACATCCAATAGTGTATTCAACAGTGCTGTCGTTCCTTTCAAAGGTGGCTATGCGGGTGTATTCCGTTGTGACGACACGAACCGCCGTATGCGTTTGCATGCAGGTTTCAGCGCCGATGCCATTCATTGGAATATTTCCGAAACAAAGTTGGAGTTCGAATGCGAAGACGAAGAGATCGGAAAATTCGTTTATGCTTACGATCCACGCGTATGTTTCATCGAAGACCGTTATTACATCACCTGGTGTAACGGTTATCATGGCCCGACGATCGGTGTAGCTTATACGTTCGACTTCGAAACATTCCACCAGCTGGAAAATGCGTATCTGCCTTTCAACCGTAATGGTGTGATGTTCCCTCGCAGGATCAACGGCAATTTTGCCATGCTGAACCGTCCGAGCGACAACGGACATACTCCGTTTGGCGATATATTCTATAGCGAATCTCCCGATATGTGCTTTTGGGGAAGACACCGCCATGTAATGGCCCCGGCGCTATTTGAAGTGAGTGCATGGCAATGCCTGAAAATCGGGGCCGGTCCCGTTCCTATCGAGACATCGGAAGGATGGCTGCTGATCTATCATGGCGTCTTGCAGTCTTGTAACGGTTATGTATATAGCTTCGGTGCAGCCTTGTTGGATTTGGACCAGCCTTGGAAAGTCAAATACCGCACAGGTCCTTATTTGCTTTCTCCACAGAAAGAATACGAATGTGTGGGAGATGTTCCCAACGTCGCTTTCCCGTGTGCCGCCCTGCATGATCCCGGATCAGACCGCATCGCCATCTATTATGGTTGTGCCGACACGGTGACAGGCCTTGCTTTCGGTTATATCAGCGAGATCATCGAATTCACAAAGAAGAATTCGATCGTATAGATTGCGTCAAAAGGTTTCAGCTAAAAAACGGATCTCATACATCATATGAAAGCACGAAAAAATATTCATGAAGTACTACTCTTGTCAATGGTCTTCTTTATGCTTGCCTGTGCATCGGAAGAACACAAAAAAGAAGAAAAAGGCTCCAACGCATTGAAAGTCCTTTCTTGGAACATTTGGCACGGTGGTCATTCCAAAATGTACGGACAAAAAGCCTGTGATGGGATAATCGGTATTTTGAAGAAGAGCCGGGCAGATGTGATTCTGATGGTAGAAACATATGGAACGTCCGATAAAGTCGCCGATTCATTGGGATATTACCACCGCTTGTTATCCGATAACCTTTCTGTCTACAGCCGCTATCCGATCGTAAAGACTTATACGTTTCCGGACAGTATTTCAACTTTTAATTTCGGCGGGGTAGAAATAGATGTGAATGGAACACGGGTACGCCTGTTCGACACCTGGATTCATTATTTGCCGGATATGCGATTGGTTCCGACCGAAAAGCCGGAAACGGAAATTTTGGCTTGGGACGATGCAGGTACCCGCGACGAGGAGATACGCACGATATTGCAAGTGTTGCAACCGATGCTTGCAGAGGTAGACAGTATTCCGATCATTATGGGAGGGGACTTTAACAGTCATTCTCATCTGGACTGGACGGAAGCGACAAAAGACATGTACAATCATGGAGGAGCGACTGTCGGCTGGACAGTCTCCAAAGAGATGGATGCGGCCCGCTTCAAAGACAGTTTTCGCGAGGTCAATCCTGATCCGGTGAAAAATATCGGAACGACCTGGTTGACAGATGCCGATTCGCTGGAAACGGTCAATCGGCAGGATCGCATCGACTTTATATATTATCAAGGGAAAACGATACGAGCCATAGAATCCCAATGTTATGATAATATTTTGGGAGAGACCTTTTCTTTCGATGGAGAAGATTTCTTTTATGCATCCGACCATGGATTCGTATTGACAACCTTTGAAATCAAGGATTAGTCTGCGGTAGCTGTCAATTCTCGTTTCGTCCGCAACACTATATTTTATTCGACTGAGACGAAATAAAGAAATCAATGGGGAATGAAAGGTGGAAACCATTTTCATTTTGTGCAAATAAATGCCTATAATAAAAATTATTTTCGATTATTGAAAAATCTTTGCCGGTTCTGTGTTACGAAGTGAAAACATTTAAATACATTTGCATATAGGGTTGCACATGCCCCATATAATTATCATGTACGAAAACTATGAAAGATACCGAGAATGTCGCCATACTTTCCTTGATGAAACTTTTGCAGGCGATGTTCCACCGTTGGTGGAGGTGCTCTTATCATGTCTTTCTCTTCTGACAAAATCTTATAGAAAGTGTATTGATTATTTGGCTGTGTGGAAAATTTGTGTAACACACATTGGCTTCGCGCGTTAAGATATAAATTATTCCCTAAATATCAATGTGTTACAGAAATTTCTCTTTCAGAGAGAACACCTGTTATCCTCCAATATTGTAAAATACTGCATACCTCCTCCCTCATCTGGAGGTACGTATCTTCATATCCGTCGGCGGTGTATGCCGGACCATGGGATTGCCTGTCCGTCTGCACCGCCGGTTTTCTATTGTCGTACCGGAACAAAAAAACAAATGTGACATTATGAATATACAGAAACACATTGAAGCAGAACGCATAGACGGAGTGCGTGTGAGGCAAGGCAAGGGAAACAGGAATTATTGGGGAAGGTGTCTGAAAAGGCTGCCTTCTTTTTTTGTTATGCTGCCCGTTTATTATCCATTTTTATATTTAAAATATCTTTGGTCTTCTCAATTATTACTTTTCGAGAAGTAATCCTACAGAAATAAGTAAAAAACAAAAGAAAACTGACTTTTTTAGCCAGTTTCCTGAGATTATGTGCAATAGCAACCAGGGTAAATTCTGTTTTTACCTTCTCCAACCCTCTTAATCTAAACCGGTTCCACGCCGAGTTATGCTTTATCTGTGCAAAGACAGCTTCCGGTTCTGTACATCGTCTGCCCCGATGATAAATACCTTCCTCACTCATGAGCTTTTCCCGTGCTTTTTGTTTATACCTGTTAAGGTTATAGTTAACTTCTATGATCCGGTTGGCCTTTGATTTATGGCATTGAGATTTCAGCGGGCAACCCTCGCAGTTTTGTGCCTGATAACGCTTCAGTATGGATACATATCCCAAATCGGACTTACTTTTCCTTTGACCTTTATATTCCATATGTTGTCCCATCGGGCATACGTAATAATCCCTTTCCCGGTTGTAGTAAAGGTTCTGTATGGCAAAAGCATCCTTCTTCCAGGCACGCTTCTGCTCTTTGTGGAAATAATTGTACTTGACAAAAGCCTCTATACCCGCATTCTCCATAAACTCGTAGTTTTGTTCACTTCCATAACCGGCATCGGCCACTACTATAGAGGATTGCCTATGATAAGTCTCTCGAAAATCTTTCAAAAAAGAAATTAAAGTTCCCGTATCTCCGGCTCGCCTGTAAATTCCCAGATTGGTAATAAATTGATTCTCTGTAGCAATCTGTATGTTATAGGCGGGTTTCAATTGCCCGTTTTTCATATGATCCTCTTTCATGCGCATGA
>OGUN01001820.1_pt1 | contig 14025 bp, 10 predicted proteins | sample 1553621 | NCBI WGS metagenome assembly OGUN01 (sample SAMEA2580300, study PRJEB22360) | human gut metagenome | biome: human gut; feature: human-associated habitat; material: faeces | place: Denmark | collected 2008/2010
GAACTGCAGGCCGCCTTCTCGCGGGCCGCCACGTCGAGGTGGTCGTAGTGCGAGTGGGTGATCAGCACGACGTCGGCCTTCGGCAATGCGCCGTAGTCGGCGTTGGCGCTCACGGGATCGACGTAGATGTATTTGCCGCCCACGGAGATCGCGAGCGAAGCGTGCTTGAAAAAGGTGATCGTGAATTCGGTCCCGTCGCGGGCGGAGAGCCGGTCGGCGGGATATTCGGGGGTTTTTGCGCGGCCGCAGCCGAAAATGGAGAGCAGTGACATAAGAATGAATACGGTTGGTTTGTGTGTTTTCATAATCGTTCGATCGCGAAATCTGCGATCAGCGTGTGGCGCTCCGGCAGTCCGGCAAAAAGGGGTGTCGTCAGTCGGAGCATCATGGAATAAAGATACAAATTTGCGGCGAAACGGCAAAATAGATTTCGCATACGCGAAAAAAAAATCTATCTTTGCGGCAGCACAGCTCCGATGCACGCCCGAACCGGAGCTGGAAACCCCGACGCGGCGCGCCAAAGGTTCGCTGCCGGGTTTCTGCAGGCCGGCATACCGGACGGAAATCGGATAAAGGGAAATTTTTTACGGCATCCGCGCAGTATATTGCCGCCGGGTGCGTTTATATGAATAAATTAACCAAACATACCCTATGAATAAACTTATTGCAACAATCGCGCTGGCGGCTCTCGCATTCACGAGCTGTATCAAGGAAAACGATACCTGGAAGGAGATGCTTCCCGTTCAGCCCGGAATGTACATCTATCAGCTGGCGACGGATCAGGATAAACTCGCCATGCGGCCGGCCAATGCGGCCTTGCGCCTGGCGATGCTGCTGGCCGAAGCGGATAAGCAGGGCGAGGATGTCCTGTCCGCAGACCTGAAGGAGATCGTGGTCAAAAAGGGCGACGCCTCGATCAAGGTCTGGGAAACCCTTTTCGGCGCGCATACGAAACTCGAACGGCAGGGTGAAGACTATCTGATCACTTACAGCGACGAAGCCCAGCTGCCCGACGGTTTCTTCATGGCGGGTTCCGTGCTGGTGAAAACCAACGGGGCGAAGGTGCTGAACCAATCCTCCTATTCTGCGCCCTGGACCGTCGAGATGCAGGATCTCAAGGTGTTCGCTTACACGAATACCGGTCTGCGGCAGGCGTTCAATTTCGATGAAGGGGAGACTACGCTCTATTTCGACGGCGCCGATTCCTATATAATCGGAGCCTCGTCGTTCGGTATCCATCTCGATAATGTGGATGCGTCCTCCAACTGGACCGGCCGCTATACGCTGCGTGCCGAGGATTCGAGCCTGGCCTATTCGCTCTGCTCGGGCAAGGATTTCAAGGTCGAAGGCGGCGCTTCGGGTCCGACCCTCTATTCGTCCGACATGACGCAGGCGGTGGGGATGGGCTATGAGTTGATCAATGGCGTTTACCGCGGCATGCAGATCATCAGCGGAACGCAGGAGTGCCGTTTCCTCTCCCCTCTGGAGTATGATACAACCCAGTTCCCCGCATCGTCGGTGACCTACGAATGGTCGTACGACAGCTCGACTAATACGGTTTTCCAGAAGATTCGCTACAACGGATACGTTTATCCGAAGGATTGATAAAAGGGCTTATTCAGACTTGCTTGCGAGGCGCGAATGGATGTTGTTCCATGCGCGCCTCATTTTTTTGCAAGTGCCGGGCGGGCGGATCAGGGGTTACGGTCGAGCCGCATGACGGAGGGGATGAAGAATCCCGCCGCGCCCACCGCGACGATGATCGTTCCGGCGACGACGAAGGTCGTGGTGAGTCCCACGTTCTCGGCCAGGAATCCCGTGCCCAGCAGTCCGAGGGCCGCCGGCAGCAGCCCGAAACTGCGGTAGAGCGACATGACGCGTCCCAGCATGCCCGCTTCGATCCGGGTCTGGACCACGGAGACGAACGAGGCGTTGAACACGCTGCTGGAGATGCCCGCCGCCGCCGTGAAGAGGGCGAACCAGAGGAATCCCGCAGGCGACAGAAGCCCCGACAGCGCGAACGAGAGTCCCACGACGAGATACATCAGGTTGACCAGCACGATGCGGCTGACCCGGTAGGTGCGCGCGCCCATGACGGCGCCTCCGACGAGCGCCCCGCCGCCCCAGACGATTTCGATCAGGCTCATTTCGAAAGCGCCTCCGCCGAAGTGCTGGAGCGTCATCAGCGGGAACATCACCCCGACGGGCATGATGAAGAACCATACGACGATGGCCAGCGTGAAAAACCATCCCATGCCCGGAATGGCATGCATGGCCGAGAAACCTTCGCGGAACTCCCGCCACAGGTCGGGTTTGCGCGTCGTGTCGCGCGCCGGGTCGGGAATCCGGACGCACAGCAGCGAGATGCAGGCGATGGCGGCTTCGCTCTCAATGCCGGTAATGGCGGCGGGGGCGCCCCCCGCCACGTCCAACAGCAGGATGTTGCCGATCGAGGTGAGGTTGATCAGCAGCGCTCCGAGGGCCGGACCCGCGATGCTCGACAGCGAGGCGATGATCTGGTTGACTCCGGCGATGCGCGTGAGCTGCGATGCGGGGGCCAGCAGCGGGACCGACGCCTGCATGGCGGGTATGTGGAAGGCCGAGCCGGCCGAGCGGCAGGCCAGCAGGATGTAGATGTGCCACATCCGGGCTGCGCCGAGCCAGAAGAGCGCCGTCAGCGCCAGCGTGCAGAGGGCGATGAAGCTGTCGGCGAGGATCATCGTGCGCTTGCGGTCCCAGCGGTCGACGTAAACCCCGACGAGCGGCCCCAGCAACGACTGGGGCAGCATCCCGGCGATGGCTGCGAGGGCCAGCACCTCGGCCGAGCCTGTTTCGAGGCTCATCCAGAAGATGATCGAGTAGGCCACGACCTCGCTGCTGAGGATCGAGGCCAGCTGCCCGCTCCAGATGACGGCGAATGTTTTTTTCCAGCTTTCCACGATGTGTTCTGTCCTTTTAGAATCCGAGTTTAGGGAGGATGAAACCCATGCGGGCTTTGTCGCTCCATAGCCGGAACTGCCGCCCGTCGGTGTGAAGTTTGAGCGCGCCGGTGCCGAGGTCCCTATTGTCGCTTTCCGTGCCGCTGAATGCGTGCAGCCGGCTCGAGGCCGTCGTCAGGAGCAAGGTCAGATGTTTCATGCGGTTTATTTTAGGTTGGAAGTGCTTCCTGGAAAAATTCCGGAGAAAAAAAGGCGGATACCAAGGTATCCGCCGCGCTAAAACCCTTCTTGCGAAGGGCTATTTAACTGCTTTAACTATTGCCTCGAATGCCTTCGGCTCGTTCATTGCCAGGTCGGCCATCACCTTGCGGTTGAGGACGATTCCCTTGGCGTTGAGTTTGCCGATAAATTGTGAATAGGTCATTCCCTGGGCGCGGACGGCGGCGTTGATACGCGTGATCCACAGCGAACGGAATGTCCGCTTCTTGAGGGCGCGGTGTGCATAGGCATAGCACAGACCCTTCTCGACCGTATTTTTCGCAACGGTCCAAACGTTTCCCCTTGAACCAAAGTTACCTTTGGCAAGTTTCAAAACTTTCTTTCGACGTGCGCGTGACGCGACAGCGTTTACTGAACGTGGCATATTGTAAAGTTTTTGGAGGACTGCCAGCGATACGGTTCTCCCGCATTCTTTGGGGCTGGTTCGTCCCGATTAATAAAATGCTGCGGGTTAATTACTTAACGAGCAGGTTCTTGATTTTGGCCTCGTCGGCCGCAGAAACGGTTCCCGAATAGCAGAGGTTGCGCTTCTGTTTCGTCGTCTTTTTGGTCAGGATGTGACTGTGATAAGCGTGTTTGCGCTTGATCTTTCCTGTGCCGGTGAAGGTAAAACGCTTCTTCGCAGCGGCATTGGTTTTCATTTTCGGCATTGTCGTAAATAGTTAATTAGTTAAACATAGCCTGCAAAAGTACGAAATTTTTCCCACAGTGCAACCTTCCCGCCGAAAATTCTTCGCAATCCGGGATTTTTTCTTACATTTGGTGTCGTAACGACGCTTTCGGGTGGTCGGGAGGCTTTGCCGGGGCTTGCGGCGGTCCGGTCTTGCGGCGGCCGGGTTTTTCCCGTACTTTTGGATGGACCCGGAACGCGCCGGCGGTCGTGTTTTGCGGAGCTGGATGCGGCGGCCGGGGACCTCTCCCGGAGGAATGCCGGAATTTTATGTATGATTTTTGCGGGGCGAAGCCCGGAGTGCTTATGGAGATGGAATGGAATTTTATCGTGCGGTTGTGTGTGGCGGGCCTTTGCGGAACGATCATCGGCCTCGACCGGGAATACCGGGTTAAGGATGCGGGTTTCCGCACTCATTTCCTGGTGGCGCTGGGCAGCGCGCTGATTATGATTGTCTCGCAATACGGATTCGAGGATTTTCTGGCGACCCACGACGGGCTGCGTCTCGACCCCAGCCGCATCGCGGCGCAGGTGGTCAGCGGCATCGGTTTCATCGGGGCCGGCACGATCATCATTCACCGGCAGCTGGTACGGGGGCTGACCACCGCGGCGAGCCTCTGGGCCACGGCGGGCATCGGCCTGGCGGCGGGGGCGCATATGTATATCGTAGCCGGAGCGGCCACCGCGCTGACGCTGTTCGGACTGGAGGTGCTGACGCTGGTTTTCGGCGGACTGGGGCGGCGCCGGACGATGATCGTCTTCTCGGCCTCGAAGAAGGAGTTCATCGACGCGATGTTCGAGCGCCTCGAAAGCAAGGACTATTCGGTGATCTCCTACGAAGTCGAGACCCAGCGCACTTCCGACGGAGTGGTGCACCGCGCCACGATCGTCATCCGGGCCAAGGGGCAGGCCAGCGAGGAGGGGTATATCGACCTGCTGCGCGCAAATCCGGACATCACTGTCGAAAAGATCGTCTGACGCAGTTTTCGCCGTCACGGTCGCCGCTTTCGTTTTTCTCCGTCGCTTTACGTGAAGGTGCAGGCGTTTCCGCTTTTCGGCGGAATTGTCCGGGAGCCTTTTTTATTGTCCGATGAACCAGCCGGATGACATTCGATTTGCAGATTGGCCGCCTGTATCTGAAAAAGATGTAAATATCTGATATGTATGCATATGTTTGATTCGCAAAAAATAATTTTAATATTTAATTTTGCAGTGTTTTTGTATGCGATACGCCGAAGGTTGAATTTACTTGACTAAAAATATTTTTCACTTGTTTTATTATTTGAATAATTATTTGCTTATGAGAACCTTACAGAAAAGAGGGGGGGGGATATCAGGTCCCCGAAATTGAGATTGTCGATGTAAAGGTCGAGGTGGGATTTGCCGTGTCGACCGAGACCGGAGAGTCTGCTTCCGGAGGATGGGGCATGACGGATGATTCCGGAGACGGCGAGTGGGAATAACATTGTCTAATTCCAAATTTACGGTAAAGTCATGAAAAAACTTTGGATGATTGCAGGTTCGGCATTGGTGATGTCCGCCTGCTCGGATAATGTCGCTGAAATGAATCCCGCTCCGGCCGGGAATAACGATTTCGTCACGCTGGCCGAGATCTCGGCAAGCCTGCCTGCGACGCGCGCGTATCTCGAAGACGTTGAGTTCGGTGCGGGTAAAGAGGTTAAAACGTTTTGGTCTTCGGGCGATTGTATTACCGTCTGGAGCGAGCAGGAGCCGGAGAGGCTGCTGCTGTACCGTCTGAAATCCGGAGCGGATACTCCGAATGCGGTTTTCGAAGTTGTGGGTAACGAAGAGGGTGTCCACGGTACTCAATTCTATGCTTTGTACAACGGTTCTTCGAGCGCCTCGAAGCAGATTACGCTGAACTCGGTGCAGAATAACAATATAAACCGGCCTTCGAACAATATCGCCGAGGGTGCGGCTCCGATGGCTGCTTATGCGGCGGTGGAGGACGGCAACCTTTCGAATGTCAGGTTTGCCTTTAAGAACCTGTGCGGTATTATGGCCGTTACGCTGACTACCGATGCTGATGCTGCGTTGGGTTCGATTACACTCAATTCGACGGCGAATCTTACTGGTAGCGGTGAAGTGAGGTTCGTCAACGGTGAGCCGTCGTTCCGTATCGGGGCGAACGCCGGTAAGTCGATTTCGCGCGAACTCGGTAACTATAAAGTGAAGGGTGGGGAGCCTAACACGTTCTATTTTGTCGTTCCTGCCCAATCTTATGGCTATCTGGCGCTGGATGTCATGTCTTCAACGAATCCCAAACCTGTTTGGTCCAGAACGCGCACCATTGCCGACGGCCTTTCTGTTGATGCCGGAAGCATAACGCGAATTGCAAACGTTACGGTCAGAACCGTTGCTCCGCATGTTTATAAAGTGGGCGACATCTATCCTAACGGCGCTGTCGGCGGTGATGTTAAAGGCATCGTCTTTGAGGCCGCACAGGACGGGCAATCCGGTAAGATTGCTGCGCTGAAGGACTGCTCGGTGAATGGTACGGAGGTGTCCGACGAGATCGGTACGTATTATTGGTATAGTTGGGGCCCCTCTGCTGCTGCGCTGAATTCGATTTCGGACGGTAAGGCGAATACGGAGGCCGTTCGGGGAAATTCTGCCGATTATCCTGCTTTTGCCGCAGCGCTGGCTTTGGGCGACGGTTGGTATCTGCCTGCAAGAGACGAGTTGTCAACTCTTTTCGATATGCAAGGCGAACTTATCAATAAGGGCGGCTATCAGGAGATGCTGGGTATTGCCTATTGGAGTTCCACGCTGACGGGTAGTGCGCGAGCCAAGAAAATCAATTATTACGACGCTGTGGAGGCGGCTATGGCGACTGTTTCGCTCTCCAGCCAGTCTACCGTCGAGGGTTCGGTCCGTGCAATCGCACAATTCGAGATAAAATAAACATACGCTCTGTATAATTAGAAGCCCGGCCTCGCAGGAACGGGATTAAAAAGCTGTAATGATTCGATTTATCGGGTCGTTACAACTTTCATATAGGAGAATAGGTAACGAGAAGGTAACGGTTTATTTTCAGCTTTTTGTGCTCAAATACCGCATTTCAAATAACTAATTGCAAGATACGAAAAAAATACGGATTTGACAAATTTGCTAAAAAGGGCGGCATTCTAACCCATGGAGCCCATTGTCATGGCAACGTACAATTGTCGGGTTCTTTCGTCCGAGGACAAATTGAAGTTATTCAGCATCAAAAAACATGATCGAACATGGCACTGTAAAGTCCGTCGACTCTCTCCCATCGGCTACTCCTGCAAATAGACACACCAGCGGTATCATAATCTACCCCGCCCTGAGCAGAAAAAGGAGCATTGCAAAATAGTGGGAAAATTTATTCATTATAAAAAGAGTGCGAAAAAATGTGCCATATGACGCTCTCAAACATACCTATTTGTTGGTAAAAATAGTCCATTCGGGCAGTTATTAAAAAAAATTCATTATATTGGCATCGCGAAAATCGCAAAATTCTTGCCCCTCCGGAGTCTGCATACAATCCGTTCTATTGCTAAGATTTTGCATCCGGAAGATTTAAGAATCATTTATTAACCCAAAACATTCTGCTTATGAAGGTTTTTTTCGCCAAATTAAGTGTGTTAACGAGTATGCTGCTGCTTTACGGTGCCACCTCCGTGTGGGCGCAGGGCAAAGGTAAGATCTCGTTCAGCGGCACGGTCCAAGCCTCGGAAACTGAGGGGGGGGGAAATTCTAAGATCACTCCGCTGGCCTACGCCGTTGTCTCCCTGCCCGAAATCGGCGTAGCAACGACCACCGACGTCAAAGGCCGGTTCGAAATCCAACTCTCCAATCCGGGGAAATACAAGGTCGAGATCAGCTCCCTGGGTTACGAGCCGCTGTCTCAGACCATCCAGCTTCCCGCACGGGACTCGCTCAAATTCACCCTAAAGGCCACCTCGTTCTATCTGGAAAACATCGTGGTGTCGGCCGAGTCGAAAAAGACCGGTGCGGCAACCGCTTCGAAGATTTCCAAATCGGCCATGGAGCACATTCAGGCCACATCGCTGGCCGACATCATGTCGCTCCTTCCGGGCGCCAGCACACGCACGGCCGAAGAGATCGCCCTCAAGAAAGTCAGCACATTCTCCGTCCGCAACGGCCAGAGCTTCGGCACGGCCATCATCATGGACGGCGCTCCCCTTTCGAACAACGCCAACATGCAGACCCTGTCGCTGGCGTTGGGAGCCGGCGCAGGGCCCAGCATATCGACCCCCAACTCGGGCGTCGACATGCGAACCATCACCACCAACAACATCGAATCGGTAGAGGTGATCCGGGGTATTGCCTCGGCCCAGTACGGCGACATCGCTTCGGGCGCCGTCATCGTCAACAGCAAGGCGGGACGCACGCCGCTGTCGATCCAGCTGGATGTCAATCCCAATGTCTACATGGCTTCCGTATCGCACGGCGTGGGCCTCGGCCGTAAAGCCGGCGTGCTCAACTACGGCGTAGACTACACCTTCGCCCAATACGATCCGACCGAAGGATACGACACCTACAACCGTGTGACGGGACGCGTAAGCTACTCGAACACCGTCGGCAAATGGTCCACCAACACCTCGTTCAACCTGTTCTACACCAAGGACAAGGCCGAACCGAATCCCGACGACGCGAGGGATCTGGACCTGATGACCCAGCGCGACCTGGGCCTGCGCTTCAACACCAACGGGTCGTTCAATTTCAACAAGAACTGGCTCAAAAACCTCAAATACACCGTCTCGGCGAACTATACGAACAAAAAAACGTACCGGGAGGAGTTCGCCACCAACTCCGACTGGACCTACTCCACCTCGAAAACCGACGGAGCCATTCTTTCGAGCATGCCCGGACAGGATATTTACCTGGCCGACGGTACGAAAATCACGAACATCCCCGATGCCGACAAGAACGGCAAAGCCTGGCGCCTGCCGTCGGACTATACGGCCATATACAACCTGTACGGCAAGGAGCTCAACACCTTCGCGCAGCTGTCGGCCAATTTCGCCGGCGACCTGGGACGCACTCACCACCGGCTGATCATCGGCGGCGAGTACCGCGCCACGGGCAACCTGGGCGAAGGCAAGGTCTTCGATCCGGAGACTCCGCCGCGCCGCTCGGTCAACACCAACTTCACCACCCAGCGCGAACGCGCTTTCAGCGACGTGCCGTTCATGCACCAGTTCAGCCTCTTCGCCGAGGAGTATTTCTCGATGGACATCCTGCGCCGCAAGCTGGAAATCGTCGCCGGCGTCCGCTATGACCATATTTACAACATGGACGGAGGCGTCGCACCCCGTATCAACGCCTCCTACGACCTGATTCCCGAGAAACTGAGCGTTCGCGGCGGCTACGGCATCACGTACAAAGCCCCCTCGCTGGGTTATCTCTATCCCGACAACGCTTATTTCGACATCCTGAACTTCGACAACACCACGGCGAGCGGCTTCAGCGACGCCCAGAAATTCCAGATCGCCACGACGCACGTCTATTCGGCGGAGAATCCGGATCTCGAACTGGCGAAAACCACCAAATGGGAGGTCGGCGTCGATTTCAAGATCGGGCAGGTGCGCGGTTCAGTCACCTATTACGAGGACAAGACCCGCAACGGCTACATGACCAGCGCAACGTTCGACACCTTCAAATGCGTGGACTACAATCAGTATTCGGCGGCCAAACCGGCCAATGAGACCGATATGCCCGAGTTGTCGCTCAAGTCGTCAGACAAAATCCTGCTCCAGTATTCGATCCCGACCAACTACTTTGCCTATAACAGCCGGGGCGTCGAGTTCGACATCGATTTCGGACGTATCAACTCCATCCGCACCTCGTTCGGACTGAACGGAAGCTGGACGCAGTACAAATCGTGGAAGAACTACTACACGTTCACGAACCATACGACAGGCAGCAGCGTAGCCGGTTCCTATCCCCACATGGGCGTCTTCGAACCGGGCAACAAGGCGGAGCATTCGTCGTCAACGACGACCAACCTGCGTATCACGCACAACATTCCGCGAATCGGTTTCGTCGTCACGCTGACAGCCAGCGTCAAATGGAAGGAGCGTGAGTACACCACCTACGGCAACGACTCGATCCCTGTGAAATACATCTCGCGCCTGGACGGTCAGGTGTATGATTTCGACGCTTCGCGCATCGGGGAAGAGGAGTTCCAGGCCCTCGACATGCGCGGGCGCCTCGACGCACGCCGGCTGATTCCCGAAGGTTCGATGCCCCCGATACTCTGTATCAACATCAATCTGACCAAGGAAATCCGCAATTTCATGCGCATTTCGTTCTTCGCCAACAATATGTTCCGCAGCACGCCGATCTGGGAGAGCAAAGTCTATCCGGGCAAGTACACCCGGCGCAACGCAAAGACCTTCTTTTTCGGAGCTGCGCTGTCTGTCAAGATTCGATAACCCTACAACGCAAGTACAACCATGAAAAAGACATATATAGCCATACTGACGGCCGCTGCAGGGCTCTGTTCGTGCATCGAGATGATGGACTCCGCCAGCCAGGCCGATGTTGTGAATCCGTTGAACGTCTCCTTCAAGGTCAAGGCCGTGACCGGCTTTGTGGATGCCGACGGCAACGGTACCATCAACACGGATTTCCCGGTGGATGGGCTCACCGTCCGTTTCACCAATTTCGAGGAGGACGCCGTCATCGAAACGCTGACCGACGAGAACGGCATCGCACAAACCGAGGTCGCACCGGGCAACTACACGATCTCGGTATTCGGCGAATCTGAATCCGAAGGCAATACCTATTACCTGAACGGATCGGTGCAGAACAAAGCCATCACCAAAGACATCACGCCGGAACAGGCCGAGGCGTCGAACGACTTCTCGATCGCCATCCGTCCCGCCATGGTGGGCCCGCTCTGCTTCAGCCAGATCTTCTACTGCGGAAGCACCAATCCCGAGACGCAGGCGACCTATTTCCGCGACCAGTTCTACGAAATCTACAACAACGGCGACGAGACCTATTACCTCGACCACCTCTGTTTCGCGCGTCTCGTGCCCGAATTCGCAACGGCGACGCTCCCAGAATGGCCCGCCGAGGACGGACTGAACAACTACGTCTATGCCGTGACGGTCTGGCAGCTGCCGGGTAACGGAACCGACTACCCGCTCAAGCCGGGCGAATCGTTCATCATCACCCAGGAGGCCGCGAACCATGCCGACCACAGCAAATACGGCGGACTGATCGACACTTCGCTGTCCGAATTCGAAACGTGGGCCGGCAATCCGCAGCGTGTCAACCCGGACGTTCCTGATCTCGAGTACGTTTTCTGGTCGGGATACATCGTGACCATGCAGTGGCTGAACACCGTCAGCGGTCCGGGACTCTGCATCTACCAGCCCGGCAAGCACCTCGAATTCCCGACCATCAATACGGGCGTGGTGGGAGAGACGACCCAGAGACAGGTGGGCAAAACGCAGGAGTACGTCCGCATTCCGGCCGAACAGCTGATCGACGGCGTGGAGATGCTCCCGACATCGAACAGCCTCAACATGAAGCGTATTCCCGGATTCGTGGACGCCGGAGCGGCTTCGACGGAGGAAATTTACGTCGGCAAGAGCGTGTGCCGCAAAGTGATCGGCCAACGGCCCGACGGCACCCCGATCTACCAGGACACGAACAACTCGACGGAAGATTTCGAAACGCAGGTCCCGCAGTTCCGCCGCAACGGCGAAAAGATGCCCGCCTGGAACTGGTCCCTGAAATAATAATCCCCCTAAATCGAATGAGTTATGATAAAATATAGCTACATCAAACTGACGGGATGCCTCGTGGCTGCGGCCCTTGCGCCGCTCTGCACCTCGGCGCAGCGGATCAATACCGAGGCCTCCGTCGAACGGCTGAAAAGCGAGAGTCTCCAGTTCAGCTACTCGGACAACGCGTCGGGCATCCAGCTCGACCAGATGGACTACTACAGCCAGGTCGGACTGGGATACGATATTGAGAAAGGTTCGTTCAAACGGGCGCAGGAGGGGGAACACAACACCGGGTACCGCTTCTTCACCGACGGCGGCGGCACGATGAAGGCCCTCAAGGGCGCTTTCATCTGGGGTAGTTTCGAATATTCGCGCGACCAGCTGCGCGATGCCGAGTACAACGCCTCGCTGATCGACCCGCTGCGCGGCACGCCCTTCTTCATCGCCGACACCTACAAAAGCAAATGGATCAACCAGCTCTACGACATGACCGTGAAGGCTGCGGCGCCCAAATTGTGGGACCGCCTGATCTTCGGAATCGAAGCCACTTATCAGAACGGCCAGGGCGCCAAACAGCACGACCCGCGTCCGCTGGTCAGCCTTTCGAAATTCGAGATCAAACCGGGTGTGACCGTCACGCTGGGCAAGCACGCCATCGGCGCTAACTACCAGTATTACTCCCGGCGCGAAGACGGAACCGCCTCGAATAAAATCTCGATGAGCACCAACCCGGTCTATATTTTCAACTTCCCGGGATTCTACGTCGATGCCTCCATCTCCAGCAGCACGGATGACAACCAGCGCATCTACAACGCCAACTGCATGGGCGTCGGCGGCCAGTACTCGTTCACGACCCAAAAACTGCGCCTGCTCGTATCGGGCAAGTACACCCGGGAAATAGAGGATGTCACCAACAGCTACACGACGCCCAAAATGGTCGGCACGACCCGGGACGAACGCTGGTCGATCGGCTTGAACGCCGTCTACAAGCCTTCGAAGGAGAATACGTTCTTCCTGAATGCCGCTTACGGCGACCGCAGCATCGACGGCATCCAGTATGTACAGGAGTGGGACAACTCCTTCGAGGTCGCCAAGTGGATCATAAAATCGAAATCCGTCCGTTCGAACAGCTCGAAGGCCGGTTTCGAGGGGCGTTTGCAGTATATGCGCACCACCCGCGGCGATTCCTACAACTGGACTGCCGGCGTCGAATTCTCCACCGAGAAGCTCAGCGACATCTACTATTTCCCGCGCAGCACCCAGGACATCGAAAACTGCAAGATCGGCATCTTCGGACGCAAGAATTTCATCTTCAACGAAAAGCACTCGCTGCTCGTCGGAATACGCGCCTCCTACAAGATGAACAACAGCAGCGACATCGACTACAACGGCTACAAGGCCGACACGAAATGCTACACCGATTTCACGCTCCGCGACTATTACTACCTCGGGTCGGGATACGCTGCGTTCGGCGGTGAAATCACCTATTCGTTCGCCCGGCTGTTCAAGGGCCGCGGTTCGGTCTTTGCCGCAGCCTCGGGCGACTATGTGCGTGCCGACGACCACCGCGACCTGTTCGACCGCCGCTTTTACGCCAATTTTAAAATCGGACTGATGTTTTAAAACTGGAACCCTCCGGAGAGGACGACACATATCCTCCCCGGAGGGTTTCAAATAACTGCTCCATATGAATTATAGAAAACCGTTTTTTGTCCTGCTGGCCGGAGTTCTGCTGCTTTCGGCCGCGCCGGGACGATCGCAGACGTTCGAAAACCCCTCCATACAGGGATCGAGTTCCTTCGCCGTGATCACCGACTCCCGAACCGCCCGGGAATGCCGGCCCCAAATGACAGCCTACAAACAGACGCTCGAAGCCGAAGGACTGCCCGTTTACATCGTTTCGCACGACTGGACGACGCCCGAACAGGTGCGTGACGTCCTGCGCAAACTTTATGCGGAAAACGCTTTGGAGGGATGCGTATTCATCGGCGACGTGCCCATCGCCATGATCACCAAGGCGCAGCACCTCACCTCGGCCTTCAAAATGGACGAACGCGACCACCCGCTCCACGAAACCTCGGTTCCTTCGGACCGCTTTTACGACGATTTCGATTTGCAGTTCGTCCCGCAGGGCACTCCCTCGCAGGGACTGTTTCATTATTACGAAATGTCGCCCGATTCGCCGCAGTACATCTCCTGCGACATCTATTCGGGCCGCATCAAGGCGCAGAAAGCCTACGGCGATCCCTACAAACAGATTGCCCGTTACCTGGAGAAAGCCGTGGCCGAACACCGCGACGCGACGCCTTTCGACCAGTTCGTCTCCTACACGGGCCACGGCTCCTACTCCAATTCGCTCATCGCCTGGCGCGATGAACAGCAG